>Ga0306920_100000050_pt1 | contig 161668 bp, 229 predicted proteins | sample flu12Cox44000170_FD_204666 | JGI IMG/M metagenome (GOLD analysis project Ga0306920, IMG submission 204666) | Lab enrichment of tropical soil microbial communities from Luquillo Experimental Forest, Puerto Rico - flux4day.12C.oxic.44.000.170 (v2)... | ecosystem: Environmental > Terrestrial >...
TGACCACGTAGAAGTGCTTCTCGGTCAGGTCACCGTGGAAACGCAGCGAGTCCGCCGCCAGCCCGGCGTCGCGGACACCGGCGATGGTCGACGCCAAGGCGTCGAAGTTGTCGCGGGCCCCGTAGCGGTTGGACAGGAAGGACCGGGCCACACCGACGACGTCGGGGTGCTCGGGGTCGTTGGCCCAGAACAGCCGCGCCAGGATCTTCTTCTCGGCGTAGCTCTCGTGCTGGGCCCAGCTGTTGACGTTGAAGTCGAGCAGATCGACGTTCTCGTCGCGCAGCCGCCGCAGATAGCGGACCGGAATGTCGAACTGACCGGCCAGCTGGCCGTCAGCGTGGCTGGTGAGCCGGTAGGACCCGTTGGGGTCGAGCACGCCGTCTTCGCGCAGGATCGGCTCGGCGCCGGAGACTTCCAGCTTGCCGTTGAGCAACTGGACCTTCTCTGCCGGGAGAATCAGGTCGACGACCTGGCTGCGCTGCAGGGAGAGCAGCTGATACAGCTCCTGAGGGCTGGCATTACGTGCCGACTGCGGGGCGAGCAGCTGGCGGGTGAGTGTAGTCACGGTGTGTGTCTCCTTCGTTGGGTTGTGACTTGATGGTACATCAGGATTAACCTCTCGGGTTAACTTCTTATTCCAGCTTCATCCTCCCACTCCTGACCGACAAATTCCGTCAGAAGTATCGGGGGCGCTTCTCGGCGCGCAGCTCGGCAGCCAATTCATGCAGCCGCTTGACTAGCCGTTCGGCTTCCGCCGCCATTAGCTCGACGCTGTGCGCCTTGGCTTCCAGCCGGGCCTCGAACTGTTCGGGGGTGTCCTGCTGGTGCTCCTGGGTACGCTCCTTGTCGGCACGGGCCTCAGCCTCCTCGGCCTGCCGGTCAGCGAGCCACTGCTGGCCCTCGGGGCTGGTGTGGTCCACCCAATACCAGTCGGGCCGGTGATAGAGCTTCGCGTCGTTGACCATGGCGCGCACGCTCTGCTCCCAGAAGCCCTGCTGGCCCTTGTAGTGCGAACCGGCGGTGCCGTCCTTGCCCTCGATGGGCACCGCGTCCAGGTTGACGTAGCTGATGTCGACGGGGTTACGCCAGGACTTGTCGCGCCCGCCGTAGTTACTCATCCGCCTGGCTTCGCGGGCGCCTTTGATCTTGACGATGCGCCGGATCTGCCACAGATCGGTGTGGGGGTTGAAGGTGGCCAGGACCTGTCCCTTCTCGGGGATGTCGTGTTCCTGAATGACCTGGCCAGGGGGGATGTTGGGAATGGTTTGGTCGACCTCTTCGGGGGCGACGAGTTTAACTGCCATGGGTGTGTGTCTCCTTTCCTGAGACACACATTATAGGAAAATTGTAGGAAATACTAGGCAGCCAGCTCGGTGGCCATCCACTGGCGCACCTTGTTCATCGAGCTGGTGCCCGAGACGGTGTGGGTGTGCTCGTCCCCGCCGAGCCAGTTCATCCTGTTCAGCCGCCCGGCCAGGTTGTACTGCAGCTGCAGGGTACGCCCGGCCTTACGGAACACCGGCGGGTTCTCGTCGATGACCGTCCAGCCGAACTCTTTGGCCCACGGCAGCAGCCAGCGGTCCAGGTCTGTGCGCAGATGCGGGCTCATCCCGGGCATGGGCTTAGCCTAGCTGGTCAGTCAGCCAACCTACGACAAAAGCCAGTCGGCCCTTCCTGACGATCTCGGCCTCTCCCGGCCGGTATCTCATGGCATGGACCAACTGGCCACTTCTACTGAACCCCAAATTGATGGAGGTGGTACCGCGCCTCAGGTAGGAACTACCCGGGCGCGTGCTCCACTCGTGCCAGCCCTGCTCGGCGGCTATGCGGGCGATGCGCCCAGCGGTGCGTGCCTTGGCGGTCATCTCAGAACAATCTTGTGCCGCGTGCAGAGGTTGTCGTTGGCCAAATTCTCCAACCTGACCGCTTGCCATTCGGGATAGTGCTGGACGGCCGGAGGCATCACACCAGCTGCTTCCAGCGGACTGCCGCTGTCCTGCCAGATGCACAGCGCGTGGCCCTCGTACACCAGTGCAGCGTCGTTGTCCCACGCCACCCAAGGCTGGTTATCCAGAGAACTAGGCTGCGCACTGTGCACGTCAGCCAGGAACTGCTGCTCGGCTGCGTTGTACTGAGAATACGGACGTGACGATGCCGCCTTGAACAGCACCGCCACCCCGAGCCCCTGGACAAATAGCGCGAACAAGACCACACCGACGATCAGCATGACCCTGTCGCTAATTCTGCTCATAGGGCAACCCTCCCCGATTCAGATATGGCGCCAGGTGGGGTTCCTGGATCACCATGTCCATCACCACCAGTGCCTGCATCAGGCCCTCTTCCAGCGCCGGGATCGCGCGGAACGACTCCTCCATCGAGGGGTAGCCGTCCAGCCCCTGCTGGGCGCGGATCGCGCGGTTGCGCAGGATGGCTGCCAACTCGAACTGTGCCATCACGTTTGCCATGTGATCACCTTCCTTCCACTACTTAGGACGATTTACCTGGGAAGTATATTCCTAGACGGTCTTCTCAATCGCTGGATAGTGCGTTGTACAGCGCCCAACTCTCCACGCGATCGTGGATCGGGGCGATGCTCTGGTGGTCGCGGCCGAAGATGTCGTGGCTCAGCCGACACCACCGGCTGTCCGACGACTCGGCGTAGTTACCGCCCATCATCGGGCCCGCGTACTCCTTGGTATTGGAGCCCTTCTCGACGTACTCCAAGGGCACCAGGTGCGGCCCGTAGAGCGCCGGGACCGCCGACTCCACCAGGATGAACTGGGGCAGGTCCTGCCCCCAGTCGGGGAGCATCAGCGACTCCGGCAGCGGCTGCCAGTTCTTGTCGACATGCCGCTTGGTGCCCACCACGATGATGCGGTCATAAGTGGCGCTGACGCCGCCGTTGGTGCAGTCAGATCGATCCGCAGCGCGATAAACGCTGAGGATGAGACCTTTAGGCATTGGTGTCTCCTTCCTCGCCCGGCCTGGGGTGGGACCAAAAGCCCACCCGGTTGCCGTTGATGTCTTTCAGTCGGCCGACACGCTCGTGGCCGTCTTCCTCGATGGACTGCGCGGCCTCGCGCAGGATGCGCGCAATCTCAGCGGCCGGGGCGTCGGCGAACGCGGCGCCCTCGGTGCTGATGTGCAGATTGAATGCCTTGGGCATCATTTCCCTCCCCACATGCGGGCCAGTTTTTCGGCCGTCATGGTGCGTGTTTGGTGTTGGATCTCCGGCGCGGCGGCGTGACAGTCCAGACAGCGTCCCTTGGGGAACGCGTCCATCTCATCGATCCGCCGACCGCAGTCGGTGCACTGTGTGCTCACACTTCCTCCTTGCTCTGTTTGGCCAGCTGGCGCAGGTAGCGACGCCGCATCCGGACGACCTCCACGTTGGAGCCGATGGCATCGGCCACCTCCTGGACCGGGTAGCCCTTGGTCAGCTGGTAGAACTCGTACTTGTCCATTTCGCCGCCGATGAACGCCATGGCGTGCGCCCGCAATTTGTCGGACTTGATCGCTGCCAGCCGTGGGTAGGCGTCGTACAGACCGGCCCACTGCATGAGCGCATAGTTCACCGCCCACTCGCGGTCGTAGCCGTGCTCGGCTGCGGCCCGGTCGAGGATCTCGGTGACCCAGTCCTGCGGGGTCGAGGACAGCTCGATGCTTACCACTGTCACCACCCCCGCTCGGGGTCGACGATCTCCGGCACGCCCCAGTAGAGCCGGTCGAAATAGTCGACCTGGATCTCGGAGCCGTTCCAGTTGTAGGCGTCCCAGAAGCCCTGCAAGATCGCCAGGACCCGCTCGCCCTCCACCGTTTTGATCCGGTGCGGCTTGGCGTGCTCGCTGTCGCGATACTGCCCGCCAGCCGAGCACCAGACGTTCCCACAGCTCTGGGCCGTCCACCCCTCGCCGTTCTCGAACGGCCGCTTGCTGCCGGGCTTGATACCCTCGCACCACTGGTACATGCCGTCCAGCCCCTTGGCCGCGATGTCGATCGCCTGGCCTCCGGAGTAGGACCGGCTGCGCACCGAGTAGTTCTTCATGCTGCCGGGCAGCTGGCCGCTGGCGATGGCCGCTTTGATATCGGCGCGGATCTGCTTGGCGATGTCGGTGACGCGGCGGAAACCGCCGTCGCACTTCTCGCCGTAGGCCCGCTCGTACATTGCTCGTGACATGGTGTGTGTCTCCCTTCCGATCACAAGAACAGTTTACCTCAGAGGTATATTCCTACGCCCGAGGCCCTTCCCAGGACTCGTGTTCCACTTCGCTCAGCCAGGGGCGCCGCTCGTAGTCCTCAACGGACACCAGGTAGTAGGCCCGCCCCGATGCGCTCTGGTAGGACACGCCCACCTTGCCCTCGGGCACCGACTCGCACCAGCTGCCCCAGGCAGCCGCCGGGTGAGCGTCACCAGCCGCTAACCGGCGTTGCTTCTCGTCTTCGCGGGCCTGGCTCGCGGCCGCTCCCTCGCGGCAGCTCTCACCATGGATACCTTTCGCGCCGCCATGCCGCTTGAAACACTGCGCGCACAGCGCGGGCGCCGGGCAGTAGGGCAGTTCGTGGCGCACGCCGTACGAGAGGTGACTCACCTTGAACCGGCAGGGTCGCTTGCGCACCCCCTGCGCGCCTCCGGCGCGGCCGCAGCCGCCGTCACAGGCAATGGCCATCCGGCCGTTGCCCTGTCGTTGATAGCAGTAACCCATCGTCGTGTCTCCTTACTTGATGAGGTCGAACGGGTGCGGCTCTTTACCACGCCCGCTGTGGCTTCCGCGTCCCATCGCTCGCGCGTACGCGATCTGCGATTCCCACGCGTGCATCTTGTAGCCGCCGGAGGTCTTGCTGAACCAGCTGGCGTCGGCATTGGAATGCGTTTCCAGATAGGCCCTGCGTGCGGCCGGGCTGATCTTGCCGCTGGTGAATGCTTCCATGTCACTTCTCGATGTCTTGCAGTCTGGCGAACCAGGAGACGTTCTGCGGGTTGCGCAGCACGGGTTCTTGGGTGTCGACGTCGTACAGCTCCGGCACACCTTTGACAATGGCGTTTTGCCAGTTCCTCTCGGCGTAGCCGATGGTGCCGTCCCACCAGACGGTGCGGACCTCGCCCGAGATCATGCCGAGCTGGTAGGCCACCCCGCGCCCGATGCTCTTGCCGTCCACCTCGACTCCCCACAAGGTGCCAACCAGGGCCCCACGCTTGGGGCTGCGAACGTAGTTGATGGCGTGCGGACGCCACTGCAGCTCAGTGCGAAGTGGCGCGTCCTCGTAGTTGGTGCGAACGGGGATCATGTGTGTCTCCTAGATCTTCTTGATGTAGCTACCGAATTTGGACCGGCCGAGCCGGAGTGAAATCCCGAACCAGGGGACCGAGACGACCAGCACCCAGGCGTCGGGGAAGTTGCGCACGGCGTGGCCGAACCCACCGGCGTAAGAGCGGAGCGCGTAGCCCCACAGAATCTGGACCTTAGCTAGCCCCGATCTGGGCGAGGCGTGCTTTGATGACTGCCGCTCGATCGTCAGCAGCGGCGGCACGATCGAGGAGCTGCTCCGACAGTTCACGACGTCCGCGTTGTTCTTGGAGCTGAGCGGCGTTGAGCGCGGCGTCGTATCGCTGCTCTACTCGCTTCAGCTCCCACACGAGTTGAAATCGTTCTCGGTTGGCTTTAACCACCCCTTTCAGGCGGCGGCGGCGCGGGGTTGCCCGGCCGCGAATTCTTCCTCCCAGATCGCTTCGAGCTGGGCTGCGGCGTCCTTGTGGCCACGCTTGGCCAGGACGAAGATCGCGTCGTTGATCGCGTCGAGGAACTCGACGGAGATTGGTTGCTTGCTCATCACCCTCCTTCCAGTATTAAGGACAATTTACCTGACAGGTATATTCCTATTTGTCAGTCGCGGAAGTACATGTGTTGCGGGCGTTCTGAGCAGCCGAAGCCTCTAGGCCCCCGGGCCATGATGAGGCCCGGTCCGCGACTGAAGTCTGGCACGTTGGTTGGGGAGTCGCGCCCCTCCCGTGGGTTAGTCCATCCGCGACCCGGGGTAAGCCTGGATCCCGGCCTCTTCCAAGATCCTGGCGAACGCATCGGCGTAAGCCATCTTGCGTTCCAGGGACTGGTTGAAGGCGCCGACCCAGTACTCCCAGCCGCCGTAGTAGCCCTTGTGCCCCTTGCCCTGCTTGCGCAGCCAGTTGGCGAACGAGCTGTTACCCGGCCGGATGTTGACCCAGGCGAAACCGCAGACACCATCCATCACCGGCTCGTAAACCTTGATGACCGGAGAACTGTCGTCGAGCGGATGCAACCGCTGGACGACCTGCATGGGGACGGGCCTCACGGCCTCCCCGGCTGCCATACCGGCGGCATGCGCCTTGTTGAAGAGCGCCTGCGCCTCGGCGTGACTGAACTTCGGAGCAACTTTCTTTTCCATGGTGTATCTCCCTTCCACTGCTTAGGACGCATTTACCTGTCAGGTTATTCCTGGCTGGCCCGGTATTCGGCCGATGCCTTGGCGTCGTTGAGCGTGGGGAAGCTGCCGACGACGACATAGGGGTCACCGTCCTGCCTGGCGCGCAAGAGGTTCCACGAGGAGTTGCGCGCCCGCCCGGTGCGGCGAATCTGCCACTCGTCGTCACGCGAGACGTAGGTGGTGTAGATGGTGTTGCGCTTGCGCCACTGGATCATGTGTGTCTCCTTACAAGTGAAACCGGGCGGGGTCACCGCCCGGCTGTTGGGTTACTTGGCCACGCGGACCAGTCGGAACCGGATCTGATCGGCGTCGAAGTCGAGCGCCTCCCAGTTCTTCTCGCCGGGGAATTCGGCAGCCGCCAACTCCTTGATCCCGTCGAAAATCTGCGCGGCCCGGCTGGCTGCCCAGTCGCGGTTTTCCTTCGACAGCAGGGACATGGCCTCATCGACCATGTAGTGAGCCAGCTGCTTCTTGGCCTCCTCGAAGCTGGGCTCCTTGCTGACGATGCTGGCGTGAGCCATCGCCCGGTCCTCGTCGCGCCACGCGCTCAGGCTGTCCCGGCTGGCGAAGTAGCTCACCTGCTCGACCTTGACCGCCCCGCTGTCGAGGACTTTCAGCAGCGCGTGAGCGACGGCGCCGATGTGGTCACCCTCGTCGTGCCCGCTGCCCTTGCCACCCCGCTCGCGGTACTCGGCGTTGGCCTTTTGCATGAACTCCCAGCGAGGACTGCCGTCCTCGTGAACCAGCTTCTCGCGCTCGACCTTGGCGAGACCCTGAGCCATCGCCTGGACGATGGGGTCATTGCTGAGCAGCTCCTCGACCTCGTCGTAGTGAGCCGCCTTGATCATTACCATGTGTCTCCCTTCCGATTATCAGAACACGTTAACCTGACAGGTTATTCCTTCAGACTCGGGCCTCGTCGCGAGCCGGGTCGTTGTCGCCCTGGACCCACTCGATGTCCTCGATGCCCAGCTCCTCCCACAGCGCGATGATCTTGAGCCGGTCCTCGATGGCGCCGATGATCTCGTAGCCCTCGTCGACCAGCTCCTGGTACAGCTCCCGTTTGGTTTCCTCACCAGGGCGCGGGTCGTGGTTGGGGGACATCTTGAACACCTCCCACGGCCAGGGCATCGCCTGGCGCACCCAGGCTTCAGACGCTGCCCGGTAGCGCTCCTCACGGCCGGTCAAGACGATCAGCGCGTAGCCTGCTTCGGCGTACGGGCGGATCCAGTCCAGCGCCTGCTGGTTGGCCGGGTAGCTGTCGCTCATTGCGATGAACGCATCGTGGTCGCGCTCGTGCTTGGGCTTGTCGACAATGTGGTGCAGCCCGCTCGACACGTCGGCCAACGAGCCGTCGATGTCGATGATGACTGCCTTGCGGCGGCGGATTTCCTTTTCCATCTCTCACCTCCCTCTCCCATAGTTAGAACAGTTAACCTCTCAGGTTAATTCCTTGACCTGCGATGCTGCAGCTATGCAGTAGCTGCTGCAGCACGCTCCCGGCGCCGCAGGGCCTCCGCATAGCGACCGTGATAGACGTTGTGCCCGGCGCCCATCGGGTAGACCTTGTACGCCTCTTTGAACGCCGTCGTCATCAGCTTGCGGAAGTTGGGTCCATGAATCTCGTGGGTGGTGCCCATGGCGATGTGCACCAGCTCGTGCACCAGCGTCTCGCGCGCGTCGGCCAGGGTCTGGCCGGGGTAGGTCGCGATAGTGATCTGGTTGCGCGAGGGGTAGGCCACACCCATCTGGCTGCGGGGGTGGTAGCTGTGCTTCCGGATCAGCAGCGTAGGTGGGCGCCGGAACAATCGGCCGGTCTTGCCGCCGAACGCGCGCAGCTTGATCAGCTTCCTCATCTCGTCGCGCAGGTCGACGCCGTCCACGGTGTAACGCTCCGTCTCGGCATCCTTGGCCCGCTGCCGGGCGCGTGCCGCCGTGGCCCGCTTGGACTTGGCCTTGGCCGCTGAGCTAACAGCTGCCGCCGCCCGCTTGCGTTCCAGAGCCGGGGCCACGCGAAGCACCAGTCGGCCGGTCTTGGCCGAGCACGGCAGGCAGTAGCGTTCGATTGAATCCTTGAGCGGACGCGTCGAGGCCAGGATCCCGGGGCAGCCGTTAGGGCAGTTCCACCGGACTCTCTTGGGTGCGGTCACTCGTAGCTCACCCCCTGGATGATGACGTCCAGCCAGTGGCTGGGCATCCGTCGACCGCGCCGCAACTTCACCCGCTGCTTGCAGTAGTCGCACACCGCGCTGGCGTCTTCGTAGTAGTCCTTGTCAGCCTGCCGATGGATGATCAGCGTGCTGCCGGAGTACATGACGCCCGAGCACCTGATCTGCCGCACGTAGCCTCCGATGTGGTCTGGAAGTCTTTGCTTCATGCCACCCTCCTTCTCTGCTTGGCGTGAACGGTCTTGATGTCTTCGACGCGGATCCAGCGCCGCCGGGCCTCCCGACTGATCGGTCCCTCGACCGTCAGCTGCAGGACGTCGCCCAGGTACTCGGCGCACAGGAACACCCACTTGCCGCCGGGCAGACCCGGCTTGCGGTGGACGCTGACGAGCATTCCGCGTTTGAGGTTGTGGCCATTGACCTTGACCTCGTACAGAAATTTCTGCATGGAGTGTGTCTCCTTGGTTCGGGACCGGCTGTTCCGGTCCTCGACACCCATTCTACTTGCTGGCCTCTACGAAACCCCTGTTTAGAGCTAGTTTAAGGGTTTGCTGAGTTAATTCCCCAGCAACACGCCCGAGCGAAACTGGTACTTGACATCGATAGCGCACCGGGATTCGATGCGCCGCCCCGTCTAGCAAATCGCCCTGACCTGGGCTTACTCGACGATCCTTTCAGCTGCCAGTTTACCTGACAGGTAACTTATCCGGCCAGCGCGTAATCGCTCTGTGCCATCTCGGGCACCGGGTCTTCCAACCAACCCTGCAGAATGGGCAGCGTCACCGACGGCTTGTTCTTCAGGTACGTGCCGTCCACCGAGTCCGCGCCGATCATGCGGGCGAAGCGGTAGCGGGCCAGCGAGTTGACTCGCCCGATGTGCACCCATTTGCCGCGCCGCTTGGCCTCCTGGACCACGCTGATGCAGCCCGGCTTACCCCACGGCGTACCGCACAACTTCAACGGCCGCACCCGGCCCTCTGGCGGGGAGCCGACCTTGTAGTCGTCGGAACCACCGACGAAGATGACGTCGATCTCATCCCATGGCACGTCGGCCGGGTCCAGCCCGTCCTGCGCCACCAGGGCCACCGGGTAGCCCAGCTCGCGGATCTTGTCATACCACTTAGCCGACTCGACCAGCGTGGCGGCTGCGTCGCCCATCGGGCCCATCTTGCCGCCACCGTAGTCCACCCAGTGCACGACGTCGGGCGCGGTGGCGAACACCGCCCGATGCGCCTTGTCGGCGTTTTTCACCAGGAAGTTCCACCAGCCCTGCTCATCCCACGGCTCACCGCTCATCGCCCGCTTGGGACTGAACTTGCCGTTGTCGGCGCACCAAAGCGCACCCTCGGGGTGCTTGTTGCCCTGATCGGGCGTGTCGATCAAACCCAGCAGACCGCCCTGCTCCATGACTTCACGGGCGCCCGCTACCGGGTTGCCGAAATAGATTGGGTTCTTCATTTCGCGTCCCTCCTTCCATTAGGAGGAACGCGTTTACCTGCTGGGTATATTCCCTGTCAGGTTAATTTCTGTGGTGGTGACCTGGCTTTTTGTACGTCCGCAGATCGTGGCGGCGCTCTTGCTCGGTGATGCCGCCCCACACCCCGAACGCCTCGTCGTGGGTGAACGCCCACTGCGCACACTCGGTCTGCACCGGGCAGCGGTTGCAGATGCTGCGGGCCTCCTGGGAGGCCGCCCGGTTGCGCTCGCTGGGGAAGAAGACGTCGGGCTCATAATCGCGGCAGATCCCCCGCAGCTTCCAGGCGTCCGAGGAATCCTCTCTCACGAACACCGGGAGGCTGTAGGGGCTGCGGGTCATGTGACCTTCGACGTGGTAAGGAATTTGGACGTGCTGTACGGGGTGGACGGCCGCTGCGGGATGTCGTCGGCCTGGTGCGGATGGATGCCCAGCATCCGCAGGATGTCACCTATCTCGGCGGGCGTGGCGCCGTGACGATCGCCCAGCAGGCAGATGGTGCGCCGGGCGGCCTTCTGCTGCTCGGGGGTCGGCTCGTCGAAGAACTCGACCTCATCAGTCAGCGCTCTGGTATCCCTGGCCACCTGCGTCCTCCCTTGTGCGTGGGGATCTGAGTATCTGATGCGCGTCACGGTCTGCCCGTTCTGGGCATAGATCCGCGCACGTTGATCGACTGGGTGCGTGTCGGTGTGTAGCGCACCCGCGACGAACGGTTCTGGCTGAGCATCTGCCGGGCCGGGTTGTCGGTGGCCCCCAACTTGTCGTCCAGCTGGGAGGCCAGCCGGTTGATGGCGCCGGTGCGGATCAGCTCGCGGCCGCTTTTCAGACCCGCCGCCTCCGTCGACCCGAACGACGGGGTGGTCAGGCTCCTGCCGTTGTAGCGGTCCAGGGAGTCACGCAGCAGCTCGGTGGCCACCACACTGACCGCGTCGAAGAGGTCTTTGGTGGTCACCGGCCCGATGTCCTGCTTGACCACCTTGCCCTGGCGCTCGGCCAAAAAGCGCATCTCCATTTCCAGCAGGGAGCCGCCATCCTCGTAGAAGACGTCGCGGTAAGAATGCATCCAGCCCAGGTTGAGCGCGGACTTGAACTTCTCCATCCGGCGCTGGTTCTCCTTCTCGGTGAACAGCACCTCGCCCACCATGATGCGCGGGGAGAACCGTTGACGCAGCTGGGCGATGCCCAGCGCGGAGTCATACTGGTCGAAGCTGATCTTGGTGGTGGAGGGGTAGCGTTCCAGGAACCTCGCGATCTCCTCCATCACCCTGATGTAGTCAATCTGGCGCCGCCCGTCCTCGTCGGGCTCGGATTCGCCGGGCTTCCAGACGTGCAGCATGTCGAACATGACGTGCGGCCAGTGCATGCCCGGGAACGGCTCCCGGCGTTCCAGGCAGGCCTTACAAGGATGGAAAGTCTCGGCGTAGTCGGGCATCTGCCCGCAGCGGTCGCACGGCGCGATCTCGGTGTGCCCGATGGCCAACGCGAAATTCGCGCCGGTGCGCGACGGGTCGCAGTGGATTCGGTAGCGGTAGTACAGCTTACCCTGGCTCTGGGCTTCCAACGGCGGACGCCAGCCGGGCGGGCGGAACATGGCCTCCACGCTCAGCGGATCCAGGTAGGCGCCTTCGACGTCGGCGAACTGGCCGCGCCGCTCCACGCGGAACTTCTGCGGGTTTTTGATCTCCATGCGCTTCATGCGCAAGTTCTCCGGCAGTTCGCCTTCCGGGGGGTAGGTGACCGGGCGCCGGATCGTCTGGCCGATCAGCTCGGGCCCGCGCTGCCAGTCCTCGTAGAGGCCCCAGCTGGGCAACTGCAGGATCAGCATCTCGGGATCGGAGGTGAGCCGCTCGATCTCCTCCTCGGCATCCAGTCGCAGACTGCGCTCGGTCTGCTGCACCATCTCGCCCTGATAGTTGGGCATCCAGACGCTGCCCTCCTGGTAGAGCCGGTAGAAGATCCCAATTTTCGTGAAGGGGCTACTGGGCACGAACGTCAAGCCGTCCTTGGCAAACTGGTCCAGCGATGGCTGCCACGCGGTGTAGATCTCCTCGCCGGATTTCACCGACCCGGTGCCCAGCACCATGTGCGCCATCTCGTCGTAGAAGTTGGCAAAGCCGACGCCACCACGCCCGGCCGACGAGCTGGATGACAGCGCCACGCCGGTCAGCGAGGCAATCTCGTGCTCGACGGTGACACCGGCCGCTTTCAGCTCCGCGATATAGCGGATGTCGGCCGGGGTGCGGATGGAGAAATAGTGATCTTTCGACGTCGCGATGTGCGGCTGCAGGTATTTGCAGCGCTCCACGGTGCGCCGCACGTCGGCGAACTGGAACCGCTGCGCCTGGTTCTGGTTGGTGGCCACCACCGAGAGCACGCCGTTCTGGCCACGGTCGATGTCGTAATAGGCCTGCCAGTCGTCCAGGCTGTAGAAGTAGGCCAGCTGCTCGCAGCCCAGCCCGCCGCCGATCAGGCCCTTAGACCCGCGTCGGCCCAGCACCAGCTGGATGTGCGGGAACCGCCGGTAACCGTTGCGCTTGAGATAGTCGACGCGCTCCCAGATGTCGGGCTGCACTCCGAAGGTGTCCCGGCGGCGCAGGAAGCCCTGGCGCCAGCTCTCGATGACCTCCAAGTCGTACTCGGTCATCAGGTCGGTTTCTAAGAAGACCAGCCGGTACAGCGTCTGCTGGCGCGGGTAGAGGCGCCGCCCGCAGAAACTGCGGTGGGTCATGAAGTCCACCGAGGACTCCCACGGCGCAGGCCGAGTCAGCGACTGAGTAAACAAGGAGGCGGGACTAAAGGGTCCCTGGATCAATCGATTTTGACGGTTGGGATGAAATGGCGTTTACTTCACCTCCCCAGTAAACTGATCGAGCTTGGCGAGGCGAGGCTCGGCCAGGCGGGGCGCGGCGGGGCTTGGCGCGGCGGGGCTTGGCGAGGGATTGACCCTCGGGAGCTAAACACTCCCGAGGCCCTAGCCGATGGCGCCCTGCAGGTCGTGCAGGGCTTTGTCCAGACCGTTGAGCGCGTCCACGGCAGCCCCAACCTCGGGACCGACGCCGGGGACCAGGCCACCGAACTTACCTACCACATTGGCTACCTTGTCGGCCAGGTCGGTGAAAGTGACCGCACCGTTGACGGCGGTGTCCAGTTCATTCTTCAGGTTGTCGAAAATGCCCATGTGCGTTCTCCTTTGCTATGAGGCTGATTGGGATGTTCCTGGTATGCCCTCGACCCAGTGTTCATTGGCCTTGAGGAACACCGAGACCGACGTGAGAAAGGCGATGGCGACATTGATCCAGTTGGCTACGTTCTGCGGCAGCACGTCGGCGAAAGCCAACCCCTGGTTGAGTACCACCAGCAGAAACCCCACCCCGGTGATCAACCACTTGTAGGCCCCCTTGACCTTGTCCCAGAAGGTCACCGGGCCCACCTGGGTCTTCACCGTCACCGACTCCCCGGTAACCGGATCCAAGGTGACCTGGTTTTTTACGGGTGGGAGATTGCCGATATCTTCCAGGCCGCCCAGCACCTCCTGAGTGGCCGATGTCGTGGCCGACTCCACTGCCTGGGTCACCTGCGCCACAACCTGGCCGACATTGGCCGCCGCCTCGGCGGCCTGCTGCTCGAAATACCCCGGCTCCCACGGCATGAGCTTGGGATCAGACATTGAAACTCGCCTCCGCAGCGTTGAAGATCGTCTGCACGTTGATGCCGAACTTGGTGGCGATCTCGCACACCAGGGCCTGGGTTTTGAGTTGTTCGGCCCGAGCCGAGAGGGTGTGGCCAAGCTGATCGTCGGCATGTTTGGGATCAACCGGACGACCATCCAACCCCAGCAAAGTGGTCTCTTTCCAGTAGATGGCGGCAATCGCTTGGCGCAGCGTCTGCACGCTGCCATCAGGGGCGATGATCGGGGTGGCCTGGGGATCGGTCAGCTCGCTCACCACCAGATTGAATAGATCCTGGGAGGTCCTGGGCGGGGGCGGGATAGGAGTGACCGGCACGGGCTGCGGCAGCGGGGACGGGGACGGGGCGTAGTTCCAGTGCCCGTAGTCATCGCTGTGGGCTTGATTCTGGTCGCATTGCACGCCGTCGACGGTCAAATAGCCCAGGCCATTTCTCTGCACGATGTTGACCCGGGAGTCGATATTGCCGCCGCTCCATGCCTCGGTCTGCCAGGCATACTTGCAGACCCCAGCATCCAAGGCGCGGCTCAGCGGCCAATACCCACCGTAGATCCCCACATACTGCGGGCCACCCAACACGGAGGCCGCCCCACTGAGATAGCCGTTGATAGCATCCTGCTGGTTGGGGGCCTCATCGAAGTCGCAGGAGTAATAGATCACCGGATTGGCGGCAGCCATGTTCGGGAAGCTGCGGAGGTAGGCAAGGTTGGCGGTGGCATCGGCCACCCCCTGGCTTTGACCGCCCAACATCATGTCCGCCGTGGTCTCGTGATTGAACACCACGTTGATGCCGTGGGTGACCAAGTCGGTGAACTCGTCGGGCTGCAGCTGCTTGCCGGGCAGGCCCGGCCCGCCATCGGTGAGATAGCGGCAGGCGAACACCACCCCATTACTGCGCAAATCCGCTGCCGCGATACGACCCCCGGCGTAATCGACGCCCAGTGGATAACCCATGGGTTGCCTCCTGATGATGTCCTCGTTGATGGTGTCGTCCAGCACCCAAAAGTCATTCCAATAAGAGCTGTCCTCTGGGATCGCCCCATGGTTGAGCGTGCAGGTGCCATAGTCGCCGTTGGATTCCATCACCCAGCCGTCGACTGTGCAGTTCATGTGACTGTTGGGGCCACCCCCGCCATGGCAAATGCAGACCTTCATCACATGGTCGTTGTTGACCAGGTCGTCCTGGCTGGTCTGGCGGAAGCCCTGGAACGGCCCGGGGAAGGTCTCGGTACTGAAGTACCGCTGCCAGCCCATTTTTGTGCCGTTGAACACCGCCGCCGTCATGATTCCCACACACCCGCTGCAGTCGGCCCCGATGCCGAAGTTAAACGGGTCGTAGCAGCCGCCATAGATATAGGGGTCACCGGGGCCCTCGTTGATCATGTTGATCTCATGAGGCTGGGAGATCGCCTGGTCCTGGGTGGTCAGCCGGTCCAAAAAAACTCTCTTGGCGAACTCGATCCCCGAACGCTGCAGAGTCATGGGTGGGCGCTCATGCGACTGGCGTGGGCAGGGTCCCAGCTGGTTGCAGGTTGATGACGACGGCGCCGTAGCGGGCGTACACCTTGGGCGAGCCTGCCGGTTTGTTCTGCAGCAGGATCGTGCCGGGGCCCTGGTGGTCCCCCACCCAGAAGTTGCTATTAGCGTCCAGGAAGCGCTGGGTGGCGTGTCCGGTTCCGCTGATCTGGCCGTCGGAGCCGATGAAAATCACCGACAGCGAGCCCATGAAAGCCGGGATGGGCACCGAGATGAAGCGGCCCTGTCCCCGGCGGCCGGTGACGCCTTTGCGCAGCGCCTGATCGGGAATCCCGGCGACACCCTTGTAGGTCAGCGAGATCCCGCTGTACTGACTGAAGGTGGCCGACGCGGGCGAGAGCGGATCGTTGGCGATCTGGCTGTAGCCCAGGTTGGCCACCACCGATCCGCCTGCGGCGGCCGCGCCGACACCCGCCCAGACTTCGATCAGACCGGGACGCGGAGCACCCCAACCCTTGCCGCGCTGGGCATACCAGGGGATCAGCGGGGTCAGCGCATTACCGCCCACGGTGACGGTGCGGGTGATGCTCTTGTCGATCGGGCAGGTGTGGTTGTACTGGAAGCCCACCAGGATGAGATTGGCCTGGGCGCCAGAAGTGTGGGTCCACCCTGAATTCAGCGTGTTGGTGTTCGGCCCGGCCACGATCTGGCCGCCGGAAACAGCATCGAAAGTCACGGGCATAGCGGTTAAGCCTCCTCACCCTTTCGGGTTTGAGACCGCCACACCTACAGGTCACACACCAGGGCGGCCCGTGGCCTGAATATGTTGGGCGAGGGCGGCAGCCACCTGCTCCACCTGCTCGGGACTCAGGATCTCCAACAGCTCACCCTGCTCCACCCAGAAGAACGCGTTGTTGTCGGGGCCCCTCTCGGCGCGTTCGTATTTCGTCGCCCAATCGCCCGCGTTGGTGGCGAAGTGACCCACCGTCGCGACACCGGCCACCAAGTCCTCGAAGTTGATCTGACCCCGCTCGAACTGTTCCATCAGCTCCCTGACGGTGGGCTCGGCAGAAAACTGCTGCGTGTCTTCTGCGGCCATGCGGAAGGCCCTTCTTCGTGCCTCGTGGACATTGGGATAGACGGTGGATCCGCCCGCCGATAGCGGATGGTTGTGCCAGCGCTGGCCGGTGGTGTGAGTGACCACCGGATCGTTTCCCCTGACATCGAATCTTACCGAACTGCTCAGCTGGGGCAGGGCCCAGTCGAACACCTCGGAATTCTTGGACGTATGCCCTCTCTGAGCCCCTTCGGGACTGGCCTTATTGAGATGGGAAGCGTAGCTGGCGACATACCGGCCGCCGTACTTTGGCTCCTCCCCCGGTTGGGGACCACCTCGCGCCTGCTGTTCGCGGTATTCCTCCTCAGGGCCTCGGTGGCGTTTCTCCACCCGCCGCCGCGCTTCTTCGGGAGATAGATCAGCGAACGCCCCATCGATCTGGCCGTAGCCATATTTGTGCAAATCATCGATGCGGCGTTGCACCGACTCGGGGGAACTCATGGTGATATCCCAGATCATGTTGCGCCGGTCCCGGTAGGCCAGCGCCGCCAGCTGGTCGGCCATCTCGGAGGACTCCTCGTGGATGATCCCGGCCCGCTCCATCGGGGAGAGCCTCGACAGGCCGTCCTCGCTGGGGACCATCCCCCGCCGGGCCATCTCCTCCTTGATGTCATCGGAGTTGACCGACATGTAGTTTTGCCCATTCAGCAGGGCCTGCGGGGTTTGGTTGAGCAGGTGGCCTTTACCCGATCCACCCAGCCCGCCCATAAACATGGCCTGACCGTTCTGACCGACACCCTGCGAGAGCTTGGCATAGAGATCCTTGACCAGCTGGGCTTGCTGCCTACGACGCTCTGGGGTCCAGGAATAACCACCACCGGGCTGCGCGGTGCCATAGATCGCGCGACTGTCCCTCTGACGATCGTTATAGCCGCTGAGGACCTTCTCGACGTCGGCTATGTGCCGGGCATATCCTTCGTCGTTATCGAAGAAGGCAGCTAGTCGGTAGGCGAAAGCCTCACGCTGGCCAAGAATTCTCACCTCAGCTCCCACAGCGTCTCATTAGCATCGGTCACCGACTGCGGACTCTTGGCGTCCAGCGCCTGGATCTCGCCCCTCTCCACCTTTTCCTGTAATCGCTTCCTAAGCCGCCCGTGCAGATCCTCCTCTTCAGGGGTGAACACGATGGGCGGCCCGGCCGCGTAGAGCGCGAACGTCTCGGCCTGCCGGTAGATCCTCATTATTTACTCCTACAGCTGGGTCCGGACGAGGAACACGGCCCCCGACAGCACCCCTTGATCCTCCACTGCGACCGTCTCCCCCTGTGTGTCATGCAGCCACGCCGAGCAGAACACGTGATAGGTGGACACATACACGGTGGGATCGGGCCCAGTCTGCCCGTTGTTAGCCGGGACCGGCATGACGTTGATGACCTGCGCATCGTTCCAGAAGGTGCGCCCGACACCGCGCCCGATGATGACCTGCTCGGAGTAAAGGGTGGTGGCCCCGTTGGAGATGCCGACTTCGATGACCGGACGCCCCATGTTGGAAGCTTCGGCCAGGATGGAACAGAACACCCACGGCTCGAAGGTCAGCGACTGGATGCCGATATCCCAGTCGCAGACTTTGACCGGCGTGGAGCCGGTGGACACCGCGTACCCCGTGGTCGGACCGAACGGCCCGAGCACATACCCGGCGCCCACCGGAGGTATCTGGGACATCGGAATCTTGCCGGTGGCGTCCAGGGAAGCCACACCCCCGGGCTGGCCGACCTTGCTTAGCGGCAGATTCAGCGCGTCCTGGCTCTGATAGTAGGCGCGGGACGCGAAAGTGGCGGCCTGGGTGTCGACATAGGCTCTACCGGCCTTGAGTGCGGCCGCCGTAGTGACGTCGCTGGCCGCCGAGATCTGGCTGGGGGTGGCGCTGTTGACCAAATTGAGGACGGCCAATTTGGTCACGAGATCCTGTGAATTGGCCGGTACGCGGCCTACATAGTTATAACCAGTGACTTTGACCACCTCCTACATCGCTGGAAGGACGAGAATCCAGTACAGCAGCCCGGCAGGACCAAACTGATACCCCGAACCTGACCAGCAGCTGCCACACAGATCCAGCTCTAGCGGGCCGACGATCGGCGGCACAGTGAACGGGGTCTGGCTGGGCCCCGCGTACGGCAGGCACTGGTAAAAGTTCATGTAATACGTGTCGGTACAGATGCCCGCGCCGTAGACCTGCTCGGAAACCCCTTTCGGGGGCAGCACCGAGAGCATCCCGAAGGTGCTGGTGCCCTCCAACCGTGAGGTCGGCACGTTGCCGGAGCCGGAGTCCCCGCCCTGCACGATGGCGAACGGGACCGCACGCCAGGGATAGCCGGGATCGGGGACTTCGATCGAGGCGATCATCAGCTCGCGCAGATTGTTGGTGAGCACCGTCTGAACCGAGCTGATCAGGATCTGGCCCGACGTCGTGACGTTGTAATCTTTCGCGGTCCACTCGGTGGAAATGCCGGTGGGAAGCTCCGAACTGAGGATGTTCCCGCTGGAATCCAGCGCCGCCACGCCATTGGGCACACCGAGCCAGCTGGTCGGCACGTAGTTCCTGTCGGCGTTGTCCACCGAAGTCTTCTGGGCCAGCTTGGCGTTGGACAAATTGACGTAGGCCGGGGTGACCAGCGCGTTACTACTGATGGCCTGGTTGATCTTGTTGCGAACGAACGTGCCGGTGGGGATGGTGTTGGCGATCTCGGTGTCGGCGAAGGCCTTGGGGACTTCCACCGAATCCGAATCTGGGGTTCTGCCCGCATACCACTTACCGGCCACGACACCTCCTCACCCTTTAGGCGGGAATCGGCAGCGCATACATGCTGGGCTCGAACGTGGAAGCGGTGACCCAGCCGGTGGCGGTGTTGTCGCCCACTACGCGCAGCAGGTTGACGTAGAGCGTCTGGTTCCCGGTCAGCGGACCCTGATCCGACAACGGACCCGGCATGATGGTCAGCGGGCCCTCGACCCAGTCGCTGCCCGCCGGGTGCGCGGTGATGAACGCCAGCCCACCAGCGCCGTTGGTGCCCACGTTGGAGATGAAAAGACCGCCGTTGCCTCCGGTGCCGCCGCCGCCGAAGCCGTAGCTCTGGTAGCCGATGCCGTTTAGTGTCACCGACCCAGCGCTCCCACCGGGCTGGGTGCCTTCGACGCCATAGCCTCCGGCGCCCCCGTTGGACTGAATGGCGGTGGTGTAAACGTAGGCGCCCGTCGGGGTCCCGGGCTGACCGGGATTGGAGAACACGGCGGCCGCGCCCCGGGCACCGCCGCTGCCCACCCAGCCGGTGATCTGGGTGACGGTGCTGGGCAGCACAGAGGAACCCCGCGTGAAACTGCCCGTGGCCCATAGGGCGGCGGCGCCGCCGTTGCCCCACAGGAACGGATTGCCCGCGCCGGATGCCCCGCCACCGCCGCCACCGAGCAAAATGACGTCGATGACGTCCGACCAAGTGGGGATGGGATAGGTGAAACCTCCCGGGGTGGTGTACGCGGCGACCGTCGCCCCGGCGTAGTACTCGGTGCAGCCGTAACCCAGCGCAACTATCGGGCCCGTCATCGAGCCCAACCGCACCAAACAGATCGGATAGTAACCGTCGCGGTTGGTGGAGCAGTCCAGGATGCCGCCCACCCAGAGCTTGAAGGTGTAGCCGGGGTCGTTCACCGTCCAGCTGTAGACGGTTTCCTCGGTCAGCCCGGCGGTGACCGGCAGGCTGAAATAGCTGCTCGGTGAGTAGTACGGGCTCGGCCAGCGCTGGGTGGAACCCAGGCCCAACCGGGAACGGTCCACCAGGGGTGAGGCCAGCCCCAGCCCGGCGATCCCATTGTTGTGGTTGACCTGGGATAGCTTGAGTCGCCCGGCGTCCCCGCCATTGGGGTTGTAGTTGGGGCTGCCCGACGACGCGGTGCCGTCCACGTAGATTTTGGTGGCGTTCAGCGCGGCCTGAGAGTTGACGTAGCTCAGGTCGGCATAGGGGGCGAAATCCTGAGCGATCAGCGCGTCGATGTCGGTCTGCGGCATGTTCAGCGCGGCCACCTGAGCGTTGACGTAGCCGACGGTGATCTTGTCCTTGGCGTTGGCGGGTTTGGCACCCACCCAGTTGCGTGCGCTCACAGGTCGAATTCCTCCTGAAGCATCGGCTCGTAGTAACTGAACGGCTTGGGCACGCCCGCCTCGACGTCGGCCAGCATCATGTCCCGCAGGTGCTCGTAGTAGTCGGCCACCGCGTGATCCCCGTTTTGCCGGGCCCGGTAGATGCGGTCGGTGAACTTGTTGAGCTGCTTGCGCACATTCATGTCGGGCTCGATGCCGGTCTGGGACAGCCGCTTGCGCACCATGATCTCGGACTTACGCTTACGCTCGCGTTCCGCCTCCTCCTCATCCTCATCGAGGTCCTCGTCCCAGACCGCGCTATACCAGGGCGACTCGTCGATGTAGTAGGGCGCGTGGGACTGAGCCACCCGCCGCTCCTCAGGCGGGATCAGCGAGTCCATGTAAGTGTGCGGCCCAACGTCCACCTTGCGGATCACCGTGGCGTGCGGAGCCACCCAACCCTGACCGCCTGAGAGGTTCCAGGGCTGGGGGCGGTCACCGGGTTTAACCTCGTAGATGTTCGCACCGTGCCCGGCCCAGTTGCGCCACCACTTGGCCTCATCGGGATTGCGCGACAGCCAGACGTGGTTGGGCCGGTTGGATTTACCCTTCTCGTAGAAGGACCATTCACCCTCGCCGCCGGGGGACGGGGCGCCACCCGGGACGATCCGATCGCCCGGCTTCATCTCATACGGGCTGGTGTGATACCACTTGCCGCTGGGCTTCTCGGGCAGATAAGTCGCCGGGTTGCCACCCTCTTCCAGCCAGTCCAGATCGCCGGGAATCATCTCTTTGAGCTTGAAGGTCCCGGCCGCTTCCAGCACGCGCATCGCGTGGGTCATGATGTCCTGGGCCGATGGCTCGTTCTCCCAGAGGTGCTTGCGCAGCTTAGTACCCGACTCACTGGTGTAGCCGGGATTCACCTGGTAGCCGGGATGGTCTTTGACCATGCGCCGCAACAGCGAAGTGGCCACCCCTTGGCGCTGAACTTCGGGGTGGGTCGTCAACCAGTCGATGCCCAGGAAAGGCTTGGCATACTCCTCCTCGGGAGGGTAGCGGGTATAGGTGAGGCTCCCAGCCTCGTCACCCGAGATAGAGGGATGGGGAATGAAGTAGGTGCCCCCAGGACCGCGCCCAGGCTCACCTCTGGGCCGGTGCTGGATCTGGTCGGCCCATGGGTCGGGAAGTGAGGCATGCCGGATGGATGGCTGCTGGTTGCCCAGATGCCCCCAGTCGGGACTATCGGGGTCGTTGTAGACCTCCATCCACGGGCCCTTGCCGTAGCCCTCCTGCATCGGGATCCGGACGCTGTCGATGGCGATCCTGGCGTCAGGGCCCAGCACGTGCTCACCCAGATGCGGATCCTCGCTGATGCGCGTCGCATGCTGGCCTTTACCGTCCCAGATGCCCGAGACGACGGCGGGGATCTGCCGGTGGCCGTGCTCGTCCCAGCCCAGGTTGTTGTAGGTCAGCGACTCGTGCGCCGCATTCTCGGCGATGGTGGGATCCTCCGACCAGTAGTGGCCCAAGCCGGGGTTGTCCTGCATACCGCCCTGCTGGGTCTGCTCCATGTGGTCGAGGATCGCCGGGCCGATGGAAAAGTGCTTGAACTGCGGGTTGAAGTCATCTCCCCAGTCCAGGCCCGCCTTGATCTTCTGGCGCAGCTCGGGGGTCATGATGATGCCGACACCACGGTGCACGCGGATCGGCTGGGTGGGCGCCTGATACGGCGGCAGCGCGGCCACACGCTGCTGGGACACCCGGTGGGTGGGCATCGCCACCCTGCGCACGTTGCCCTCGGTGCCCTCGTAGTGTGCCAGCACGTCGATGATGACCGCCGCATCAGTCACCCAGCCCTCACGGCCGGAGCCGTTCCAGGGGAAGGGGCCGAGCCGGGGCCGGACCTGGTACAGGTGGCACTCGCCGTGGTCGCGCACCATGTAGCCGATCCAGTCGTCGGAGTGGGTCAGGTCCCACTCCACCCAGGTCCAGTGCGCCCGGTTGTCCAGCCCGCCGTGGTAGGGCTTGTCGGTCCAGGGCGGGTTGCCGTGCAGCGGGGCCAGGATGGTGCCGATCGGCAGATCGGCGGGGGTGGCGTGGAACCAGTCCACGTCGTTGGGGGTGTCGATCGGCGGGGACTCATCGTGGCGCTGGAACCAGTCCCACTGGTCGTAGGCGTCGTCGGCGTCGAGCAGGAAGCTGTGCATAGTGGCCTGGGGGTCCAGCGGATCCGCCGGGACACCCTGCAGCCAGGCCTGAGCAGTACGCCGGGGGGAGAGGGAGGCAATCATCCGGCCGGGCGTCGATGCTCGCTGCTGGGGCACCATATCCTCGTAGGCGTAAGACGTGCGCTTCCCGCAAACCGAGCACCGGCCCGAGAGGTGACCCTCGCCGTGGGAGGGGTCACAGCACGGCTCCCCACGCCAGCCCTGCGACTGGTGCAGCTCCATCTCCTCGGGCGTCAGCTCGCGATGGGCCACCTTGCGGGTAATGGTGGCCGACGGCGCCACCCACCCATCGGTTCCGGATCCGTTCCAAGGAGCGGGATCTCGCTCGGGATCGACTTCGTAGATATGCGGGGCCTGGTTGACCGCCGACCAGAAGTGAGCATCGTCGAGATCTGGTGTCATCCAAACATGCTTGTTGCGGCCGCCGCCCATGTCTATCAGCGTGCCGGTGTCCTCCCCGAAGCCCTGCTCGTAGAAGTCCTTGCTGGCGGCTGGCGCACCGCCGGGGACCAGCTTGGTGCCCATCGGCAGATCGTGCGGAGAGGCGTGATACCAGGTGCCCGAAGGATTCTGTCTCTTGAAAAGATGCTCGAACGCTTCGGCGGGAATGGGCTTGACCTTCTGGGGCGGTCCAATCTTCGTCTTGATCGGGCCCTTCTGCTGGTTGACGAAGTCCATAAAAACCTTGGCCTCTTCGTCGGTCAGCTCGATGGCCTGCCTGTAGACGAACAGCGGCGTGCCCCGGGCGGTCCGCAACCCGGTGCGCGGTGGCGCCGACGAGGGATCACCGGGCAATGCCAGATGGGACTTCTCCGGATTCTCTTTCAGCAGCTGCTGTTTGAGCGCCTCCCCGTAGCCGGTGGTGTAACCGGGGTCGATGGCGATATTCGGGTGATCGTCGTGCATCTGCTGCATCAGCGAGCGGGCCACCCCTTGCCGCCGGTAGTCGGGGTGGGTGTCGATGGTCTTGACCATGATCCGGCCCGGCCTCTGGCGGACCGGGTTCTCGGGGTAGTAGAGATATTCCAGCTTCCCGATCGGCGCGGAGGCGGGATCGGGGTGCGGGATGGAATAGTCCCCGGTGTCGTGCGGGATCCTGCCTCCCACTGAACGCACCTGGTGCACGATCTGCTCGGCCCACGGGTTGGGAGCGGCGGCGAGAGCGGCCAGAAACCGAGGCGACAGCACGGCCATCTCAACCCCAGAGCATGTAGCGGTACTGACCGGATGCGGGCGGGCTCTGGAACTCGAAGGAAAGCACGTTGGCGTTGATCACCGTCGGGCCCACATCGACGATGTTGCCGGAAGCGACGTCCACGATGATCCAGCCCGGCGCCAGGTTGTTGAGGTTGTGCGTGATCTGCACCACCGCCGAGCCGGGGGACGGGACGGTGCCGGTGACCTTCTTCAGGCTCACTGCCGGATCCAGCGACAGCCCGGCGGTGCCATTCGCCAATCCGCCGCCGGTGGCAACTTTGGCCGCCACCTGGGTGCCAGTGATGGTGATGCCGTTGCCTTGGGTGTAGGCCTGTTGGCCCGCCACACTGCCGATGTTGACCCAGTTGGACACGGCGGTGTCCACCACGCCGGAGACGGCAGTCTCCTGCCACAGCGTGGACGTCAGCGCGGTGCCCTGCGTGGCCACCACCAGCGCACCCTGCAACAGATAGCTGCCGGTGGCGAAGTCGGCCGGGCGCGTCCAGGCCCCACTGTTGACGATCCAGATCCCGTTGTTGACCGAGCTGGGCTGATTGGTGGCGAGCACCCGAGTGCCCAGCGGGGTCAGCACACCATCCACCGTCTGCTGGCCCGCCAGGCTGGGGATGGCGGCAGTGGCCACGAAGTTGACCGTCTGCTTGTTGGGCTGCGACGCACTCTGCGCGGCCTGCACCTGGGTGGTTACCGCCGTGTTCAGCTGGCTGCTGGTAACCGCGTTGGCCAGCGCGGTCTGCAGACCCACCACCTGGTTTTGGCCGATGGTGGTGGTATTGGCATACATCGCCCCGATCGACCCGGGAGTGATGGTGACGGCGCCGGTCTGGCTGTTGACGGAGGTGACCGCACCGGGGAACAGCAGCAGCACCCAGTTGGACAGCACCGTGGGATCGGATCCGTTGAGAATGTAGGTACCCAGGTTGGCGCCTTGGGTGATCACACAAACATCGCCCTGTGTGGCCTGGGTCAACCCGAGCATCGCGGCCTGGCTGGTCACCTGCCAGGTGTGAGTGAGCGCGGTGCCAGGCAGCTGGGCCGGGTTGACGGTGCCTCCCGGCCCGGTCAGATCCGCCTTGCCGGTGAGTGCGGTGGCCAGCCCGGTGATCGCAGAGATGGGCGCCCCGGCAGGCAGGTTGACCAGGTTGGTCAGCTTCGCGGCGTCGAAGGTGCCGTAGGTCGCGTTGAGGTTGGCCAGATACGGGGTTAGGCCCGCGATATAGCTGATCGGGATGACCTGACTCGTCTGCGCGAGCGGGACGGTGCCGCTGACCAGATCGGCCTTGCTGGTCTGCAGCGCGGTGATGGCGCCGGTGTTGGCCTGCTGCTGGCTCAGTGGGGCCAGCAGACCCAACGCCGTCGACAGCCCGGTCACCTGCCCCTGACTGATGGTGATCGGGTCACTGCCACCAGAAGCATGCGTAGAGGCGTGTGTGGTGGGCGTACGCGCGTTGGTGAGCCGGGTGTCGGTAGAAAGCACCCGGTTGTTCAAATCGGTGCTCAGGCCGGTCACCTGGCCCTCGGTGATGGTGCCGGTGCTGGCGTTGAGCGCCCCGATACTGGACGGGGTGATCTGAACCACGCCGGTCTGCCCGTTGACCATGGACACACCGGACAGGTTGCCGATCGGGACGATGGTGCCGTTCTTTTTGACCAGGTTGTTCTGCGCGTTGAGGAACGCGACGTCATTGGGCATCACCGAGTCGGGAATCACGCCCCCGGCCGACACCGCCGTGTTGGCGTGCACCACCGTCTGATCGCCCGCGATGATGTTGACCTGGTTCTGCAGGGTGGTCAGATCGGTCTCGTCGGCTTTCAGGCCCAGCTGGGTCGATAGCCCGGTCACCTGGGCGATGTTCACGGTGCCGGTGCCGGTGGCCACCGCGCCAACGTCGCTCGCGCTAAGCGTCACGTCCCCGGTCTTGCCGTTGACTCCGGTGACCACATTCACCGGCAGCCAGTTGTTGCCCTGCACCGGGTTGGTGCCGATCAGCGCATAGCTGACGCCGCTGGGCACCCCGCCGGGCGCCAGGTAGGCGACGTCACCCAGCTGTACCTGGTTGGGATAGTTCAGCGCGTACATGGCGGTCAGATTGGCCACCGGGATCCAGCCGGTGACGGCGGCCGTCGGGATCTCGGTCATCGGGACATGCCCGCCGGTGTCCAGATCGGCCTTGTTGGGCAGCGCGGCGGTGTGCCCGGCCACGGTGGTGTTCAGTGTGGTGATCTGGTTCTGCAGGTTGGTGTTGTCAGTGGTCAGCGCGGTGCTGACCGCGTTGATGGCGTTCTGCTGGCCGCCGATCTCGCTGGCCACCGACGCGCTCAGCGACTCGAACTGGGTGTCGGTGTAACTTTTCGCCGTGCTCAGCGTGGTTGCCGCCGAGGAATTGATCTCCGCAACCAGCGTGCTGTTCAGTGTCGAGTCGGCGGTGACACGGGCCTGAGTCTCGGCGGTCAGCGCGGTGTTGATCGCAGCGAGGTCCCCGGGCACGGTGACCGGGTTGCCGCTGGCATCCACCACCTCACCGGAGCTGTTGAGCGCGGCCACCCCACCGGCCACCCCGATGTCGGTCTGCTGGACGTAGCTCACCCCGCCGATGACCTCGCCCAGGCTGGCCACCAGGGTGTCCCAATCGGTGTCGGCGTCGGGCATCGCAAACGGCGTGTTGGTGGTCGGCCCGGTCACCCCACCCTGGCGGATGGCGGTCAGATAGTTGACGTTCTGGGTCAGCCCGGCCGCGTTGCTGGGGACCAGCGCGAAAACGGCGGTGTTGGTGGCGTTGTTGAGCAGCACCGTCTGCTCCTGCACGCCGCCGACATAGGTGGCCACGTCGGGAAAACTGGGCGTGGCCAGCGGGGTGACGGCCACCTCAATGGTCTGCGGGACCTGCACCCCGTCGACGGTGTTAACGCTTCGTTGGAAATTGAACGTGAGATTCCGTCTAATGAGCGTGGGTGCGGACACGGCTCCTCCTGGCGCGACGGGTTCTCACCCTTATAGGCCTCAAACCGCCACGAACGCAGCACCGCTCCACTGGTAGAGCTGGCCGGTATTGGCGGCCAGATAGAGGGTTTCGGGGACGCCGGTGGCCGGGAACGCCGCGACATTGGCGTAAGTCAGCGTCTGCCAGCCATCTGGCGGGTCGACGTTGTAGCTGATTTTCAGCGTGTCGGTGGACTTTGCCTGCGGCGGGATGGCGTCTTTGGGCAGCGACACCACGTTGCCGCTGGTGGTGCACGTCGGGTGCGGACCACCGATGTAGAGCACGGTGCCGAACTCGGCGGTGCCTTCGATATCGCCGGGAAGGGAGGTGTCGTAGATGGACACCACGCGCGCCGCGTCCACCACCGTCATCGCGGTGAAGGTGACGGTGCCCGCGCTGGGGCTGAACGTGTAGGCGGTGACGGCGATCTCGGTCATAAAGCCTCCTTCACCTCTTAGGCGCGGGAATCCGCTTGAGACAGTGCACGCACAGGGTGGCATCGATGGTCGGCTGGAACTCGTGATCGCATTCGTTGAGGTCTTTGGGGTCGATGCCGACGTAGGCCTTGCAGTCGCAACGGTCGATCTGCAAGAAGGCTTTCCGCTTCTCGTCCCAACCGCCCTGGCGGGTGTAGAAGCACTCGGGGTGGTGGTTGAAGTGCGGGTGGGTGCACCGCTGGCAGCGCACATGGCTACCAGCCATAGACCACCCCTACCCACAAGCCGTACGCGGTGACAAGCATGGCCAGCAGCATCGCGATCGCGACGATCACGCCTTCCGGCACCTGGTGGTGCACCCGCCACGACATCTCGCTTCCTCTCTCACCTTTAAACGCGGGAGAGGCCGCGAATCAGATGGTGTCGCGCACCTCATACCACTCGCCCTGCTCGTCCACGCGGACCAGCTTGGGCTCGTCGAGGATGGCCGCCGTCGGCTCCCACTTGGACCGGGAACCGAACTTCCAGGCCACCCGCGCCCTGTCCCGGGGCTGGCCGTCGAAGCGGGAGGCGATCAACGAGACGTTGTCGCGGTGGTTGACGATGCTGGGTCGGGTGTAGGCCACCATCAGGCCCTGCTCCCGGCACACCGTGGACACCGCGCGATCGGCGCACATCACCTTGGCGTTGCGTTCCACCCGGTCGGCCAGCCAGGGTGCCAGCTTGGTCTTGACCGCGTAGCCGACCATGGACAGCATCTCGGGCGCCAGCAGGAAGTGCGGATCGGCGCCGATCGGGTTCACCGACCGCTGCAGGACGGACTGCCAGTGAGTGGGATTGCCGGTACCCAGATAGAGACTGACGATCTGGGTGGGCGCCACCTTCAGGATGGCATCCAGCTGGTGACGAAAGTGGTGCACCGGCAGCGCGTCGTCTTCGAGCACCACCGCCCAGCCGTCATCGGTCCCGCGCGGGTTGATCCGCGCGATCTCATGCAATGCCTTGGCATGGTTGCGTTCACAGCCCATGCCAAGGCTGTCCCAGACGATCTCGTCACCCACCTGGGAGGCCAGCTGCTCGGCCATCGTCGCCCGGTGGGGATGGGCGACGATGAACACCTCAGTGCGCTTGGACAAGATCCTCGATCAATCGCATGTGGTGGCCAGCCTCGGGGTGGTCGGCGTCGTCGAAGAACCAGAACCGGCCCCTCCCGGCGAACTCCTCGTGATCGGGCAGCTCGTGCTTGCCGCCACCGGATTGCAGCAGTGAAATCCTCACTCTTCCTCGTCCTCCTGGTCGTCGGTCTCATCGTCATTTACCGGGTAACCATCGGCTTCCCGGTCCCACATGCCGTTGACGAACGTCAGCCCGCCATCGACATAACGCTTGGAGTACTGCAGCCGCCGTGTCTGGGTCATGTAATCCCAGGCCGAATGGTACAGCGGCTCGGGCAGCTCCCCGTCCAATTCGGGCTCCGGCGTGTCAGGGCGCTCGGGCAGGTCCAGCTCGGCCAGGTCGGCCCGCTCGGTGGCCTCGGAGGCTAGCCGGGGCAGCTCCTCGCGGATCTCGCCCAACCGCTGCTGCAGGTCGCTGAAGTCGCGTCCGCCCAGGTGCTCGTCGATCGCCCGCTGGGCCTCGGCCAGCCATGCCTGCTCGGCCTCACGCACCCGGTCGTCCAGCGTCTCGTCGAAGTAGGGCTGGACCGCGTCGGCCACCAGCTGGGGCAACACATCGGGCGCCAGTGCCAACAGCGCATCTATCTCGGTCTGCTCCACCCCGTAGCGCACCGACCAGTTCTCCCGGCGCCGGTCCTCCTGGGTGACCGGGGACTGCGGCAACATCTGCTCGTTGCCGTCGGCATCGGTGTAGCGGATCTCCTCCGACACCTGCCTGGGAGTCAGCGCCGCCCGGTCGACGATCAGCTCCAACTCACCGAAGCCGTCCAGGTCGTCGATCCACTCCCTGTCCTCCCAATGCTGCAGGGCCTGCAGCTTGCGGGTCACGCTGATGCACATCTGGTGCCCGCTCGGGTCACAGTCCGCGAAATACAGAATCACACAAGGCCTGCCGTCCTGCACCGCGTTGGCCGCGATGCGGAACACGTAGTAGTCGCTGATCTCGCCGGTGGGCAGATACAGATCGGCACGGTAGCGCTCGGCCAGCGGCGCCAGCGTCGCGTACAGGCTGGACTTCTCCCCGATGAACACCAGGTGATAGGGCTGCCGGGCCACCAGCAGACCCTCCTGCCCGTCATCGCGCTCGGGCGTCTGCTGGGAGTGCAGAGTGGGCAGCACGTCGTTGGGCAGCTGGAACTCGTCGTTCACCTCGGCCCACAGCCCGCCCGGGAACGGCTCCTCGTACAGCCGCTCCTCGGGCGCATCGTTGCGCTCGTCGGTGATCTCGTCGAACGGGATCAGACCCAACCAGCGCGCCGACTTGATGGCGTTCTCGCCCAGCCACACCCAGTCACTGTGCAAATTGTTGATGCCCAGCGCGTCATCGACCAACCCATAGCGCAACCCATCCGGCTTGATCACCTGCCTCGACAGGAACACGTAGTGCAGGCCGCGTGGATGGATCCGGCTCCGTCCCATCACCGCGCGCTTGGTGTCGGCCAACCATTGGCCGTCCCGCCAGGCCGCCGGTCGATCGAACCAGAACGGGTCCTTGCCATCGGACAGCACCAGCCATTTCTTCGGGCTGGCCATCCGCCGCCAGCCGACCTCCTTGGCGGCCCCGACGATGTCCTGAATCAGCTTCGCCAACGGGTGGCTCAGTTCTCGTGCCATGTGTGTCTCTCCTTGATCTCGGGCCCCGACGGGCCTAGACCATCGGTGGTTGATGGTCATTGAGTCGATGGCACCGGGCGCATCGAGGTACATATCGGTCGAGGTCCAAGCTGAAGGTATAACCCGTTCTGGGGTCAGACTTCGCTTCCGGGTCGGTCCCGTTGTATGACCATTCTTTCGCGGGAGCGGCACAGTCAACGCATGTATGTTCCGACGCCTTGCCCCGCCTCCGAACCAATCTCCGATGGAGGCCGTGGTAACTGACCGCATCACCGACCCAGTTTTGGTTCTCGGTTCCCCACTTCGGGGGAAGCTTGTGCCGATAGTTGGTCAGCGTTCGTCTCCTGTTTGACGCCCCGGCGACATGGTTTCAGTGCCTCACGCGTAGCCACCGCCGTAGCCGCCGCTGGCGCCGCCCTGGTAGTAGGCCGGGCAGAAGTGCCATTCGGCACCCATCACTATCGCCATCGCCTGATGGTGCGACGCGATCGGCGGGGGCGGGGCCTCCATGTAGGCGATCGCCGCGCTCTCGCTGATCCCCTCGGACCGCCTCTCGCAGATGGTGCCCGCCAGACGCTGGGCGCTGTAGGCGGGCGCGGGCAGCCCCGCGATCGCCAGCTCGGCCGCGTACGCGGAGGCATCCCGATCCCCTTCAGAGCTGGCGTGCGCCAGCCCCGCGAACAGTACGCAGGCCGCCATCAACAGCATCGCCGCCGCCGCGACGACACCGCCGATCACCAATTTTCGATTTCCGCTCATGTGTGTGTGTCTCCTCATAGATGATCCAAACCAGAATGTCCGGATACACCTCCATTATAGCAAGATTAGAGATAAGTTAGAGGAACCAGCAGCTGTGTTTCATGGGATCGGTAGCCATCGGGTGGGGATAGGAAAAGGGGTATGGCACAGGCGATTGGGTGGGGAACCGCAGACGATGCCGACCAGGGCACGCTGTGCGAGATTGCGTTGAACAAACTGCGCCGCTACGGCGCCGGGCATGTCGTACTGGCGCCATTGGAGGCGGCGGCGCTGCTGGCGCTGATCGAGGCCTGGGACTGGGAGCGGACGTAAGATGCACGAAGGCGGGCCTCCACTGGTGAGGCCCGCCCTCGGCTTGATGAGGTGCTGCGCTGAGGCTATTCCAGTTCTCGCCCAGGATCCTCCCAAGATTCCACATCGATGACCGACGGGTCATCAGGCGGCGGCGCATGCAGGGTTTTGACATCGGCCACCGCCGCTTCGACGCTGTCCAGCTCTTTGAGAATGGGCTCGGAATGATCCCGGTAGAACTGATCGCGGGTCAGGAACTCCCCGATCATCCGCACGTTCTGCGCGGCCAGATTCAGCTGCTCCTGGGCCTTGAGGACCGACGAATAGGGATCCAGGGCCCGTTCCCGAGCCGACCGCTCGGTCCGCAGGAAGTTGCCCCGGGTCTTCAGCTCCTTGTCCATGACGCCCATCCGCCGGGCAGCGCGGGACTTGGCGTCGGCATCCATCCGCGCCTGCAGGCCCTTCCACACCTCGGGATTCTGGACCAGCTTCCACGCTTCGTTGATCAGATCCTCGGTGGTGCGGCCCCGAAGAGTCTTCACGGTGGCTCGGGCCTTGTCGATGGCTTCCCGGGTGCAGCCGAACCGGCGCATTGGCTCCTCGCGGCCCACCGGCTTGCCTGCCTCTATCCGCTCGCGGACGTAGGCCAGCAACGCCGGGTCATGGACGAAGGGGGTGACAGTGACAGGAGGGCGCGGTTTCCCGCGCCCTCCCTTCGCCGTGGCCATTAGCCGTTGCCCTCGATCGCCGTCTGTGACGCCTTGGCAGGCACCGCCAACGGGATCTCCTTCTTGGCCTCGCCCAGGAACTTGGCCGCCTGCGCGGTCAGCTCCGGCAGGATCGCCTTCTGGCGGCGAACCACCATGTCCAGCTTGGCCTGGTAGCGCTTGGCCGCCTTGACGTACGCCGTCCCGGCCGGGCCGGTGTAGTACTTCAGGATGAGCCCGTGATTGGCGCTGGCGAAACGCACCCGCACCAAACGGGACTCGGTACGACGCACCACCGGGTTGAAGAACGGCCGCATGGTGCTCGCCTCGCACAACACCAGCTGCTTCTCTTCCAGACCGCGCTGCACGTAGCCGGTGGTCGACCCCGAGGTGTAGCCCCACAGGTCCTGCGCCAGGATCCCCGCAGCGGCCTGCTCGTTGACGTTGCGACTATCGACCTTCGGCCCGCCGGGCACCATCTCGCCGTAGAACTCGGCCATGCTGAACGCCAGCTTGGTCTCGATCTCCTGCTCGGTGTCCAGAACGTGGCTATCGATCACCGCGTTGAACACCGCCTCCTTGACCGCCTGGTCGTAAGGCTGCAGAACACCAGCGATGCGCGTGCACCAGCCCTGATCGATCAGGATCTGGTCGCAGATGCGCTTGACTTCTTCGGGATCGGCCCCCAGCTCTTCCGCTGTGGGCTGGACGAACTCCGGATTTGGAGTAACCAAAATAATCCCCTCCTCAGGGATAGCCCCGCTCGGGGAACCCGTACTGTGGACGGACCCGGCGTGGGATTCCACCTGTCTACCAGGCGCCGTCGGCGGCGTCAACCTATTGGGTAATTACCCCTCAGGTGTTCACCAGCTGTTCGATCCGGCCGACCTGGGCGTCCAGCCGGTTGGAAAGGGAAAGCAGCGCGGTTTCCTTGTCGTGGTGCCCGGTGTACGCCAGCTGCCTGCACTCCCGAGCCAGGCCACGCAGATCAGTGATCAGTGAGCTGTCGAAGTTGGGCACGGTGAACGTCCTTCCGGTTACCGGGGTTAAGGAAACTTCAGTCCTATCACGACCGCCGGAAGAGCCGCCTGCGCAGCCGGGTGAACATCTTCTCGAACCACCGCAGGCGCCAGCGCAGCCGCCACCACCGGGTGTTGTAGTAGGGGTTGAGCATCCATGGCGGCACGTCGTAGACCAAGGCGATCTGGTAGGTGGGCAGCCGGGAGGATTCGTCATGCTCGGCCAGGATCGGCTCGGTTTTAAACCGCATGCCATAGGGCTTGAGGATCTCGTTCATCCGCGCCTCCACCCACTCCGCGCCCGCGCTATTCAAGCTCGTAGCCTCCGATCCCGTAGACGCGCCCAAAACGACTCGATCCCCAGCATAAACGCCGGGGACCGAATCAGGGGATGTGATCAACGTTGCCAGGTGCCCTGGCGGCAGTGGACGATGTCCTCGGGCGGGGTGTAGGCCACGTCGCCGGGCCGGTCGCACGGTTGGCCTGGCTTCACCGTCAACAGACCACCATTAGCGCCGCGAGCCATCCACATACCGGATTGACCCGAACAGACCAGCGTTCCGTCCGACGAGACGATTCCACCCGGCGAGCATTGCCCGCCCGGCTGCTCACCGGAAGCGAACACCGGGGACGCGGTGACACCGGCCACCCCGAGTAGCAGCGTGGCAATACCTATCGTTCTACGGACAATCATGATGTTTCCTTATCTAGTGATTTCGATACGGGCACTGGACGGGCTTTCGCAGTAACTGAGAACACCGGTCTCGCCGTAGACCCCGGCGGGATTGCCGACACAGTCCCAGCCGTCGACCGTGGAGGCATTACGTGCAGTCTGGGTTCCCTTGCCCGCATTCCAGTCGTTCATGATCGTGCGGGCCTGCTGACAGCTCACTTCACCGCGAACATTCAGGATGAAGGTGCCCGGGTTGCCCTGAGCGAGCCGTGGAGGGAGTGAGTAGACACCGCAGGTCTGCGCCTGCGCCTGCGGCGCGAGGGCGATACCCGCTCCACACAGGAGCGGGATCGCAGCGCCGATAATGGCTTTCCTCATCACCACCTCCCCGAGCGCAATTCGTCCGTGTCTGGGTAATACTCGGCCCAGTAGCCGCGTGGCTTCACGTTGGGCTGGCCGAGCGGGAACTCGCGGTTGATTCCCTGCAACAACCGGTCGCACTGGTGAAGATCCGCGATGCCGGGGCAGCGTCCGTAATACGCGAAGTCCTCGCCGCCCGTATTGTTCTTCGTGCGCTGTACCTCGTTGGAACCGACCTTGATCCACGAATGCGGTTTGCCGTGAGGGTCCCAGCCACCCTGCGCCGCGTTGGCGGGAGCCGCCAACGCGATACCCGCCGCCGCTATTGCTGGTCCGATCACCAGCGCCAGCCGCTTCACGCGCCCACCCGGTTGCACTGCCAGCCACCGAAGCCCAGCACGCGCACGTTGACGCAGTGGTCGTAGCTGCCGTCGGCGGCGTAGTGGCAGTCCACGAAGCCCCCGCCGCCGGGCCAGCCGCCACCACCACCGCCTTGGGCGTCGTCGGCGTTGACACAGCTCGCGTGTGCGGTGCCCGGGCTGGCCAGCACGACACCGCCCACGGCCAGTCCCACGGCGGCGATTCCGGTCGCCACCACCCGTTTCAGCATCATAAGAGATCTCCTTACAGATATGTAACAAAGTGCATGTGATGAAGACCATACCCTAAAGTACACACCATGGTGGAGATTACTTTATAGGTATATCTTAAGAGGTATGAAGCGCTATCTGAGCATCACCCAGATAGCAGAGAAGAGCGGCCTGGCCCGCAACACGGTCAAGGTCTACAGCCAGATACCCGGGCGGCTACCGCCGCCCGACGCCATGATCGGACGCATCAAGGGTTGGCTGCCCGAGACCATCGACCGTTGGATAACGGGACGCAAAGATTAGCCATCACCCCCCTTGGTCTTCACACCGGGCCCCTTGAATATCGGGTTGACGGGATATCTCATGGGCGGCAGGCCGGTCTCGGCATAACCGGACCAGCGGAAGCCGCCTTTCAGCTCGATCAGGATCTGGTTGAGTTCCCCGTTGCCGGGCTGGTGGATTTCCAGCCGCTCCACCCACTGCTGGCTTTTGCGGATCAGGCCCGCGCGGTCCAGCGCGGCGTCAACCCACATCCACAGTCTGCGGCGCGTCATGAGGCTGCTCCGATCCTTTCCAGGCCGCGTCCACCAGTTTCTGCCACATCTGCACGCTGGCCGCGCTCTTCCCGCTGAGCACCATCGTCACATGCTTCGTCGTCACCCCCGCGTCGTCGGCCAGCTGGCGCTGGGTGCGCCCATTCTTTTTCAGGCCTTGGCGAACGTAGTCCGCGAGGTCGCGCTGGATGTTGGTCGGCATCCCGCCAGTTTACCATTCAGGTTAAGCCGGAGGGGCCTCTACCACCTGCAGCGGGGACTGCGGGACCGGCGGCTGACCGTTCTGCTGGCCGAACTGCTCGGTGATCTGCCGGACCATCTCGTTCTGACGGTTCTGTTCGGCGGCCGCCGCCGCGTCGGCCTGCTGCTGCTGCTTGATCCACACCATCGCCAGCTGTGCCAGCGCCTCGGTGGCCGGATCCCCGATCTCCTGGGCGTAGGACCAGATCACCGTGGCCGGGAAATCCGTCTCGTCGTCGAAGGTGACCTCGTGGTCACGGGGCTGGCCCATCTCCGTCCAGCCAAGCTCGCCGCGCTCGCAGGTACGCCCGCTCTTGGTCTTGATGATCACCGACACCGGGGCCGCGCGCAGATGGTCGATGCAGGCAACTTCCTTCATGGGTTCTCCTTCTACAGGTCGAGTTCTTCCACCAGTCGATTAACCTCCTCCACCCACATCTGGTCGACCGCCTCCTGGGCCTCGGCGAACGCCTCCTGGGCGATGTGGATCCCCGCGCACGCGGCGTCGGCGCGATTGCGCCGCTCGAAGTAATCCTCCCGCTCGCGCACCCGGCGGGTCACCTCGGCCTGCTGCTCGCCGGTCAGGCCGATCATGCGTGGGAATCTCATCCGCTCAACAGCTTCCCACGGCTCGGGGTGCACTCGCACAGCGCCTCCCACAACTCGGGATTGCGCTGCAGGAAGGCGGCGCTCTCCTCGCTGATCCGACGGGCCTCGGTCAAATCGACACCGAAGACGTCGGTGAAAGTCTCGCGGAACTGCTGCACGGCACGAATCAGCTCACCCGTCGGGGCCAGCGCGGCGGTGATCGCGCTCACCATCGTCCGGATGCGCTCGGCGGGGTGGGACTCGGGCTCGAAGTCCAGCTCGTCGAGGTCGAAACGCTCGGATGCGATCGTCATGATGTCTCCGTCTTCTTGGGGGTGTTCTTATCATCGTCGTCCAGCTGGTCGTCCAGCTGGCCTCGCAGCCAGACCACCTCGTCCTGTAGCCGGTCGCGTTCCTTGTTGTCCCCCGACTCGTCGGGGGTGGCACGGGAAAACGCCGTGGTGAACAGCATGGTGACGATGGTGGCGACCGCCGAGGACCCTATCGCACTGAGGAATGACGCCAGGGTATCCATCCATGCCTCTTCACCTCGTCGCGGGTGAACCGCCCGTCCCATTTGACGTCGTCGAACGTCCAGCTGAACCAACAGTTGCGGCCGTACTGGTCCAGGAAGATCAACCCGAAGACGAGAGCAATCATCCCGAGGCCGACGCTGATCCAGTCCCAGACGGTGTTGTTGTCAACCTTCCACAGGTCATAGACCGGCTGGGTGCGCCCGACCAGATAACCCGACCACCACAGGCACGCGACGGCCGACCAGCGTCCCCGCACCATCGGTCCCCCGGCCAAGAACTCGTCGCGGCGCACCGGGCGTCCTCCCTCTACAGTGCCACTTTCACCTTATTCCTATCCACGCCGGGCACTTCACACCTTCCACCTACGGTCCTCAATCCCCCCGCACCAGCGGGGGCAGGTCCAGATCGTAGTGTGTCAGCACCGGCCAGTAGTCCACCCCGATCGACTCGAAGAAGCCTTGGGCGATCCCGGCCCGGTCGATCAGCGCGATGATGGCCAGCACGCTGGCGCCCGCCTCGACGACCATGTCGTACACGTAGCGCACCGAGCCGCCGGTGGTGACCATGCCCGCCAGAATGATGGTGGCGTCCTGCTCGGTCAGATCACCGCCGGTGGTGGCGCCGTCGGTGACGCTGATCCATTTCATGCTCGTCATCGCCCGGCTCACCACCACATGACCCAGCATCTCGTCGTCGAAAGGGCACACGATCGCGGACGGGATCTCGGTGACATGCAGCTCGATCCACTCGGCCAGCACCAGGGCAGCGGTGCGCAGACGGCGCCCGGTGCACAGCAGATGGCGCAGATCCAGGTCGGCCCAGTCGGCGGTCTCGGGCCCAGCCACCTCGGTGCGGATCAGCTCGATCAGCGTGCTGCGGTGCTGGCTCATGCCTTGATCAGCTCGGTCAGCAGCGCGTCGAGGACCGCGAACATATTGCCCAGGAGGAACCACTCCGACGCCGTCGAACCCTCCGGATCAGCCTGACGGGTAGCCTCCATGCCGTCCCGTAGATTGCGCTGCAGTGCGGCCAGCCGATCCTTGTCGACCATGGGCAGCTTTTCATCGTCGGCCATCACACCCCCGCCTTGATCCGGAAGCCGTATTGCGCGGCCGCAACGGCCCGCAGGGCGGTGAACTGACCGATGGCGGTGTCCAGGGCTGCCAGCACGTATCCGGCGTCGCACAGCCCGCCTGAAGACAGGTATTCGATCTCGTCACGGGCCAGCGCCATCCTGGTCAGCGCACTGCGGAACTTGGCTTCCTTGTCCCGGTTGGACATATGCACGTAGGTCACGAGCACTCCTCGTGAATCAGCTCGTCGTCATCGGTGTAGCGCACCCGATCCCCTTCTTCGATCTCTTCACCGCATGCCTCACAGATGCCGTGGTAACTGGCTTCAAAAACTCCGCTCATGGCATCTCCTTGTAGGGCACCTCAAATGTCGGACCGGACCACACCCAGACATCGCCGCTCTTCTCGAAGCCGTGCTGGCCGTCCCAGCTGTCGGAGCAGGTCTTCTTGCACACCGTCGGATAGGGACAGCGGAAGCGCGGGTTGACCGGACAGTTGTGACCCGCCATCACGACTCCGCGTCGTCCTCCGCAGCCACCAATCCCAGCAGCTGGTCGGTGGTCAGGCCCAGCGCGTTGGCCAGCTTGGTGATGGTCTCCTCCTTGGGGTATTTGTGCCCCAGCTCGATCTCGGAGAGATAGGGATAGGTCACCCCGCTGCGCTGGTGCAACACCATCCGGCCCATCGACTGCTTGGTGCGCTCGCGGATCAGCACCCGGGCGAAGCGTGACGGGTTGAACTGATCGTGGCCGGTGTGCGTGGTGTCGTGCCGGTAGGACACCGCCGCCACCTTTACCTGAGCCGGGCGGTCCAGGTGGATGGTCAACTGCCGCTGGCAGTTCGGGCAGTCGACGTCGATGCTGACCTGGGTGCTCATGACCCACTCTTTCGGAATGGAATCACCTTAGCCTCCATCGGCTCGTCCTCCTCGTCCTCGTCGTCATCTTCCCCGTCGTTGTCATCGTCATCGTCATCATCACCAGGGTGGTTGGCCTCCCACAGCGCGTAACCATCGGGATCGCGGGACTCGAAGATCTTCAGCCCGATCTGCTCGACGACGTTGCACAGCTGGGTCAGCCATCTCTTCTCCTCGGACGTCACCTGCGGGCCCGGGACGAGGAAGTCGAGACGCATCCTCAGATAGGGGGTGTCGACGTCGAAGTCGTCGGTGTCACCCATTGATCCGCCCCGCTTCCGCCTTTTCGCGGGCCTGCTGCTCCAACAGGTCCAGCTGCACGGCCATCGAGGTGGCCGCTGCCTGATCCCACTCGCGGACCACCGGCAAGCCCTCCACGTCGATCAGCGGCACCGGGCAGGCGTCGAGGAACTCCTTGAAGTCCTCGTCACACCAGGGCGGCACCCAGGCACCGGACCGGCACACCGAGACGGCATCGAACACCATGTTCTTGGCGTCGAACTTGGCGCCGTCATCCTTGCGGGCGTCGCAGCCCCACCTCTTGGCCTCGGGCCGGTAGTGCTGCCCGGCTGCCTTATTCCAACGCGGGTAGCGCCAGTGCAGCTTGGAGCCCTTCAGGTAGTGCACGAACATCCAGTTCTCACAGGTGACCGTGTTGGTGCGGGCGAACTCGGCCAGCTGTTCTTTGGTCTCGATCCCGTACATGTCGTGATGGGCGTCGAACAGCCAGACGTGCTCGAACTCGCGCTCGTTCGCGGCGATGCCGGAGTACATGTTGGAGTCGCTGACCTCACCCACCGCGTCCTCGGTGAAGGTGAATCGATCCCAGAACCCCTCCGGTACGTCCACCCCGGGCAGCGGATAGCCGTCTTTGAGGAAGCTGCCCGCGCGCATCGGCCACACCACGTTGAGGAAGATGGCCTGGCTCTCCGAGTGGCCCCAGTCGAACTTCCAGAACCAGCGCTGATCCACGCTGGTGTCGGCGGCTTCCAGCGGATTCATGAAGAAAAAATCGAAATCCACAACCAGCAGGTTGCTCATGTCGTCTCCCATTGCATCTGGCGGATGACGGGATCCAGCTGGGGCACGGTGACCAGTAGCAGCTTCAGGACGCCCACCACCCCACCCTGCGCGAAGATCTCATCCTCGGCATAGGAACAGATCCCGCATACCGGCTCATCGTAGGGGCAAGCCCGCCGCACCAAAGGACAGTGCTCACCACTCACGACTGACCTTCGACCGCATCGAGCACGGCGGCGCGCGCGGCCTCGGCCTTCTCCACGATAGTGATCCAGTCCTCGACGTGGATCACCTGGCAGCTGAGGAACGTCGGGTAGCCGTTGATCGCCCAATGCCCGGCCTTGCTCAGGTCTTCGACGATGTTGCCGATCTTGTCGACGTCAATGCCCGCCAGCCCGTCCAGGGCCACCGGCAGAAAGATGGAGGTCATCATCTCCGGCGGCGCCTGAGTGGCGACGAACAGACTGCCCCCCACCAGTTTCAGGGCAATCTCTTTGATTTCGTCTTCGGTCAGATGCTCCGGTTCGCGGAGCTGTTCGGTGTGTGTCATGACCTCATTGTAGCAAAGTTAGAGGAAGATTAGGGAAGCGACACACCGGGTTCGTCCCATTCCCCCACCAATCACCAGGAACTCGTCCTTACTCATGTAGGTCGGAATCAGCTGCATCAGGCCACCTCTTCGTAATGCCAGCTGTAGTTGTCGCCGTTCCATTCCAAGATGATCGCTTGCCAACCAGGTCCGCGCACCGGCTGCTCGTCGCCGTCGTAGCACTCCTCGGGGGCGTCCTCGGTCAGCCAGGGCATCTGCATGCATTGGCCTTGATCGGTCCAGCCGTCCCGACTGCCACACTCACACTGCTCGTACTGGGCGCGGATACAGCTATCGCAGGCCAACCGGCACGCCGCCCCCTCTGGGGCACGGCACTCGTACTCGGTGCGAACGTGGTCACCCGATCGAATCAAATGACGCACATAATGGTCACTCATCATGCCCCGATCTCGTAGTCGCTGATGACCTCACCGGCGTCCTTGGAGCCCCGCACCTGCCAGCCCCACCAATAGGTGCCGACGTGCTTGCCCAGCAGCGGCGCCTCGGCGGTGAACGTCTTGAAATGCCCGCGCACCCGGTGCTGGCTCATCACGTACTCCTCGGCCGGGGACCGGCGGCGCCGACCGTGGCGCAGTTCGCGACCGGCGGTACCGGGCAGCTCGATGGTGTGATAGCGGGTGATCGGCACCCGCTGGCGCTTCTCCCGGGTGCTGCGCGCAAAGACGCTGCCCTGCTCGCGAGTGGTCACGTTGCGACAGTTGATCAAATTCAGCGCCAGCCACACCGGGTTGGCGTCCCCGATCTCCTTGGCGGCGTGCAGGGTCTCCTCGGGCACCTGGGACGTCGGGACCATGTCGGAGATGAAGTGATTGAACAGTCCGTCGGGGTTCAGCCCGATCTGGCGGGCGTAGGGCAGAAAGACCACGCCGTCATTCGCGTCGAGGATGTACATGATCACCTGCACGGCGATCATCTCGCGGGCATCGGCGCGCAACTCGTCGCGCAGTGCCTTGAACGCATCCGCATCGCGGATCATGTCATCCAGGTTGGTCTCGGGGTTGCGCTTGAAGTACTTGGGATACATCTGGGCGAAGCCGGTGATCGAGCCGCGCAGCTGCTCCTCGTCGAGGTCGGCGGTGTTGATGGTGTCACTGATCACCAGGGCGCCGAACCGGGCCCTGGCTTCCATGTCCCACCACTTGCCGTGGATCAGCACCTTGTCGGGGACTTCCCACTCGCACCACATGGCGGGGTATGGCGGGCGCATCGGCCCGAAGTCGGAGTCCAGCCGGTAGTAGTCCTGCTTGCCCAGCCAGTACAGGTCGGCGGCCACCGACAGCTCGAAGAACGCCACCCGATCGCCCAGCAGGTGGGTGCGCACGTTGTCCTGGTTGACCATGTCCAGCCCGTGGCCATCCAGCGAGCGGATGGGGGCGCCCGACTTGAGCAGGTTGGCGATCGGGAATTTACCGGCGCTCAATCCGGCCACCTCCCTTCGTATCCGCCGTAGATGGGGTCCATGCGCCCGGTCAGCCGCCATACACGCCCGGTAAAGACGTAGTCAGGATCAGGATCGGGAGCGGGCGGCAGCTTGAGCAGCGTGCCGGTAACATCGACCTCGTCGCCCTCCTGTGCGTCGGCCGGTCGCTCGGGGAAGATCACCGTCCACCAGGGCGGCGGGTCAGCGAGGAAGGTGGCGTGAAAGTACACCACCGGGCAGTCGATCATGATGTCGCCGTCCCAATAGATCTCCCAATGGGTCTCGTCGGTCTCGTAGCGAATGTCTCCCTGCATCATGACTCATCTCCCCGTGCCAGCTCGTAGTCGGAGAAGATGACACCCTCGTTGATGTCGCCACGCTCCTGCCAGCCCCACCAGAATGTCCCAGCAAGCCTCCCGAACAGCAGCCCGGTGCCGAACTCGGGCCCGAAGTGTTTGTAGTGGCCTTTCACCTTGTGCAGCCGCATCGCGGCCTGATACGCCTCCCGGTCGCGGCGACTGATCCCGGTCAGCTTGGGCATGCCGGGCAGCTTGATGTGGTGGTATTCCACCGGCTTGGCGCCCGTCCGCTTGGCCCGACCACTGCGGCGCATCGGCACCACCCCCGCCTTCTCGGTGGTCACGTTGCGGCAGTTCATCAGGTGCAGCGCCTGGCTGGCGGTGAACTCCGCAGTGCGCATCAGTTCCTGGGCCGTCGTGACCAGATCCGGCCGGTCGGCCAGGTTGTCGGGCACTTCGATCTGCGCGCTGTAGGTGTAGCGGCCGTTCTCGTCCAAGTACATGTCGTGCAGGATCTCGTCGAACAGCACCACGTCGGGGTGCTGGACCGGGTGCATGAACAGCGTCATCTGGATGCGGCTTGCCGCCATCTTCCTGCCGGATGCCGGGGCGTGTTCGTCGGGCTCGCACTCGGTCAGCATCATCCCCTGGAAGATGTTGTTGTCGGACGGGTGCGCGGGATCCCACTCCATCCACATGTGCGGGTAGGGCATGCGCAGCGACCCGAAGTTCTCCTCACGGCGGCAGGCGATGCTATCGAAGCGGTCCCAGAAAAGGTCGTGGGCCAGCTGGACGTCGAACGGCACGCAGGCGGTGATTTCGCGCAGAAAGCTCAACCGGAGGTCTTCTTTCAGCGCGATCGACTCGTCCTGGTAAAGCCCCCACGGCGTGGTATACCCACCGAAGCCGTCGGCCTCGGTAGCCTCGTACAACGCGCGAGCCAGCGGCCAGATCTTGGCGCCGCCCATCAGCGCGCGCAACACCGGCATCGGAGCACTCATAAGCCCACCAACTCTTCCAGCTTGCGCAGAAACCAGTCCCAGCCGTCCTCGTCGAGATCCGGCCGGTTGCAGCCCTCCCACAACGCGTGCTCGGTCGTCCACTTCCAGGGTTTCTCGAAGTAGTAGAGCAGGTCTTTAGCGGTGTCGAGATGGTCGGCACGCACCAGGACACCGCCGAACATCAGCACCGAATTCGGGTTGTGGAACCACTCCTCGTCGGTCATCAGTGCGCCTCCTCGTACTCGGTGGCGGCTTTGACGGCGTCGCGTTTGGTGGCGAACAGGAACTGCTTGGGATAGGCCGCGTCCACGCTCAGCGACCACTGCGTGCCGAAGCGCTCGATGGCGTAGGTGTGATCCAGCTTGGCGAAGCCCCAGTAGGCCCTGGACCGATAGCGCCCGGCGCCCTCGCGGATGAACGGGATCTCTTTGGTCATGAAACCCGGCTTGTCGCTCATTGCTGCCCCCACTGACTGGGCGGGTAGGGGTTGTTGGGCGGCGCCGGGTAGTTGGTCGGCGGGTAGGCGGGCGGGTACGGGGCGCAGACCTGGTGGGTGGGGTCATACCAGTTGCCGGGGTCGCACGCGTTGGCGGGCGGCGCCAGCTGGACGCCCAGGATCACGCCCGAAGCCACCGCTGCCAATAAGGCCAGCAGCGCCGAGACGCGCAAGGGGATATGAATGTGTGTCATGGGCCCATTGTAGCAAAAACTTACCCAGTAGGTTAACCCCTCAGAGCACCAGCATCCCGATCGCGATGCCCATCGTCACCAGCAGCACGGCGATCAGAAACCAAATCAGGTCGTCGTCCACACTCACCCGTGCCACAGCAACCACAGCGCCAGCACGAGGAGAACCACCACCAGCAGACCCACGAACAGGTGGTGGTTCACACCTTTTATTGTCGATGTTCGCGCAGCAGCTCGCGCAGTTCTTCGGCACACGTGTCCATCGCGTGACACCAGGAGTCACCGCGCAGATAGACGTCGGCGGCCCCTTCCATCTCCCAGCGCTCGGCCAGCTGGTGCAGCGCGCTGACCATGGCCAGTGTCGAGACGGCGCGGGCGCTGGCCAGGTCGGCGGCCAGCCGTTGGATCTCGGCCTCGTCGTGGATCCAGGGCGGCCGCTCGTCGTCGTCGGCCATCAGTGCGCAGGCTTATCGATGCAGGTGGCGTAGATCGGCGCCGCCCCGCTGGTCCCGCCAGAGTCGGCGCAGCCGGTTAAAAAAACCAGCATCGCCACCAGGGCCATGAGTAGCCGCCTCATCGGTTGCCCCTTCAAATGCAGTGCGCGTAGACGGGATGCGCCGGGCTGTCCCCGGCCGCCGTGCACCCGGCGAGCAGGGCGACCGCCGCCATCAGGGCGGCCATCAGCCTCATTATTCGGTATCGGGGACGAGCACGTCGTGCCGACGCGGGGAGCACACGCAGAAAGGCCGGTAATGCCGGTTCAGTTCCTCCTCGCTGCGCACCATCCGCACATCGACCCGTCGCACCGGGGGCCTGGCGCCCATGATCTCGGCGCAGTGCCCGCACGCGGTGTAGGCCAGGCCGGTGGCAAAACAGAGCGCTTCCACGCGCGGGCGCGCGTGCGCGCGCGTGGAAGGAACGGGATCCGGTGTCAGCACCGGAGTGGGGAAGTCCAGCTCGTCGAGGTCGAAGCGGTCGGCGGTTAACGTCATGGGTGCATCCTGCCACAGTTCTCATGCCTCGCCCACCGCCTTTCTCAGTCGGTCCAGGTAATCGTCGGGGATCAGCGCGGCGATGATCTTCATTTGCGCGCGGTTCACCGTGGTGCCGGTCTTGGCCTTCAGGTCAGCGATCAGCAGATCCAGCTCCTCGTCGGTGTGGTCAGCCATCGTCTTCCCAGTCGGGCATGCGAAAGCCGATGGAGGTGCGCGGGGGCAGTACATCCATGTGGATCTGATCCCCGCGCTCGGGGTGGAACTCCGCGCCCACGATGCACCAGTGGTCCCTCCCCTCCTCGTCGGGACCCTCGTGGATCAGCTCGCAGTTCAGCACGCTGCCGTCACCCCGGCGGATCTGCACGCCTTCAGGACGAGCCATCAATACCGCTTCCCGTACCGGGCCAGGATGTCCTCGATCCCCTGCAGCCGCAGCTTCTCGGTCAGGCTCATCAGCTCGTCGTCCTTGAAACTCTCGACGTAGAGTGTGGCCACCGCCAGCAGCTGCTCGAAGTCATTAGCTGGCATCGAGACTTCGCCTGGGCGAGGATCGACACTTTCCGCAGGTCCCAGCGATTCGGCGATTTTCAGCGATTGTTTGCTGCACCAGTTCTGGATGGCCTCCCAGTGCTGGGCGGTCAGGCGCACGCAGCGCCATTCGGCTGCCGCCTTGCCCCCGAAGACGATCTTGACCCCGCCGTACTCGTCGGGCTCGATCACCTCGATGACCGGCCCGCATTCCCGGCTCACGTCAGGCACTCATGATGTTCGATGACCTTGCCGCGTCCAGTTGATGTGGCAGCGGGCGCGGGTCCACCCCCAGGAAGGGCACGTAGTGGAAGTGCTGGTGCTCGCAGGACCAGTCCTGGCAGACCGTCCAGCAGCCCCCGACGTCGTCGGGGTGCACCCGCCACTGGCCGACCGAGACCGGGCCGCTCATCGCCTCGGCGCCCCGTGCCGGTCGGTCTCCGGTGGCAGCGTGTGCTGCTCGCGGGAGTCCACCGTTGTGGATCGGATGGCTTTCAGGTTGAACGTGGTGACCGTTGCCTGCAGGTCCTCGATCCAGCGGGCAATCGGGCCGCAGTTGGTCGGATGGGCGGAGTTGAAGGTGGTTCGGTTGATCTCACGCAGCACATCGAGCCGCGCAAGAATCATCGCCGCCAGTTCATCAGCAGCGTCCATCATGCCTCCTTCTCGTGACCAGAATCTCCGAAGCCACTCCTCCTCGGTGATGGGCTTACCCGCCATGGGCTGTGTCCTTCATATGACGACAGGACTCGCAGTAGATGACCATCGACGTCACCCCGGCCGGGAGGGTGACGGGCAGGTACCGCTGACACTGGGCGCAGCGGACTTCTTTGGCCGGATAGCCCATCCAGACCAGCGGCTTGTTGAACTGTTTGGCCCAGTCGACGGGCTCCTTGTCGTACCACGGAATCCGGTCGATGGGCTCCTTGTCGTAGGTCAGATCACTCGGGTCAAAGCCCGTCGTGTCGTACAGCGACGCGCCCTGGTAGCCGCGTTCGGCTTCCTTAGCCAACTCGTCAATAGTTTTGCCGTAACGGGCCTCGGCCTCGGCCACGTCCTCGGGGGTGGCCGCGATCACCGGCTGATGCTCACGGTCCAACTCCTCGGGGGTGTAGCGGGCATGATCACGGACACGCTCGTGGTCGGCCTGGCACTCAAACAGCGTCATGCCGGGATGCCAGGGGCACTGCATATCGCCGATCTTCATGTCAGCCACTCCTTGCCCTCGGTACTCATGAAGAACTCCTTGGCGTAATTGCGGGCCTGAAACTCATTGACCTGAGCCACCTGGATCTGGCCGCCGAAGTCCTTCTCGTGCTCGGCGGCCCAGGCCAGGAAGGCCACGATCAGCTCGGTAGCTGACCCGGGCCCCACCGACCTGCGGCGTTACCCGGTGGGTAACTGTCCAGCTGGGCGTTTGCCGACACTTGTCACAGCCCGAAGTTTTGCTGCAGCATGACCCGCCGTCGTAGTCAGCCAGCTCGACGTCGAGGAAGACGGGCTCAACCATGCTCTACCTCCCTGTCGGGCAGATCTTAGTCATCGGGCGTGTCTCCTATTCCTCGGGAATGCGTACCTGCACCGTTTCGGCGGCTTTATCCAGGTCTTCGGGCGTCATGGTGAACACGCTGCGCGCCGCGTGGCTGGCCGCCGTCATGTCTTTGAGCAGCGTCATGAACACCTGGTTGACCGCGACCCGGGCCAGCTCGCTGGGATCCAGCTGGTCGAGGATGATCGCCACGGCCGAGTCTTCTAGGACCAGCTCCCCGTAGAGGCGCCGATGGTTGGCGATGATCTGCACCCGCATCGCGCGGCGCAACGCGTTCTCCACGTCCGCGATCAGCGCCAGCCGGTCGCCGGTGTCCTCGAACTCCACCTGCGGATCACTCATGAGAAGCCCACCACGCCGGTGATCCTGCTGGCGTCGATGTCCTCGTCCAGCCCAGCTGCTCGATAGGTCACTTTATGCACCTCGTGCACCCGGCGGTTCAAATCCCCACCGACGCGGGCCTCGGTGATGGTGTAGCGCTTGGTGTCATCCCCGTCCAGGACAACCACCTCTCCCGGCTCAAGCATTGATGGGTTCTTTCTTGTCGAGCAGATTGACCGGCGGCTCGGGATAGGGCTGCTCGGCTTCGGCGATGAGGCGCATCAGCGCGTGCAGCGCCTCCATCGGGGTGTGCCCGTTCCCGGCCTTCTCGAACAGCGGGATGGCCCGGTAGGCGACGAAGTCCACACCTTCCCCGCCTTCGATGACGTATCTCATACTTTCACCTTCGGGCATCCTTGCAGGTGGGAGCGTAGCGGCCACTGCTTGTAGCGAGTCGGCCAGCCACAGATTGAGCACGGGGTGTGCAGGTGGTGATCGGGGTAGATCTCCATCCAGCCCGACCTCATCGCATTCTCGCCATCATGTCCACGGCTATCATCACCTGGTAGCACAGCGCCTCCCGGTCGTTGTCGCTTTCCATCAGCGTCTTGACGGTGTTGAAGATCAGGTTGTCACGCGGGATGCGGTCCTTGTACTTCGCATAGGCGCTAGTCAGATTTTCCAGATGAGCGGTCCAGTAAGCGATAACCGAATCGGCCTCTTCGCGGGCGTTGGCGATGATCAGGTCCATCGGGTCTGGGGCGGGCACCGGCAGCCTCCTCGATTGCACGCAGCAGCATGATCTGAGTAGACACCAGTTTGTCGGCCAGCTGGTAGAGGTTGGCCAGGTGGTCCTCGGCCTCGGCGGGCCCGCTGACCTTCAGCCTGTGCCAGAGACCCACGGTGTTCTCCACCTCGCGCCGCGCCAGCTTCACGAAGGTGATCTCCGACGTCGGGGTGTCAGCCATCGTCGAACTCGATCAGGCCGGGCACCTGGAAGCGGACGGGATAGGCCACCGGGTCGGCCGGGAAGTGCACCAGGAACTTGGCCCCGGCCACATGACAGGTGGCCAGGAAGTGCAGCGCGTCGATCCCGGCCGCGTGCAGCTGCTCATCGGTCAGCGGGACCGGGCGCAGCCGGGAGGAGGCCAGCCGCATCTCTTTGAGGCACTCCTTGGTGGTGGGCCGTCCCGCCACCTGCTCACCCAAGATGAACTCGGCGTCGGTCAGCGGCGGCAAGTCGTCAGCCACTGTTGGCCATTGCCTTCTCGGTCAACGAGGCAATGCTGACGTGGGTCGCGGTGATACCGACCTGGGGGGAGGCCGCGTCGTTGACGATGGACTGCAGCTGCTCCTGGTTCATCCGCAGCATCGAGTTGCCGTCCTTGTCGTTGTTCTTCACCACGTTGCCGGGCACGGTGATGGTCAGCTCGTTGATGGTGACGCTCATGATGTCTCCTCTTCCTCATCGGTTTCCTCGCACTGGATGGCTTCCAGTTCGTCTTCACGCAGGGTGAACTGCCCCAGCCCGGGAATGCTCACCTGGTAGTGCGCGGTGGCACCGTCGGCGCGCGGGTAGACGCTGCGTGAGACGGACACTACAGTGCCCTGAGCGCCCCCCTGACGCACGATCACGCGTTCGTTGACCCCGAACTTCGGGGAGCCGGAGAAACTCGCCCCAGGCGCCGCAGAGGCCTGATCTGAAGGCCAGGGCAGCAGCACTTTGGGCGCCGGGCGCGGGCGGGTCAGCTCGGCCACGGTGGCGAGGTCCTTGGACGCCAGCACCCCTTTGATCCATTCGATGTCCAGGTGCAGCTCGAACAGCTCGCGGGAGGATTCCCGGGCTTCCTCGAAAGCGCGGTCGGCCGCCTCCTTGGCGTAGACGTGCGGGGGTTCAGAGCCGTTGGGCACCGGCGCTCCTTCGGACTATTGACCTCACAGGTTACCTTGCTTCTCGATGTCCTCCAACGCTTCCCGCAGATCAGCAGCGATCTGCTCGCCGGTCGACTTGACGTAGATGGACCCTGATGTCGATGGCGGCGCCATTCTCATCCACACCCACGGGCAGGTCGAGGAACTCGTCGATGTTCCAGATGTCGTCGGCCTTACGGTCCAGCCACCAGGCCAGCCGGTGCAGCAGCCCGGCGATACGGCGCCTCATTCCACCGTCACCTCGCCCAGCCGCCGAACCATCTCCTCGACAGCGGCGCCGCAGGCTTTGGCGTACGCCGAAACCACGTCCTCGGGCCCGGCGGTGTCCTTCCAGCGCACCCTGATGTCGATGGCGGCACCATTCTCATCCACACCCACGCTGAACCCACTCACAGCAGCACCCACAGCGCACAGACCAGCACCCCCAGAACCAGCACACAGACCAGGCCCCACTCGTCGAAGAACGTGTTCACGACACCTCCTGTGGGGGTGTGGCCACCAGGTCGTAGCCCACCGCGCGGGCCTCGGCGATCACCTGCTCGGCGAACGGGTCGCAGATCGAGCGGCTCGGCCCGAACCCGAAAGCGTGGTAGACCAGCTCGGAGAAGGCCATGCCCAGCAGCCGTTGGTCGATCATCGGTCCTCCGCCAGCCGGTAAACACACTTGCCCGCGCTGTGCGGGACCCGCGTCACGATGCCGTGCCGATGCAGGGTTTCCAGGATCACCTTCTGGTGCCGGTCAATCCGCAGGTGCGGGGGCCAGATCCCGCCGCACAGCCGCATGGTTTCCAGGATCACCCGCTGGCGTTTGCCCTGTCCCCGCATCATTGGTCCCCGTACTGGTCGGACGGCGGCGGCCAGGTGGCCGGGGTCAGCGGCGGGCCGATCGGGCGGTGGGCGTCGTCGTCCAGGGCGATCACCGCCCCGAAGGCGATGCCCAGCGCCACCACCCAGAAGGCGATCTTCCACCAGCTCATATCGGTGCCCTATCCGCCTCGTGCATCATGCGTGCCAGCCGAGCCACCGCCACCGCCGCCAGCATGGCCACGTTGCCGCCCCCGATGTCGCCCTGCGTCTCGGCGGTGCCCAGCGCCATGGCCACGCTGAGCGCGACGTCCTTGTCGGTGCGCCCGTCGTTGATGAACTCGGTGGCCAGCACCACGAAGGCGTTCAGCTTCTCGTTGTGGTCGGTGTAGATGTCGCGCTCGCCGTCGTCCACAGCAAACACCTTCCTGTTGCCTTCTCGTAGGTTGCCGTTTTCAGCGTGCGTAGCAAACTCGGTACACGCCGTTGTCCAGGCTGAGAATGCCACGCTGGACCAGCCCGTCGAAGATGTGCCGGTGATCGCTGCGGATCTTCCAGTGCTGCGGCCACATCCCGGCGTTGCGGTGCATGGCGTCCAGCACCGCTTGCTGGCGCCGTCCCAGCTTCTTCTCGTTCACCGGCGCCGTCTGCGGTACGCGTTGCGTCCCCAGATCGCCAGCTGGGTCACGATCGCCCCGAACAGGCCGCCCACCAGAAACTCTGCCCAACTCACAACACTCCCTATCTCGTCGACGCCTTAGTCCTGTGGCCCCGGCAGCGGCTTGTTCAGGTCTGCCCACGGCTCAAAGCCCCACCATTTGTCGCGTTCCCGCACCGCGTCATTGAACGCCTCCAAGGCATTGAAGACGAACATGGCCAGGATAAAATCGGGGGTGTGACTGCGGTTCTCCACGCTGTGCCGGTTGCACAGCTCGCGCAGCTCTTCCTCGAAGCTCTTCCCGTCGTTCACAGCACTCCCTGTCTGGCCGCCAGCTCGGCCCTGATGGAGGTCACCAGCGCCTGCAGCCAGCTGTCGTCGGCGCCCTTGATGTGAATCGCGTTGCCGATCCGGACCGCCTTCATCCCCGGCTGCAGGGTGATGGTGAAGGTCGGCTTCATGGGGCTCACCTCTGGATCGGCTTGTCCTTGATCTTCGCATGCAACGCCGTTCCCATATTGATCTTGGTCATCGCGGGTGCAGCGGTTTGCCGTCGATCTTGGCACTGACCGCGCCCCCGCACGCCATACAGGCCACATGATAGGGCTCGTCGGAGACGAATTTGTGCGGGCGAACGCTGCCGTCGGCGTTGAACACCGCCGGGTCGCGGAACCTCTTATCGATGGTGGTCATGTGTTCTCCTTGGGTGATTTTCGTGCTGTAGATCAACAGCACCGTGTTGAGCAGGCAGACGACGATCAGCGCTCCCAGAAGCGCCCCCAGAAGCAGCGTTGTCACGGGTATCCACTAGCAGACCCCGGTTACCGGCATGCGTCAACATGTTCACAACGGGCCTTCAGCGGGCCTGTACGCCATCATGGCGTGCCGGTAGGCCACTATGGCGTCGGGCCCCTCGAACGTGCGCTCACAGCGGTCCCAGCCCGCATAGACGGCATATCTACGCAACCCCTCCACCGTCGCGGGACGAGGGGGCCAGTTGGTGCTCGCCCACCAGGTCTGCCCCAGCGGGTCGGTGTAGCCCCAGGAGGACCCGTCGGGAGCGATACCGTGCAGGATCCAGGTCACGACAGCAGCCCTATCGTCAACCGATACTCAGGCCCAGCAACACCCCAGACAGGAAGAACAGCGTGATGACTAGGGCGAATCCGCCCCAGGTGGCGTTGTAGCCAATGCGAGGCTCGGTCATATCCAGGTCTTCCTGTCGGGGGCCATGCCGTGCAGCGTCCAGGTCATTCGACCACCACCTCGGGGACCAGCAGTTTGGGCTTGCCCTGCTCGGTGATCGGGGTGCGGCGCAGGGTGCCCGGCACCTGACCGGGGACTTCGACGTAGTCGTACCAGTGCTGACGCTGTGCTTCTGCACGTAGCTCACGACGCAATTGGTGAAGGACCACGGCCTTTCCCGGCTCGGTGGCCCGTGCATAAGCACGGGCGTGCACCGGCAGGATCTCACGGGTGGCGTACTCAGCGATGCAGGGGTCTTTGGGGCAGGTCAAGGTGATTTTCACGGGCGTTCTCCGTAGTCGAGCAGGTCTGTGGTTCGGACGCGGGGGGATGTGTACGCGGTGGGGGGTACCGCAGGCGGGACAGTCCGCCTCCATGTAGCAGTCGCCGCGCCTGACCGCGACAGGGGCGTCGGGCGGGGTGGTGTAATCGCACAGCCGGATACCGCAAGAACAGTCGATGACGCAGGTCATCCGAACAGCTCCCTGGCGGGGATCGGTACTACGTGGTGCGCTCCGCAATCGGGACAGTCAATCATCAGATGAGACTGATCTTGCAGAATCGCCATCGGCGCGTCCGGTGGTGGCGTGTATTCGGTCAGGTTCTTGGTGGGTCTGATGATGATGTTCTGCCGAGTCCCGCACTCGCAGTCGATGATTACATTCGTCACACTGTTCCCTTCCGTTGCACAGGTTTTCGTGGATCACCCCGCAGTCGGGGCACTGGTGGATGTAGGTGCTCACCGCGTCATCCCCGGGGGGTAGGCGGGATGGCCGTCCCCGTGCGGCGGGGCGTCCCGGCAACCCAGGCTGGGGCGGTCGTGCGAGCGGTGACACCACTGGCACCGGGTGGGGTCGTCGTCCCGGTACTGACATTGGTTGCGGTGATTCCTGCAGCGCTCCCTGGTCTTTCTCGGCGGCAAGCCGGGCGGATCCCACGGGCGGGTCACCGGGCGCTCTGCGGCCTGTCTGACGGTCACGCCCACCCCAGCTCGACCAGACGCGCGATGCCGTCGTCGGCGACCTCCTTGGCCTGGGTGCTGTCGAACACGATCGAGCCGGTGCCACCGACCCAGCACGTCGACCCCGCGCCCACCACCTGATACATCAGCTCGGTGACGTTCTCGGCATCGGCGAAGCGGTTCAGGATCATTCGGACAGGCTCACCGCCCCAGCTCCTCGATCACGATGGCGTCCCCGAGGGGGTGCTCTTGTACCAGTGGTGCTCGCAGAGGTATTGCTCGCGGTCCTCGGGGTAGCACACACAACCCTTGCTCATGATGACGCGCACGGTGGCGGGTCCATCACCGAATCGGCACTGGGCCACTGCCATACACCGGCCTTTCGGGTCTCGCACAGCCAGGAGTGCCGGGCAGGTACGGGCACTTCCCCATCTCGCCACATGTCGGGCAGGGGTCCATCCCCAGGTGCTCGTCGCAGCGGCTGCGCTGCTCCCAGTTGCCCAAGCCGGGACCGTCCCCGGTCCAACGTCCGAAGGCACTGGTGGCCTGGTTGGGACAGTCGCCATAGCCACAGCGGCCAGGGAACGGGCGACCGTCCCAGAGTGCGGGCCTGCGCTCTTCACTCACTGCCATATCACCTGCGCCTCCCTGTTCGAGTGCGCCCAGCCCTGGTGAGGTTCATCGGTGCTCCCGATGCGGCTGGCCATGATTGTCGGCCGCCGCGTCGTCGGCCCGCCAGAAGCGCTCTTTGGCCAGCTCGTAGATCTTGTCGGTGGGCGGCCATATCGCAGGGGGGTCAATGCCGGTGTGCGCTTGCAGCTGGCGCACCTTGAGTTCCAACAGACCCACCTCGATGCCGGTCTGCCGGATCAGCTGGTCGATGCGCTCGTGCAGGTAGGCCAGCTCATCAGAAATGCTCATGGCGCCCAATCAGCTCACCGCCCTCGGTCGGCCGTGGCGCACCACGTTGACCCCCAGCGTGGACAGCAGGGCGACCAACAGCTTGGGCGGGGGATGGCCGGAGAGCGTGTGCGCCTCGTTCTGCTTGACCCACAGCACAAACTCGCTCAGGTGTCTGGTGGCCGAGGCGACGGTGTCCTCGTCGATGCCGTTGCGCCGCAGGATGGCCGCGATCGCCTCCTCCTCCTCCATCGGCAGAAAGGCGCTCATCAGGCTGCCTTCTTGCGCTCGGCCCAGCCGATGGAAAGCAGCATGCCTTGGGCGACCTGGCGCCGGGGACCTTTGGTCTTGGCCACCGGCTCCAAGACCTCGCGAAGCAGCTCGATACGCTCCGGTGTCAGATTCATCTCCATGTGTGTCTCCTTGGGTAGTTCTCGGGTGTGTCACCTTCTGGAACAATTTACCAGCCAAGTATATTCCGGTAAGTCACGCCGGATACGCCAGGAGAACAGGCTGGTCCATTCGATCCAGCTGTTGCTGCCCATAGCGAGCACGGGGCGATCAACCCAGCGCGAATCGCGTGGGCCCTCTGGCTTGCTGTGGATGCTCATTCGGTGTCCAGCACCTTCTCACCCACCCGGGGGACGGGGAACTGCCGCCCGCACATGGTGCACTGCGCCTTCACAGCGGTGGTCCCATCAGCTCGCCGTAGTTGAAGTCCTGCCCCATCACATCCTGGATGGTGACCTGCGGGCCGTGGGCGCCGTGGAACTCCCCGCGCCAGATGTGGCAGTACTTGACCACGGTGGCGTCGGGACGACCTTTGACGAAAGGAATGGCACGCGGTGTGGGACGCCACCAGCCGTTGCGGTAGCTGCCGTCCTCGCGCATCCCGGGCATCGGCTCGATGAGATCCCAGGCGGGATAACGCAGCTTGGCGAAATCCCCGCCGCCGGTGCCCCGGTCTCTCAGCCGCGCCGCCAGCGGGGGGACCTCCACCCAGCTCTCGCCGTTGCGCTCGAAGTACCACACCACCGCCACCAGCAGGGTGCCCATCGCGCGGGTGATGGTGCGGTTGACGTACTCCTTGTCCAGCTTGGAGCAGGCCGGGCAGATCTTGCCCTCGGGGCAGGGATCGTTGAGCCACTCGGTGGCATCCGAGAGCGAATCGTTGTCGGGATCGAAGTGAAACGGACCGTGGGTCATCAGACCACCGCCACGATCAGCCGGAACAGCGCCCACCCGTAGAACACCAGGGCCACCGGCACGATGGCCGCGAGCAAGACCAGCGTGGCGCGGTAGTCGGCGCGGGTGGTGTCGGTGAAGTTGTGCGGACCACCGTCGAAGCCGAACAGCCCGCGTTGCAGCTGGATGAGCAACTCATTCACTGGCTGTCCTCGTGATGCAGCTGGCAGCACTTCTTGGCCTCTTTCAGCGTGCGAACACCATAGCCCTCCCCGTCGGTGGGCCCGGGCCCGAAATCCAGGCAGGGACGCCAGGTGTCGTCCTGCGCCCAGCGCTCGGCGGGGAACCAGGGCCCGCCCCTGCTGTACTGCACGATGCGGTAGACGTAGCCTTCGCTGGCCGCCCAGTAGGTCTTCTCCGACGGGTTGCGCAGTCGCTCCGGCGGGATGCGCGTGAAGTGCAGCGGGGGCTCGTTGCGATCGAACACGACCGGCCCGCCGTCATCGGCGCTCATATCAGCTCCATCATTGGTCGTCGTCCTCCAACCCCCATCGGTTCTCGTTCTCGATCCCGCCGACGTACTCGATCTCCCTGGCCTCCCACTGCTGGGCGCGTGCCTTGGCCGCGTCCAGGTCAGCGAAGTGGGCCTCGGCCAGCTCACACGAATCAACCACCTCGGTGCCCTCGTCCTCCTCGACCTCGTTGCCCTCCTCGTCGAGGTAGTGGCCGGTGGGCATGTACGCCGACAGCGCCAGCCTGCTGACGTGGACGCCGTGGACGTCGGTGTAGTCCAAGATGGTGTAGGTGCGGGCGCCCTCGATCGGGAAGATCACCACCCGGCTGCCGCCCCGGGTGAACGCGTGGCGGATGACCAGATCGGGGAAGTGCTCCATCGGGCTGTTCTCGGGCTTCCCCCATTTCAGCTGTTCGATCATCACGCCACCACCTCGTCGCACTCGTCATCCCATTCCTGCACGTGATAGCCGGTTACATACGAGCTGGGCTGGGCCTTTTCCATGGCGTGGGCGAAGACCGTCGCCGCCAGCCAGCGGACGTCGTGGGCGATCTCGGTGGCGGGCAGGGAGGGGGTGTCGGCATGGTGGCGGGCCCGGTAGACGTCTAGGTCGACGTCCACGCTATAGCTGATCTTGACCCTCATCACGCCACCCCTTTACGCAGCTCTTCGAGCGTGGGTGGTTTCAGTTTTACTGCCATGTTGTGTGTCTCCTTGTGTGTGTCTGCTGCTATCTGATGAGCATGGAACAGAAGTAATCCGTCAGGGACCTGCTCGCGTTCCAGACGGCTTCCTCCGAGATAAGAGCCAGTTTTTTGGCCTGAGCCACCACCTCGTCGAATCCTTGGGACAGATACTCGCGCTCGGCGCCCGCCCATTGCTTGAGCTGACTCTCGTGACGCCGGGCATCCAAATGGGGATGAGAAATCCACACTCGCCCTGTCTGGCGTCCGTAAGCCAGGGCATCACGACGATGCTGAGAGATGCGCGCCTGCGGCCGATTGGTGATGCCGATCTTGCAGCCTCGATCGAGGATCTCCACGACATACAGATATTTGGAGTCGTCGTATGGGGTCAGCTCACCACCACTCACGCGAAAACCTCCTTGGGGCTACCAGATCCAGTGCCTTCAGATTATCACAACATTAGAGGTACGTTAGAAGTCAACCGGGATGCCACCCTAGTGCTGGCGGGTGCTTAGCGTGCCAGGCACAGGCCCAGTGACCCAGCACCGCCCTGATCGCCGGGCGGCGGCACCAGTCGTGATCGAGGGCCTTCACCACCGCCCGGCAGCGATGCGTGGTTCTAGCCATGGGCGCCCGAGTAGCGGAGTTTCCCCCGGCAATCACCGCGTTGGTTCCCGGCTCCTCGCCGTGGGGACTCGGGCTTTCCAGATCAATTCGCATCGGGCACCCGTGCGAGTGTCCCAACGGATTCCAACCGCTCGGGCTCAAGCAGGTGCATGGCCTCAGCGTCCTGGGATAAGCACTGCCGCACTCGCGAACATCCTCGCAGTCACAGATCTCATCCCTGTCGGCCTTGGCGCACCCGATTGTCGGGCTGATCGGTCCATGCAGTCTCTCTTCATCCCACGCTTTCAGCACCTCTTCCAGCTGGGTGCCGTACACCTCGGCCAGATTCATCGGCCTATCCTCGCCAGGCACTGCGGATGTCCTCTCTCGCTGCTCGACTCGGGGTTGGAGGCCCAGCGCCACGCCTCGGCGGGCCCGTTGACGGTGCCGTCGTTGATCTCCTGGTGGCACCCGATGCAGACCTTGGAACCCAACGAGGGCACGCCCGCCTCGATTTTCTGTGGACCCAGGTACTCGCCGTGGCGGGTGTCTTCGAAGACGATGTTGCCGCCGCCGCCCGGGCGGAAATCGCGGGAGGATCCCTGCTGGGGGCCCAGCGGCACGCCCCAACCCGGGTTAGGGGCGGGGGTGTCGCCCACATGAATGGTGGTGCCCGGCTTGGCGTCGGCGCCGCCACCGGCCGCCCCATAGGTGGGCAGGGGCTCGCCGGTGCCCGCCTGCACGAACGTCTCGGTGGAACCCACACCCGCACCGCCGGGTCCGACGATGGCGATCGGATTGCCTTCGCCGTCACGCAGGATGTTGTCGGCGGGGGCGCCGCCACCCATCGTCACGGGTGGCTGGCGGATCCCGTAATCGGGCTGTTGGCCGGAACCACCGCCGCCCATGTGCATGCCGGTCATGCGGGCACGGATCTCGGCGGCCGTCTCCCCGCGCTGTCCCTGGTGGATGGTGGTCACCCCGTCGGGGGCGGTACTGGTCACCTTGGTGGCGCACAGATCGCAACGGATCGAGCCGTCAGCCCCCCACAGCCAGCCGAACGGTTTGTACCCGGCCACTGACCGCGAAATGTCGTCGACATCGACGCGGCGCACGGTGGCGCACGATTTGCAACGCCAGTCAATGCTGATGGATTCCATAATCATTTTGTGTCTCCCGCTAAAAGTATTTTACGCTGCCATTCCAGAAACCGCTGGTCATCGGCGAATTTATGGGCGCCGAATCTCGCATTGAATTTCGCCACCTGCCCCCAGGTCAATTCTTCGTGGTCGGGCGCCCGATTCAGGGTCTCCGAACGCAAATGCTCCACCACCGAGGACGGCACCAGCATGGGCGCGGTGCCGTGCGCCCGCGCTTGCTCCACCACGACGTCATCGGAGCACCAGCCGGTGAAACCCTCGTCGAAGCCGCCGATCTCGTGCCAGAACTGGCGGCTGACCATGAAACACCAACCTGACAGATGGGCGCCGGTGGTGTAGCCGGTGGTGTTCTCGGTGATGTCCTGCTGGCGCTCGTCGCCGGGGCATTTGGGGCTCATCACCGGGTGATCGGCGGCAAGCAGCTGGTGCAGCCAGCCGTCGCGGAAAATCAGATCGTTGTTGGCCACCATGATCCACGGGGCGAAACCCAGCGCCGCGCCCCGGTTGGCGAAGTGGTTGTAGTTGAACTCGTCGGAGGTGTACACGGTCTGGGCGTGCTGGTAGCGCACGCCTTCGCATTGCTCGATCACCACGATGTGCACCGGCAGCGAGTTGGCGCCGGAGATGCAGGTGTTGATGGTGGTCTGGGTCATCGCCTTCATCTTGGGGGTCTCGGCCTTGGAGCTGATCACCACATCGACCAACGGTGGGATGTTGCGCATCCGCAGCGAGCCCGGCCGGGGGATCTGCGTCTCGGTGGTGTGCGGGGACCAATCGTAGAAGTACAGCACCTTAGGGATGTGGTGCTCGCTGGACAGGTGCGGCCGGATCAGCTGGCCGTACACCGCGTCCTCGCCGTAGACGACGTTGGGGAAACTGGCCCGCCGCGCGATGCTGCGTTTGACGGCGCAGATGTGGTTGGGCAGCCGCTCATATTTATTGGGCAAGTTGCGGTTCTCCTGGAAACGAATGGAGTACTCGCACGGCTTGGGCTCCTCGCCATTCATGGAGACTTCGACCAGAAATGTGATGACATCGGCCGGATCGACGTCGATGGCGCGCAGCAGCTCGGCGAACATATCCGGCGCAATGCGATCGTCGTCGTCGATGAATTGCACATAGCGGCCTTGGGCCATATCGATCATGACATTGCGTTTCTCGCCCAGCATCATAGTTTTGGTGTCCGTCAACATCAGTATTTCCAGCCGAGCCTGATCCTGCTCGGGCAGGCTGTGGTACTGGGTCCAGAGCTGCTCTTGGATGGCTAGCCCGAAGGTGTTCCAGCGGGTGTGGGTTGAGCACACCAAGATAGAGAGATCGATGCCGCTCATCCTTTGGTCACGATCACCATGTTGGGGTGGAAGGATACCGCCGCGATGTCGTCGTAGGCACCCACCGAGTAGTCCTGGGGGATCATCCACGCATTGACCTGATCAGCCATCCGCTTGAACCACTGCATGGCGGTGCGTCCGTAGACGTTGGGCACCTGGGCCTCGGGGTTGGGATCGGCCTCGACGGGGTTGTCAGCGTAGTAGCTGGTCATCAGGTCTTCGACGATGTAGAAACCGTGCATCTTGAGCCTCGACCACCAGTTGATGAAGCTGGTGATGGTCTTCGAACTGAGGTGGCTGGCGTCGTCGATGATGACGTCGAAGGTGGCGTCCTGCAGGCCTGGGGGGATCTCGGCCTGGTCGCAGACATGGGTACACACCCGGTCACTGAAGCGCAGGCTGTCATAGGTGATGGCGCGATCAATGCCGTGGATTTGGGCGCCGGGGTGGGTGAAGTACTCGTCCCACATGGCCAGGCTGGCGCCCTTCCAGATGCCCAGCTCCAACAGGGAGATGGGCTGGTCGCGCCACGGGGTGAACAGCCGGTCGTAGATCCAGGTGTAATTATGCTCGGAACTGCTCTTGTCGGTCCCGTGTTGCAGCCCCAGCTCGTCCAGTGTCGCCATTCCCCTGTGCCTTATCGATCAGGGCGGCGTGGAAGGCGCAGTACCAATCCAGCCGACCATGAAACGTGCGTAACGCGTCCCCTGGCTCTGAGCAGCGCGTATCTGAGCATAGTGCACCTGGCTGGTGTTTATCGGCATAGCTGCTCACTCGCTGCTGATCTCCTCATGCTTGGTCACCATCCCGATCGCGCGCAGCGTCTCGGCCACCGCGATCGCGCTGTTCTTGGACTCGCAGTGGGTGCGGATCGTGTAGGCGACCTCACCCTCGGTGACCGGCCACCCGGCCAGCACATAGACGCCGGGTATCGGGGTGGGCGGGGGAGGCTCGCACTCCCATTCATGCGCCTCGGCGGACGCCACTGCCATCTCCCGCTCGGGATAGGCACCGACCGGGATCCAGCCGTGCTCGCGGTGGCGGGCCCAATGTTGCCACACCGGATCATCGGTGTGGGTGAGCAGGGCATGACAGTCTGCCGCCCACAGCTGGTCGAGGTGCTTGTAGACGAAGAAATGCCCATCGGGGCCTTCACGCCGGTGGGCCCTGATGTCGCGGCGCATCTGCTGGGCCAACAGCGAGGTCGGTGAATGCGGGGTCCACAGCAGGGTCATGCGGCAATCTGCGGCACCACCACATCCCCCTGAGCCGCGATGAGGCGCTGGTAGTCACTGAACGTGACATAAAACGAGCCGTTCTGGCCCCAGCTGGAACCCCAGCTGTTGCGGAATTTGAGCAGCTTGGTGACCGGGTTGAAGCCCAGCGCCAGATATTCGTGGCCACCGGCGATGTTGGAGTCGTCCAGACTGCCCACGATGACCAGGCCGGTGACCGGGTCGGCGTTCTCCATGTCATTGGTCCAAGCGGTGCCGACCACCACCGGCTGGGTGGCCAGGGCATGCAGCAGCATCTGGAAGCTGAAGGTGTGCTGGTAGTTGCGGACGTAGCCCAGCTGCTGACAGGCCTTCACCCCGCCCAGGCCCGAGCTGCCGTCGTCATCGGGCGGGAAGAACCCGGTGGACGAATCGTGCAGCCCGTCCAGATGGGTGGCCAGCCCGTAGATGTTTAGCGCATCGCCCTCGGTGAACCACTCCTTGTGCAACCGCTGGCGCAGCGGGGCGGCATAACTGGTGTTGAGGAACTGCGCGAAACCATTGCCGACGCAGCCGTTGTAGTTCATCTGGTTGAGCGCCGGGGCGTCCATCGCCCACTCCACCGGGTGGGTGGGCAGCGGTGCGGTGGGGGCGAAGGCATAGAGCAGGGATCGCGAATCGTGTTCAACGTGGCGGCCGAGGCCATGTGCGCGGTTGGGGTCGACGACATCGAGACGTACGACGTGCACGGTCACGTAGGCTCCTCGATGGTGATCTCGGTCCATTCACAGTCGCGGCGCGGCAGCTGCTCGCCCATGATCTCTTTGGCTTCCTCGGGGCTTTCCGCTTCGATCTCCTCGGTGCCCCCGACGGCCCAGCCGACCAGGAACTTCATGTGATCACTTTGCGAATCGGGTCTTCGTAGAGCTGGCCACCACTGCCCGGGCGCACGTAACCGGCGATGCCGTCGGCCTGGCCGGTCACCACCTCATGGCGGTATCTATCGTGGTCGGTTTCGCTTTCGGGATCGGTGCGCGCGCAGATGGTCACGGTGGGCAGGTACATGTTGGTGGAGCTGCCATCGAGGTTGCGGGCCTCGTCCCAGGTGACGCTCACCAGAAAGCCCGCCTCACCGAACAAATCGACAGCGGCGCCGTGGAACTCGTCCATGGTGCGATCGTCGAAGCGAGTGTTCTCGAAGCGGGCCCGCAGGTCGCGGAATGCGCGGCGGATCTTCGGGATTTCGGAAGGATATGGTTCCGTATCTGGCAGGGGATCCGGCGCGGGATTGGGTTCGCTACCCAACCGGCGGACAGACTCGGGTCGTGTCACGTACCCAACCCTAACGCGGCGGGGGGCTTTCTGGGTTAAGTCTCGGCGTGCAACGCCACAATGATGCGACCCTTGCCGTCGGAGCCCTTCTCCACACTGACGTCGGCGGGCGTGTCCTCCCCCATCACCTGCCTAACTTCTTCCCACCACGCGGTGGCCTCGTCCAATTTGCACGGGACTACGAGCTGCAAGGTGGTGTAAGTGTCGGCCATTTGGGACTCCTTGGGCATTAAAGAGGCGTCCGAGGAGACACACAGTACTCGGACGCCTAGGCCAACAGTAACAGCTGAAGATGTGCGGTGTGACGGCCCCAAAAACGACGTTATACTCTGTAGGTACATTAGAGCAAGATTGGAAGAGACACATAACCATGACCAAGGCCCCCTGATGTCCATTGCCGACCTCATTCCCCCCGAATACCTCTGGTGCCGAGACATGAAGCACAGCTGGGATCCGGACAGCCTCGTCTCACGCGAACACTTCAACCGACGTGTCGAACGCTGGGAGATCTGGCGTAGTTTCCGCTGCCTGTTCTGCGGCGGGCACAAGACCCAGAAGCTGACCAAGGCCTACCAGCTGCTGGGCACCAGCTACGAGTACGCGCCCAACTACACCATCGACGGCGGTCCCGGCTATCGACTCACGGCCGAGGATCGCGCCCAGATCAGGGCGCTGTCCACCGCGATACGCGGTGGGGTGGAGAAACCCAGCACCGAAGACCGCGCCGAAGCCCGCAAGACCACACCCAGGAAAAAGCCATGAAGATCGAGATCAACCCCGCGACCGGACTCATCACCGCCGAGATCGAAGACAACAGCAGCGCGGCCTCCTTCGTGCGCGAGCTGCTGAGCGGCCACGCGGTCCCCGCGCCCAAGGCGATCGAATCCAAGCGGGTGGCCAAGCCTGCACCGAAGAAGCGTCGCCGCCGGAAACTGGCGCCGCCGCGCCCCGAGCGTCCGATCTCCAAGCCCCTCGATGAGACTTGGGCCTGGATGGCGGCTGCGGACCGGCCGGAGGGAATCACCGCCCGAGAAATCGCGGGGGCGTTCGACCTCACCAACGCCGGTGCAACCTGGCGCATCAACAGGCTGATCGAGCGCGATATGGTGTGGTTGGTCAGCCGTGGACGCTACCGGGTGGGCTCGGCCCATGACGCCGAAGTCCTACTCAATGGCTCACGCTGAGTGGACGAAGCGGGACTGTGGTGCCGACCAGGCATCCGTGTGATCGCACATCTTCCTGGACTTGTTATTGCCCGCTAAGCCGTCGTTCTCAAAGAAGCATTTTCCCTCTCGCGGCACCTCGCTTAACACCTGTGAGGTTACCAGAACAATCCCACCGTGGAACCTTCCAGACTGGGTTTCAGGCTGACGCCGGTGGTTTTCTCGACATGCTGACAGAACGGCGTGCGCAGCCACAGCGCCCACCACAGGCTCAACGTCGGGAAGAACGTGGGGCCGTGCTCGGTCAGGCCTCGACCAGGAGGCGTTCGCACTTGGCGCACCTCTCGATCATCCGCGCGGTGTCCCAGGCCAAGCGGCCACCCAACGACTGCAGGCGGCTGCGTGTGTCGTAGGCGTGGACCTGGTTGGCCACCAAGGTCACCGCCTGGGTGACGTCGTAGACGGTGGTGCCATCCTCGGGAAGCTGGCGCACCTGCTCGATGACGGCATGCGTGAGAGCGGAGGAGAGCCGGTATTCGTGGGCCAGCTGCTCGGCGAAACTCACCGGATGCCCGGGGACCGGGATGTCAGCCGTCTGCTTGTAGCGATCCAGATGCTCGTCCATGGTGGAAAGCAGCTCCTCGGCGGCGATCTCCATGGAGGCCAACACCTCGGGCATGGTCATCCCGGTGATGGTGATCTTCCCGTCGCTCTCCGAGGTGGTCATCCCGTTGGTGCACACCAGCCGGTGGAAGTAGCGCGACACGCTGGGGGCCTTGACCCGATCGGGATAGGCCAGAAAGCGGATACCGCCCTCGGTGATGTCCCCCACCTCGGGTCGACCGAGGATCCCCTTTGGGTTGGGGACGTCCACCTTATGGTCGGCGGTGGTGACGTCGAGGTGGAAGCGTTTCTCCTCGCGGGTGAGCTGGCGGATCTCGTCCTCAGGCTTGAACACGGTTTCCACCAGCTTGCCAACGCGTGCCACCGGGATCATCATCAGGCCGGGGCTGAACATGCTCACGATGCCATTGTCGACGGACTCCAACACCACGTCGGCCCGGGCTTTTTGGTCCCGCCAGAATTTCAGTGTCTCGGCGCGAAAATCGGGCGGGCAGTCCCGAAGATACTGCACCGGCAGCTTGAGATAACGGGCCAGAATGTTGAGCGCCTGCTCGTCAAGCGCGAACTGCCCGTCGTTAATCGTGATCGTCGAACAGTCGTCCGCGATGGCCAGATCGCCCAGCCGTACGATCCGGCGTGTCTCTTGACGTTTGGCCAGGCTCTCCGCTAATTCGGCCACCTTCATGTGTGTCTCCTCGAAGCGTTGGGGGAAAGTTGGGCGAAGATTTCACTATAGTCCTCGGCCGGTAAATGGACACACCTTCAGCCGGGTCGACGCGGTGCTCGCAGGCCACAGCCAGCAACAGGAAGCGGCACGGCCGGTAATGCCAGCCGTCGGTGCGCCTGCAGTGACAACTCAGATCTGGCGGGGTATTTGCAATGCGTTCCATGCCACCTGCAAAGAGTGTTCAACGCCGGTCACCACTTTGGTCGTGGTGAGATACGGGAATGCCGTCTCGGAGGCCGGGGTGTTAATGATCGTGGGAGGCACACCCAGGCTGGGCTGCAGCTGTAGGGTGCCACCCAGATAGGAGCCGTCGGCCGTCGAGCCCAGCGGCACCTTGGCAGCTGTCACCGCACCGGGGTCCCAGCCCTGGATCGGAGTACCTAACGGCACCCACGAGCGGGTGCGCAGCTGGGTGAAGATCTGCGCGTTCATGTTGCCGCCCGAGGCGGCCTGCACGGTGGACAAGTAGAGGGTCTTGCGCCAGCCAGCGGCGGACAGCGGGCCGTCGCTACGCAGCCCAGGCTCGGGTGCGGCGTTGACCGGATTGGGATCCCAGCCGCTGCCGGTGCCGAACTGCCACGCCAGACTGCCACCACCAGCGGGGTTGCGGGCCGAAGTAAACGAGTTGACGCCCACCGCGCTCCATCGCTTGCGGGCGGTGAACACGTGGCCGTCTGAGTCGGTGCCGTACACCGTCAGGTATCCCCGGGCGGTCGAAATCCCCTTGTCGAAACTCACACCCTGTGCAGAAAGGTTGGGGATAACCTCCTCGGCCACCGGCACCAGCCGCCCGCCGGTGGCCACGCGGAAATGCTGCAGCAGGCCGCTGGTCTGGGCGCCCTGCGTGACACTGTGCAGCAGATAGAGGTACGGGGTGCCCACGCTGGTCCCGGCGTTGAGCACAGCGGAGTCCACCGGCGTGACGATCGGGATGACCGGCGTGTTGTCGATCAGCGTGCGCGCGCCGCTGGGGCCCAGAATGAACCAGCTGGGTGTGGTGTGCTCGGTGTAGTCGCTGAAAAAACCGGGATTGCTGGTTGACGGGGTAGCCGTCGTCCAGCGCCGGGAGAATGCGGCCAGCATCTGGGTGGAGCTGATCTGGTGAATGTGTACCGGCGCCCCGGCCGCGATCGTGGTGTTGTCGTAGAAGGCGCCCAGCCGGGAGCTGGTCGCGTTGCGGGTGGCGGTGACGATGGAGGCGCCCAGCAGATCCACGGCGCTGGACAGCACCTGTGCCGCCGGGTTGCTAGCCATCGAACTCGTCGTCGTCGTCGAAGTCGGCCTCGGTCCCCGGGTCGAACACGTCGTCGATGACTTCCTCGACCCGCGCGGTCAGCGCGGGCACGGCTATCGGCTGATCGCTGTTGACCTTGGCGCTGATCGCGTCCCACATCTGTGGGGGCACCACCTCTTTGACCGCGCTGATGATGCGGTGCACCTCGGCCATCATCTCAGCGTGTTGCATCTCGCCGGTGGACCGGCGCTCGATCTCGGCCAGCCGCGCCGCCGCCGTCATGCCTTCACCCACCGTGACCACCGTGGTGGGTTGGATCAAGTGCTCATGGGCCCGCTGCATGACGGTTTCCAGGAAGGCCAAATGCGTGACCGTCTCCCCAATGCCGTTCTCGTAGTCGCGGCCGAACTGCATCTCACGTTTGAGCCCGATGCTGCGGTAGATCGCCCACGACGGATTGTCGAGCGCGAAATGTTGCTCCGCGTGGTGCTTGATGATGCGCTGGGTGATGGGGCCACGGCCCTGCTTTTTGCGCGCCGGGTTGATTGAGGTGCCGAGAATCTGATGGACGTCGCGATAGCTGTGCATACGGGCCAGCAGGTTGTTGACCAGGATCCGCGTCGAGGGATCCTGACACACCCGGCACCGGGGCTCAATCTTGACTTCCAGCTTGAGCTTGCCCTCTTCGCGCAACCGCGCCATCTCCGCAGCGACGGCCGCGTCGATGTCGTAATCGGTGGCCAGCTCAGTCATTCGTCGGCCTGCTTGAGTTTGACCGGCCGCTGCCCGGCCCACGGATTGTAGGCACGGCGATACATGCCATGCGACAAAGCCCGGTCCGGTGCGCCGTAGGGGCCGATAAGCTCACGCGACCATCGTAGTGCCAGCTGGTCAGCGGTGAGGTAGTCCACTTCACGTCCCTGCTCACGCAGGCGGCGCCGGTCGGCGGCCAGAATCTTCTCGGCGTCGTCTTCGACGGAGAAATCCACTCCGCTGCGCAACGGCAGGATGTTGGGTGGAGGGGCGGTATCAAACCTTCCATCCTCGGCAAACACTGGGGCTCCTCAGGCAGATATGAGCTGCTCCCGTTCGTCCTCGAACGCGGGCAATGAGGTGGCGGTGTCGGCCGTCTCAGGGGTGCACTTCGAGCGCTTGACGTAGATCCTTGGTACCCAGGTCCCGGCCTGCTTTTCGTCATAGGCCTTGACCATGCGTGCCAACGCGGTGTCGGCGTACTGCTGTATGGGGGTGCTCCACTGGCTCTCCGGCAGCATGATGTCGGTGGCCGCGCCCTCGGTGAACCCGCGCAGGCAGATCAGCTCGAAGGCTTCCCGCTGGCGATCAGGCAACGACAGGATGCCGGTCATCAGATCCGGCAGGTAGATCTCCTCCACCCCCAGGACGGTATCGACGACCACGATGATGCCCGGCATTTCCATTTCGCCGGATTCGATAAGAGCCTTGAAATGTTCGAGATGTTGAAAGCACCGCTTGAATATCTGTAGCCTGCGCTTGGTGGGATCATCGGGTAAGCGGCGCATTTCTGGTCCCTATCGCTCGAAACTTTTCCAGGTGCGGATCTTTTCCAGGTAGCTCATGAACCGGCCGATCTCGTCATAGAAATCCTTCGAGGTCTGCCAAAGGCAGTACCGGAAGAACGCATGATAGCGATCGGTGCGGGTGTCGCGATTGGCCCGGGCGGTGCGGTCGTTGATGGTGCCGTCGATGGTGGCCCAGTAGACATCGTCGTGCATGTCCCCGGCGGTCATCTTGCCGTAGACGGCATCCTGCAGCAGCTGGCTGATGCGCGGGGCGACGTCGAGGCGCAGCCGCTGCAACCCGAGGATGGCCTCCTCGAAGTCCTGGCCGGTGAGCTGGCTGTAATCCTCTAGGAAGCGGCCATCCTCATCACGCTTGTAGACCTGACGTCCCTGCCGGTCGACCAGCGCCATGCCGGTGTGCGGATTGGTGTCGGGTATGTGCATGGCGCCGTAGAAGCGCTGGAAGATGTCGATGGCGTCGCGGAAGTTGTTGGCGAACTCCTCATCGACAGCGGCCTGGGTACGCACCAGGATGGCCTGATCTTCGGGGCGCCAGGTGAACCGAATCTTCTCGAAGATCGACTTGCGCTGCTCGACTTCCAGGTCGTCGGCGTCGGTGGGTGCGGCAGGGAGCAAGTCTTCCAGCGGCTGGTTCAGATCGTCGACAGCCGCCTGGGAAAGACCGTTCGATCCTTCGGTCACTACCCTGTAACCTTCCGCCTCTCGGCCCCATCGGTGGCCCCCTGCTCGTCAAGATAGCACGTCAAATCGGGTGTGATGTGGATTCGTACACCCATGGGTTCTCCAATTTCTGCCACCCGTTTACGCACGAGCAAAGTGGTCACCTGAGCGTCATCGCGCCACACCACGCCCGTCAGTGCATCCAGACATGCTCGGGTGAGCTTATCAATGTCGGGCTTCTTGGTAGCCGGAGGCGTGGGCTTGGTCTTGGCAGTATTACCGGGTCGGTAAAGCACGAATTCTAGACCAACAGCGAGTGGACCCTCGATTAACTCCATGGGTTCCACCTCTTGATAGGCCGCCAACGCAACACGTTCACGCCACGGGCCCAGCTCCTTGTTGTCTTCCCGCATCCCCCAGCGGGTCTTGACCTTCGACCCCTGAGATTGAGGTTTACCCGGGACGTAGAACGAGAGCATCAACGGGGCCCGTCCGGATGAAGCCAGCACGCGAACCGTACCGGGCAGGTAGTGACCGTAGGACTGTTGGGTGCACAACAATAGATCGGCGCACGATTGAGCGCGATAGCCTCACGCACCCGGTCGAACTTCGAGTAGATCTCGGAGAGCAGCGCGTCATTGCGGGCCACCGGGATCTCGCGCATTCTAAACGGATAGCCGCTCTCCACCATCAGGATGATGCCGGTTTCCAGCCCCTGGCTGTCCAGCTGGATGGACAGCTGCGCCTCCCACTTCGGCAACAGCTCGGTCTTGGCAAACTTGAAATGGGTGCGGCTCTTGATCTCCACCACGATCGGACCGCGTGTGAGATGGTCGACGATCGCGTCGATGCGGCCGCGCACGTGGTGCTCCTCGATGGTGAACATCTTCTCGACGTTCTCCGGCTTCACCAGACCGGTGCGCACCAGATGCCGCTGCAGTATCTCGTGCAGGCTGGTGCCCACCCCCGCCGCCATCTCGCGTTCCAGGCTGAACGGCTCGTCTACGGCGAATTTCTGGGTGTCTGGGTGGAAGAGGTAGTACAGCTGGCGTTCGCCCATCAGCGGGTGCGTGGAGGGGTGAAAATAGCCATCCCCGCGACCCTCCCACACCCCGCCGTGCAGATCGGCGCCGTCGCGTACGGCGGCCCGCATCTGGTTTTCCAGCATGGGCAGCACAATCTCCTGATTGGCCAGCCGTTTGAGGAGGTTGTCATAGATGGTCATGGAACTTCCTCCGTTCGCCGCGCCAGGTCGAGCAGTTCCGCGAAGTCGTTGAGCCTCAGCACAATGTAGTCATCAACTGCACTACCTGTGATAAAGCGAATTGGAATAACGAACCGCTGGCCCAGGTAGTCAGCGCGCTCACTCTCGGCCAGCAGAAACGCGTGGTTGAGACTGAACGAGCCTTTCTCGGTGCATTTGCAGTCGGCCAGCATCGGGAATGCGGTCTGTGCCGGGTGCCGGGTGTCGACGGCGTCCCCGCGTGCGTAGAACTGGTTGCCACTGCCCGGCGTGGAATCTAAGCGCAACAGCTGCTGCACGTAGCGCTCGAACGTCTTCCACAGAGGTGCCATCTCATTCCTCCCCAAACACCCCCTGGCGGAACAACTCAGCCACCGGCGCTTCGTCCAGATCGTTGGGATTCTGCACCGGGGCTACCTCGGACACCCGGTCGCGCAGCTGCTCGATGATCGCCACCCGCAGCTGCGCCTGCAGCTCGGGATGGGCTTTGATGTGCGCCGAGAACTGATCGGCGCCGCAGATCTTCCCGTCAGGTAAAGACGGGTGGTGATACCAGGCGCCCTTGCGGGTGACGATCGACGTCATGGCGCCCAGCCGGGCGATCTCCTCGGCCTGGTCGACACCGAAGCCCCACTTCTCGGTGCGCACCGACATAAACCACCACTGGCAGGTGCGGCCCTCGATGCCCCCGGCCTGGTTTTTGACGATTTTCGCCGCCACCGTACCGCCGACTTTGACGCGCTCGCCGTTGATGTCCTCGAAGACTTCGCCTTTGGCTTTCTTGAGATACACCCGCATCACCGCGTTGTGCTTAGGGGCGTGCCCGCCGGGCGTGATGATGCGATGAAAACCCGCAACGTCATCGCGAGTCTGGTTGACGGCGTAGGTGCAGCATTGGTACTTGGCGGTGAGATTGGCCATGATCGGAGCGAAGCGCGCCATTTGGCGGGCGTTGCCGGTCATCTCGTCTTTCTCGGTGTCCATCGACTTGCGGGTGATCGCGCTGGCGATGGAGTCGAACAGCACGAAACACACGAAGCCGCTTTTCACCGCCTCTTTGTAGATCTCACAGGCCTGCTCGATATCGTCGGGCTGGGAGTAGATGATGCGCTTGTCCAGGCGCTCCTCACCCACCAGGGTGGCCAGCCACTCGACGTCCAACTTGTGCTCGGTATCCAAAATCAGCGCGCCGCGCTTGGGCTGAGCGTCGAGGAAGTTGCTCATGCCCAGCAGCCCCAGCGTGGTCTTGCCGCATTGCTCGGCGCCGAACACCTCCACCATGCGGTCGGATGGCCAGCCGCCGCAGCCGGTGGCCAGATCCAGCGAGATGGAGCCGGTCGAATACTTGGGGTAGCGCGGCATCTGCGAGGCCATCATCACCGAGCGCGGGCCGAATTTTTCGGCCATCGCATCGTGGATCTTCTGCGCCTCCGGCTTGGCCGCCATCAGCCGAAATCTTCGTCGAGGACCCGTGGCGCATCGGGGTCCCCCACCCAGCTGATCTCCCCGGCCTGCCTCGCTTCGGCCAGAATCTTCATCGCGAACTCGTTGCACAACGCCACCGACGGCCGGAAGGTCGTCCGCTGCTGCACAAGATCCCCGAGCACCACGCCGAAATTCGCGACCTGGTCTTTAGTTGCCATACTCATCCCATATCTTGTCCAGTCGATACAAATTGCTAAGACACACGCCATTGTCTAGGCGCTCGCATTCACAGATCACCGGCTTGCCCATCTCGATGGAGTATTTGTACCGCTCCCACGGGCCCGGGAACACCACAATATCGTAGGTGTCGCCCTGCCATTCCACCCCGATGAACGCCATCTCGGAGCCCGGGTTGCGGCCTTTCTTCGTCTTAGTCTTGCGGATCTTGACGATCTGCCCGCCGATCACCAGCTCCTGGCCGGGCAGATATTTGCGGATCTGCGATGGGTTGCGGATCGCTTCGGCGTCGATGGCGCGCACATAGGCACCCATCGGATCGATGGTGACGAAGCTGCCGACCAGCTGCTGCTCGATCTGGTAGAGCACCTCGTCGTTAGCGAAGTCGGGGACCTCGATCTGAAACCGCTTGGGGTACTTGGCGATCTTGTCGGCCACCAGCGCGTCGCGCTCAGCCGGGCTAGCCTTGGCCCACTTGCCGGGCCCGATGTCCTTGCCCGCCCAGCGGTACTCGATCTCGCGCAGCATGGCGGTGCGGTCGCCGAACTCGTCCAGTGCCCCGATCTTCACCAGGTTGACCGCACAGGCTTTGTAGGCGCCTTTCCCGGCGCGCGCCAGATAGTCGTTGAACGAGCTATAGGGCTGCGCAGCCACCAGCGCCCGGGCGTTGACTTCACCCACGCCATGGATGGCGTCTAGCCCGTAGCGGATGGTCTGCCCTTCGATACGGAACGTCACCCGCGACTCGTTGATGTCGGGCGGCAGGATGGTCAGCCCTTTGCGCCGGGCGTCGCGCACGAAGTAGTTGCGCTTGGCCTCGTCCACCCGCATGAAGCCGACCAGCATCTCGGCCGGGTAATAATGCTTCATCCAGATCTCCCAGGCCGCGATCATGGCGTAGCCCAGCGCGTGGCTCTTGTTGAAGCAGTACCGGCCGGAGGCTTCGATGGAGCGCCAGATGTCAGCGGCCACCGGCGCCGGAATCCCCGAATGGGTGCGGCAGCCATCGATGAACTTCTCCTTCATGGCCAGCACTTTGGCCATGATCTTCTTACCGACCGCCTTCTGCAGATCCGAGGACTCCGACTGGCTGAACCCGGCCAGCTCCCGAGAGGCTTCCATCAGCTGCTCCTGGTAAACCAGGATGCCGAACGTGCTCTGGGTGATCGGCTCCATCATCGGGTGCTGGTAGACAACCGACTCAACGCCAGCTCGACGGCGTAGGTACGCGTGGTAGAGACCCGCATCGCGCACACCGGGGCGGTTGATGGAGATGAGGTCAGCGACTTCAACCATGCTGCGCGGCCGAAACTCGATCGCAGACTCAGTTCCACCGGGTGTGCCCAGCTGGAAGATGCCAACGGTCTGCCCTTCGTCGATCTGGGTCCAGATGACCGGATCCTCATAGTGGCGCTCGTCGAATGCCTCGTAGTCGATGTCGGCATCGTGGCGTTCCTTGGCCAGGTCGGCGGCGATCTGCAGCGCATCCAGGTGGCGCAGCGCCAGAAAATCGCCTTTTAGCCCGCCCAGCTCCTCGACGTCATACATGTCAAACTGCGTCGTCAGCGTGTTGTTCTTGACCCGGGTCGGCAGCGTCCCACCGGCCAGCGACTGATCGCTGATCAGCACGGCGGCGGCGTGCACCCCGGTCTGGCGGATCACTCCGAACATCTTGTCGAGATCCTCGAACAGCTTGGGGTGCCTGTCCATGTAGGGACCAATCTCCTTGCGGTGGTCTTCGATGACCTCCTCCCAGCTGCGGACGTCCTCCTCGGCCGACTCCTCCTCTTCGATCTCGGCGGCGGTGATGCGCTCGACGATCTTGCCGATGTCTTCCAGTTCCTTGTAGTCGATGCCCAGCATCCGACCGATGTCTTTGACGGTGCCTCGGGCCTGGTTGCGGCTCATCGTGCAGATGGAGCACACGTGGTCGTGTCCCCAGCGGTGCTTGACGTACTCCTTCATGCCCGCCCGCTTGGAGCGCGGGAAGTCGATGTCGATGTCGGGGAAGCCGGTGCGTTCGGGGATCAGGAAGCGCTCAAACAGCAGTCCGTATTTGATCGGGTCGATGCTGGTGATGCCCAGCAGCCAGGCCACTAGGGAGCCGCCCACCGAGCCCCGGCCGGGCCCGATCATCATCGGCTGGGGCCCGGTGCCCAGCACGTACTGCGCCCAGCTGCCGTCGCGGGCGGCGCGCACGTAGTCGGTGACGATCAGGAAGTACCCGGCGAACCGCTTGTCGCAGATGACCTGCAGCTCGGACTCCATCCGGCGCCAGTACAGGTCGCGGTCCAGCCCGCCGCGCTCCACCCGGTCGCGGAAGCCTTTCTCCACCAGGTCCAGGAACGTCTCCCAGTCATCGGCCTCGCTCTTGGTGAACAGCGGCATGCCCAGCATGGGCTTGATCACCACGTCGCACTGCTCGGCCATATGCGCGGAGTGCTTGATGGCCTCGGACACGATCTCCCGGCTGACGCCGTGCCGCTTCATCCAGAAGTGCAGCTCGCTCTCGCTCATCAGCCAGTCGGCCTTCTGCCCGCTGACCTCGGCCTGATCGGGATTGGAGTCGGCCCTAAAACCCCACACCAGCTCCTTGTAGCGCCAGTGCCCGGGATAGGCGTAATGGGAATCGTTGACCACCACCATCGGGATGCCCATTTCGGTGGCCAGGCGAACCTTGGCCTGGTTCAGCTGGGTCATCTCGGCGTTAAGCCGGTGCTGGTCGATGATCTCCCGGCGGCGCTGCGCGGCGGTGATCATCTCCTCGGTGTCGCCGGGCAGCCACGGGTTGCCGTTGGCGTCCAGCACCACCACCTCAGGCGGGATATCAGGCAGCTCCATGTACTGCCAGGTATGCAGTTCCACGTAGAAATTCTCGCGGAAGATCTCGTGCAACCCGCCCATGTACAACCGGGCCAGGTCCTCGTCACCGGCCACCACCGCCCGGTTCAGCCCGGTCAGCATGCAACCGTCGCTGGCGTAGAGGCCAGCCGCGTGCTGGCTCAGCAGCTCCGGATCGGCCAGCGGCTTGTTGTAGAAGTGCTTGGCGTCATATGCGGTGGACGACAGCGCCCACAGGTTGCGCAGCCCCTCCTGATTCTTGGCGATCAGGCACAAATGACTGGTGTTGCCGGTGGGATTCTTCTCCTCCCGCGCTTTGGCGATGTTGGAACACCAATAGCCTTCCATCCCGAAGATCGGCCGCACCCCCTCGGCGCGGCAGGCCTTCTGGAATGCCAGGTGCTGGTTGACCTCGCCGTGGTCGGTGAGCGCCACCGCGCTCTGGCGCAGCTCGCGGGCCCGCCGAGCGATCTGGCCGACTTTGGAGAAGCCGTCGAGAAATGAGCCCTCCGAATGGTTGTGAAAGCCAACCTGATCCTCTGGTTCGGGGGGCCCCGGGTTATCCCCATATCCCGGGGCCGCCGCCACCTGTTCCATGCGGGGATAGCAGGATTAGGTGGTCTGCTGCTGCTCGGTAGCATGCTGCTTGGCGTGGCCCTGCATGCGTGCCCGCAGCGACTCGAAGGACTGGTCCTCGGCCGGTGCCACCTGCGTCTCGGGAGCCGGGGCGGCAGCTGGCGTTGGCACCCCGGGCAGCGGGATCGCCGGAGGAGCCGACGGCGCCGGTTCCGGATTGTGCGTGGTGGCCCGGTCGAATTCGCCGATACCGTCCTGGGCCTCGGTCGTCGCACCGTTACCCCAGCCTCCCGGCGATGAGAGTGCGGGCGCCGGGATCGGCTGACCGGGCATCGGGATCTGCGGCGGACCGCTGCTGGCCTGCGTCTGCTGTTGCTGCTGCTCGCCCACCAGCCAGAATTTGATGCGGCGCTCGCTGCCATAGTCGTCGGCGAACTCCTTGGCGGTCTGTGGGCAGTACATGTAACGATCGTTGGCGTTGCCATCCCATGGGCGCCCGTAGCCGTAGTACTCGATGACCACCTTGGGATCACGCAGCGGGTCGCTGGGGGTGGGATCCACCGGCACGATGGTGTACTTGGTTTCCAGCTTCTCGCCGCGCCGGGTGATCCGGTAGTCGCGATCCATGATGGTGCGGTACATGCCGAAGAAGCCGACCATCTGGTCCCAGAAGTTGTTGTGCCCCTGCTTGAACACGATGAATTTGCGGGCCCACAGCCCATCGGGGCGCTGGTAGGTGTCGTCTTCCAGCTCGAAGGTGGGGCGGGTGTCGCTGCCCGGCGTGGGCTGCACCATCTTCTGGCGCCGGGCCACACCCACACCGATGGTCCGCTTGACGCATTTGCCGTCCCAGCCGCCAGGCTGGACGTAGCGATTGACCAGGTTCTGTTGGGGATCGGGTACCAGGAAATCCTGGTACTTCCCGTTGGCACAACGGACATTCACCGCGAAGTCGCTGGTGATGATGTCGTCGGTGAGGAAGCGAACGAATATCGATTCGCCGTCCGCGATCTTGAAGTAGTCCAGGCCGGGGGTGAAATCCCCGCGCGCGGCCGCTTCCTTCAGTGTTTGTTCCAGCGCGCCAAAACCAGTTTGCATTTCCGTTGTCCTTTTTCCGAGTTTCACCAAAAAAGCCGGGATCAGCTTTGCGTTTTCAATTTCCCGGTGCGATCGACGCTACCACGCAGGTAAACAGTGCGAAAGAGTTTCCGGACGTGGGTTTCCAGAATCTGGGGATGCGCACGATGTTGCCCATGTCCGACCACGTGGGCCTGCGGTCATTGGTCAGCTGCACTCTGATCGCTCGGGTGTAGCGGAACATCGGAGCCAGCGCCATAAGGTGGAAATACCACAGCTGGGCGACAAGCCGGTCGGTGTAGTGCTCGCCCTCGGAGAACCAATCCCAGTGGTCGTTGCCCGACGCGGTGTCGGCAGCGCGCATAGCCTGGGAGCGGTCCTGGGCAAAGACCCCACCGTCGCCTATCCGGCCGTCGGTGCGCCCCAGATCGTTGATGATCTCCTCGTCGGGCTGCTCGACGCGCTTGAAGAACGGGCTGAGGTCCTCGGCGTTCATCGACATCACGATCGGGTTGTCGGCCTCGATCTTCTTGCGGATCCGGCTGTCCACCCACTTCTCGCCCGAGCGCAGGTTGTCGTAACGCTCCCGGCGCTGGGGGTTGAGCAGCACCCTGGCGATCTCGCGCAGGTACATGAACTCCTCGGTGTCGGGCGCCCAGCCGGTGTCGGGGTGGGTGCGCCGGTACTTGGTGGCCAGCGCCTTGCGGATCTCGGCCTCGGTGGCATCGGGGCGCACGCCCAGCAGCCGGTAGTAACCGTTGGCATCCAAGCCGATCTTGCGGGGGATGCGCATCAGCGCCCGCGCGCAGCTGGGGTAACCCACGCCGGGACAGTGGTCGCGCGAGCTGAAGAATTCTTCCGCGCGCTGACTGGCCACCCAGACCGGGGTGGCGGGCAGGTTCTCTGGCTCGATGAAGTCGGGCCCGTAGACGTCCCACGGCGCCTCGGGCTCGGGACCAATACCGAGGGCCGCCTGGATGCTGTCGCGGCCGGGGTGACCCACCAGGGAGCGGTACAGGTCGTTGGCGCTGCTGGGGTGGCGCAGAAAGCGATCGCCGTCATCGGTCCCCAGAATCTCGTGGATGTGGGGGATCCGGCCCATCAAACCACCCTTTTACTGTGCGGAACGATCGGGTGAGCGGCCAGACTCTCCCGGCGGCGCTTTACCAGCCCCCTGTGGCGTTCTGCCAGCTCTTGATGCGCTTTGAGGTTCTCACCATGGGCCTCAGTCAAACGCTCGCGCAGGCGGCTCTGACCCGGCTGCAGGACCACCCGGCCGGTGTCGGGGTGATAGTGGACCTTGTAACCGTCAGACAGGGTGTGTTCCACGGGATCCATTTAGCGCATCCCCTTCCGCACCTTCTCGGCGTCGTATTGGGCCCGCTTCATGAATGCGGGTACGGCCGAGTCCAACATCGCCTGGACTTCCTCTCTCGTGGAACAGTCTCCCAGATCTCGGCCGGGTTCGGGGTCCACCACCAGTACCTTGCTCACCGACAGGCCATTGACCAGGGTGCGCTCCCCGGCGCGACCGGCCGGGTCGTCGTCGAACCACACCGTGACCGACGCGAAATCGTGCAGCAGTGCCAGCTGGCTGGGCGTCACCTTGGCGCCGAAAGTGGCCAGCACGTAGGGGATCCCCAGCGAATAGGCCTTGGCCACGCTCATCGGACTCTCTACCACCACCACGTGTGTCATCTTGTGCATGTCCATCAGGCTGCGGGTGCGGCAGTAGTCGTAGCCGTAAAGCGTCTCCGCTTTGGGGAAACCCAGGCTGGACTTGTACTTCGGGTCCTGCTCAGCCGACTCCGGCCACGGGCCTGGTGGGATGGCGCGTTTCTGGAAGCCGACCAGCTGGCCTTTGAAGAAATGCGGGAACACAATCCGGTTGTCGGCCTCATCCCATCCCAGATGCAACATCTCGACGGCTTCCTCGGTGATGCCGCGCGACGTCAGGTAGGGATGCGGCATCGTCCACTGGATCCAGGGATTGAGGATCGACTCCCCGTAGGACGGCGGGGCCACCGTGTAGGCGCCCGGCGCGGCCATGGTGCGCACCAGCTTGTCTTTGAACGTCTCGTCGTCGTCGGGGCCCGCGTGGATCAGGTCGGAGACGGCCAGCAGCGCCTCGGAGAAGCTCTCCTTGCCCTCCATCTTCATCACCAGGTGGAAGAGGTCCCCGCGCCACTGGGACGCGTAGCAGATGAACTTGCGCTTCTCCACGTTGACCGACGCGCTCGGGTTGGCATCGCGATTTCTGTGGTGCGGCTCGACGCGGTCGATCAGGCAGCTGTGCACCAGCTCGGTGGTACCGTCCTCGCCGGGCTGCTCGGTGACGTGCTCGGCGCCGTAGTGGACGAGGACCTCGCGGGCGTCCAGCGAGTGCAGGTAGCGGTAGTACAGCCGCTCGTCGGCCAACGCCTGCATGCCGGTGATCATTCGTCTAACACCCTGTCCATCGAAATCTCGGTGCGCCCGAACAGGTGCCAGTTCAACAGCCAGCTGGCGGTGCGCGATCGCCGGGCCCCTAGCAGCCGCATCTGCATCTGGTTGGCCTGCTCCATCTCGGCGTTACGCCACAGCCCCAGACACAGATCCGACGTCGCCTCCACCTCGGTGGCGTTAGCGAAGCTGTCCAGGCCCACCCCCTCATGGCGGCGCTGGCTCTCCCGGTTGAACTGGACGGCCAGCACGCACGGCACCCTGCCCGCCGACGCCCTACCGATCTCGGCTTTGAGCTGGCGCATGATCACACTGTGGTGCTCTTTGAGGTCGCGCACCCGCCGCGCGGGCTCCATAAAAGACAGCTGGTCGATGATCGGATAGGGCGCGTCGGCGTAGCGGGCCCGATTGACGATGGCCGCCACGGTGCGGTCGCCTTCCTCAGGGGCCTCGACCTTAAGCCCACCCAGATCGGCCAACTCCTCCTGGCACGCCGCCAGGTGGCGCATCTCGTCCATGTTCAGCTTGGACTTGGACAGCCGGTCATAGCTGATGCCGCTGAACATGGCGTCCAGCCGGTCTTCGATCTCCTCCTTGGGCATTTCCAGGCTGAAGAAAATCGGCACGAGGCCGGAGCGCCGGGCGGCGATCGCGACGTTGGCCAGCCACATCGTCTTGCCGGTCTTGGAGTAGGCGCCCACCACGCACAGCTCGCCAGGTAGTAGTCCGCCGACGTGGTCGTCGAGCGCGGGGATCCCCAGCGTCACACCCCGGCGCTGGCCTTCGGCGCGTTCTAGGTAGCGGGTGCGCCGCTCGACGATGTTGAGCGCCATATCAGATCGGCTATATCGGGGCGTGACATTCTCGGCCATGGAGTGGAATTCACTGCGCAGAAAGCGCACCGCCTCCTGTGGGTCAGCATGCGCGATCTTGGCGCCTTCCAGCATCTTTTCCTGGATCGCGGTGTTAGCGAAGTCGTTTTTGAGCTGCTCGGTAGCCCAGGTGGTGGACAAGTCCTCGTCGATAGGCAGCTCGATGCCGGGGAACTGCTTGGTCAGTACGGCCAACGTTGGCATCATCCGCTGCTGCTCGGTGTGCCAGTAGTCGACCATGAAGTCGAACATCGCCTTGCACACCAACTCGGTGAAGTGCACGCTGCGCAGCCCCAACTCCCACGCGGTGACCATCTCGCGATTGCTGGTCAAATTGGCCAGCAGGCGCCGTTCCAGCTCGCTCATACGATCGGTCGCCGCTTCTCTCCGACATCGACCTCGTCGTTTTCCAGCCTGAAATTGATGAGCCCGTAATCGGCGCCCTTCACCTCCACGTGGAAACAGGACCTCTTGAGCTGGCTTAACACCGCGCCACCGTAGCCCAGGTCGAGGTTGTCAGGCTCGATGTTGGTGGTCAGGATCGTCGGGCGGGCGTTCTGGGCACGATCGCGCAGAATGTGGTCAAAGGTGGTCTGCGGCAGGTTGTGGCTGGACCGTCCCTCCTTACCCAAGTCGTCGAGCAGCAGCACCTGGGTGTACATGAACCTGTCCTCGAACCACTGCTTCTTCGACTTGTCTCCCCAGGTGGCGGTGAACGCCTCGATCATCTTGGAGAAAGTGGTGGCGTAGCACCTCACGCCTTGGCGGACCAGATGCTTGAGGATCATGTTGGCCAGGAACGTCTTGCCGGTGCCGAGAGGCCCCCACAGAATGACCCCCATCCCCCGATCGACGTAAGCCTCCCAGTTCTGCAGGTAGTGGTCGACCGCCTTGTAAGCCTCTTCGTCACCGTGCCAGTCGGCCACGCTGGACCGCTGGAAAATTTTCCCGATCCCGGCGGCGGTGTAGTGCTTGGCCAGCTGCTTCTGACGCTGGCAGTCGCAGTTGCGATCTTTACCCTGCCAGCGGTAAGTGCCCTTGTTGGCGCAGGTGGGACAAGTGGTCTTCAGATCCGGCCAGACCTGGTAGACGCGCTCGGCCTCCTCGGTGGACAACGCCAGATCGATCGAATCCCCGCTCACAGCAGCTCTCCCATCTCGATGCACGCCGCCGCTATCGCGTCCACGGCCACCCGCACCTGCTGCACGGTGACGGTCAGCGGCGGGGACAGCCGCAGAGTGGGCTGGATAAGCAGCCCCGCGTGGCGGCAGCGGCGGCGGAAATCCTGTGCCTGGCTCGGGGCGTTGAGTTTGATGGTGCGGATCAGCCCGATGCCCGGGGTGGAATGCAGGATGTCGCTGAACTGCTCGCGCACCGTTTCCAGGTCGGTGCGCAGCGTGTCGGCCACGTTGCGGACCTGCGCCAGCAACGAATCGTTGATGCGCGGCACGATCGCATTGCCCACCGCGCAGGCGATCGGATTCGGGGTGGGCGCAACGTGCGCGATCAGCTGGCGGAAAGCATCCGACTCGAACAACGGACCTGGCGCCAACACCGCGTTGCACGGCAGGCCCCCGGTGCCCGCCGAACCGAGCAGGATGACGTCGGGGGTGACGTGGTACTGCTCGAACAGACCGAACGTGCCGGTGCGCCCAAAGCCGGTGTCCAGCTCGTCGGCAATGATCTTCAGCCGCTGCGCGCGGGCCCGGTGCACCTCATCCTGCACCTCGCCGCCTTCACGTGGCACCCCTTCGGGATCCAGCAGGCTCAGGAAGTAGCCGCCTTGCGACGGTGGGCAAATGCAGATCTGGGCGGCGGTCATGCGCGCCTCGTAGATCGACGGCGTGAACATCACCTTCAGCGGCTGGCCGTCCTTCTGCGGAAAGCGCTCGGAGAGCAGCGCGGCGTAGTCGGCCACCAGCCGGTCCTGGTAATCACCGTAATCACCGAACCAGGTGTGCTCCTGCAGCTGCACCAGCGCCATGTTGGCCACCTCGGGGTCACGGTGCCCGAACAACAGCTGAGAGCCGCCGTTGAAGTCCAGGTACTGCTCGCCGTACTCGTCCATGATGGTCGCGCCGATACCGCGTCCCATCGGGTGCAACAGGGACCCGGGATTCAGACCGGCCAGATAGGTCAGGCACTTCCGGCGGCCCTCCGCGAAATGTTGGTCAAGCAGGTCCTTGGCCGACTGATCCATTCTTCGACGATGCCTTCGCTTTAGTCTTACGTTTACGCCGCGTCTTCTTCGGTGGCTCCGGCGCCCACCGGCCGGTCTTGGCCAGTTGAACGCGCCTGACAACCTCCTGCAACTGGTCGATGGAACGCATGCCGCCCTTCTGGTACAGCGACACCGCCATGTTCTGGATGACTTCGAGGTTGAACCGCCGGATCCCTTTCTTGCCGTGGCGCTCGGGCTCGATCGGACGGGGCTCGGGATTCTCGGGATCCAGCGGGGGATGATCGGGATCGTCCAGCGCGTAGTAGAACCAGCCGCCGCCGCCGTCGTCGCGCGAGCGCATCGCCCAGTACATCCACTGCGGGCTCTTACCGAAAAACTGCGCGGCCTCCTCGGTGTTGTAGACGCGCTCGATCCCCGACAGGTCGACGTCGATCGTCTCGATCTGCCGGAACACCTCGGCCACCGCTTCGACGGGGATGGCCAGGCCCCGCCCGCTGGCTGATGCCGCGAACTGACGTGCGGCTGTGATAGCCCAGTCCTCCGAGCCAGCTTTTTCACGCTCCATTACCGCTCCCGGGGTCAGGTCATCTTCCTGTCGTTGAGGCGCGGTGCCTTGGGCTCGCCGAAGGTCATGCACTCTCCAATGGTGTTGTAGAGCACAGGATCTTGCTCGGCCCGGTCGAACAGCTTCTTGAGGCTGAAGGTGTATTCGACGTGTGCCGGTACCTCCTCAGCCTCGCAGATCTCCTGCCAGACCTCCTCGCCCACCCGCATGCGCAGACGGCCCTCGTCCAGGGTGGGGTCGGTGTACCCCGCGCCTTCGCGCGAGAACTTCCGGCCGAACTCGGGTACATCCAGGGTGGCGTTGTGATTCTGTGGATCCTTGACACCCTCGACGGCCAGCTGCGCATCCATGTGCGCGAACACCGCTACCTTGAGGACACCCTTGTTGTAGACGTCGAGAAGCTCGGTGGCTTCCTTGGCGCCCAGCCGGATGTCCATCAACGCCGCAGCCTGCTCAGCCGACAATGCTCCATCGTGCGTGGAGAGGTCCAAGGCGGTGATTTTGTTGACGAGCTGGCCCAGCCGCTCGCCCATGGCGATGAGGGCATCCATGCCACCCTCACCTTTTGCGTATTCGTCGAGCATCCGCTTGTACTCGGCCTTGCGTGCGGCCACCGTGGACGCCGACGATTCGTCCGCCAACGTCTCGGCGGAAGCCTTTTTGCGGAAGGTTTCCATCGCGATGGCGACGTCCCCACCGGCTGCCCGCAACAGCTCACCGATGGGGCTGAGAGCGATTTCGCTCTTTTCAACTGTCATGTGTGTCTCCTTTTCCTACAACTTTAGTCTAACGTAGGCCCAAGACATGCCCAAAGGACCGATCTATCTGCCGCCTTGGCGCTGTTTGACGATCTCGCGCTGGGCGATCTGCACCATCTCTTCGAGCACCGGCGCCAGCACGCCGGTCTGGATCATCTGGAACGCCAGCTTGATCTCCTCCTGGGTGGGGATGGGATCGACCCACACCCCGTTGCGCTCCCAGCCCTTCCAGCCGATGGACGCCTCGGTACCCGGCTTGAGCCATTGGTCGGTGGTGCCGTTGACCGTGAGGGTGGCATCCATACGCACAGTCAATTTGAAGGAGTCGATACGGGTGGGTGGCTCGGGGTCGCTCACAACCGGGCCTCTTCGTTGATCTGGACCTCGGCGGCGATCTGCTTCAGCTCGTAAGTCCACAGCCGGTCTTCAATCTCTTGGCGCCTGAAGTAGTCGGGGTCGTCGAACACCGGCCACCATTTGATCAGCAGCACCAGGTACACGGCCAGTGCGATCAGGATCGCGCTCACCGCCACGGTTTCAAGGACTTCCATTGTGTGTCTCCTCTGCTTGGCGCTGCAGCTCGTCGATCTTGAGCAGCGTCACGTCCTCCACCAGTCGGCGTTCGACCGGCGTAAGATCCTCCATCATCTCCTGGCCGTAGACCCAGTGTTCGGCCAGCACCGCCAGCATCTGAGCCAGCAGATACGCCGGAAACCGGCCCTGCCGGGCCTCGACGAACTGCACCGAGCGCCGCAATGCCTCGCCGGGGGTGAGCAGCCTGCCGTGCAGAACCAGCTGCCCCTCGGCGCCCTCCACCCAGTCCTCCAAGAACGTCAGGAAAGCCACGCTGATCTCGCCGCCGCCAGCCAGCGCCGCCCGGCGCCCCTGCCAGCTGTCGGTGTCACGCGTCTTCACGGCGGCAAGCCTCTAGGACGCGCTCGATGCCCGGGCGCGACGTCGGAATGGAGACGTGCGGGAAGTTTTTCTCCGGCATGTACGGCTTGGACGTCAGGTGATAGTGCTCGGCGTGCTCGCACTTGTACACCCGCTGCTCGCACCTCTGGCCCACCGCCCGCTGAATGCGTTTCAGCGCCTCTTTCGCATCGGCATGCGTCCGGTAGCCCAGCTTGCCGCCCGACGGCTCGCAGGGGCCTATGTCGAGGATTCTGGACATGCCGGAATGGCTGCGCCGGGACCGTTTGGAGCGCTGCTCCTTACCATGGCTGCTCACGGCTCGACAACTTTCAGCTCGGACCAGTTGTGCACCGCCAGGGCGCCGGGGCGGTCGTCGAACTCCACCATGGCGAAGTGCACATTGCGCTCGGACAGCCCCTGCGGACCGGCGTTGCAGCGCATCGTCAGCGGCAGCGGGTCGGCGGTCAGTCCCAGCTTCACCGCGATCTCATAGTCGCTCTCCTGCGAATAACGAGCCTTGGCCTCCCGGCTGGGTTTCCAGACCGTGCCCACATGGATGCCCACCGAGCAGCCCATCGACAGGCACTTGTATTCGACTCTCACTTTGTTTCCTTCCCGAGCAGGCTCGTGATCCGGCTGGCGCTCATATGAACTCCAACATCATCGGGTGGGTGGCTTTGGCGATGCGGTCGGCGCCATAGCGCACGTACACATAGGGATCGTTGACGTGGCTGATCACGCCGTACTCGGGCTGGTGGTCGGTGTCGTGGATCTGGAAGACCACCTGGGCACCGATGCGTTCCTCGGCTTCGTCGAGTCTCATGGCCATGGCCCCCATCATCACGCGAAGAGGAACGCCAAGACGACAAATAGGAACAAGCCCACCATGATGAAGGTGCCGAACACCGCGCATCCCAGCAGGTAGCCCCGAGTGAAGTTGGTGAAAATTTCCTCGGCCACACCTGGTTTGCGACGCGCCGGTGGCAGTGCTCGCGCCCGAGGCGCCGCGTAATAGTGCAGGTGCAGGATCTGGTCGTTCACGACGCCTCTCGCTTCACCGTCTGAGGCCCACCGCGCTCGTCGGTTACCTGCGTTTCGTGCATTGGTGTGTGTCTCCTGTCGTGTATATCTTCTAATTTACCTATAATACTGCTCTAATGCCAGGCCTACCCCGGCGCCGTATGCGTGATCGGAACCGGCCGCCATGGGACCTTGGTCCGATTTCCTGGTTGCATCAGCTTCATGATTTCGCCCAGCTCGTATTCGCGCATATCCAGCTGACGGCGCAGCTCGGCCAGCCGGGAAACCTTGGCATTGGTCTCGGTGGCCAACCTCAAACGGCGCTGGGCTGCCTCCCGGGCCCGCAGTGCCGCCTCGTAACGGCGCTGCAGCCGATTGGTGGCGTAGTCCACCTCGATCTGATAACGCTCGCTGATCGGATCGCTATGCAGCTCGTAAGCCTGCGGCGGAACGCGATGACGACTCTTATGCTTCTTGGCCACGATCCTTAAGCCCTTCGATCAGTTTGTCGCGGACATCCTCAGGGGTCTCGTCGTTGCGGGAATCTTTGAAGGCCAGGACGGGTTCGAGGTCCCCGGTCTTGCGGGCGGCCTCGATGCGGTCGAAGTAGGCCCGCATGGCAAAAACCCGGCGCATCAGCGAGTTCTTCATGCGCCCTTTCTCTAACCGCCGGGTGGCCTCCCGAGAGGTCTGCGGGGGCAGCGGCATGCCGCCACGCAAATGAGAGGCACCTGATCCAGCCAGACGCCACCTGGTGCCTTCGCATCGGGCGAAGAACTCCTGGATCTGCTCCCACTCCTTGAAGAACAACGTGGCGATCTCCCAGTGCATCGAGAGCCAGTATTCGTGGGACTCGGAATCCCGTTCCATCTGCAGCGGCGCCGGGGTGCCGAACTTATTGCGGTGCATGATCTCCCAGACCAGCACGGCATAACGCATCCGGTCGGCGTCATGTTGATAGGCCATCGACACCAGCTGATCGCGCAGGTGCTCCTTCTCCCGTTTGGATAGCCCAGTGGCGGCAGCCATCGCCTTGGAGTGGATCCCGGCCCGAACCTCGTTGATCTCCTTCTTCACCGCCGACAGCTGCTCGGTCAGCTCCTTGATCTTGGCGTGGGCCTGCTGCAGAGCCTCGGATTCGAGCACCTTGAGCCGGGAATCGGCACGCTGGGCGTATTTCCCCTTCGTCACTATCCGGCCCCCTGCTCCATCTCGATCAACTCGCCATCCTGGGGAGGACCCCTTTTATGTCCTCTAATTTACACACAATGTTGATCTAATGATAGTGAGACGGTTCTTTTTACCAGCTCAGCACCATGCCGCCCTCGTCCTCCTCGGGCCCGGCGGTGTCCACCAGGTCGTCGATCCAGGACACCGCCGCGCAGTCCAGCACCTCCTTGGCTCGGGTGACCGCCACGTAGCCGATCATTGCCTCGGCCTCCGAGATGGTCGGCGTCTCGCCGTCCTCGGTGACGCGCGGGGCGAAGAAGTCCCCGGCCACCTTGACCGTCTCCCACTGCCGACCCTTGCTCTTGTGCGCGGTGGAGACGATCACGTCGGCGTCGTCCTCGTTGCGGGAGAGTGCGTTGGTGGCTTCCAGGATCCGCTCGATGCCATGCTCCTCGATCAGCTTGATCAGCGGCAGCAGGTCGCGGCCCCCCTCCTCCTCGGTGGCGTAGCGCACCACCGAGTCCCAGTCGGGGAAGGCGTACAGCTCGGGGTGGTTGGTGGTCTTGCCTTCCCGCAAGTCCCCCGCCGCCCGAGCCAGCCTGCTCAATGCGTCACCGCCGCCCACCAAGGACACCCGACGGCCCGAGTCCAGCTCGCCCAGCACGTGGCCCATGGCGCCCGCATTCGTGCGGCACAGGATCGCCTTGGGCTTCTCCAAGGTGTCCACCACCGAGTCCATGTGCGGGTTGCCGATCAGTTCCAGCGGGGTGTGCAGCTGGTGCAGCCATTTGTTGGCCTCGTCCGCGATCGCCTGCCCGAACCGCCAGGACTGCGCCAGATAGAGCTGACGGGCGTTCTTCCAGCCGCCCAGCGCATCGACCGCCCCGCGCCAGGCATACATCTGCTGGCACGAGTCCCCCACGATGATCTGCTGGGCGTTCTGATCGCTGATCAGCTTGGCCAGCACCGGGTTGGCGTCCTGCGCCTCATCGAAGTAGATGGTGTAGTAGGGCAGCTCCGGCCGGGTCAACGCCCACATCTTCAGATAGTGATCGTGCTCGAACGGCATCCAGCCGCTGCGGTCGTTGACGTCGGCCCACCAGCGCTGGGCCAGTGGCAGCACGTTGGCCACCAGGACGGCGTGGTCGGCCCCGATGATCCCGTTCTGCGGTGGGACGTGGCGGGCGGTGATCTCGTCGTCGGCGCTGTAGCAGAACCGGCGCACCGTGTCCCCGGCGATACGCGCCAGGTGGCTGGACTTCACCATGACGTCGCGGCCTAATCGCAGGTTGCGCAGCCCCATCCGTTTGGCCACCTCCCAGCTCGGCTCGCGCTTGCCCGAGATCCGGTGCCGGAAGTCCTTGCCCACCGCCCCGTAGGCCAGCCCGTGGCTGGTCTTGCAGGTGACGTGCCCGGGGAACTTGCCCGAGGCATCCAGCTGGATCGGCTTGTTGTAGGCCACGTACAGGCTGCGTTTCGGCAGCTGCTCGGCCACCATCACCAGGGTGGACGTCTTGCCCGTCCCGGCGCCCGCCTGCACGACCAGGTTGTCCCCGCTCAGGGCCCCGTCGATGACCGCCTGCTGTTCGGCGGTCGGTGGGTATTCCATGTGTGTCTCCCTTCCTTACAATCTCATGAACGAGTTTACCCTACAGGTATATTCCCTATCACATCCACTCGGGGCGTATCCGACGCCACCGCTCCACTGTTCCCTGAGGCACCGACCGTTGATATCCCTGACGGTGCAACACAGACTTGGATATCCCGAACTCCACCACCACCTCGGCCAGCCTGATCAGTGGCTGGGGATGCAGATTCAGCTCGGGGCGCGGCGCCGGGGCGGGTTTGTCGCTAACGATGACTGGCTGCAGGGTGGGTGGCTCGGGCTTGGGTTGGCGACGACGCGCGGGACGCTGTCCTTTCGGCCTGGCCCGTCGGGGAGTCAGGTTGGCGCCGTAAAACCGCAGGAACGTCCTCGTCGCTCGGGTCAGCGTCCAACCCTCGTTCTCCTTGTGCAGCTTGTGCACGAGGTCGTGACAACGCTGACACAGCGGAACCAGATCGGAGTCCAACTCAGCTCCCATCCGCCGGTAGGTGTGGTGATGCAGGTGGATGTCGATGACGCTCCCGCACGCCTGGCACTGCCTCTTGTGATTGGCATAGAAGGCTGCCTTCCTGCGCTCCCAGCTGGTCGAATTGATGTACTGGGCGTATTCGTCTTTGCTGCGCCTTCTACGGGGCTCTGAGCGGGTTTGCTGGGGAATTGGAGTTCTCCTGGGTCTTAGGGCCTACTTCGGGCCTTGCCTCGGTGACCCCCCAGGCGACTGACCCCCATTTGCCATCTCCGGTACTGTCACACCACCTCTGGCCCCCTGTCTTGGAGTGACAGAGAGCTGATACGCATTGACCTGAGGCTTGCTCTGCAGCTGCGAGCTTCGGGTACCCGGCCCGGCCCGGGATTTCCTCGTAGGAGACTCAGTACCGGGAGCCGTGTCAGGTACTCCGGATACGGAACGGGAAGGGAGAGCGGGTTTTTCGGCGGGTCTCCCCGTAAGCGCCGGTAGGAGGGGCAGTGGCAGCTGCAACAATTACCATCCGGTAACCGGGAGCGCAACCCCGTCCAACATGTTGGGTGAACTGGTTGCACTACCCCCCAGATGTAGAGATACTCTCAGATACGCACAGAGATGCGTGGAGACAGTGGCAACTTCTCCGAAGGGCCCCGGCACATGGGAGCCGGGGCTCTTTTCTTTCCACAAGTCGTCCAATTTTCCTACAATGAGCTGGTGACACACGCGACGGTTGAGTCGACCATCGAACTTTTGGCCAGCGACCCCGAGGTCGACCTGGACACCGTCGTGTTGGTCAGCGAGTCCACCGCCTACTCGGGCTGCCTGCGTTTCGAACCGTTCGACGGGGACCGGCAGGGCTTCTTCCAGCGCTACGGCTTGGAGGAGAACTGGATCAGCCGGTTCCTGGTGCTCAACGAGCACCACAACCTGCGCCATTTCATCCGCCAGCTGCTCGACGACAGCTGGCTGCTGGTGTATGACCCGTCGGCGGATCCGATCCTAGCCGACTTCGAGCGCTGGGCGGCGCCGCTGGACGTGCAGGGCTTCACCTGCCCGCACCACGGGCAGCTGCGGCCCTATCAGACCTTCGGGATTCAGCGGGCGCTGGAACGGAACGAGGCTCAGAAGGCCTCTGAGCGCCTCACGGTGCCCGGGTGGTGTGCCGGTGCCGGGAAGAGCCTGTTCGCCTGCGCAGGGGCTCAGGAGCTGGCCAACAGGGGCCTTGTGGACGTGGTGCTAGCTTTCACCCTGATGCGCCACAAAGACAACCTGCGGGCGTTCTTCGCCGACACCACCGAGCTGAAAGCCGTTGTGGTGGACGGGACTAAAGACCGGCGCCGCAAGCTCTACGCCAGCGAGCACGACGTGTTCGTGGTCAACTACGACAAACCGCGCTTCGACTTCGAGGAACTGTCCGAGCTGACCGCCGGAAAGCGTGTGCTGTTCGTGCTCGACGAGGTGCAGAAGGTGCTTACCGCCGAGACCAAGACCCAGGCCCGCAAGGCGCTCGATCAGCTGATCAAGGGCTGCCGGGCCACCATCTGGCCGATGACTGCCTCCATTGTGGGCTCCAATCCGCTACGCTACCGCTCGCTGTTCGCCTTGAGTCAAGCTCGGGACAACCCGCTGGGCAGCCGGGCGGACTTCGAGGAGCGCTACCTGGAACGCGACAACTGGGGCAACCCGAAGAAGCGCACCTACCAGCGCACCACCCGCCACGGCGGGTCGTTCACCGTCACCGACTACGACTGGGATTTGGCCGCGTTGCATGAGGTGCGCCACCGGGTGGCCGACCGGGTGCAGAACGCGCGTAAAGGCGATCCCGGTGTGCGCGAATACTTCCCGCCGCTGCAAGTGGAGTTCATCCCGATCCAGATGAGTCCCGAGGACCGCCAGCTGATCGACGAGATCGAGTACCTGGCCCGCATCGCCAAGCGTGAGGGGGAGTCGTTGACGTCCTACGCGCTGCTGCAGCGGTACGTGTGCAACACGCCGGAAGCGTTGGCGCACTCCATCTCACCGCTGGCGCGGGTGCTGATGGAGGAATACCCCCGGCTGATCACCAGCGCCAACTCCGCGAAGATGGAGTACTTCCTCGACCAGGTGGAATCGATTGCCGACGCCGGAGATAAATGCGTCGCTTTCACCAAATGGACCAATTTGGGCTTGCATATTTTGAGTCGTGAGCTGGACAAGCGCAAGGTGAAGCATGTGGTGCACTACGGCACCGGCCAGACCGCCAAGGAGTCCCAGCGGGCCCAGGACTGTTTCAAGGCCGATGCCGAGATCACGTTGTTCCTGTCCAGCGACGCCGGGGCGTATGGCCTCAACATGCAGGAGGCCAAGTACTGCATCCAGTACGAATGCCCGTACAGCTACGACGATTTCCAGCAGCGGATCAACCGGATCCACCGCACCGACTCCCAGCTGGCCGGGCTGACCGCGTACATCTATGTGACCGAGAACTCGATCGAGGAGCGCATCGCCGGGATCTGCGAGTATCGGCGCCAGCTGGCCGAGGCCACGCTGGGCACGAGTGAAGTCGTCTCGTTACCTGAGATCGCCACCCGAGACGAGATATCGAACGCTGATTATTTACTTTTCGGAGATGACCGTGATTTTTGGAAACGAGTGACATGACTGTTCTCCCCTTCCCCGGCCCCAGTGACGGCGCCCGACACAGTGATCCACCCACCAGTTGGAAGGCAGCAGCCATCAACCAAAGCCGCCGCAATGAACTGCGGTTCAATATGCTCTACACGCATGGGATCCTGCTCAGGGACCGACCCAACTGGTACGTGGGACAACAAGGATTAACCGCCGACGAAATCGCCCGCGTGATGAACCTTCCCGTCCCCGCTAACGGCGGGACGTCCAAAATGTGCCATTGGAAGCGCCACTCCGAGCTGTACCGCGTCTTCGGTTATTTGGACGTCACCCTCATCGGCAACCAGGAGTTGGAGCGCGAGGGCCAGCATGTGCTGATAATCAACCAGCGTGGCCTGCGGCACATCGACGACATGCTGAGAAGATATCCGAACATGACCGAGCGGAAATTTGACTGATGAGCGAGTTCGTCTTCAGCTCCAACCAGGTCACCAACTCCGAGCAGTACTACTTCCCGGCCAGCCTGGAAGCGTTGGAGATGACTCCCAACTTGAAGCGGTGCTCGCTGACCAACGCCATGCGCTTCGGCGGGCCGCTGGTGCGGCTGATCCTGGAAACCGCGCCGCTGGAAGGCGACGGCGAGGACATCTACGTCGAGACGGTGGTCAACTACCTGCACGTGGGCCAGTGCCCCACCCAGCCGGGCTGGCATCTCGACGACATCCCCCGGCTCACCCCCGAAGAGCCCACCCAGCTGCCCGGCATGACCCCCGATGCCATGGACTACCCGTCGCTGACCGAGATGGTCAAGCAGACCCAGGCCGGGCGCCACGTGCGCCACCACACCATCGTGGTGGGCAACCCGTGCCCCACCGTGTTCGCCAACGAGCCGGTGACCCTGGACATCGAGCACCCCGACGACTGGGGGGTGATGCGCGACATCCACGCCAAGGCCAGCGCGGCGAGCTTCGAGGCGATCGCGTTCCCCAACGGCATGTGGACGACGTGGGACTGGTGGAACCTGCACCGGCCGTGCCAAGCCAGCCAGTCGGGGTGGCGACTGCTGCTGCGCATCGGGGAGGGCGGGGACCGGCCGGTCGAGCACGATTTCTTCAAGCCGATCCACCACGTCTACGTCCCGTCCACCGCGATTTGATGGGAGGATCGGCCCATGGCTGAGATCTCAACCAAAGAGCTGTACCGCTACCGCAGCCATCGCACCCTGCAGGAGCTGCACGACTACAAGAAGCTACGGGTGCGAATCCGCACCGAAGGGGTGCGCACGCCGGTGGAGCTGCACACCGACGGCCGGTTCGTCTTCATGGCCGAAGGCCACAAGCGGGTAATGATCGCCATCGAACTGGGTATTAAGACGCTGCCGGTGACCGTCACCGAGCGTGAATTCTCCCGGTCCCGCCGAATGAAATATCGGATCGGACCCGAGCTGGCCGAGCTGCTCAAAGAAAAGACCGCCGCGACCGTGGGGTCCGACGACGGGGATAACCTATAAGCCTTGCGGGCCTACAACAGGCGGCGGGGTGTAGTACGCCGGGCCCATGCCCAGGATCCTGGGATTGGCGTTGAGCACCGCCGGATAGTGCTGATGGGCCCGCCACCCCCTGAACCCGGCGTAGCGACCCAGGTGCAGATCCAAGTGGCGCCAGGGATCGTCCATCTCGCGCTGGCCGTAGACCACGCGCATCAGCTTCCAGACATCGGGCGCGGCCGCGATGAACTCGGCGCGGAACCGCGCGAGCCCCAGCGGGGTGGCGCCGGTGCCGACGAAGTCGATGCCCTGCTGGTAGCCGAAGAAGCACCAGGGGTGCGGACAATCCAGCAGCGTCTCGATGGCGCCGGGCCAGGGCACGGTGTCATGCTCCATGGTGATGAAATCCTCGCCGCGCTCCCACGCCGCCGCCATGTAGTCCAGGTAGGCCCATTTGCCGCCTGAGACGTCCACCAGCGTGACGGGGACCGGGCAGTAGAACGAGGACGCCAGGAAGACCCGGGTGGCCTCTGAGAGCCGCGTGAAGGGCACGTAGAGCCTCAGTGGGCCTCCCGGCGCCAGGCGTTGCGGTTCCCCTTGCGCGGGTGCTTGTCAGGGCGCCCGTTGGGGATCCGCGTGGAGCGCGGCCGGATCTCAACCCACCGGCGCACGCGCTCCTTGTGGGCTTGTTCGGCCGCTGTCAGAGTGGGCATTCCGACCACCTCCTTCCACTTCTAGTTTACCAATCAGGTAGTTATATCTTTGCGACCGGCTTCCAGCTCGTCGGCCGTGCAAGTGGTGTCCCAGCACAGCACCTTGCAGTCCTCGTTGCCGCAGAACGCCTGTCGACCTTCGTCGAGGAGGAGGACGGGCGGCTGGTCACAGTAGGGACAATTGGGAGTGGGAACGCTCATCGCTCGGCCCTCCGCGCTACCCACATGCGCTCCTCAGACATCAGTTGGCGCCATCTGCTCGGGGCTGACCTCGACGTACTTCCATCGCTCGTTGATGTCGTCGTACCTCGGCTCCACGACGGTGCCGACGTCCAGCTCCTCGACCGCCTCGACGGTGCTCTGGATGGCGTTCCAGACGATGGGCCCGCCCCAGCCGGTCTCCTTGCCTGCTTTGGCTGCCAGCTGGAACAGATCATCCCAGCTCACCTCGCGCTCAACCACCTTGGCCGTGGTCGTTGCCCGGTAGGTGGTGGTGCCTGAGATCGAGCGGTCGCAGCCGCAGCCGCCTGCGTTGCAGCAGACGGCGCCGAAGCTGGCCACGATCTCGCCCTCGGGCACGTAGCAGAACTCGCCGTAGGGCACTTCCCCCGTGCTCACCAGTACTTTCATGTGTGTCTCCTCATTTCTTCTCTTCCTTGCGCTCGATGCGCAACCAGGCGCTGTAGCCGAACCAGACCAGGGCTCCCAAATGGCTGGGCTCGACGAACCGGACGGCGATGTCGCCGTCGCTGTCGCACCGGGCCGATTCGACGACCCCGAAACCGAGAATCTCATCCCCCGGCCTGAGGTTGCGGGCCTCGACTCCGATCATGCGTGTGTCTCCTTCCGGTAACGGGATCGATCCGACCAGTCGACGTCGACCCCGAGCTTGTGCAGGAAGTCGGCCAGCTCGGGACCGAGATCCTGGATGTGATACGCATCCCCGCCGCCGTTGTAGACGACGTGGGCCTCCCCGAAGTACTTCCAGAGGAAGTCTTCGATCGCGCAGATGTCGACCTGGGGGTGATCAGGCATCAGAACCTCGCCTCCCGTTCGTGGCCCTCGACCTGGATGCCCCGGTAGTAGTACACCGAACCCAGGCCCATGCTGTCCGAACTGGGAGGGCCCAGCTCGGCCATGGCCTCCTTGACCTCATCCAGACCGACTTCGTCGTTCTCGTTCAGGCCCAGCAGCTGGGGTGCCAGCACCTCGGCCAGGGCCATCTGGAAGTCGGCGGGGCCGACCCCTCTGTCTACCGAGTAGCTCAGGCAGCTGGCGCCATACATGCCACGACCCGAATACTCGGGGCTAAGACGCTCGTCGAGGTCGATCAGCAGCATGCTGATCTTTTGGAACTGCGCCTCGCTTAGCAAGATCTTTGCCATGTGTGTGTGTCTCCTTCCACTTCGTTGAACAGTTTACTCGTCAGGTGCATTCCGGCCGCGTATCTCGGCGCTGACACTCAGGGCCTGGACCAACGCCATGATCAGATCCCTGGTGGCCTGACCGTCCAGCTCGATCTCGGCGTACTCCTTGCCGATCTCGCTGGGTGCCTCGTCGACAGACATCTGGATCTGGCCGTTTCCCATGGTCTTGACCACCACCGACTTACCGCCGAAGCGGACCTCGCTGACTTTGGACGCGATGAGACCTGAGTGAAATGGCATTACTTTCCCTTCCTTCGATAGGCGGCGTAGGCCCGCCGCTGGGCCCCGGCACTGGCCAGGTGTGAAGCTGCTTCCCCGTGCCAGCCGACCGATCGGGCGATCTTGGCGCGGGTCATGAAATCATGCCAGCGCACGTAGCAACCGACGGCATGTCGGTCGGCGTCGCTGAGATCGGCCCACACCGGCCGGGTGTAGGGATACTCGGGGGTGCCGTGGGTGCGCGCCCACATGGTGATCTCGTCCTTGGTGGGGCAGCGGTAGTACGGCATCCCGTTCTCGTTGAGGGGCTCCAAGAAGCCGTGATCATGCTTCTTGCCGTAGCCATGACGCTGGGCGGCTGTGGTCATTCTTCGTCCTCTTTGGGAAAAGCCTCGGCCCACTCCTCAGCGGTAACCCCGGTCATGAGGAACTCGCGCTCATCAGCAGTCAGCTCGGGGAAAACCTCTTGGATATGCTTGCCCTTACCATTGGGGTTGAATCGCCAACACCGAGCCAACCGCTCTTCGGTGACCGTCGGCAGGTCTATGGTGTGCTCGACGCCGGTGAATGCCGACTTGCGTGTGACCTTCATGTGTGTCTCTCTTCTAGGGGGCCCGAAGGCCCGGGTTATTGCGCCTCGGACTCGACGTCGGGTGCGCCGTCAATGGCCAGCAGGTCTTGCCGGATGAACTCGGCGCGGGTGTCGCGTACGTTCCACACTTCGGTGCGGCCGTCCGCGAATTCGATGCTCACGATCGCGGTCATGGTGTGTGTCTCCCTACCCTTATCTGCACCGCAGGCGCCTGATCTGTGTCAGGCGCCCAACAGCTCCTTCTCGTATTGCGCGCGCTGCGCCTCGACGAACCGCTCGAAGCGCTCGCGCTCGTTGCCCTTGACGTGGGCCCGCTCGACGGCCTCCTCGACGTCGGTCACCCCGTAGGCCATCGCCTGCGCGGCGCGGGCCTCGAAGTCGTCGACCTTGACGTGCCACAGGATCGTCTGTTGCTGACCCTGGTATTCGCCGTGGTCCTTGACCTTCGCGCTCAAGATGACCGCCCGGTCACCGCGTTCCAGGCCGAACAGCGACTGGCTGGACCCCGAGATCTTGATGACCTGACCGGCGTCACTCTCCGCGATGATGAACATCGACGGGGAACGGTTCCAGGCGCCCTCGTTGTACTTGGCGTAGCGAATGCTGACCGGGATGTTGGTGACCTTCTCACCGACCTTGCCCAGGAAGCCCTGGACCAGAGCAGCCCGGCGGGCAGCCTCGGCGTGCGCCTCGTCCCAATCCGCAGCGAACTCGGCCGCAGCCTTGGCGGCGTTGGCGACCTCGGCGGCTGACGCCTGCTCGGCGCGCAGCTCGTCGCCGTACTCGGCCCACAATGCGTCTTCCTTGGCCCTACGGCGCAAGGTGTTGACGCTGATGCCGTCGGGGTCCAGCTTGGCACCCATGCAGCGGTAGCAGACGCCGTGGTAGTGGCTGTAGATGCCCGAACCACCGCAGCGAACACAGGGGCTCGCCACGCGCTCCCAGCGATCCATGCCGGGGTGCGGGTCCTCGTACAGGTGAAGCTCGTAGCTCTTGCCGTTGTACTTCATTCTTGTCATGTCGTTACCTCCCTTCCACTGAGATGAACGATTTACCTTACAGGTATATTCCTACGTGTGGTACGCGACCCGCTGTTCGCGGTCATACCTGATCCGGTTCCGGTGAGCGCGCCCCGTCATGCGTGCCATGTGTCATTTCTCCCGGTTGAGCTGCTTGTCGGTGATGCCCAACGCTTTTTGCAGTTTGGCAGCCTCTTCGGCCCGTCCTGGTTGCTGGTACATCCAGCGGATGTAGTTGATCTCTGCCTGACGCTCATAAGCCTGTATTCGCTTACGGATGCTGCCCACGGTGTCTCCTCACTTGGTAGTTTACCTGATAGGTTAATGTGGTGGTCAAAAAATTTGACGCACAAAAAATCGGGTTTTCATGCGCTGGGCTCGTTAGCTCTTTCCATTGACTGGAACGAGTTTACCCCCGGGGTTTATTCCATGACATGTGATCCAGGGGTCCCGGGAGTTAGCTCGCTGCTCGGCCGAGCTAGTAGGCTCTCATTTAAGGTAATTCGGGACGAGCACGGCGCCATAAGCCCAGGCATTAGGGCTGAGGATGGCGGCCTGGCAGCTCACCTCGTTGACCGGCGTGGTGTTGGAGACGATCGCCAGCCCGGCGTAGCGCAGCGCGGTCACGTCGTGCAGGAAGTTGCCTTCGCCTCCTAACCTGGCAAAATAGCGAATTTGGGCTACATCCGTCCAGGCGTCGTTGAGATAGAAGTCCCCGCCCGCGTCACCGGACACCCGCACTTCCAGGGTGTAGATCTGATCGGGCACATCGGGGATCTCGAAGAACGGGGTCTGCAGCAGGTACCAGAAGCCCGCGATCTTATCGGGGTTGAAGGTGTGCTGGTAGATGTAGACACCGTCGGACAGCCGCCGCAGCCGCAGGATGACCTGGTCCCCGTCGGCCACCGGCTTGAAGAACTGGCAGTTGAGCCGGGCCAATGCGTTGGGCACAAAGCCGGTCACCTGGCGGATGTTGACCCCGGCCTCGCCGTACCCGGCCGCCCGGGTGATGTGCAGCACCCGCTTACCGTTGTAGTTCATGTTGGGGTCGACGTTGATGGACACCACCGCGAACGGCTCGCCCCACACGATGGTGGGGTCGGCCCACTTGGCGTTGTCGTCGCCCCAGGTACCCGACGGGACGGTGGAGGGATAGGTGCTGGTGTAGTAGGCCAACTTGGTGGAACTGATATTGGTGTCCAGCGGATCCGCCTGGGCCCACATGTCGTCGGAGCGCACCGTGCCCGAGTCGGTGAACTCGAAGTTGACCTTGACGAAGGTGGAGCTGGTGATCAGGTCGGTAAAGACGGTGCCTTCCACCACGTCGGTGGAGTTGATCAGCACGGTGTCGAACCAGAACTGCCCGGCCCCCGTGGTGGCCCCCACCACCAGCCCGATCTTTAGCTCGGTTGCGCCGTCAGGGATCTGGCCGTTGACGGTAACCAGCTGGCCGTGACCGGAGCCCCACAGGCTAGTGCCGGAGGCCGTAATGCTCGTGGTGTCCTGATTCAGGAAGTTGCCGTCGGCGTCGTAGTAATTGGCCGCCAGCACCACCGGCGTGCCGGTGGTGACGTGCTGCCACTGCACCCATACGCTGAGCGCGAAGTTGGCACCGGGCGTGACCTCCGGCCAAGCGGTGACCAAGGCACTCAGCAGCTCCTTTTCGGTGCCGTCGGCGGTGACGGTGGCCGCGCCGTACTGGTATTTGCCCTGCCCCGGGTCGATCGACCAGCTGCCCTGCGCCTGGTCCCAGTTGTCCAGCGTGGTATCGAACAGGGGGTTCTGGATCTGATAGGTGATACCCGCCGTGGAGATCGGCCCGCTGGGCAGCTGGACGATGTTGTGGTAGAGCCACTGCTGGGGGTCGTACAGGGAGAACTTGAAGACGGGCGGATCCTGGGTGGCGATGTAGCGGGTGACGAATGCGCTGACCTCGCGGACCCCGGCGAAGTAGGCGATCGCCGCGTCACGCACCGCCGTGCGGATGTCGTACTGGTGCACGCTGGTGGTCAGGAAGCGCAGCCGGTAGGTGGTAGCGGGCTTGCGGTTCAGCGCAGTCTGCAGCGCCTGCGTCAGCCCGGTCATCACGTTGGCGGCCAGCGCCAGGGTCTGACCGGGCACCACCCAGAAGTCGGTGCCCTGCAGGGGCAGCGACGTCGCGGAGGGGGTGAAGTTGATCAGCGTGTTAAAGGCGCCTGCGATATTGCCGACCACGTTGTTGATCAGCGGGTTGAGCACCTGCGAGCCGGTGTCATACAGCATGCTGTTGAGATTCTGGGAGGCCAGCACGGCGGTGTTGATCAGCTCGCGCCGGTAGATCCACGGCGAGGAGATCTCGTTGGTGTTGCCATAAGCTGAGGAGCCCACACTGTTGGGCACCGCCGGGACGGTGGAGGTGGTGTAGCCCGGGCCCACCTGGACGGTGATCGGGCTGACCGTCGAGTTGAAGATCGAGTTGACGGCGGCGGTGATCGAGTTGGCGTTGAGCCAGTTGACGCTGCCGATGCCGCCCCCGAGAATCTGCCCGGCCACCGCGAGGATGCCCGCGCTGATCGGCGGGGCGGTCTGGGTCTGGGTCACCGAGATCGGGAAGACCTGATACATCACGTTGATGCCGGAGTCGTAGACCGGGTAGGGCTCCTCGGTCAGGTTGGTGAATTCCAGTTGCAGATAGCTGACCATCACCGGGTGCGGGAAGAAGTACTTGCCTTTCTGGGTGACGTAGTTGGCGAAGATCGGGGTCCAGATTTTGGACTCGTAGAAGCTGGCGTGCCCGCCACCGCACGGCATGTCCTGCAGCGTCCAGTCCACCGCCAGGATGGCGTCGTCCAGCGTGGTGGACGGCACCCTGCCGGTGTGGGGATCCGGCTGCACCGGATCGGGGTTGACGTAGACCGAGGGGTTCGCCTGGAAAGCCTGGTAGGAGTTGGTGTAGCTGTCCAGCTTGACCACTAGCGCGGTCATGACCCCCTGGAAATCCTTGTAACCCACCTCGCCGTCGAAGGTGATCTTGGTGGGCAGGTTGGGAGCGGGCAGTGTGGTGTTGACCAGGCTGGTGCCGTCGGGCAGCACCACCGACAGGAAGACCTGCGGCACCGGACTGCTGTAGACCCACCCGGCCACGATGCGCAGCGGGATGTACGGTGCCGGGGGCGGGTAGAGGGACGCCGAGAAGAGGATCGGGGTTTCCCCGTTGGTGAATTCGAGCACCACTTCCAGGGCACCGCAGTCGAAGGAGAGCACGGGCCAGTACTGATCACCCCCGGCATTGGGCGGGAAGACCCCGGTCACGGTGGTGACCACCTTGATGGTGGGCTGCGGGATGCCGGTCAGCGAGTCGGTGTACTGCAGCAGCGGCACCGGCTGCTGACCCAGCGCCCCGTAGAAGCTCGCCGCCCACGGGCCCCCGGCATTCCCGGTCACCATGATGTTGCCGATGCCCAGCAGGGATTCCAGGGCTGCCTGGATGTCGTCTCCGGTGGCGGTATCGGTCAGCGGGCCGGTGTAGTTGATGCCGTCGAGGCTCAGCGCGAACGAGCCGCCGGTCGCCGTGCCGTTGAGGGAGATCATCTGCACGGCGCTGATCCCCGGCGCGACACCGAACAGGGTGGGGTTGACCGGCGGCGCGTTAGTCACCGGGTCGAAGTTCGGTGTCCACACCACCCCGATCCACGCGGGCTGGCTGATCTGTGGCCCAACTGCCATGGGTACCACGTAGACACTGGTCTGACCGGGGTCGGAGATGTCGATCAGCCCGATCCCAGCCGTCCACTGGGTGTTCTCGTCGAGATCCGGCGGCAAGCTGATCGGGCTCAACTTGCGGGTCCCCACCGTGTCGTCGGTCGAATAATAAACATTTAAATTCTGGTTGGTGTAGACGGGGTCCAGGTACAGCGTGTCGATTAGCTGCGGCGTGCCATCGGGGTTGCGGAAGTCCAGGTAGAGACTGACCACCGCGTCGGGGCCGGGCTGCGGAGAACACTTCCAGAAGGTGGTGGGCTTGTCGTCGATCGCATCGGGAGCGTCCCAGTCCTGGATGTATTTGGTGATAACGTTGCCCAGCGCGTCCTGCTCGGGCTCCATGGCCTGGGTGCCATCGTTGCGGGCGTAGATGTTGCGCCGGATCAGCCCGTTGCGCAACCCGATGTTGAACGGCCGGTTGCCCAACGTGAGATCGAGGTTACGGCTGATGCGGAACTGCACCGCCCGAGCCACGATCGGGTAGGTGTAGACGTGGTACTTGTACCAGGAAACCTCCTGGCTGGGCGCCAGCGTGATGGTCATCGGCTGGTAGTTCTCGTCCCGCATCTGGATCCAGTTGTTGTTGCGATCCTTGTACCAGACGTTAAAGGTGCAGGCCACCCGCATGATCTCGATCGAGAACTCCCCGATGGACAGCGGCAGCTTGAAGTTGATGGTCAGGATCTCCTGGGTGGGGTCGCTGCTCGGCCGGGGCTGGGAGAACCACACTCGGGCCACCGGCAGGTCGGCCAGCTGCGGCACGTTGGGTGCGTACTGCTGGTTGGAGATCAGGTCGTTGAGCAGGTTCACCAGCGTCAGTGGCCAGTGGTAGTTCAGGTACATGCCGTCCAGGGCGCTACCGACCATCGTGCTCCCCCGTCATCATGACGACGTGCTCGCTCCCGCCGGTGCCCCCGACGACGTCGTGAAAGCCCCGGCCACCCAGCCGGTGGAAGTGCTGATCAACGGGCGCGCACGGGTGAGCGACCTGGACACTGTGGACTCCTGGGTCGGCGCGATGTAGGCGATGGCCAGATCGGGGGTGAACACCTCCTTGGTGATCGCGGATTGCCCGAGCGGCAGCCGGAAGTGGAACTGGTCGGCCTGCCCGCCCATGCTCTGCACCTGGGTGATCTTGGCCGCGATGTAGGTCTGCTCGGACGGCCAGGGGAACACGTAGGGGGTGCCGTCGGGATTGACCGCCGGGGCATTCGCCGGAGTCTTGCCGAACTTGCCGCCCGGGTAATTGTCTGGGCTGTCGATGATGTCGTAGGTCTGCCAGGGCCCGTAGTTGGACACCGAGGTGAAAGCCTCGAAGTTCTGCGCTGGCCGGTAGGTCCGCATGGGATCGGGCGCGGGTACCACGTAGGGGACGGAACGGCTGGCGAACGTGTTGAGGTAGTCGCGCGCGATCTGGTAGCCACTGCGGGGATCCCCGGCGATCTGGGTGACCGTGTCGTAGGTGGCGTGCGGGTCCTCGGTGGACGCGTAAGACACCGTGGCCAAGATGTCGGCCTCCACCTGGGCCACGTTCACCGGCGCGGTGGGGAACTGCCGCGTGATGACGCCCGGGTCACCCGCATAGGCGGCGATCGTCGCGTCGAAAATGGTTGCCGCCCACAGGTCGTCAGTGGTGTTCCCATGGGTGCACAGCAGGTCGTCGGGGTTAGCGAACTCCCACCACAGGGACTCGGTACCGCTGAGCCGGTTGGCCGAGATGCCGTGGCCGCCGGGATCGGTGCCCTCGGGGAAGATGACGCCCGCCTCACGCCGGGGGGAGCCGAAAGACACCGCGCCCAGCAGATCCACCCGGCGGTGTTGCATGGCGCCGGTGCGCAGCTGGTCATAGACCGTGGAGGTGACGATGGCCCCGATCCCCCGCCCGATCAGCAGGAAGGGCCCGATGTTGCGGTTGATCATGATGATCAGAGCGGAAACGGCCGCGTCAATGCCCTCTTGTAGCGGCAGCTCGTTCAGCATGGGCCACGGCACGTAGACGTAGCGGATGCGCGAGTCCAGCTTGCCGTCGAACCACGAGGTGGGGGGATTGGCCAAGTAGTCGGTGACCTCGTAGCAGGTGACCTGGGTGGTGACCGCAGGCGGGGCCAGCGCCGCCAGGCTGGGGATGGACAGGCTGTTGATGTAGTCGGCGCCGATCTGGATGCAGTTGCGCGCGTCACCGGGGACCGGGTGGTAGTTGGGGTTCTGGTAGAGCCCGTGCGCACTGTTGGTGACCACGCCGTAGAACAGATCCAGGAAGTTCTGCAGGAGGATCTCGGCGTTGGTGATGGCGCCGGTGAGCAGCGCGGCCAGCGGGGACAGGATGCCGTTGTAGCTGTTGTAGATCAGCTGGTACACGGCTTCGTTGTTGGAGCCGGGGACGGTGTCGTGATTAGTGCAGATGAGATCGCCGGGTGCGGCGAACTCCCACCACAGCGGCTCACAGTCCTGCAGCAGCTCCCAGCCCTGCACGCCGTGCCCGCCCGGGTCTGGGCACATCGGGAAGGTGACGCCGGGCTGGCGCCGTGGGTTGCCGAAGGCCAGGCCAGCCAGCAGGTCTGGGCGCCGGGCCTGCAGTGAGCCGGTGCGGATCTGGTCATAGACGTCGCTGATGATGGTGGCGCCCTGGTCGTAGCCCACCAGGATGAAGGGGCCCGGGATCGAGTTGATCGCACCGATCAGGTTGGCCACTCCTTGGGCCACGCTCTGGTTCATCGGGTAGAGGTCAGCCTGGTAGGGCACCGGGACCCACTGGAAGAAGTCGGCGTTCAGGTTTTGGGAAAACCAGTCGTCGGTGGGCACGCCCAAAGCCACGTTGCTGACCAGGTTGAAGGCTCCCGACAGCTCGAAGACGGTGACTTTCACCGGCCCGAAAGGGTTGATGGTGCCGTAGGTCACCGAGTCGATCGGGCTGCGGCTACCCCCGCCCACCAGGTAGTAGTATGCATACTCCTGGCTGATGTTGAACTGCGCGTACGGCGCCAGTGTGGGATCGCCGGAATACATCCACGTCTCGGTGGGCAGCAGGTCGATGGGCAGCAGATCCGGCGGCGGCAGCTGACTCATAATCGGGGTCGGCGTGACGATTTTCTGGACCTCGAAGTAAGTCGAGTCGGCGGCGGCCGCCACCGCGAACACCGGGGTGAGCACCGGAATCCCGTGGACGTTGACGGTGATGACGATGTCGATGCTCATGAACCGGGAGAGCATGTCGCGCACCAGCCGCATCTCCTCGGGCCCCATGGAATCCTTGTGCGGCTTGATCACCAGCTCGTTGCGTGCGCTGGACGGGGAGCGCCCCATGTCTAGGGTGATGCCGAAATTATCGATGTACCTCCATATTTCAAACGTGTCGCAGTCCACCGACGACGCGGCCTGCACACACATGCGCACACCCTCGACGGTCGAACCCAGTCCGCAGGCCTTGAAGAAGTCGCGGATGCGCGCCCGGTACCACGCATCCTTGACCCTGACTTCGTTCCACTGCGGGGCCGTCAGGGTGTCCCGCGAGGGGTTGTAGGGGTAGGACTCCTCGGGTGCGCGGACCAGGATGGCGGTGTTGCCAAAGACATAGTCGAGGTCGGTGCCAAAGATCGTCTCCATGGCACCGGCCAGCCGGGCGACGAACACCTCGTTGACCAGTCCGCCCGCCCCGCAGGTGCCGCAGATGGCGTCGATCAGCTTGTACAGGTTGGTATCCGGCGTGCCGACATAAGCGGTGTCGTCGCAGTGCATCAAGAGCATCTCGGTGCTCTTGGGAGGCATCCACGGCCAGGGGTTGTTGGTTGGGATGGTGTCCTCCTACGGGCTCGCTACCCGTGTGATGATGGCGCCCAGGTAGTAGGCCACCTGATTATCGTTGAGCTTGAAGTCGTCGTCGTACACCGCGATCGGGTCAGGGTCCTCGGAGTTGGCGAACACCCGCACGCCGTGAACATCAGGATTGTCGGTAGTGGTGGTGATTTTGACGTCGTCCACGCCCAGGATTTGAGTGACCACGGTGCACAGCATGGTGAATTTGATCTGGGCCCCGAACGGACAGGCGGCGACGAAGCTCTGCAGCCGGGTGGCCAGTGCCGCATTGACCACGGCGGGGGAGTAACTGCGGTTGTATTCGATGGACAGGCAGGGCTGCAGGTAGACGTAGTCGGCTTGATGCACCAGCACATCGGTGCACAGCTGTTTGGAGGAGGTCATCACCGAGTCGAGGACCTCGGGCACCTGGTTGTACACGTATTCTAAGGTCAGCTCGGTGCCGGTGGTCGGGCCGGTGGAATCCCACTCGATCCCCGAGGCCTCTAGGCGCGAGCCCTGCAGCTCTGTGCGGTCGGCCAGCACGTAGTAGTGGGTGCCCATGATGTAAATCTCGGGACCCACCGTCAAGGTGGGTGGGAAGGTCACCAGCGGCACATTGCCCAGTCGGGTGTAACGGTTGGTGGCCGTCGGATTGCCCGGCGAACCCATCCGAATGAAGTTGCCGGTGTAGAGCGGGTCGTCGACCAGACTGGAAAGCGTGACGCCGCTGATGATGGTCTGCTCGGTGACACTGTAGGGCGCGATGCCATCGCAGAAGATGTCGACTTTGTTGGTGATCCCGTTCACCGGGTCGTTGCGGCTGCAGGTGGGGGTGTATTGGAATTCCAGGTCGACGATGTCGTCCTGATTGATCACGCCGGTAGCCACCCGGGTGAACACCGGCGAGACGCCGGTGGACAGCATGTAGTCGTCGCCCTCGGTGTAGAACGTCTCGTCTTCCTGGCCCAGGTTGATGAAACAGCTGGTCATACCGGTGTTGTGGCTCAACAGCCCTTCTGCCACCAAGGTGTTGGTCGAAGTAGACAACGCCACCACATCCTGGACGCCAGCTTCTTCGACCGATATCACCTTGGCGAAGTTGCTGTTCTTGCCGACGATGCAGCTTCCGTACAGATCGCTCATGAACTTAGGGGCGAGTCGAGCGCTCTTGAAGATGCCGAAGAAGCGCAACCGCTCATCCATACCACCATGAAGCAAGATCTCCTGGCAGCAAGGGTCGGGTGATAGACCTGTGCTGCGGGTTCGGGCTACGGAGTGCTTGAACTTATTCCTGGCCAGCAGGTCCACGATCTTGTCGAAAACCGGGCCGGGGTTCTGCAAGATCGTGACATTGTGCTTGTTGTAACTGGCCTCGCCGTCAGTAATCCCGGCCATCCAGCCAGCCTCGAAGGATAGATCCTCATCCCAGGAAGGAACGTATCTGATCTGGTCACCAGGCAAGAGATCCTTGGTTTTGACCCACTGAACATTCTGGGTGTTTCGGATGACACCGCGTCTCTTGCCCGTATGTCCGACACGTCGCCCAGAAACCAGCCACATGTGATCAGCGGTGGAGGTGACCGTGGTGCCGTTATCCATCGTCACCATAAGGGTGCGAGCAGGACAGATATAAGACTGCGTAACCCGAGACTGACGCCACTTTCTCTTATTGCCGCGCCCCTCGACAGACTCGTCGAACCCGACGATCAGATCTCCAACCCGAAGAGAGCCCACGGGCACCCAGTCCAGGCCGTCGGTAAGGACTCGTGTCTCTGGGATGAGGCACCATACGTACTTGACGTCCTGGTCGACCGGCAGCGCTACCGTCGTCGAGGGCGCGGCGATCTGCGTGGTGTAGAGCACGGTGGGACCGAAGACAATCACCCGGGTGACCGAGGTGTTTTGCTGGCATAGCGCGATGTACCAGTCGGCGGTCCCGGCCACATTGCGCAGGAAGGTGTCTTTGAAGCGCTGCCTTAACGCATCGTCGGTCTCGGGGTCGGTGCCGTCGGTCATGGCCTGCAGGTTGGTGACCGCCGAAGATCCGATCGCGGTGGACAGATTGGTGACCGCGCCCGGCGGCACGTTGCCCGAGACACCGACCGTGGTGCAGGTGACCGGGACGTCCACCGAGTAGTCACCGGCCGGGAGCACCACCGACTGGTTGGCCGCGTAGTACAGCTGCACACTGGCCCCGGCCAGACCGGCGGTGGTGTAGAAGGTGGTGCCCTGCTGGATGGTGTAGTCGGTGGTGGAGGCCACCGTCAGGGTGACCCGCACGGTGCCCTGCGCATAGGTGCCCTGCAGCCTGCCATAACCGAACAGCCCGACGAACTGTTCCAGCTCCATCCCGGCCTTGGTGTCGACGTCCAGCAGCGAGCCCAGCAGATAGGTGTCGATGGAGGCGGCCGCGATCTGCTCGGCGCAGGCGTCGATGATCTTGCGCTCCGGCGTACCAATGGCACACGACAGCGTCGGCATGGTCAGCGCCAGCTGGGCCAGAATCTGCTGGCTGATCTGGTCAGGTGTACCGGGCATGGACGGCGCCCCTTAGACGCTTGACGTTGTGCTGGTGGTTGCCGTGGCCCCGCTGCCGGTAGTGACCGACACCGCCACGCTGACGGTGTCATACGTGATGCCTACATCAACGGCGGTTAGTGCGTTGAGCAGCTCCTCGAAGCTGAAAATCTGTGGGTTGTTCTGTAAGGCCAGATTCTGAATGGCCTGATAATTGCCCAGCACCCGGTCGACTTCGCCCTGGACCCGCGACTGCGTGGTCAAATCGATCACCCCGCCGATGAAATTCGGCAGCACCGAACCGTAGCGGGGATGAAATCGGTCGACTCCCAGCCGCTCGGTCAACCACAGCGACATGTCCTGTTCGAGTTTCTCGATGCCCGAGACGATGGCCAGGCTGGATCCCCGTTGCACCAGGTCCCCATTTTGAAGTGCGAGGCTGAAGGTCAAGGCGAAGCCTCCTCTCTCCCTTTAGGTGCGGAAATGCCCCCGACGACAGGGCCGGGCAGAGGGTTACGCGACTCCCGTCACGTCTGCGACCAGTCCGTTGCCCGCGATGTTGGTGGGGTTGACCGGATTGAGTCCGAGTTGGGCTTCCATCAAGCCACCCCGCTCCAACTGCGCAGGCGCAGAATGAGGTTGTATCCCGCGAGGTTGCAGTAGTAGACGCCGATCTGAGTGGGAGTTAAATACGCCGTGCGAGCTTCTTGGTGATAGGTGTGCCAATCAATCCCGTTGATCGACCACTCGAAGTAGTGAGTGGTAGTGCCGTCGTATCGGTACCGCCACCACTGAGGCATAGCCCCAATCCAGTACAACGGTGGGAACCAGGTTTCCATCGCCGCGCTGTAAGTGCTCGTATTCGCCCATTGATCGCCTGTAACGGACTGCGACAGGGCATACCAGGGCGCGGCGAACGAAGTGGCGTTATATAGGCCTGGCCCAAATGTTTCCAGCTTCGTTCCGTCCGAGATCACCAATCCGCAGCGCCACCAGTTACCCGCTGAAGGAAGAACAGTGGTATTAGCAAGATCGACATAGAAATTGGTCACTAGGGAGAACGCGCCCACTGGGTATGCGCGGTAAACGTATCCAATGCTCATACTGCGACTAGGCGCAGTGAGCACCATCCCGTCTTTATCCGAAACCCATGTCGCTGTACCCATATTGACCGATGTCCAGCCGGTCGTCGGAGGGTCGGCCATCGGCGGGCCGCCGACCCCGCCAAGGCGGATCTTGACCCAGCTGGTGCCGTTGTCCTGGTAGAGCGCATCGCAATCGGTGCAGTAGTAGACCCGGTTGGGAATCCCCGCCGCCGGTCGTGAGGCGTAGGTTCCCGAAAGGCTCAATCCTTCGGCCCAACCGACGGTGGCCTGATCGGTCAGGTTGACCGGGTTGAGTCCGAGCTGCGCTTCCATGCTGGTCCTACGTCTTGATCAGGTAGTTGAGGACGATGGTCGGCTGGACAACATTGTGCGTTCCACCGCCGCCCGCGTAGATCGCCTGGTACTGGCCGTTGAAGTTAGAGCCACCAGCGAGACCCGACGCTGATATAAACCCATTCAAAAAGGAACTGTGGTGGTGCGACGGCATCTCTCCGTATGACAAGGTGTGAACTTGTTCGCCGCCAGCAGCGCCGAGGGTGGCACCTGCTGCGCCAAAAGGTGAACCGCCCACCCATAGCTGAAATTCTGTCGCCGCCACATAGTTGGTACCGGGAGGGGTGACTTGGAGGTAGCGCCAGGTTTGGGCAACCGGCAACCGGACCAGACCGTTGGTGGAGCCGGTTTGGCCGTAGCCCGGAAGGGTCATCACGGTCGTCCAGGCGGTGCCGTTGTTGCTGCCTTGTAGCAAAAAGCTGTCGAGGTATTGCGGTCCGAAACCGCCAGGGATATTGGTCAGGTAATCCCAGCCCAGGACAACGGAGTCGATGTATTGCGACGAGCCGAGGTCGGCGCGGATGTAGCTACCCGCCGCCGAAGTGGTGGCAGCTTGCTTGACGGTCGCACCGGAGGCGCTACCATCGTTCATTCCGGCATAGTTGGCCGCTGTCGTCCCTGGATACACCGATGATTGCGAGTAGACCGCGTTGGTGGCTTGTATTCCCTGAGTCAGTCGGGACGCGGCGGTGCCGCCCATGTTGTCTTTGCCCGCCACTGCGCGCCCCCGCATGTCAGGGACGTTGAAGGTGGTGTTGCCGTCGCCGTAACCGTGCGGCGAGTAAACCAGAGAATGGGTGCCGCTCTGGCTGCCCGAAGTGGCGATTGTGACACCGGACACCGCGTTGGCGAAACTGGTCGCGATGCTGAACGTGTTGGCGTCGATGTAGATGACGTAATACGTTGTGCCAGCTGTGATTCCGGTAGGCAATGCCCCTGTGGTGCTGAAGATAACCGGATCGCCTGTAACCAAACCATGACCGGTGAGAGTGACCACAGCCGGGGTAGCAATCGTGATGATGGGGTTACCCAGCGTCGGGTTGAGCGTGGTGAACAGGTTGGCGTAGGTGATCCGCGAGACCGCCTGCCCGTAGCACAGCAGCCAGCCAGCGGGCACCACCAATGATGATCCGGCGAACGGCATCACGGCTCCGGTGAAGATCCCCACCGTCATGGCGTCGGCGGGCCGAGAAGGAGCGGTGCCTAGTTGTGGTTGTGCCATCAGACTCCTACAGCGGGATCACGGCGATGCGGCGATACTGAAAGCTGGCGGTCCCACCGAAAACGGCGTATTTCATCTTGAAAGTCGTCGCACCCTGCGTTAAACCTGTTAAAAGAAACGGGGCCCCAAAACTGATTGGTACATTAACGCCCGTCGCCGCGTATTGGAGGGCCTGGTTAACAATTGCCGTCGCGGTGTTTGCACCCGACAACGCAAAACCACAATATGCATAGTCACCAGTGACGTTGTTAGTTAACATAGCATACAATAAAACCAGCGCCATCCCGCTCGCCCCGATATTGACGGTGACCTGATCGGTGGTTGTAGCCAAATCCGCAAAGGACCCTGACGTGGTGCTTTCCGAGGTCGCCACATATGCGCTCTGCGCGTTCTGTAGCGGTGTCATAGTCGCCAGGGCCGCTGCCGCACTCGCGGCAGTGAGTAAGTTCGACCCCGCCGTTGTCGCCCCAATTGCCGTCTGCGCTGCGCCCGTACTCGCCGCTGTGAGCAATGCTCTGCCGATACTGGTGGCGTCGGTGATCGCGGTGGAGGACAGGCCCGAGATGATGCCGCCCTGCACGACCACCACCAGGCTATTGAGCGCGGGTGCGGTCTGAAAGGTCAGGGTGAGGCTGTTCACCGAAGTCAGCACCCGGTCGGCGCTGCACATGGCGAAGGTGCTGGCGTTGTACAGGTTCACCGTCACCGCACGGGTGCCCAGGTTGTGGTTGATGGTGAACACCGTGGTCGAGCCATCCCCGATGGTCTGGGTGTAGACCGAGGTGTTGGACGGCATTGCCCCACCCAGCACCACCACCGCGTAGGCGTTGGTCGCGGGTGCGGTGGCGAACGTCAGGGTGACGTTGTTGAGATCGGTGAGGAACTTGTCGCAGTTGACGACCTCGTAGGTAGCGGCGTTATAGACCACTACGGTGACGTTGCGGGTGCCCAGATTGTGATTGATGGTGAACGTGGTCAGCGACCCGTTGCCGATGGTGGCGGTGTAGACCGCAGGCGACACGTATTGCCAGGACTGATCGCCGCGTAGGAAGCTGCCGCTGTTGGCTGCACCAGTGCCCAATTGGGCCGTGGGTACGACGCTGGTGGCACCCAACCCGGCGTAACCGTTGGCCGCACCCTTGTGGGAGAGCACCTCGATGCCCGCACCGGCCAGCGTATTAGCCCCCGTGCCGCCGCTGGCCACCGGGAGCAGACCGACGCAGTTGTTGGCCAGGTCCACCGACAGCGCATTCCAATAGGTGCCGTCGTTGACCACCATCAGCGATCCCCCGGCGGCGATGGTCATCGACACGATTGATGCACCCAGCCAGATATGGTCGGCCCCGACTGCGGTGAGCGTGATGGCCGCCGACCCACGGTTCTCCAAGATGTGCATAACGCCGACGTTCCCGGCAACCGGCAGCAGTGACCACGTGGTCGGCGCGCTGCCGGTGAAGACATAGCAAGAGTTCGCCGCCGTCAACGTCAGCGTGGCAGCCGAGCTGGTGACGACGGTCTCTGCGATCCAATCTCGTTGGACAGGGAGCGCCTGTTCTCGGAGGTTCAGTTTGCTGGTCATCTATCACCGCCAGTAGTAAGCGCGGAGCTTGTCGGTGGCCGCTGGGGGTGCGGTCATTGTGATAGTGGTGCCGGAACGGCTGTAGTCGTCGGCGGGGTCGAGCAGCTGACCGTTCTGATAGAGCATCAGCGGGTTGGTGACGTTCGTGTTCGGGGTGTTGGCCAGCGTGAACGAGGTCAGGACACCATTGGGTGTGCCACCCGGTGTCTCGTTGGCCACCCAGTTGGCCGGTGCCAGGTAGTCGGTTCCGGTCACGGCGGCGCTGATGGCGGTCGCGTTGCCTTTCAGCATCCCGGTGACGGTGGTGGTCAGCGTGACAATGGGCGTGGTCGCCGGGTTGGCGACAGTCCCAAAGAATCCGTTGGCGTTAGCAATTGACAGCGTGGTCACGGTACCGCCCGCCGAGATCAGCTTGCCCCACTGCATGTTGGTGGTGCCGTAGATGAACGGGGTGTCGGGGGTGGCGGGGTCGGTGACGATGGCACCCACGCTCTTGTTCGCCGTCCCGGCCTCGGCGTAACAGATCTTGCCCGCCGGGTGCACCGTGCCCGACAGCGGCGTGACGCTGGTGGAGTCGCGCACCATGGTCAGGTTGGGACTCACCCCGGTCAGGGTGTAGGTTCCGTTGGCCGGTACGAGAGTGCCCGCACTGCTGACGTCGGGCACCCCGGCCCCGCTGGCAGCCGGTGCGTTCTTTACCAGGATGCGGTCCCCCACGGTGAAACCCGACACGCCGTCGAGCGTGGTGCCGCTGATCTGGGTGACGTTGCCGCCGGAGATGGTGTAGGTCTCCGCCCCCGTGGTCATGGCCTGCACCGAGAGCAGCGGTGAAATCCCCATGAGCAGTGCCTGGACCTGGGCCAGGGTGACCGCGTCGTTGGGGCTGGTGCCTTGGGCGAGGTTGGTGGCCTTGTTTCCGCCGAAGCTCTGTGCCCCGGTGTAGGCGACGGTGCCGTCGGCGGCGATGACGGCCTTGATCAGCTTGCTCAGCGCAATGGCAGCCGACGGGGAGATCTGCCCGTCGGTGATGGTCCCCGACTGGATCTGCTCCACGCCATTGATCTGAGCCATGACTGAATCCCTATGTCGCCATGAAGAACTGACTAAGCCGGGACCGGGAAGGTGTTGCCGCCGCCCGAGACGGCGGGCGTGGCTTCCACAGCACGGCTTGCGCCGGGTTGACCGGCGGTCGGCCCGGTGGCAGCACGGGATAGATCGGCTGGGTCATCTAGTTCAGTCCGTAAACCTCAAGCTGCTGCAGCTGCACCGCGTTGGCGGCGTTCGACGCCGAGCAGGCGAAGTTGACATTGACGAAGTTGTCGATTGACCAGTCGAGGTTGGCGATCAGACCCGGCGATGCGGCTCCGGCGTAGAGCGGATAGAAGTACGGTGCCGCCAGACCACCGCACAGGATGCGACCGATGCCGCGCAGCGAGGAGTTTGCCCCGGCGGGTCCGATGGCGGTCATGAAAAACTCACCGACGATCTCGAACATCTGGCTGGCCGCATTCGAGATGGTGGTCAATCCCACCGAACTGCCCAGCACTATCGGCCCCGTCGTGGCCTGCGAGGCACCCAACCGAATGGTCGGAGTGAATGTCGGGGTGCCGGTGGAACTCAGGATGCCTCGCGCAATGACGCCGACACCTTTGCCGACCGACTGCGCGTTGTTGGGCTGCCAGTATTTGGCGGGCACCACCGCTTGCACACCCATGGTGGCGGTGTCGTTGATGGTGACTTCCGACGTGAACGTGTTCTTGTTCACGCCCACCAAGACATTGGAGTAGAGCAGCTCCTTGACGGTTCCGGTGTAAAACGACATGTCCTCTCCTTCGTGCTAGACGTATCCGACGGTGTCCACAGCGGCCAGTGCCCATATCGAGTAGTCGGCGTCGTAGACGAATTGCATGGTCATCTTCTGTCCAGTTGGCGTGACACCGGGCAACCCGCCGATGACACCGAACGGGACGAATTTGGTGGTGTCCCAGATCAGTGGTTGGCTGGCACCGTTGTCGGTGACGCACACCGTGATCTGGTCGCGGTCGGCGGGGGTGCCACCGGAGGCGGTGATGGACATCGACTGCGCCAGGCCGGTCACCTTGCACACGTCGAAGGTGTTGGTGTTCAGCGTCAGTGTGGCCGGGTTGACGACTGTGGTGACCCGCTTCTTCTGCAGCGGCTGGGTGAAGGGCAGTGCGGTGGTGCCCAGCACCGGCGAGCCGGTGGCGGTGCAGACCCACAGTGTCGCCGCGAAGACCGAGCCGCCACCGCCGACGACCACCAACGAGCCGGGGAAGTCGGCGGCACTGTTCATCGCTGGGACCCGAGTCAGGATGGTGGCCACGCCGGTCGACCCGGCGGTGGTGACCTGGAACAGCCCGTTCTGCGCCGGTGCCGCCTGGGAGACCAGCAGCACGGTGTCGAACGCCGCCAAGGTATAACCGTCGATGACGGTGGCCCCGGTGGCGGTGAAGGTGAAGGTGGCCCCGACCCCGACCCCGCTGCCCCCAGGCTGGTTGTAGGTCCCGGTCTGTGCGGTGGTGGCCACCACGGTGGCCACCCCTTTGCCGGGGAGAGCGTTGACCGCGTTCTCGACGTTGTTCTGGTCGGTTCCGTTGTACTGGAACTGGCCGCCACCCAGACTGGTCCCATGTCCGTTGGGGCCACCGCCGGTGGCGTTCCAGTTGGCAGGTAGTCGCATCGGCTTCTCTTCTACGCGGGGGGGACGGTGGTGATCGGGGGCGGCGCCTGCAAACCTTCGGACAGCGGCGTAACTGCAGTTATCGGTACCGGCTGCGGCGGCATCGGGGGTAGCGCCACGTTCGGTGATGCCCCAAAATGTTCGGTCCGCAACTCTTCGGGTGCAGGCATGGAAACTAGCGCGACTGCGGTGATAGTGTTGGTGACCTCCGAGGTCGCGGTGATGCCGGGGTACTGGGTGTTCACCGTAACGGTGGCCCTGTACTCGTGCCCTTCGATGAGACCGGAAATGGTCATGGTCACGTTCCCGCTGGCGTCCACGCTCGGAGTGGGGGTGCTCCCGGTAGTGGTGTTGGCGGTGACGTCGGTCAGGTTGACGACGTAGGTGAACGGCCCGTTGGGGCTGGTGGGCTGAAGGAAACTCAGCGCGGCGGTCAGGCCCGACTCCGCAGTCAAATTCGGCACAGGAGTCCAGACGAGTGGGGTGATAGCGGTGAACATGTCCACGAAATCAACCGCAGTGCCAGGCAATCCCGCCGACACGCCGTAAATGTATGCGCGGCTTACACTTTGGACCTGCCAGCCATCGATGTCGCTGTAGCCCACGTCGGTCGCCATGATCCAGTCACCCTGATAGGCGAACTGATCGGCATCGTTGGCACGGGACAGCTTGATACGCCAGCCGCCAGGGTATTGCGGGCCAGTAAGGCTCTCGGTCTGATACCCAGCAATAGCCATGAGTTCCGCGAGCAGTGCCGCGATCAGCCCTGCGGTCTGACCATTCGGTCCCAGTGCCACCTGGATGGCCTGACTAGCCTGGGGGACGATCCGCGTGACCGGCAAAACTGCTGACATGATTTCTCCTAAAGCGGTAAAACGGTAAGGGCGCGATTATAAAAAGTGCAAGAACCACCACTGACTTGGTACTTGGCCTTAAATATAGTCGCGCCTTGATTAAGATTCGGGATCAAGAACGTGTTTCCGGCCAATATCCAGGACCCAACCGTAGGTACATTATGGCCGATTGCATAGTTGTTTGGAGTATCTTGCGCTGCAAGAGTATTGGCACCTGATAAAGCCACGCCCATCATGCCCCATTGCCCAGCGGTCTGAGGATAAATTAAAGCCCCAAGCGTAACTACAACCATCCCGCTTGGGCCGACATTCACAGTCACAGTATCGGTGGTGGTAGCCAAATCAGCCCACGATGTAGAACTGGTGTTTTCGCCAGCAGGCACCTGTGCTGAAATGGGGCCTGCAACAGCAGCATCATAAAATGCCCACGAGGTCATCGAGCCGGGGAGCTGGCGGCTGATCGGCGTGATCCAGGCCGCACCAGGCGCACCGCCACCGGCATACTGCCAGCCATTGATGCCGTAATACCAATATATCCAGTGGTTGTGGGGGCCGTCGTAGTAGTCAGCACCGTCAGTTTGGGCAGTGCCGCTATAACAGCCTGTTCCCCCACCGCCCCAATTGTTTCCCGCCCCGCCATTGTAATCTGGTGCCGCGCCGTTGGTCGCACCCCAGCCCGAAGCCGCCGGGCCACCGGAAAATAAATCACCGTTGATATACGCACTGCCTGCGGCACCGCCCGTTGGTGAGCCGCCATTAGCCGCTCCCCCGCCGCCGCCATACGAATATATTTGTTGAGTTCCGCTGGGAGAAGGCCATTGAATATAGGCAACATCACCAGCAGCACCGGGATACGCTGCGTTGCTAGCGGTATCCGTTATCACACCAGTATTGCCGCCATAAAAATAGAATTCTTCATGCTGCACGACATAGTAAATGCTTTGACCAACGCCCCCACCACCTCCGGCATAGTAGGTAAACGCTTGGCCTACAGCGGGGCCAATGGACGATCCAATGGTGACCAATCCTGTAGAAATCTGCCCTCCCGCGCCGCCATTGCCCCAGGTTCCGACACCACCACCACCACCACCGCCAGCGGCAATAGCGACCACCTCGTACTGATCGCCGGTCACCATCCCAGCAGGCGGTGTGAAGGTTCCGCTGGTGGCACCTCCCCAGCCGGATGTTCCCAAAGACGTTCCGCCGGTGCCGAATCCACCGTATCGGTAATTCGCGCCGATCTGGCCGACGTTACTGCCGTCGGTCACCTGTTGATTCAGACCATTCGGGCCGGTCAACACCAGCGTCCGCCCGACAGCCTCAAAGTTGTAGGCGTAGTTGGCAACCAGCGCACCCGATCCAGGCAGGCCGAACGCACTACCTAGTGGAGTGTTCACCCCACCCACCACCACACCGATCCGGCAGTTGTTGGTGCTGGTGTTGGACTGGATGATCGCGTAGTGATATGAGGTCATCGTGGCGTTTGACCGCAGTATCAACATCTTTGGATAGTTGTCCGCGACATTCCAGATACCGCTCACGGTTTGGGTGTCCGTCGATGCCTGCTGCGCGGTGTTGAGCGCACAGTTATAGACGAGTCCCGCACCGGGAGCGAGTGGAGTCACCCATCCACTGGGTAGAGTGCCCGTGAACGTCTGCTGGAACGACAATCCCGCGTTGCCGCCGCCGTAGAAGTGCGGCAGCTGTGACTGGATGCTCGCTGTCAGCGCCGCCAGCTGTAGCTGCTGGTTGGCCGCTGCTGCTGCTGCCGCATTGACCTGCGGGGTGGCCGCGCTGGGCAGAGTGGTGCCCTGCCAGTTGTTCACCAGACCCGTCAGGTGGCCGGTGAAGGACGAAGCGAGCTGCGCCAGGGGTGCCCCGATAACCGGGATGCCGTTTAATGCGGTGACCAGCGCATCGACGCTGCCCTGCGACACCGCGTTGGCGATCGCGGTCTGAACGTTGGTGTTCTGGACGAAGCTGCCCAGCGCCTGTGCGCTCTCCTGCTGTGCGTACTCCAACACAGCGGCGAGGTCGGTGGTGGCACTGGTGGCCACCTCGTGCGCGGCCTGGATGCCCGACGACATCTCGGCGGTGATGTCAGGCAGAACCTCTGCGGGGATGACGCTGCCCAGGCTGCCACCGGGTTGCTGGTTGAGCGCCGAGACCAGCTGCTGGACAGAGTTGCCGGTGTTGGTGGTGCCGGTGTACTGCTGCACCACGGTGTCGAGCACCTGCTGGGCGAGATGTTCACCGTTGGAGATCTGGGTGCCGACCTGGCCCATGGTGTTGGTCTGATTGCCGAACCCCAGCGGGAAGTTCCACGGGAAACTCGATCCACCCGCACCCAAGGCGTTGTCGATGAAGCTGGTGATCTGGGATTGGACGGGACCGAGGAGGGGAATGCTGTTGACCCCCGGCAACACCGGGACTCCGGTGCCCAGGCCGGTGGGACTGCCCATCAGGCCCGTCAGGTCGGTGAACCAGGTGGCCATCCCCGACAGCCCGCCCCCGCCGGTGGTCGTCGACCCGGTGATGGACTGCATGAGGGAATCCACGGTGGCGTAAGGCATCCCGCCCCCGGTGGTGCCGACCTGGTACATCGCATGCACGGTGTCACCGACGCCGGGAGCGTTGGCTAACGTGACGGCTGCGCCCGACGTGGTGTAGTCGGTGCCGTAACGCTGCAGCAGCCCGTTGACGAAGACCTGCAGCGTGCCGCTGGTGGCCGTCTGGGTCAGGTTGAACAGGGTGTTGACACCGTTGATAACTCCGGTGGGAATCTCGGAGAAGAACCTGACCGAGATGTTGTTGATGAGAGCGATCAAAGAAGATACCGGGTTATTGGTGCCACCGACCGTGCCGTCGATGAGCTGCTGCAGCGGAGTGAAGGTGCCGCTGGATGTCATGTTGGTTAGGTATCCGGACAGCGGGTTGCTGCTGGCATCAATGACATTGCCGAATCCCGAGAGGATGGTGGCCGAAGGCAGTACACCCCCACCCGTGAGCCAGGTACCGACACCCGTCGCAAGCCCTGTCAGTCCGCCCGCACCCAACGTGGTGGCCGCCGGTAACGCACCACCGCTGGTGAGCCAGGTACCTACGCCTGTCGCTAGCCCCGTCAACCCTGCTGCGCCCAACGTAATACCGACAGGCAGTGCACCCAAGGCCAGCCCGGCAAGGGCCAACACCCCAGACGAGCTAAGGTTGGTCAGGTAACCCGGCAGACTGGTGACTTGGCCGATGGTTGCAGTAGTGGCTGCCGGGAGTGCACCGCCACTGGTGAGCCAGGTGGCGATCCCCGCTGCAAGGCCGGTCAACCCCGAGGCACCAAGAGTTGTCGCGGAAGGCAAGGCACCGCCGCCGGTGAGCCACGAACCGATACCTGTTGCGAGGCCGGTCAGCTGCCCCCCGGGTAGCGTGATCCCGGCCGGGAGGGAGCCTGATGCCAGACCCGCGAGTGCCAGCACACCCGAACTGCTCAGGTTACTCAGATAGCCGGTGAGGCCGGTGATTCGGGAGATCGCCAGCATGGGGATGTTGGCCACGTTGAACAGCTGACTGGCGTCAAACTGACCAAGGGTGTTGAAGTACTGGGTGTAGGTGCTCAGGTCGGTGATGTTGGCGATCGGGATGGCTCCCAGCCCGAGGATCAGATGGCCCAGATCGGACCCGCCGGTGCCCAGCGCGGCGTTGGCATCGGTCAGGAAGGTGGTCCAGGTCGAAAGGGGAAGCAGACCGGCCAGGCTTCCCGTCAACCCGGCGACGCTGCTTATCGGGATGTTGCCCAACGCGGTGATCAGACTGGGGAGGTCGACGCCCAGCGAGCCCAGCGCCGCGTTGGCATCGGCCAGAAAGCTGTTCCAGGTACTCAGGGAAAGAAACGACGCCAGAGCCGCTACCAGGCCCTGGACATTGCCTTGTGGGATGTTCTGCAACCCGAGAACGAAATGACCGATGTCGGATCCGGCCTGGCCCAACGCCGCATTGGAATCGGACAGGAAGGTGGTCCAGGTGGACAGGTCCAGCAGATTGTTCAGCGCATCTTGCAGGCCAGAGATGTTAGCAATCTCTAGCAGCGGAATGACCGCTACCTCCAATATCGTCCCGATGACCGGGGTCCCGAACAGAAGGGTCAGCAGACTGTTCCAGTCGGACGTCGAGACACCCCCGCTGCCCGGGGTTCCCCACTCCAATCCCCCGCTGCCGTTGGAGACAACCGGGTCACCGGCTGCGGGGGTGCCTGTGATGTCGCTGTACTGCAGCGCCGTCCCAGCCAGTCCCAGCAGGTTTTGGATGTCGGTAGTCAGCATGGACTCCGGAATGCCTCCTGCGGGCAGCTGGAAGGCACTACCGGCCAGATTGATGGTGGTGTTGAGCGTGTTCTGGAAGACCTGTGTCAGGTCGGAGAGGTTAACGTTGCCCGAGCCCAGCAGCGGAATCCACTGGCCGTTCTGGGTGTAGACCGGGGTGGTGGTGTTGGGCTGCTTGAGCGGTGTACCGATGCCGTAGGCCAGCGATCCGTTGTCGACAGTGGCAGCGTCGGGTAGCGCGCCTCCCCCGGTGTCTCCCCGGCGGGCCCGGCGGATGGTGTCGAGCAGCGAGCTGTCGGCGTTGGCCAGCCTCAGCGGGCCGTTGGCGTTGATCTGGCTGCCGTGCAGCTGGATGGGACCCGCGCCGGTGCCAATCTGCTGCTGGCCCTCGGTGGCCGGGAGGGTGATCTCGGGGGTATTGAAGGGGATCTTGGAGTCCAGGATCCAGGTGACGCCGGGCTTGGGTGTCGGCCAGGGCGCCTGGACGATGTACCACTGCTCGCCGCGTGACGGGGTGAGCTGGATGGCCCCGACGTGATAACTCAAGTCGATGACGACGGGTTTCTCGCCGCGCACCAGGCCGGTCGCGGTATTGCTGGCCGCATCGACGTTCAGGATCGCTGCAGCCTGCCTGGCGATCTGCCGAGGAGTCCCTCGGTTGTACCCGACTATGGTCATGTAGAAACCACCGTGGGAATGGGTGCACCGGGGGTCCCCGGGTTGACAACCGTCTGCGCCGGGGGCGGACTGTTGTCAGGGGTGTTGGGTGCGTTCCAGAGGTTTCTGATGAAGGGGTTGGACGGCGAGGACACGATCGCGGAAGTGTGGAACCCATGCTCGAAGTCGAACTGGTGGGTCACTTCATTGACGTAGAACTGCACCGAGTGACCCTGGCACAACACGCGCATACCCGGGAAAAGATCCGGCATGAAGGTCATCGAAATCGAACTTTGATACTGCGCCGACCACTTCTCCATGAACAGGCGCACGGCCAGCAGGAACTCCATTTCGGCGACGCTCGTCAGAGCGTATTCGACCTGGACGGGCCGCACCCCGAACCGCGCCATGAGCTGCTTGCCGGTCATGGTTTCTAGATCGCCGGGCGCCACTTTGCGCATCCGCTCGTACAGCTCGGTGTTCTCCACGGTGGCATAGCCCATGGTCAACAGCCACCCGAGGGTGGCGTCCATCTCGCCAACCATGCTGACTGCACCGTTGACGTAGACGTGGGTGGCCAGCGCGTCATCGGAGAAGTTGAGCGTCAAATCTTTCAGCTCGACGTCTTCCAAGATGAAGACCGCCGGTTTGCCGTCCATGCCAAAAAAGTCCGGATAGTAGGCGATGAAGTCACCATTGGGCGCGCTAGCGAAACTGCGCAAGCCGCCTCCGCATATCGCAGCCACCGCCTGCATGAGCGGCTGGGCGTTGATGAAGTCTTTCTCGCCGTTCATCATCCCGAACATCGCTGCGGTCTCGCTGATGAACTGGCTCGGATCGAACATATAGGTGAACAGGTTCATCGCGATCTGTTCGCTGCTGCCTCCCGACGCCGCCCCATTAACCGAACCCTCCGATGCCAGAACCGTGGAGGGGGAAGCCAACGGAGTATTACCGCCGCCACCGGCGGCCGGATTGAAAGGAGCGGCGGGATTGGGGCCGCCGTTCGAGCAGAAGCGGAAGACGCCATAGGCAGATGACGGCGAGAAGCTGGCCTTGACCCGATGGATGGGGACCCCCGGCGTAGAGGCCTCGATGATGGTGCCGTCCCCCAGCCACATCGTGGTGTGCGTCGACTGGGGCTGAATGGTGTCGCCCCGCGCGGCATTAACGCCCATGATCCGCTGGCCTTTACCGGCCTGGGAGGTGGTGTCGCGGCCGATCTCCAAGCCGATCGAGTGGAAGGCCGCCTGCATCAGGCCCGAGCAGTCATACCCGGCAGGCCCGGTACCGCCCCAGACATAGGGCTTGCCAATCTGGGCGTAGCAGAAGTTGATGGCGCCCTCGGAATCGTAGGGAAGATTGCTCGGGGCTTTAGGGCCACTGGGACCGGGGGTGCCGCCGCCGGGACCGCTGGTCAGGATGACGGTGGGACTAGAGGTGGGGCTGTTCAAGGCGGTGGTCAACGTGGGATTGTTGCCCAGCACCGGGGCTAGGGCGGTGGTCTGCTGGACGGGCAGGCTGCTGGTTACCGCACTCGTCGCGGCGGAACCGGGAGCGGCGGTGCTGTTGCGGTACTGCTGCACGTACTGGGTGGCCAGCGGGATGGCTGCATCGACTTTGGCCTCATAACCCGCCTGGTCACCCGCCCGTTGCACATCCCAGCCTGCCACCCCGGGATCCATGTTCTGCCACTGGTACTTCTGCAGCGCGTTGAAAAACATGGTGGCGGCCTGCCGTGGGTTCATCCGCTCGGCCGTGGTACCCCACGCACCCCCGTCCTGCTGCTGGAAGATTCCCACCGAGCTGCCGTCGTGGCCCACCGCGTCATGCGGCAGGTTCAGAGACTCTTGATTACCGGCGTTGGCATAGTTCACAATCTGGGTTCCACCGCCGGTTTCCACCATCGCCACTGCCGCCCCAATGATGGCGGCGTCTTGGTTGGTCATGGCGGTCTTGTAATTCTGAGCCACCTGCTGAGTCTGCTGCGCGTCGGTGCGGCTAGCCTGATCTCGCGATCCTTCACCGGCCGTGGCCGCCTGCGAGAGTCCGCTGGACAGCTTGATGTTGGTGGTGTTGGGTCCCATGCCGCAGGCATCACAGGCCTGCACGATCTGGGAAACGTAGAAGGCGGTGCCCCCTCCCGGGTTAATGGGCCCGGGCAATCCGGCGCCGGGGTTGTACCCGGCGTTTTGGGCGGGGGTGGGGTTGTTCGCGGAGGTACCCTCGATCAGCTGGCGGAAGTACTCACCGGCCTGCCGGTCTGTCGGCTGTTTATTCATCTGGGCTCGCAGCAGGTCCATAAAGCCGCTGGGGAACCGCTGGATGTGCACGGTGGACGGATCCCAGTGCCCCACCTTGGTCAGCAAGTCGAAGAGCATCTGGCTCAGGCCGGTGTCGCCGTATTTGCTATTCGGGTTGCTGGGATCAGGGCTCCCGCCGGGAGGAGAGTATTGCTGCTGGTTGAAAAAGTTCAGCGAATCCTGCAAGCCAGGGTTCCACCAGTAGCACAACAGCCGCTTGAGGGTGCAGGTGGCTTTGAAGGACACGATGGCCGGGTAAATTTGCAGGAAGGGGACAGAGTCCAGGTAGCCCGAGAACACTTGGATCCAGTCCCCGCCGCGCTTCATGTAGCAAGTCACGCGGTCCATGCGGTAAAACAGCGATCCCCCCATCACCGTGCCATTGGTGTAGCGCAGGCCCTTGTTGTGGCACTCCCAGATCAGGGTGGAGGCGGCGTTTTCTTTGCGGAGCACCGTACCGCGCACGATATCGGCGCTGATGTCGAACTGCTTCCCGTTGTGCGCGATGAGGATGCGGCAGTCGGGGGAGTAGACCAGTGTTCCGTTGACCGGCGGCCAACTGGTGTTGTTCAGCGGCTGAGCGGAAGGTCCCAGGTTGGGTTGAGGCCCGGGTCCTGCTGGGACGGGCGGCGGGGTGACGGCACCTGTCGGAATGAACTGACCGGGGATCCCGGCTCCGGCCCCGGTCCTGTCTCCTGGCGTGATAGACATCCAATCCCCTCCTATACGTTGATCGGCCCTTTAGGGGGCACGGGGGGCAAGGGCACCTGCCCGCCGCCGGGGAAGGGGGAGTTGGGGGATGGTGTCCCGGGACTGACATCGGGCGGCACGAACATCCCGTCGGGGCTGCCCGCCCCGTAGACGGTGTCGAACAGCGGGGCCTGACTCACGACGAAGGTGCGTTGGGAGACGAACGAGTCGATCAGCTCGATGGCGAAGCTGGCGCGCTCGGCGTAGTGGAACCGCTCACCGCCAGCCTTGAAACTGTGGATCAAGCCGGTCCAGTTCATGATGTTGCGCGCGGGCCAGAACAGCGTGACGCCGGGCTCGACGTAGTTGGTCAGCGCGTTGAGGTGGTGGGTCCGCACGAAGTTCTGGAAGGCCCGATACTCGGCTTGGCTGGCGAAGATGACGTCCAGCTGCAACTCGGGATGCTGGGCTTTGATCGGGAAGTAGACCATCATCTTCTTGGTCTGTCCGCTCATCATGGTGCCGAACATGGGCGCGGAAAACCGCAGGACGTTCATGGTGAACTCCCCGGCGTAGGTGGTCCGGATCAGCAGTCGGCTCACCGGAAAGCTCCCGGCGCGGGTTGGCGTATCCGCTCGTCGAAGTCGTCGGAGGTGATCATGTAGACCAGGCCAATCTCGTAACTGAAGCCGATGCCGTTGAGGTTGACGTCCGGTGGATACTGGGCGGCCACCGGATTGGGGCGCGAAATAGGACAGTTGGAGGCATAACCCATGGACATGAGATCTCCTTAGACAGTGACAACTTTGGGGCCGGGGGGAGCAGCAGGAGGAGCACCGGGAGCGGGAGGGGCACCAGGAGCTGGTGGAGCACCGGGAGCGGTGCCAGGATTGGGGTTCGTCGCGTTGGGGAGCAGAAGGGTGGAGAAGCCCCCGCCGCTTCCGCCGGTGCCGGTGCCGGGGCCCTGGTAGGGGCCGTACGCCGAGCCGCTGTTGTAGCGATCGCGCTTCCAGCCGATGCCGTCTCGCATCCTGTTCAGAGTGGTGTCGATGATGGCGCCGGAGACGATGCCGGAGACGTCTTCCTGGACCTTGAAGTGCAGCTCCAACGGCCGCACGGTGGCATCCACCTCGTCTTTGAACGGGATGGACAGCGCGTAGACCTTGAACTTCCAGTTGCGGGTCGTGTACTGGAAGGTGGCTGGCTGCGCCAGTGGGTTCTTCTGGTAATCCAGGTAGTCGCGCAGCCACAGCGCAAGGTTGGCGGCATAGGACCACCCGGCGTTCCCGGCCTCAACAACCACGATCAGGTCGTCGATCTTGCAGGACAAGATCTGCACCACCCTGCCGCCGAACGTCTGCTCGATGTTGGTGTTGAGCGTGTAGGAGAAATTGACCAGGTTGGGGTTGGTGCGGAAGCGCCAGGTGTGCCCGGCGTACGACAGCGAGGCGATGCCCCGCAAAGGGGACTGGAAGTCCGAGCTGGAATAGTTTTGCGGTGCCGTAACCGGGATCTGCTTGAAAGGCAGTTCCGGCATCGCCTGGACGGCCGACTGGGGGCCGAACGGATTGGTCAGCGGGTTGGTGACCGGCCCGGGTGCTGGACCGACCGGAGGCAGATTTCCAATGGGCATCAGCCGTACCTCATCCCGCGCGAAGTGATGCCGTCACCGGGCGGCGCGTTGTTCTTGGTGGCGTTGCCGTAGCCCGCGTTGGCCGCCTGTTCGTTGGAGGTGATCGGGACGTAGTTGGGCACGTTGAGGACTTGGCGCATGTTGGCCGGATGCACGGTGACCTTCAGTTCGCCGGATAAGCCGCTGGGCTTGGTGCCGCCTCGGCCGTCCCCCGAACCGGGACCACCCGAACGATCAGTGGCTCCCGGGATGTCGGAGAGCTTGCTGCCCGCGCCGGTGTCGCCTTTCTGACGCACCCGTATCTTGCCGCTCTTGAGGTCTCTGAGCATGTCGGCGTTGGTGGGATCGAAGGTCTTCCAGTCGCTCCCTGCTCCCACCTCGAAGCCATGGCCACCGAAGGCGGTCACCAAGTTTTGTTCGATGTCGAGCGACTCGCTCTGGCCGGTCATACCGTGCTTCTCGGCATAGCGCTGAGCGACATCATCGGGGATGGAGAGGTTCGCTCCCCCAAGTCCACCTATCCCCCCGAGCCCGAAGGGACCACCCATCCGATCAGTCAGCGCCTTTCGGCCCTGCGCAATCTGACCTTGCCTGCGCGCCTTGGCATCCTGATCCCGTGCCGTCTGATCCTCCACCAAAGGATCGTCTTTGGCCCCACTCCCCACTTTGCCCGCAGAGTCCATCATTTTCTTTGCCTCAGCACGGTTTAGATTGACGCCCAGCAAACTCCTCATGTTCAACTGGAACATCATCACGTTGCCGTGGGACATCTTCGCGATCCATGCGATCGTGTTCCACTCCGCGCTGGAAAACTGACCGTTGCTTATCAAGGCTTCGGTAATCGAACCGGGATCACCGGCGGTGGCGCCAGGGACCTTTATCGGGGTGCCGCCGGGTCCGCCGTGCGCCTGCAGCAGCAAACCCGCTGTGGGTTTGCCCATGATCGCGTTCTTCAGGTTGGCGCCCATGTCCGCCATCCCGGGCTGGCCGGAAAATTCCTGACCGGCTTCGACGCCAAGCTGGTAAGCCCCCTGTGGTGAAGCCCCGGCCTGTATCGCGCCCCCTGAAACCGACTCGAAAGCCCGCTCGCGCTCTGGCAGCGTGTTGTAGCCGGTCTGTGACAGCGCCTTCATGGTTGCCATCGACTGCGACAGGTTCTGGGTCAACCCGATGACCGACTCGTTGCTGTTGTGCACCCCTTCTTGCAGGATTTTCTGGGACTCTGCCACCGACATGTTCATGTCCTTGAGGTTGGACGCCATGAACGCAGTGACGGTGTCGAACTCCTTGCCGGTGTAGCCCTGTGTCAGCGCGCTCTGGATGATTTCGCGGGACTGCTGAGTGGTGAGGAACGGGTTCAGCGCCATCATGCGGGCCTGCATCTCGTAGCCGAAGCCCTCACCGAAGCCGCCGCCTCGGATCTGCCCCAGCGCCCGGTAACGCTGGATCTCCCCGCCGATCTTCTTGTAGGCCCCGTAGGCGGCCACACCTGCGGTAATCCCGGCGCCCGCTATCCCCAGGCCCTTGCCGAGTTTGCCCAGTTGGCCGCCGCCCTTCTTGGGGCTCTCCTCCCCCTCGCCTTCCTCTGGCTCTTCGACGCCTTCCTCGGTTTCCCCTTCCGTCGGGACGGACGGCTCCTCCCCTCCCGTCCCGGCCGTGCGGATCCTGGGCCCCCCGGTGGGCGCCGACGGGTCAGGTCTGCTTCGTTGGAGCTTGGCTCCCCAGTTCTGCAGGGCCCGGCCGACCATGCCTCCCAAGCCGCGTCCACCGACACCCGCCGCGCCCGCCACAGTGCCCGCCGTACCCGCCCAGTCCGCCACCCTGTCACGCCACGATTCCCACGGGGCTGCCGGAGCCTGAGGGGAAGCGCGTCCCCTACCGCCGCCGCCGCCACCCCTGGCGGGTGCTGTGCGCTTGGCCTCCTCCTGCTGCTGCCCCTGGTCGCGGACGGCGATGCGTTCGGCCAGCCTGTCCAGGGACTCCTGGGAAATCGACACCTGAGGCAATTCACCCTGCTTGCCGCCACCCCAGGCCGCCCGAGCGTTGAGATAGGCACGCGGATCCTGTTGCGCCAGTTGATCGAGCATGGTCTGCGCGCCACCAGTGGGTATCTGGGGGACGACGGCCGGGGTTCGGTGCGCCGGAACACCCATACCCTCGGTCACCCCGGCCCACGGCTGGGCGTGAGTCCCGGTGGGTACCGCCGTGCTCACCTGCGGCTGGGCACCTTTCGCGGTGAGGGCCCCCATCCGCTCCATGGTGGCGGCCAGGCTACGACTGCTCTCGGAGGTACGTTCCTGGGCCTCGTTGAGCAGCTGGATGTAGCGGGTGAAGCTGTCCACACTGCGCGCGGCCGCGTCACTGTTGGTGCGCAGGCGTTCCAGCTCGGTGTTGATCTCGCGCATCTGCGCGCTGGCCTCGGCGGGGATCTCGAAGTTGACCCGTGCCGAGATGAAGTCGTCGCCACCTGTGGTCATAAGCGACGCCCGGTGGAGACGTAGTCAGGCGGCAGCTGCCCGGCGGCGATCCAGCGTTTGACCGCGTTGTTCTCCTGCTGTTCCAGGAACTGGTCGATCGCGTCGTAGTCGCTGTCCTGCAAGGGCAGACCCTGCTCTTTGAAGCCGTCTTCCTCCTGCTCTTCGTCCTCGTCCTCGATGCCCAGCTCTTTGAGGATCTCCTCGCGGTACAGCTCGATCCAGCGCGGGGGGTTCAGATTGAAGGTTTGCTCGATCAGCTCGGCGTGCTTGTCTTCCTTCTCGGTTCGCCGCTTCAGGTACACCCAGTACAGCAACGCCCAGAACTGAGCCTTACTCAGCTCTTTCTGATGGAGCAAACCTCGTTCGTGGGCTAGGCGCACTTCCAGCTCCGACTTTGCGTCTAGCCTTTTTGTTTTCCCAGTTTGTCCAGCAGCTCGGCGAATTTGATGTCGAGGTTCATGATCGCCCGGTAGATCTCGGTGACCACTGCCGGATAGAGCTTCTCGATCTCGGCCGCTCGCTTCACGAAGATGGACTGTGCTGACTCCTCGTCGGACAACGGCTGGTAGAGGGGCTTGTGATCCAGCTGGCGGACCCCGGCCGCGCACACCGCGATCTGGTAGGACCGCGAGTCCGCCGGTGGGGCGTCCTGATACTCCTTGCAGTACAGCCCGATGCGCTGGTCGTCGCCCACTGACAGGCTCTCGATTTCCACCGGGTGCCCGAAGACATCGACGATGTCGGTCATGCGCCCCAGCGTGAGCAGCGAGGAGAACAGCTGGCGCTCGGCCGGGGTCAGCTCGGTGACCTTCTCCTCCTCCTCAGGCTCCTCGGGTAGTTCCCCCTCCTTGGGCTCGAATCCCGGGGGACCCTCGTCGTCGCCGTGAAATTTGGCGAAGGGTTCGCTGGCCGGTTGGAAGGCGGCGATGTTTTTCGCCGCCTCCTCGGCCTCCTGCTGGGCGCGCATCAAGCCCGGGTGCACCATGGCCGGGACCCCCACGTTGGGGCCTGCCCCGGGATTCTGGGCGGACATAGCACCCATCGGGACGACGGGCTGTGCCAGTGAGGGCTCGACGAACTCGTTGATTGGTTGCACCTGCGCTGGATTAGGGGTTAGTCGACGTCCTGCCATCAGATTCTCTCCGCTACTTCCCGAGCCTCGTTGGCACTGTTGTAGGGACCGGAATGCGGCTTCCAACCACTTTCCTGATCCGGCCGGTGCCAGATCCGGTAGAACTTCTTCGGGGTTTGGCCGACGTACCTGGTGTTGTCCTCGTTGCGATAGCCGCCGTACTCGTTCTTGGTCCAACCGCGCTCATCCGGCGGTCCGACAACCCGGGGATAGCTGCGCGGCCTGGTGGTGCGCTGCCATTCGGGCAGCTCTGACTCATCCTCGGCGGCGGTGGTTTCACGTGAAACACGAGCCATGGTGCCCGCCCAAATGCGTGAGCCCATGCGTTCAACCAGAGCGCCGGTCATGGGCACCGCCGTCGGAACCTGGGTCCCGAAAGGCTGGCCGGTGAACGGGTTCACATCCCCCGGCTGCATGACGCGCGGAGCACCGCTCGCCGTCGAGCCGGTCCCCAGCGAGGGATCGATCGTCGACTGTTGCGGCAGATGAGGCGAGCTGCTGGGGGGAGTTGGAATCTTCGGCTGGTGCAACCCCGGCGCCTTGGGCGTGGTGAGCGGCTTGGACTGGGCCGGTGCGTCAAAACCCCTGAGCCCGAACTGATCCGCCTGTCGAACAATGGACTGCGGCATGTGATCCCTTCCTAAAGAGGGCCTCTTCACCCTCTATAGGACGAGAGCTACACGCCTACAGGTTTGCGATATCCGTTGTTGACGTGCGCAACTTTCCAGGCCGCTTCGTGTTGCTCGTCGGTGACCAAATGAGCGCGAGCCTGCAGCCAATCGAACAAATCGTCCTCCCACAGCACATAGCAAGTCCATCCATGTCTGGCGTAATCCTGCTTCGTCTGGGCCTCGTGCTCAGATGGGTGCCAGTAACTGCCGAAGTACTCGTAGACCTGCTTGGCGGGCTCATTGACGAAATCAGGCACCCGGCGCCCGACGCGGATCCCGGTCGCGTGCCGATAGCCTAGCGCCTCCATGTACGGCACCAGCGCCAGTTCGTGGTTGGAACAGCGCTTCTTGGTCCCGAAGTGCACATTGCGGCGTCGGCCCTCAGTCTTGGCCCGTGCCCACTCAGCCTTCTTGGCCTCGGACATCTTGCGGCATACCTCAGCTCGCTTTTCCTCAGACCACGCTGCCCGTGTAGCTGCCGTCTTCTCGTTCTTATCGGCCCACACACCAAGCTCCCAATTCTTTCGAGTGGCCTGGCGCATTATCTCGCGCTGTTCGGGGGTGCTTTTGGCCGTGTGTCTCTTACAGGTACAGCCGGGCTCGCATTTGCGAGCCCTCTTAGCGACATGCTCGGGTTTCTGCTTGCGTCCCTTGAGGGGATGATTCATCACACGATCGTACTATACGATCTCTAGCTAACTTCCTAAATCAGGGTTTACGCAGGTCAGATGGCTAAACATTACTACTGTAGCAATACTGCCAGGTGATGGTCTTGGGCAGCGTCATGGTAGCGATGGTGATGTTCTCGCCCGCGTCCAAGTCGGTGATCGCGGTGGAGTGATAGACCAGCGAGCGCATGATGCCCTGCGGGGCCTTGATCACCTTCTGCAGCGTGACCGATCCGAGCGTGACTTGTCGCTTGAGAACGTCCAGCAAAGTCCAGGTGCCCTGTAGACCTGGGAGCATCTGCCAAACAGGTTCGTTCCAAAGCTCATAGAATGTACCACGCATTGTACCAACCCCAACCGCTTGTGCCGTAACGATTTCCAGTGGGACGGACTCGTCAATGGGCTGTACCGCTTGGGCCGCTGCAACGGGGGTGGGCTGCGTGTCGTTGATGACTTGAAGCCACGCCATCCGCAAACCTTGATACATCATGGTGGTAAAGCCGGAACCACCAACGCGTGTCTGTGACGGAGCCACGTCTCCTCCTTGTTACTGGGTGCTTTGCAGCGTGTTGGACGGCCCGCCGAAGTCGGTGATCGACGAGCTGGCCGGAGCGGTGATGGTCGTCGAGGTGGCCGTAGTCGACGTCGCGTTGGAGATGTTGCTGGTAGTGCCCTGCTGGGTGATGTTCCCCGACGTCAAACTGATATTGAAGGTCACGACTATATAGTTGAGTGGGAATGCCGGAAGCCAGCTGTAGCTAACTTCGATTACATCAGGGTTGGTCAGCAATTGCCGGGCTTCAAGACCGAAGTAGTCGACCAATAGTCCGTCGCGAACAAGGCTCTGAAGTGCAGCCTCAGCGGAGGCCTTGACATTTACCAGCGTGTAGTCATAAATGGGCTGGCCAATAAGATTGGCATTTTCCAGGTAGTCCCGCAAACGATAAACCATGGCATCCTGCTGGCCGATAATCGACCATTCCCGGTGCAACATATCCCTGTTATCGGTGGTCACGCCGTGGCGCACCCAGATCTGTAACCGCCGGGTCTTCTCGATGACGCACAGCCCGTTCTCGGTTTCCAGGTCCTTCTGGGCCTCGGGCTCGACTTCGGGAATGTCGTTCCAGCCGGTCGGCAGCTTGTGCGTCAGCGGCATGGCCCAACTCATGTTCATCGCCATCCCCGCCAAGCTGGCGGCCATGAACTGGGCGCCGATCGTGATGTCGTTGTTCAGCTCGGTAGAGAAGTACGTGAAGCGATCAGGGGACAGCAGCATGATGCGTTGGTCGGACAGCTCCATGGCGTTGTTCATCCGCTGAGTGGAGGGAACCCTGGTGCCGGTGCCGTCCATGCCGCAGACAGCGCGCCGCTCGAAGCGGTTGGCACTTTGTGAATCGACGTGCTCCTGCACCAGCTGCTGCAGTGGTTGTTGGCCGGTGCAGGGCACGACAATAGCGACCAGCGGCTGGTCAGCGAGAGTGGCCAGCGCATCGTTATAATCCCCGATGGTGGGATTACCTGGCGTGGTCGGTTTCACTGCCGCGCACACCAGCTGGTAGGCGCCGTTGAGGAAGGCGAACTGCGCGGCCAGTGTCAGCTCAGACTGGATGGTGCCGTAGGCGGCAGATCCCGGGGTGACGTTGTAGGGCAGACCGTACGCCGTGACGACGTCTCGGTAGGTATAGAACACCTTGGGCAGGAAATACGTGTCGTCGGTGAACTGGTAAGCCACTTGAATGGTTTCGCCTTGGGTAATGTGCCCACCGTCGATCACCCGGCTGATGGTGTAGAGCACGGTGGGAGTGCCGAGCGCACCACCCACCTGGACCACGGTGTAGTCGGCGCCCAGCGTGTAGACCTGCCCGCTGTTGGGGTTGGTCACCACGATGGTGGCCGGGTTGATGCCCGCGTTGCCCAAAGTTCGGTTGATGGCCGGAGTGGTGTCGTTGGTGTCGGGATTAATCAGCAGCGACTCGATGAACTGGCGGAAGCCGACCGACACCCCGAACAGACCGACCGCCGTCGGCAGCGTGGAGTTGACTGCCAGCTGAGGACCCGGCGTGGGGTTCACATAAACGCCAGGTGGCAGGTACCTACTGAAATCGATTGCCGATGACGGGGCCGTCGTCGGCGCCACCGGAGTGGTCATAGAGCCTCCCTGCTAGCGCGGTCCCTCTCTCCCTTTCTTGCGCGCAGGGGGGCGGTTTACAGCGTGCGCGAGGTCCGGACGACGACGTTGGCACCCTGGCCAACGGGCGGCAACGTGGGCGTTACACCCGGGGGCACCGAGTCCACGGCGGTGGGGAAGATATCGATCCGTTCCAGGGTGTAGGCGCCATCGTGGTCGAAGCGCACCTGGGATTGCCCGAGCAGTTCGAACGAGAAACTGTCGGTGTAGGCCATCCTGTCGGGCTGCCAGGGCACGCCCAGCTCCGCGCCCTGCCCGCCGGAGGCCATGGAGGCAAAGTTGGGGGTGACGCTGACGTAGGGGTTCTCGTTGAGCGCCGCGATCAACGTGCGGAACTGCTTGGTGTCCTGCTGGGGCTGAGTGACCCACACCTCGGGCGTGCGCGAGAACGAGATCATGGTCATGATGGCGTCCGACAGCCGGTCGCGATCCAGGTTGGTGACCGCCACGATGGACAGGATGACCTTGCCCATGTAGGTGAAGGCCTGAATCGGCGTCCACACCAGCTTGCCGTCGATTGTGGTCTGGGTCATGATCTCGTGGCCGATCCCGGCCGGGACCCACTGGTCGATGGAGAACTGCACCCAGATCCCCGGGTACTGCTCTTCGAGCAGCGGGTATTCCAGGTCGACGTAGACCTCCTTGCCGTCGGCAGCGCGCAGGTCGGTGCGCTTGATCGCGTCGCGCAGCGCGGACACCACGGCGCGCTTGGTGGCCTCGATGGGCCCGCCCGATGAGCCCGGCAGTATGCCGTTGACCTGCAGGTTGAGGTCGACGGGATTCTCATCCATGAACGCGTCGGGGCCGTAGGGCCCCTCGTCCGGATTAGTCATCGCCTGAAAATTCCTTTGAGCAGAGCCATGATGTCCCTCTTCAGATTGGGCCGGTCCTCCTGCAAAGCCTCGTCGATCGCCTGCAGCATGAAGTGCTTGGGCCTGATACCCGGGTGCCGCCAGCGCTGGTCGCGGTAGACCTGGCCGACGTGTGGGATGTTGACGTAGCCGGGCTCACCGACGTGGCTACCCCGGCGGATGTGCGGACCGTCGCCCTGCTTACAACTCATCGGGATGGTGCGCCCCTGCACCCACCACATCAGGTAGGGCCGGGTGCCTTTCTCCTGGTACATGACGTATTTGAGCGAGCTGTTGATCGCCACGATGCCGCCGGTGTTCTTCATCGGACTGATCGACTGGATAGTGCGCTCCGACCAGCCCATCGAACGCGCGCTCTGGCGTGCCTTCTTGGCCGCCAGCTCGGACGTGCGCTGGCAGCCGCTGCGGGGATGTGGGATCTTCATCGTGGCGGCTTCACTGCGCCCGGTTTGCCCAGCGCGGTCTGCGCAGTCACCCCATGCGTTTCAGCCGTTACGGCGGTGGTAGGCGGGTTGGCTAGGACGCTTAGGACGCTTGTCCCTACATCACCCGGCACGCCGACGACGCCATGGGCGGTGCGGTAGTTGCCGGTGAACAAGACACCCGGCTGAGCTGACTTCACTGCTGTGGCCATGATCTTCTCCTATCCCAGATATGCATATAGCGGCGGTATCGGCGCGGGGAAGCTCTGGCCGATGATGGGGAAGTCCCCGATCTTGATATTGCGCTGCAGCTTGGTGACCGGCGCGCGCTGGCCGATGACATCCCAGCGGGCCTGACCGAACCGGGCGCCGGTGCGCATCGAGTCGGGGGTCACCTCCCCTATGCCGTAGATCCCTTCCAGCTCCTCGGGCACCGGCGCAGCCAACGCCCCGCCCCAGATGCGCACCCGAGCCACGTAGTCGTGCTCGAACAACGTGGGGAAGGCCTCGGTCTGGATCTCGCGGGCGTCGGCCGTCCAGACACCGCGCGCGCTGACAGCCTCGGGTTGGCGGGTGTCGCTGAACAACGCCCACACCCGGCGGGCCTCACGTACGCCGCCGAAGTAGCCGGTGCCATAGCAGATCGGACAGTCGTTGGACCCTTGGGTGTAAATGTCGTCGGCGCAGTTAGGGCAGCGCATTTTGTTGGGGTCGTCTTTGGTGGGATGGTAGATCTGCAGCAGGATGCACTGCTCGCCGTGGTACTGCAGCGAGTCCCGCACCCAGTTGCGGGCTCGGATGACCGAGTACTGCTCGATTGCCTTGATACTCATGACGCGTGCCGCCGTTCGAGCTTGCGCTCGTCGATCCCCCAGTCGGGATCAGACCAGTCGTCGACCTCGCGTTCGGGACCCTGCCCCCACGGCAACTCGGAGTACGCGTCGGGGTCGTAGGCCTGGATCGGACCGACGTGCGGGACGGCGCCCCTCTTCTGGTTCGCCTTCAAGTCCTCGTGGTAGAGGTCGTGGTACTCGCGCGGGATTGTGCCGTTGTCGCTGATCTTCTTCTTGACTGTGGCTCCGTTGGCCACCCAGCCCGCCTGCGCGGTCTCATTCCAGGGGTAGGGCCCGTCATGGGGCTCAACCAGATAGATGTTGGGCTTCCTGTCGTTTTGGGCCCAGCCCTCTGCGAAGCTGGGGTGGTTCTCCAACCAGACCCAGTCGCGCCGCCCTTCATAGGGCTTGCCGAACGAGGCCGGGGTGTCGTAGAAGCCGTGCTGTCGGCTGTCCGGTGAGTCGTAGGAGCTGGCGCCGCCGCGCGGCAGGATGTGGGCACCCTCGGGGATGTCGTGGTGACTGGCATGAAACCAGACGTTGGGAGCGTAGGGCTTACGCGGCTCTTCACCGGCTGGCAGCTTGTCGAAGAACGGCGGCTCGGGGTAGTCGTGGGCTTCCTCCGGCAATGGCATGGCTAATCGCCTGGAAGGCTGCGACAGCACCTCATGCCAGGGACCGTCGTGGTCCTCGTCAACCTCCTGATCGGGATCAGCTGGGCCGTTCCAATAGTCATTATCGTAGGGACGGATGCGCACACCGCTGACGTTCAGATCGGTGCCGGGCAACAACGTGTGCTCTTTCTCCCAAGGGAATGAGCGGATTCGCTCGCCGGTGTCGCGGTCGAACTCGCCGGTGGCGGCGCGGTTAGGATCCTCGCCCCGGCCGTCCCAGTCTGCCGAGATGACCGCCTGTAGGTTGCCGCCCTGGCCAGTATCCTCGCGAGGCCATCGAGCGAACCGTTCAGCCTGGGTGGGATCGGCGGTCCAATGCCAACCCATGCCTTTCTCCGGACCATAGGCGTGCCCGTTCATCTCGCTCACGGTATGCGGGCCAGCCAGTGCGTCGAGTAGGTGACCACCCAGCTCGGGGTGATCCCAATCGCCACCAGACAAGATCTGATGGACCTTTTCCATGCCGGGGTGGGTGGTGTCCAAATTGACGCCACGGTAGAGCTTAGTGGTCATGCCGGGAATGGTCAGTTGCTCAGCCACCCGCCCCTTGTCGTACCCGGCCGCCAGAATCCGGTCGGCCGCCGCCTGGCTGTGCGCCTTATGCTCATCGGTCAGCGGCGACTGGCCCACCAGCTGATCGCCCCACTCGTAGTCGTAGTCATCGGGTTCCATGTCCAGGTGCCGGGCCACCAGCCCGGCGGTGTGCTCGGCCTGGCCTTCCAGGATCTCCTCGGCCTCGCGCAGGTGATCGGGTGTCTCGGCATGGCCTAAAGCAACGTGGCCCATCTCGTGCAGCGCCTGCCCGGCCGGGTGATGCGCGAATGGGGAGATGGCGATGCGGTGGCGCTTGTCGCGATAGTTGGCGTAGGCGTCAAGCCGAAAACCTTTGGGCGCCTTGGCTTCCTTGGGGTCAAACGGGATCTCGTCGATGCCCAGGCTGTTCAGCGCGCGTTGCAGATCCCAACCACTGTGGTGGGTGTACTGAGTCTTAGGGGTCCAGCCCCGGTTGGGACGCCCCTGCCAGCTCTTGGTGGTGTCCAGGTTGCCGCCCCGGTGCAACTGGATGGATCCGAAGCGGTATGCCATGCTCGCTCGATGCTTTGCAAGTTCTTCGCGATAGGCACGCTCCGACTCCGGCGTCATCCCGGGGAGCGATTCGCCTGCAGCTTCAGCGGCCCGAATTTTGCTTGAACTCATGCCCTCTTCGGGATCGCGCGGCAGGGTGAGGTAGTTGTAGCCCTCGTGATTGGAACCAACCTCACCGGAATATAGCGACGGATGCTGCTCGGGAGCACCGGGCACGGTGGCGTCTTCGCCGGTGACGTTGATGATGGTGTGATTCGGATATTGCCGCTGCGCCCAGTTCGCGAGATCGGTGCGCCGTGGCTTCCCTGTGGCAAGCTCGACTTCCTCGGACGGCCCGGTGTGAACCTCCACAGGTGCGCCGTTCATCTCCTCTGGGAATGCAACCCTGCTCATGTTGGCACGAGCCTGCAGGCCCAGTCGTTGCCGTGGATCCAGCTGTTTCTCCGCTAACAGTTTATCTGCGGTGGGTGCAACGATGGAGCCGCCCACTTTGTATCCGGCCTGGGTGAGCACATTATGCGCGTCCTGCAATGTGCTCACGTGTCCCTCATGTGGTGGGTTGAATGCGCCGCCATACACAAGTGCGACGGGTTTGTCTTTCGGGGGAGCACTGTCGGTTACGTTTAACGAGATTCCCGGCATCTGGATGGGCATGGCCAGGGCGAACGTCTCGGCCTGCCGCAGAACGCGCATCAGGGGATCCTGGTGGCCGGGAAACTGATCGCCGCTGCCGCCGGGTAGAACTTGAACGCGCGGGTCATCGCGTTGTAGGGGCTGAACAGGAACAGACTGCGCGCGCCGGAAGACCCGAAGAAGCCACCGCCGAGCAGCAGTGCACCCCGGCCCAGCTGCAACAGCTCGCGTTTGGCCATTTTGACCATCGTCTGGTACTCACTCCACTCGGAGTTGAACAGGTTCTCCCAGCGCTGGGCGTAGTCGCGCCGGTCGGTGTAGGTGACATTCATCCCGGGGAAAGCGGGGATCTCGATGTAGGTCCGCCAAGCGTGACGCACCACTTCCAGGTAGGTGCCGAGCATCAGCAGCCCGTTGAACTGCCCGCCGGTGGCACCCGGCCCGCTGAAGGTGTAGGTGGTGACCGGGAAGCCGGTGTAGTTGAACCGGGTGGTGGCCACCGCCGCCAGCTCGGAGATGCGCTCGTAGTCGAAATGGGTCTGGAACTCATCGATCAGGTGCAGGCCGCCTTCGGTGGAGTCAAACAGGTCCCCGAACATCCAGCTCACCTGCTGAACCATTAGCTTGTCCTCGGGGGATAGCGCTTCGTATTGCGGCATCTGGTCGAGGATCTGCAGGAAATCGTTGTAGGTGAACGAGCTGCCGTTCACCTGGTAGGTCCACTGCGCGGTGAGCACGCCCCGGTTGCCGGTGTAGGCCGGTCCGATCGGGTAGTCATACATGCCGGTGTCGGCGCGGTTGATCTGGGTGGGGTCGGCGGTGATCACCAGCTCCCCGCGCGGGTCGGTAGCGGTGGCAGTGGGATCAGTGACGTCGTCGAACCACACCTGCAGCTGCAGTGTGCCGGGGTCAGGGTCCACCGCGTTCTGGCCGTCGTAGATGGTGATCGCGACGTAGCCATAGCCGTTGAGGGCAACGAATTTACGCACCAGCGACTGGTCAGTGATCTTCGGAGAGAAAATACCGATTCCACTCGGAAAAGCGACCACGGCCTCTCCCTTATATCCCGAGGAAGGTCAGGCCCATGCGGCTGGTCAGACTGTTGGCTTGATCGACGAACGTGTTGACCACCCCCAGGCCCTGACTGGCGACATAGGACACCGCTCCGGTGACCACGTCACCGGAGTTAAGCCGGATCGGCCCTTGAGCCGCGACGGTCTGGGAGAAGCCAGGAATATAGTTCTCCCCGCGCTGGAAGACGTTGGACTGGATGGAGGACAGCGAGTTGTTGACGAACAACGCCACCGAGGCGACGTTGGGCGCGATCGCCGGGTCGAACTGGACGGCCAGGTTGGTGGCGTACAGACCTGCATCCGCGACGATGATCTGCGCGGCGTCAACCGCGCTGTTGAAGAGGTTGCCGACGTCGTCGACTATGTCGTCCCACAGCAGCTCGATCCAACCAGGAGTATGCAAAGCCTGCGGTCTGGCCTGCTGCAGCTGGACGGTGGGCACCTGCAGGAAAGGGATCAGCTGCCACGCGTACCCACTGCCGGTGTCGGCCCAGATCCGCAGAAAGTTGGTGTCAGTCTCAAAGATCATCAGCCCGGGGAACGGGCTGGGCGGACGGTCAAGCGAGTCACAGATAAGGTAGGGCCGGTTGAGGATGTCAGGTCGAGACGCGGCGTAGTCGAGCTGCAGATTCCCCGGGGCGGCCTGGTTTGCACCCCTACCGAGCGTGTGATGAATCGAAGTGAGCGCAGTGTCGGTGTCGGGGACGGCATGCGTCGAAGACTGCGGCAGGATATGCGTGCCATCGGCGCCACCGGCGTGGTTGTGTGTCTTAAGGGCGGTCAGCCCTTCCAGACCCATGATCGCCGCACCCTGATCACCGATCGACTGTGTCAGATCGCGAGTGCCATCCCCGGCCGACGAGAGCGGAGTGTTCTCGGGATCGGAGGGAATGGTGAAGACGTCGTTGGTGGCGGGATAGCCCGTCGATCCCGATGCCACTGGGTCCCTCCTACTGGATAGGCGGCTGGACGCCCGTTCCGGCGTTCGGTGAGTTGACCATGCCAATCGAGTCGGCGAAGTCCTTCAACGGGTCAGCGTTGATGTAAGGCTGCCGCAGAATGTTGTTCAGCTGCTGCGAAGGGAAAGGGGCTGGTGCGGTGGTGATAATGGTGACGGCCATTTTTTCTTACCTCTTCCGGTTTAGACTGCTCACATCCCGGCGTGTCGGCTCATGGTGTCGGCCTTGATGCGCCGGGATCTCCTTTCGCTCTTGGGTTTACGGGAAACTGGTGTTGGCCACGCCCACGACACCGGCGGCGTCATAGAAGGTCTTCATGGGATCGATGTTGGCCGTCAGGCCCGCCGTGGCCGCGTTGAAGCCCTGACCACCAGCGGTAGTCACCAGCTTCTTGGTGCCGAGATTCTTCTCCGCGTTGCGCCCAGACGTCTGGCTGGCGGTGGCCGTGGAAGCCGGATTGGCCAGCGTGTCCAGGACACTGGTGGGTCCGGTGGCACTGCCCTGGCCCGGCCCGATCGCGCCGATATTGTAGTTGCCGGTCCGGTATTGCCCGGTGAAGATGACTCCCGGCTGGGGTGCGGTCATAGTGTTCTCCTATTGGTAGTACTGCTGCATGGCCTGTGGGGTGATCGGGGCGCCTTGCTGGTAGGGCCGCTGCTGAGGCACCCCGGGCTGGGTTTCGCCGACCACCATGGACCCGAACTGCCAGCCCTGCTCGCCGGTCTGCGGGTTGGTGACCAGCGAACCCACCCACAAGTGTTCCTCATGCTGATGAGCCTCGCACAGCGGCGGGCGGCCGCCCTTGTAGTCGGCGTAGGTCATCATCGACTGACCGCCCTCGATGCCCAATGTGGGCATGCCGCGCTCGTCGCGGCCCCAGCGACCACAGCGCAGGCAGGGCCGGGTAACGATGTCCTTCTCGTTGTTGGACGGCTGCAGCGGGGCTCTCAGCGCCGCCAGCGTTTCATCGGCGTAGCTGGCGTGCTGGGCCATCATCAGCTCGATCTCATCCTGCATCTCGTTGTCGGTGCTGATGGTGATCGTCCCGCGCATCCAGGCCCGCTGAATGCCTCGGATCTCCAAGGCCAGCTTGGGCAGCATGCACATCGCGTCGGGCCTTCCGGCCGGGCCCAAGTCGAAGTCGACGCGCTTCTCCCCCAGCGCCTGGTGACAGCTGAACTGGCGGTGCGGGTCGTTGTGCTTGACATACAGCTCGCCGTCATATTTGCGCAGTTCGCGAAGGCTCATCATGGTCCGCTTGGGTGGCGCCGGTGCGACAGCTGGTTCGACCGGGGCGGCGCTGCGCGATCGCATCTCGTCGATGAAGGCCTGCTGCTCGGCCAGCTTGGCTTCCAGTAGGGCGATGCGCTCGTCGGCGGCACTCTGCGCGCTATCGGTCGTGGTCATGATGATCCTCCTCAGGGTGGGAGGTCCCGCCAGAGTCCTCTGCTCGCTAAGCGGGTCCCTCTACCCTCTAAGGCCTGAGGAGCAGACAACTACAGCCCGCCCCCCGAATAGCAGGGGAACGGGCTGTAGGACGCGCCGCAAGTGGCCGGGTGCAGCGCGTTAAGTGGGGTCGACGAGAGGCAGACGGCTGGCCGTGTACTCGTCGATGTCGACCACGACAGGATTGGCCAGTTCCAGATCGGTCAAGGTATTGACGAACTCTTGCATGTCACAGGTGCATTCGGACTGCACGCGAATCTTCTGCATACGTCCCGTGTCGGGATCAATCAGGGTCACTACGTAGTTCTTCATTGGGCCCTTTTCCACTAGAGGTGCTCTAGCTTTCCTCTAAAGGTTAGCCCATATTAGGCACGGCAAACGTAAACGTGGAAAGAACCGGGCCAGAAACTCGCTCTGTGGCCCGGTTTTTTCCAGGTAAATCGTCGTTACGAACTTTGTATCGGAGTCACTGTCGCGTCGGGTGGAAGCGCCCCAGCCGTGGTGGCCACCGCACCGTCTGGCACAACTACCGGAACCGCGCCAGCTGGGACTTCCACCACCGGCGTAGTCGGCGGCAGAGTCCCCGCCGGTACGGGAGGTTGGCTGGGATCTACCGGAACCGGCGTGTTGTCCGCAGGTGTCGGGGGCGCGGGCGGTGGCTGGTCCGGAGGAGTAACAGCTGGCGCGTTGGAGGTGAACTGGTCAGCCGTGCTCGTCGCTGACGTGGAACCGTCAGGGTTGACCACTACCACGTCGTAAGTGCCGTCGGCCAGCGCCGGGGTGACGGCGATGAGGTTGGCGTCATCCTGCAGCGTGTAAGAGGCAGCCGGGGTCGAGTTTCCCGAGCTGTCCACAAAATTCACGCCGGTGATGTTGGCGAAGCCCGAGCCCGTTACCGTCACGGTGTCGCCACCGGCGTCGGTCCCGTTGTTAGGGGACACGCTGGCCACTGTCGCGCTCGGGGCAGCGGGCGCCGGAGGGGTGGGCGGCGTGTCAGGCGGCGGGGGAGTGTCCGGAGGGGCCGGAGGAGCCGGGGGGACCGGGGCCGGGGGCGGAGTGACCGGATTAAACGCGGCGATTTGGTTGGCCAGGTCGGTCACCACCTGTTGCAGCTGAGTCACAGCGTCCTGAGCAGCCTGCAACTGTGCGGTCACATCGGCCACCTGCGCATCGTCGACTTGCTTTGCGGCCTCGGCCGCCGCCTGAGCGGCCTGGGCGTTAGCCACTGCGGTCTGGGCGTCGGCCAACTGGGACTGCAAGCTGGCAATGGTCGACTGGTCGCTTTGCTGGCCAGCCGCCAGGTTTTGTACGTCGGTCTGCAGGGTGGTAAGCAATGTCTGCAGGTCGTCAACTAATGCCATGAGTCCTCCTAGCTTGGTGTCTATCGAATCAAGTCTTTCGGAGAGGCTGGTTCGCTCTTCAAACCAATCGATGATTGGCTGAAGAAGATCCTGTATCTCGCCCATGGCTCCTCCAAAAGTCCTCTCGCCCTTTTCCCCGCGAACCGACCTTTTCAACAGGGTATGCAGGCTGAACGTCTGTCAAACAAAGCCAGCGTAAACGCTACTACCGAGTCGCATGGCGCAACAGATGATCGGCTCGGGCCAACGCAGCCATCGCCAACAGCTTGGCCATCGGGCGCATCCAGTTGGGCCGGTTGCCGATGTCGGGCAGCTCCCGACGCGGGTCGTACTCCTCCCCGATCTCCGGCGTGTAATTGGGGTTAGGCCAAGCCAATTCACCTTTGGGCGCCTTCTTCGGACCCGGGTATGTCTTGCCGGGATTCTTGGCCTCCCACTTGGCCGCGTTGGCGTCGTACTTCTGCCGGTCCAGATCCTCCTTGAACTTCAACCAGACGGTGGCCTGCACCTGCTTGGGGGTGAGGTGTTCGTGCGGCGCCCGGTCGGCGTTCAGCCGCCGAGTGGCCTCCTGCACGGCATGCCGATAGAGGTTGTAGCCGACCGGAATCTGCTGCCGGGTCACCGGATCGATCTCCGAACCGCCCAGCTCGGGTGGCGCCAGATAGCGTGTCTCCAACGTGCCACCGTGCGGCTGGGCCATGGCGCGGACCATGTGGGTGTCGATCACCGCATCCTGGTCGTCGAGGTTGGTGTAGTAGCCCTGGTCGTTGATCGGGGTGGCGTTGACGATGTTGTTGTAGAAGCTGTTGATCTTGGGCCCGCTCAGATGCTGCTGCCACTGATCGCGCGGCGCGTTGAAGATGGCCTTGGAGCGTTCCACGTTGCCGCCGATGGTCGGCAGCCCGGCGGATCCAATCGGCGTCTGCGGATTGAACTCGCCTGGCAAGCCGGTGGACTTGACTTTCTTCTTGCGGGCCTGTGCCACCGCGCGCGTCATCCGCGCCAGCTGGGTGTCGACGCCGGTGTGCGCCAGCCCGTTGAGCCACTCCTCGCGGATGTTCGGGTCGGCCATCTCCGGCATCACCTGGCCGTGGGCATCGGCGTAGCGCTCCATCTCCTCGGCGGTCTTGGGTTCGTGGCCGTTCTCGGCCATCCACTGCTGGTGCACCTTGGGGTGGATGTAGCTCTGCTGCCAGTCGTATTTGTTCTCGGGCCGGTAGTTGAGCAGAAAGTGCATCCCGTTCTGCAGGTTGTTGCCCCACTCCTCATGCGGGGACAGCCCGGCCATGATGCCAGCCGCTCGGGGGAAGTCGTGGATGGTCTTGTTGGACAGGTCTTTGGTGGCCTCGTGTGCGCCCCGATACCACCATCGGCCCTCGGTCTGCTGATCCGGCGTGGCATTGCGGTAGTGGTCCATCGTGTTGCCGATGAGGTGTTCCAAGTCGATCTTCTCGCGCACCTTGGTGCCCCGCGCCAGCACCACCAGGGCCTGGGCTATCGCCGAAACGAACAGTCTGCGGTCGGACCGGAAATGCCCCCACTCGGGCTCACCGACGTCCTCGCCGGTGTCGGGGTGATAGAACCGGCCCTCGCCGGGGCTGTACTTGACCTGGCGCCAGATCCGCTCGGCCTGGTCCTCGGGGCCGGTGTCTTGGGGAACACCCGACGCCCACCCGGGACCCTTCAGCTTGGTGACCCACCGGGGATTCTGGACGAACATCTCCCCGACGTCATCACTGAGGCCCTCGTCCCCCATGGTCATCCAGGGCCCGGGGTTGCGGCCGGGGAAGATGTTCACCGGCTTGGTCTCGACGGCGGTGCCCGCTGCCAGCACCTGGACGGCGTGGGCCATTGCAATAATCACCGCATGCCGGTCAACGGGAGAGCTGTCCATGTCATCGAATCCCACAGCACTCACGCCAAGATGGTCAGATGCCGTTCGTGCGGCTGGGTACCCGCCGTCTACAGGAAGCAGTCCAGCGGGCACATGCGTCCCACCTGCAGCACCGTTGCGAGAAGCCGCAGAGCCAACAAGAAACGGGACTTCGGACTCACCGCCTCGGAGAGAGACGCGTTTCTCGAAGGGAAGGCGTGCGAGATCTGCGGCAACACTGAGGACCTGGTGCCTGACCATTGCCACGTCACCAAGGTCATTCGTGGCGTTCTGTGCCAGCAGCATAACCGGGCCCTCGGTCTACTCGGGGACACCGTCGAGGGTGTTCGACGTGCCCTCGCCTACCTTGAGAAAGAAGTCCCGGGGGATCGCCCCGGGACCTCTTAGCTCTATTGTTCCGCATTGGAATTCGCAGAACGAATTGCTGGACTTATTGCTTCCGGAGAATTATGATGCCCCGGGGGTTCAATATGGCAAGTCCAACCAATTCGTCCATGACCCAGCCTTTATGGAACTGTTGGACGAGGTTATTCTCCTCGACGTCCAGGCTGTACATGACCGGAAATACTCCAAGAAATTCCGGATCCGGAGTCAGGTACGTGGTGCCGATCGGAATGATGATCGACTTGCCGATTTGGAATTCGCCGAATTGAACGATTCGCTCGCCCGCGACAACGCTGTCCTTAAAGGCCCAGCCCGTCGTGTTGATATCCCACCTATAAAAATCGCGATATTCTTTTGGATTCACCAGAAGGCGCGTCGAGTCGAGCATGCGCTGGTCGGTGAAGGTCACCGCGTTGTACAGGTCGTCGGGTGCCAGGATGTCCCCGGCCACCGAGATCTCATTGGGAAGGCTGCCGGTCACCGGCGTGGCTGAGGAGTCGACGAGCCGGTACTGTGCGGCGGCCGTCTCGACCAGGGATACCAACCGACCATCCTCCTGGCGCATAATCGCCTGCTTGGAAAAGTCTTGTTGGTATTCGACCAGATTTGCCCGAAGGAAGTACAGGTCCTCCTTGCGAATAATGGGGAACGTCGCAATTCGGAATAATTGAACCTCAACGCGCTTGCCCTCGAACGGCGTTATCCGGATTTCACCTTCCGCGCCATGGAGAACATATGCCTGGCCGAGCTGGTCAAGAATGTCGTATTGAATTGGTACGCCGGGTGTTAACGTATCTTCTAACAATACGTTGCGCAAAATACCCTGGTACCGCAATTGCAGCTGAATGGGGCCGATCATCGATTGGCCGAGCCGCAGCATGCCATTGTTGGCATCCCGCAGCATATGAGCCATCCGGACCTGCTTTTCGCGCATGGACAACTTGCGGCCGCCCAGACGCTGCTGCAACTGGCCCATCTGGACCACGAACTCGTCCGATGAGCGAGCGGAACCGAAACGCTCTAGGCCGGAGCCGTGAGCAACAAGAGCTGGAAGTCCCATGGTCTCCCTCCTTAGCTTCCGGTCCCCAGCGCCACGCTCGTCGCGAAGAAGTTACGACGACCGCTGATGAGGATCTTGGACGTGGACACCACCGACACCAGGCTGGCGATGGAGTTGGAGTTGTTGGCGCCGGTCGGCGTCAGCACACCCGGGGGCTGCGTGATGCCGTTGGGCAGCACCACCGAGCTGGTGGTAGCGGTCAGCAGCTGGACACCACCGTGCTGTGGTGAGGCCCACGTTGCCTGCTGGTCGAACGCCGGGGCCAGAACCTCGAACAGGCCCTGCGGATCGAGCTGCCACACGGTGAACTCGTTGCCCCCGGTCGCCAGCACCTCGTCGATACCCAGACTGGGTGCGACGAACAGGCTGGACAGACCGAAAGGCTGACCGTTGCCGTCCCAGAGCGTGAAGACCTCGTCGTGGAGGAGCTTCATCACACTTCCTGGGTAGATGTCATACGTGCGCGGCCAGTTAGGGTCCAGGAAGCCCGCGTAGGCAGTCGCTTGCGTTTGTGCGTACTTGGGCATCAGGGTTCGCTGTTGCGCCGGGTTGTTGATTGTTACCCGCAACATAGGGTTCGCCTCCTCTCAGAGAACTCAGGACCGGGCCCTTAGCCCAGCCACATCATCGCGTCGAACTTGGGGTCCAGGGCACTCTCTCGCTCGGTTGACGCAACCCGATGGCCCGAGCCGAAGCCCGGGGGGACAGTGCCTCGTTGAGCCCCGCGTGTCGATCCGGCGGGCACCCTGGCTGCGGCGAAGGCTCGTACGTTGGCCTTATAGACCGCGTCGAGCAGGTTGGCCCGGTCCTCCACGGTGGAGTGGCGAATGGTCTGCAACCAACTCGCCAGCTTGAACCGTGCTTGGAAGGGGGCCAGTCCGCAGCGAACATAGGCCTCAGCGCACCGCAGCGCCGTGAGCCCGTCTGCGAACTTCTCCCGGGATGATTCGCGATTACTGCCACCGGCAGCTGCCGCACCCTCACCCGGGGCCCAGATCTGAGAGTCGACGCTCATGTCCGGATCCGCTACATCATCACCGGCGTTGTTGGCGAAGTCCCCCAAGTCGAATTGACTTGCCTGGGCATCGGCGTCGGTCTCATCCGAGACCGGCCTCTCTACGTCAACACGATCGTCCGGAGCTGCGACTTCCAGCTTCTCGTCGGCCTGTCGACGCATAGTGTTACTCCTTGCTTCAACCTTTTGTGCTTGACGCAAGGCGGTTTGCAGGGTGGGGAACAACGCGTCCAGCGGGACGCCCGCCCCCTTAGACCAGCGCGCGGCCGCCCGGGTGAGGGTTCCGGCGCCGTGCGCATTCCACGGCTGGCCGGTCACCTGGGTCAGCCAGTTGTTGAACTGGGCGAACCAGTGACGACTGGCGTCCTTGGGCTGCGTCTCGGTGGGAGACAGACCCACGTCCTGGAAGTCGTCGCCGCGCAGGCTCTGGTCGTCAGTACCCGACAGCTCGGGATTGGTAACGGTGGGCTGCTCGACACCTTCGGCGTAGCGACGACGAGCCTCCTTCTCTTCGCCGTCTTCGCCTTTGCGCTTGATGTTTTTCTTGAAGCTCTCCGGAATCTCCCCGCCCCGCCTCTGGCCTGCCGTTATCCGGTTGTAGGTGTCGATATCGGCCTGCAGGCTGCGGCTCTTCGCCTGGATGCGGGCCACCAGGTTGTTCTCGGAGTTGGGGGCCTTGGACTCATCGCCGGTCGGTGCGGCCACCGCCTCGGCCGGTGGAACGCCGTCGCCCTCGCCGTACACCGACGGAATGAAAGTCTCGGCTTGCTCACCCAGATCGTTCTCGCCGTAAGGCCCACCATCAGTGTGGCCGCTGTCGTCGGCCGTGCGGCGGTGCTGACGACGACCAGTCGTCGCCACCCTGCCGCGCTCAGACAGTCGAGGTGCTCCCACGGTCTGGGTTCCTTTCTGCGTGCCCTTTCTCTTCTTATTTCCTGACGAGGCCGACTTCACAGGTCGACGAGCCGGGCGCCGGGCGGATTCCTTGTCTTTGAGCCACGGCGGCTTGTTGTCGTCTTTGTCCTTGTCGTCGTCTTCGTCGTCATCGTCATCGGAATCGTCGTCTTCGTCATCCCCGGCAGTGCGGCGGGAAGACTGGCGACGGCGCCTGGCGGCGAACTGGGGTGGAGGGCCCTGCGTCTCGATGGGCGTGGGCGGCAGGGGACCCTCGTCCTCTTCGTCCTCGTCGCCCAGCTCGTCTTTCAGCCGGTCGACGTCCTCCTCGATGTCGTCCACGATGTCCTCGACGCCGCCACCCTCGAACTCATCGGCGCCGCCGAATTCGCCGGGCGGCTCGCCACCACCGAAGTCTTCTTCGCCGCCCTCGTCTTCGGGGGCACCTTCATCTGCCTGCAGCCACGGGGGGCGACGGTCGTCCTCGTCCTCCTCAGCGGCATACCTGGTCCGTGTCCGAGCCATGGTCTTCCTCCTTGTTTTCCTCGCCGCTCTGGGCTGAGCTTCTGGGGCCTGCTGGCCCTCTTGGGACGGCGCTCCTACTTCCCCGACGTCCTCCACCAGACGATCGCTGTCCAGGCCCTGCTCCTCCTGGGTCCGGTCGAGCCGCTTCGTCTCGTCGAAGTCGGGGGTCTGCAGTTCCTCGGGGGATTCGATGGGATTCTGGAAAGGCATGTCTTCTTCGCGCGGGCGGTACGGGGTGACGAACTCGTAGTCATCGGCAGAGTCGTCATCATCGTCCCTGAGAGTGTCAATATCTTCGGGAGCTTCTTGTTCGCCCCAAGCCTTTTTGTGCCGGGCGGTGCGTCCCCAACCGTCGGCCTTGTAGGCGTACACCGCACCGGAGGGATCGAAGTGGATGTGGTCAGCTTCGTGAACCGGCTCGCCGGTGTCTTTGTGCACGAAGGTGCTGTCGGTCTTAGGGTTGTAGCCGACGATCGACATGGGCATACCCTCCGGTGGCGGGCCTTTGTCCAAGATCCCGTAGATACCCGCGTGCACGGTGCGATCCCCCTCGCCGCGCTCCCCTGAGAAGGTGTCCTTGTACAGCTGGCTGCCAGCTGGCTGAACATGCAATCGGGCGTTGCGCAGATGCAGGTCATCGATGTAACCGCGCACGTGCTTGCCGGTCCTGGAATCGGGCTGGCGGATCGACCACAGGTCAGCCTGCGGCTGGCCGGTGCGGCGCTGTCGATTGAACGCGTGCCGGTTGAAGTGGACGTAGACCTCGCTGTCGGGGTCGATCGGCCGGGCGCCTTCGCGTTTGACGAACTTGCCCGCCTCGGTGCGCTTCCCGGCCACGATCACCTGACTCACCACCGCCGTCTCGTCCGCCGGATCGAATACATAGCTCAGCTCGAAGAAGCCCAAGCGGTAGCAGTTCTCATAGACCAGCTGGGGCTCGCCGGTGCGCGGATCCGGCAGATGCTGGCCCTTGTGGAATTTGACGTGGTCACACATGTCGAACACATCGGTCGCACGATTACCGCAGTAGCTGCAGATGGTGAACCCGGCCTCGACTCCCATGGAGACCGAGTCCAAACCACCCGTCCGGATCTCATGCGCGAGCTTAGGGAACCGAAGCGCATCGATCTCCTGGATGACCTGGATGTGCTTGTCTTTGCCGTTCTCGATGTAGCGGGCGGCCACCACCCGGCCGCGTGCCCGATCAGGATCGAAATTGGCGTGGTTGACGAAGCACGGTTTGCCCAGAAACGTCTTGTAGCTTTTGGCCAGCTCCTCAGACGGCCAGGCGTCCCAGTTCTGGTTGATGCGCGCGCTGATCGCCCGCACGGCGGTGTAGAGCATGCCATCGCGGAACTGGAAGTCGGGCACCACAGCGGCTTGTTTGGCTAGGGTGAACGGCCGGATCAGCTGGGCAACCTTCTTGCGGTCCTCCCCGATGCTGGCCACCCGGCCGACGACTTTGTGCTGGCGGTTGGCCAGGATGGAGGTCGCGTGGAACTGGCGCTGGGCACTCTTGAGCGCCCGCCGGAAGCGGTGTTCTACCTCGCGGTCACGCAGGTCGACGGTCATTGGACGTAATGAGTCCCTTGGAGGTCTAAGCCGTCCAGGTTGCGTGCACCCTGTGGGTGATATTCGTTCATCAGGTCGGCCTGCTCCTGGGCCGAGTAGTTACGCCCGGCCTGCTTCAGGAATCCCGCTGCCGCACCGGCGATGTCGGAGTCCGAGAAGGTGCCGCGTCGACCACCGCCCACAGCTGGACCGGCGCCGTAGACGCCCATCATGGCCTGGCGCTGGGAATCACCCTGCGGTGTACCACCGCCACGACCGTACTGCCGGGCAGCTGCCGTGGCCTGGAACTGACGCACCACGTCGGAGTGGTCGTACCGGGAGGCCACCGCCAGCAGCTCGGGTGCAGCCTCGGCCAGCTCGCCACCTTCGGCAGCTTCACCGCCCGCAGCGCCGCCTCCACCGCCCTTGCCGCCCTTGCCGCCAGGCATGCCAGGGATACTCGGGATCTTGGGCAGCATCTGCTGAGCCTCGTCCAGGCCAGGGATCTTGGGGATCGGGCTCTCGTCGTCATCGGGGTCGGGCGGGGTGCTGCCCCAGCCGGGTGGCAGCGTGGACGGATCGAAGGCGACGCGACGTTCGTAACGAGCATTGCGTTCGCGGATACCGTCCCTGATCGAAGGACGACGATTGGCATAACTGGTACCCGGCGATGTCACGTTCGCCATGTCACCGGGGGCACCACCGGACAACGGCGCGAAGCCGGTGTTGCCGCCGAACCCAGCGCCCGAGACACCACCACTGCTGGGCAGGATGGGTGCGATGGGGGGAGCGAAGCCGCCGCCCTGACTACCGCCACCGGACGGCTGACTGAGCATGTGCGTGGTACCCCCGACACCGCCACCACCACCCAAGGGATCTTTGGTGGGGGCCCCGGGGGTGAACGGCATCGTGGATGCTCCGGCGCCGCCGCCGCCGGTAAAGTCGCCGGGATTAGCGGAGGTATCACCCCCACTGAAGTCGAAGTCGCCACCGGCGGCGCTGCTGAAGTCATCGTCGTCGGCGTAATGCAGGCTGGCCGTCGAAGGCAGGCCCGACTCGGTCATGTCGTCGCCCGCGTTCATCAACGGTGCACCACCGGCGACGTCCTGCGGACCCTGCTGAGTGATGTTGGGACCCATCGGGCTGATCGAGCCGGTCTCGCTAGAGAACAGGTCGGCCAGGAAGGGCGGCAGCACCCCGGCCTCCTTGGGGGTGTTCACCGCACCAGGGTCACTGGGCTCCTTAGGGGCGTTCACCTCGGAGTCGGAATCGTTGTACTTGAGGATGTCGCCGTCGGGCAGACTGGTGACGTCCTGGAAGTTGGGACGCTCGTTCTCGTCGACGTAGTCGGCCGAACTGGAATACCAGTCTTTGGGGTCGCGGCCGGATCCGGCGAAGCCGCCGTCCAGCCAGCCGCCGTCGCCCTTGTCCATGAAGCCACCGTCAGCCTCGTGAAGGGAAGCCGAGAAGTAGCTGGCGTCGGTCCCGGCATCGTGCAGGTCGTCGATTAAGTCGCGAATCTCGTCGTTGTGCTCGTCCATGCTGCCGAAGTTGTCGGAGAGCGGTTCCTGGATCACGTCGCGAAGCTTGTTGAGATCCTTGGTGGCCTCCCCAGCATCCGGCCTCGGAGCGTTGCGCACCGGGTCGGTGACGCTCTGGGTGTCGGCGTCGGCGAAATGCCACGGGGGCAGGATGGCGGCCTCGACGGTGAAGTGCTCGATGTCAGGCTCTTGGTGTGATTTCTCGTCATCGTGGTCATCGTCGTGCGCCGCCGTCTTGTCGGTCATGATCTGACCAGGGCCGGTGGTGGTCCGCTCGTCTTTGGTGACGTCAACCAGGTGCTCGGGCTCGCCTTCGGGGACGAACTGGATGTCGGGTGTGAGGCTGTGCGGGGTCATCCGCAACATCTCGCGGCCTTCCTTGTACACCTGATCGGGATCGAAGGTGTAGGGGATGTCGTACTGGCGCTCAGGCACTTTGCGAGGGTGAGCCTCGGCGTAGTCGTAGAGCTGGGCGACTTCCTCCTCGGTGTAGCCCTCGTCGTCGTCATCGCGAGACTTGGTGACGAAGTTAGCCACCCCGTCGATGTCGGTCGGCTGGCCGTTTTCCTCGGCCCACTTCTTAAACTCTTCGACCACGCCCGACATCCTTCTGAAACGGGTGCCTTTGCCCGGTCGATCGAACGCTGAACGCATTTCCTGGTAGGCGGCATAGGCATGGCTGCAGAAGCGCCCCACGTACGTTAGACGGCGTTTGAAAGCCCATCGTCCCCACGGACATCCGCAGCGCCAGGCGGTGACGGACTGGTTACCAAGATCGAACACGTTCCCGCGAATGATCATGCAGTCGTAGAAGCCGTGATCGCCCTGGACGGTCGCTGAGATGATCTCAGGAGTGTTTTGTTTGATGTGCACCCGGCCCTCGCTACGCAGCCGCTTGGCCTTACGCTGCACGTCCCGCCAGGCCGCTTCGCGAATTACCGGGTCGGACTGGACCAGATCCATCTCCATGCCGACACGCGGATCCAGACCATAGCTAGCGTCGTCTATCGCGGCCTGACGCTCCATGGTTGACATCGCGGTCGCGATGGGGTCGATGAAGTCGGACGCCAGCGGACGCACGTCAGCGAAGTGGGCGGGCATGTCGGTGGGCGGCTCGATGTCATCGAAGATGCTGGCCGCCCGGCCGCGCATCCGGTCCCAGAACGACGGTCCCTCCTTGTAGCGGTGCTCACCCTTCAACTTGCCGGGACCCGGCACGCGCTTCATGAAGACGTTCGTCTCGTTGCCGGGATCCTTGACCAGCTCGGGCGCCGCGCCGTGCGGCAGTGTCTCGCTGAAATAGTCGTCATGCTCGAAGGGATCGCGGTGCCGCCCCTCGGCCTCGTGGCAGCTGGCACACACCATGGATCCGCGCCAGGCGGGCTGGAAGATGTCGTCGGAGCGCGGCGGCTTGGGGCTGCGGCGGTTCTTCATGTGCCGGTACGGGTTGTGCCAGGCTCCGCAGTCGGGGCAGCTGTACCACTCGGGCTCGTCACCCTCGAACATCTCGGTACCCGTTTCACCGGACGGGGAGACGCGGTCAAAGGGATAGACCGGATTGTCGCTCGGTCGCAACTGGGGGCCTTCGGGGGCCTCTCGGCCACGTTCGCGGGGAACGTGGGAGGGCTTGTCCTCATGGAACGGCTCATGGCGCAGCTGGGTGTACTCCTCGATGCCGCCTTGCCGAGTCTGATGCTGGTCGTGATACTGAGGAAAGGTGCCACGTCCAAGCTCAAAATCAGAAGGTTCTTCGTCCGCCCACTGACGCTCATACTCGTTTTCCACAGGCCCGTAGTCGTCGTAGTGCGGATCCTGCAGCAGGGGATAGTCCCTGCCCAGCACGATCTGCGGGCGCTCGCGCATCGCGCTGTGGGCGCCGGTAGCGAACAGATTCGGCTTGGGTCCCGGGCCCTTGGTATCGCGGCCACGGCTGCGCAGGCTCAGCGAGTCGCTGGGGCGCAGCCGCTCGTCGGGGTCGATCTGACCGAATTCACCCGGCCCCCAGCTCTGGTTGGGCCCCGGCGTGGTGAGCGCGTCTACCTGTGGGGTGGGGTTATATGGCAGCGTGGTGGTGTTGCGTTCGTTGACGTGCAATGCGGGGTCGTGAGCGAAGCCTCGGGATCCGATCGCATAGGTGGCGGCGCCGCGTATGTACGCGTCGGGATCGATCACCTTATCCGGCGAGAACTGGTAGGTGAACAGATTTTCCGGCGGTCCGTCGCCGCTGGCGGTGCGGGCAGCTGTGGCGTCCACCCAGACGTCGAAGCCGGGGCCCCGAACGCGATAGCTCGTACGGCCGTGCACGGTTTCGGTCTCGACCAGCTCACCGGGCCCGTGCGCAGTGTGGATCGTAGTCATCGCTCCTCCTACCCTTTCGGGCTCTGAGGAGGACGAGTTACAGGGGACGGAACAGAGGATAACCGAGACGAGCCCCCACCAAGGCCGCGCCATGGAACGGGAAGAACTGGGTATCTCCGGCAAAAGCCAAGCCCAACCGATCGAAGATCACCTCGCCGGTAAACTCCCCGATTGATAACGGGGAACCACCTCTGCTGGGGTGAACAGAAGCCTGGTCGCTGTACCCGGCGGTTACATGGGGCAGCCAGGGCTCATGCTGATCGGGGATCGGGAATACGTCTTCGGCAGCCCGCACGACATCGGTGTGGATCTGAGACAACTCGGGTGAATGACCCACTAGGTAAACAGCGCAAGGACTGCGGCCCTCATGCCCGTCGGGGTTGAACACCGCATGACCGAACACCCGGCCCGTGATCTCACCGTAGGATTCGGCCACCCGCGCGGTGGCGACCACCAGCGGACTCGGATCCTGATAGCCGACGTCCTCGCCCAGGAACACCAGCGTCAAATGGAGATCGTCGACCGGCTCCCCGCCCGGCACTGCCAGCATCTGTGCAAAATCGCTGCGCGGATAAAGTGCCACCATGCCCCCCGTGTGCTTCTCCTGCTCCGCGTCGGCATGGTGCATCCAGCTCATGGCGTTCGCAACTCCTCGGAACAGAAGTGGGCTGGCTTCACGTAGACTGAAAGCCCGAAGACTTCTGCGTCAGAGTGTTTCCAAAAGAGCTTCCAGGAAACATGGAGCTGACGGATCACCGCGACCGCCGCCGCCTCACCGATGGGGGACGTAACGCCGGTATCCTCCGAAACCGCTTCGATGCCATGCGCGTTCAAGTAATTGGTCAGGCTGGTCGCCTGATCGGGACTCTCGACCGGCAGAGTCAAGTAATAAACCTCTGTGGTGTTCTCGGAGTCAGACATCATATCGGACAATCACTTTCCCCTCAGTGTGTGCTCTGGAATGTGGTGTTGGTCACCTTACCTGATATCTACCCAGGTGAGGACCCGTTGGTGTTGGGCTGACCGGGGATGTCCGATAACGCCGGTAACACAACATCTTTGGACTCATCTTCAACAACCAGGGGATACAACTCGATATCCCCCCACTGCACAGCTGGGACACCGAGGCGTCTAGCCCAGCCGTAGTGGCTCAGGAAATTATTCGCATCGAAACAAAGATCGACGGCGGTGCGGCGCAGTACCTCCACCAGCTGCTCGCGCTCTTGGGGAGTGCCCAGCGCTCGCCCCGCGTATGTCGTCCAGGCGATGTTGCCGTTGGGCAGTTTCAGGCCGAACTGCTCGAACCGGGGCGGCGCCGCCGGAGGTGGCGGGGGCTCGGGTAGCGGGGGCGGATCGGGCATCATCGCCTCACCGTTGAGCGCGGCCGAGATTACCGGCTCGCGGCGCCACACCATGTCCCCGATCGTCTCAACCACGTCGAGCACCCCGTGGGCGAAGCCGAGCACTGAATGCCTCACCATAGCGGCCGCACCCCCGTATTGCTCTCGTAGCGGCGCAGCGCGTCTTCGAGGACCTCCATCGACTGGCGGGTGTCCTCGTCGTCGCGGCCCCGCATGATGTCATAGAAAGCACCGCGCACCTGGTTTTCATACCCACTCAGGCCGGTGCTGTCCCAGAAACCGGGATCGTTGATCAAATCGGCCACCCGAGGCGGATTGGCCTGGGCCTCACGACGACGAACGGCGGCCTCCACCTGAGACTCCGTCATGCGCTTGCGGGTGCCGTAGGAGCTGGGGTCCATCTCGAACTCGGTGCGCTTGCGGATCCCGCCGGTGCGGGTGCGCTTGGCCTTGCGCGGACTATTGCCGCGCAGATCGTCGCTGATCGCCGGGCGGGCGTAGTTGCGCGACGGCTCCATGATGTCGTTGAACTCCTGGCTGTGTCGTTCTTCGCCGCCGACCTCCATGTCGGGCGGCAAAATACCGGGACCACTGGCGTGCGGTGCGCTCACTTGGAAGGGGGCCTTGGGCTGCCTGGGCAACCGGGTGTCGTACTCCGTTCTCAGCTCGGTGTTTTCGTTGGCGCCGACCAGATGCAGCCCGGCCACCATCTGCGGCGGCAGCGGCATGCCCACCGGAGGCATGGCGCCGTTGGGACCCATCGGCGGTGGTCCCACCGGCAGCGGCATCGGCGGGGGCAGCGGGGGCCCCTCGCCTTCACCGCCGCCACCCTCCTCCGGCGGCGGTGGGGGAGCGGGTGGGACACCAGGCAGCGCACCCATCGCCCCGGCAGCGCCCTGCTGAGCTGCCATCTGATCCAGCTGCTGCTCTTGGCCTTCCATCATCTTGGTCTGCGCCAGGCCCTGGCGCAGAGTCAGCGTGGCCATCAGGTACTGGGCCAGCTCGGCTGGGTAGGGCAGGCCCTTGTCGTCGATGATCTCCTGGGCCTTGCCCATCGCCTCGGCAGCGGCCACCAGCTTGTCCACCGTCTCGTCGGCGCCGCGCGGCAGCTCCTGCTCGAAATCGATCGGAATGTTGATCGCCAAACTCTTGTCGGAGATCGGCACCCCGGCCTGCTTGAGCATCATCATGAACTGACGCTCCTGGGCCTCGTCGCGCAGGTTCAGGGTGCGGAATTCGACGTCGGGGGTCAGCAGCTGGGGCACGCGGACAATCTCTTCCTCGCCCGTCTCCTCGTTGAACTGCACCACCTCGCGATACAGCGGGCGCCGGTAGCCGCCTTTCTTCTCGTAGGCATAGTGCTGCTGGGCCTCCGCGATGACCTCCATGCGGCCCGAAATGTGCCTGATGACCTTCTTCTGAAAGGACTTCATCAGCAGCTCGCACACCTCACGGTTGAGCGCGGAGCTGGCATAGGTCCCAGCGGCCGCCGTGCCGCCCATGATCAACGCCGAGCCAATCCCCCAGGCTTGCATCAACTTCAGGTCGATGCGCTCGTAGTCCTGGTCGAAGCGCGGGACGCTCTCGCGGCCGAAGACATTCTCGATGTTCAGACCCATGTGGTGGCAGATCAGTTTGAAATCGGCCATCAACGCGTTCTGCATGTCGTCGCGCAGGTCGTCCAGGTCGGTCTGGCTGGGGATCCACGGCAGCCCGTCGCCCATGTTTTCCAGGCCCAAGGTGGCCACGATCATCGGGGAGTACAAGCGGTCCGCCACGGCGTCCTGGGCGGCGTTGAGGCTCTCCTCCATCATCAGGGTGCGGAAGCTGCGCAGCAGCGGCGGCGTGCCGTAGTCGTGCCAGGGGGCACTACGGTTGACGATGCGGCTCCACTTGGCCGGGCTGATGTCCAGCCCATCCTCCTGCTGGGCGGCGCGGATGATCTCGGGGTAGTAGTGCACCAGCTGGCGGTACTCGTAGAGCCGCTCCTCGCGCTCGGAGCGCGTCTCCTCCTCCACACCCATGCCCATCGGCCCGTCACGCAGACTCTCGACGAGGTCTTTGACCATTAACTGGACGCGCTCCTCCTGGACGAAGGGGCTCTTCGACACCCGCACGAAATCGGGGTTGAGGATCTCCTCGCTCGACCACACCCCCAGTGACTCGTTGAAGTGCGCTAGCGCAGTGACCTCACCGGCGATGTAGTACTCACGGCCCAGGCAGTCGGGCAGGAAGTTCTCGTAGTCCAGCTCCTCCATGAACATCTGTGTGTAGAACTTCTCGATCAGCGGGTCGGTGCTACGAAACTCCAAACCCACCAAGGGGAACCGCGCGTAAATGTCGACCAGCAGCGGGACCAAGTCGTGGGTGATGTAGAAAGCCCGAGCCCACCTGCGACACTCAGCGCGCTCCTTACGATCCTCGATGTTGAACGGGACGTTCTTGTCTTCCAGGGATCCCAGCGGGGTGCGCAGCTTGGGCATCGCCAGCTGGACATTGGCGCCGGTGCGCAGGCTGGCCATCCGGCGACGCCGGAAGTCGCCCGCCATCATCCGGTTGGTGTTGTCGACCAGTGAGCCTCGGGTGACGGTGTCGGACATCCGCCGGGCTTCCAGCCGGGCCTGCGGCGCCGACGTCGGCAGCGTGGCGCCCATCGCACGCAGCCGCCGCAGCTCCTGGTCGGCGTTGCCGACCCAGAACCGTCCGCCTCCCGGCGCGGTCACTTCTTACCCACCTTGGTCAGGCAGACCTCGGTGTACCACGCCTCGGCCGGGCTGTACTCGTTGGCTGGTTCGTCGATCTTCACCAGGAACGCGGGGTAGACGAGGGAGCCGCCGTGCTCGAAGTCGAAGGTCATGTCCTCGACGGTGCCGACGCCGTCGTAGATCTCGGCGCCGGTGCGGCACTCCACCCGGTCCCCTTTCTCGAAGGGCGGGGTGGCCAACAAGAACTCAATGGCCTCAATCTCACGGGGTGGCGGAGCGCAGTCGACGCAATAGCCGAATCCGAGGTGGTCGGTGTGAACTATCTCGGCCAGCCGCTTGCATCCCCAGCAAACCGTCGAGATCATAGCTGCGCTGGTTGGGTTTGCGGGCTCGGCCGCCGGGGCATCGGGTGCGGACCGTAGCGGCCCTTGGGGCTGCGGTAAGCCCAGTCGCCCGGGATCTTGTGCTCCTTGTTGGGCGTCTTCGGGTGGTGCTCGGTGGGCCAGTCGTCCTCGGTGGCCTCGTGATCACCAGCGGCCTCGTGCCTGGGACGCGCGGTGATACTGGCCACGATCATGTCCGGACGCGTCATGATCTCGCGCACCAGATACTTCTCGGCAGCCGCTTCATGGTTGGAGCCGCCGGTCCCGATGACGTATCCGTTCCAGAGCCGACCGCATTTGCATTCATGGTGACCGGGCATGTCATGCTCCTCGCCGCAAGAACAGGCGAACCGGCCCGGGGTGGGGCGCTCATAGGCTTCCAGGTAGTTGTTCCAATCCCACCCAGCCACCTTGGGATGGCTTTTCACCTGGCTGGGACCCCACCCGGTCCACCCATGTTTGCGAGAGCTTTCCTTGTCCTGGAAGTTGGACAGCGGCTCGCCTTTGCGCTCCCTGCCCTTCCAGACCTGGTGGTAGATCTTGCCGCAGTACGCGTCGGGGTCACTCGCGTCAGAGTGCTGGGAGGTGCAGTCTTCCCAGTCAGAAAATCCGGCGAACGGACCGTGCAGCCGGTGGGAGTCGGGATTGGAGTTGGGGGCCTCTTTGCGCAGCGCCTGGCGACTGGCGTTGACCAGATCCCATCCGAACACCTGGCACGCCTGCCGGTAGGCGGCGATCCGGTCGGATTGGAGTCCGAACTCCTGCTTGAGCAGGCTCTTGGATCGCTGCCCGAGGCCCGCCTCGGGAGCATCCTGCCTCTCGAAATCCTCGATGTCCCCTTCGTCACCGCGCGCCAGGCCGGGGCGCTTGGTCAGGTAGTTCTTGAACCGCTCGACTACCCCCGCCCCCTCGCGGGTTGGCCTTTTGGGTAACCACCCGCCCGGCGATTGGCTGCCATCTGCGGGGGGCCTCCCATACCCATATCACCGGCCGCCGGTGGAGGAGCTGACTGGTCAGCTGGCGAGCCACCGCCTGCGCCCATCTCGGCACCTGGCATCTGAGGCTGATCCGGCAACACGTTGACAGTGCCCGCCGGTGGCTGCACGGCCATCGGGTTCTGGGCCTGCTCGATGGTCTGGGACTGCTGCACCACCTGCAACGCCTGCTGCAGCGGCGCGATGGTCGACTGGAAGTCTTCGGCGCGCTGGTTGAGCAAGCCGGTCAAGGCGTCATTGGCCTTCTGCAGGTAATCCGGAGCGGCCTGCCGACGGCTGGCGGGTTTGGTGCGCTTCTGAACGCTCTTGCAGGCCCCGGGGTTTTTGGCCTTCACCGACGGGAAGTTGCAGACCGACTTGGCGTCGTTGAGATCCTTCGGAGTGCCGACCGGGAAGCTGCCGTGCGGCCCGGCGAACGGGCCCGACTTGTCTTCGACGTCGCCCTCGCCGTGATACGTCTCGGCCCAGCGGACCAACTGGCCCACTCGGTTCTTGTCCTCGGGGGGAAGCGCGGCCAGCTTGGAGAGCGCGTCCGCGATCTTGAGGTAATCACTTGGGGACAGTTGCTTACCGTGGCGTTCCAGCCTGGCCAGCGTAGGCGGCAGGCTGTTGCGATAGCAGAAGCCCAAATAGCGCAGCACCAGGGTGGAGCCCAGCGGGGAGTACGTCCCACCCGGCTCCTGGCGGCGTGCGTAGGGGTCGGTACCGCCTTCCGGCTGGACCATCCGGCCCCACTCGTCGCGCTTCCACCCGGGATGGGTTTCCTCGGTGGGCTTTCGTGGAGACTCGAACGCGGGTGACTCCCGGCCCGACATGTCGGTGTAGGGGCCCTCCGGCCCGTAGTCCTCGTCCCAGGCCGAACGGCGCCGCGAGATGACCTTGCCGCTCTCGTCGAATCCTCGGGCACCCGGTGGGGCGTATAGCGGTTGACCCGGGTCGGTGGCGTTGATGACCGGCGGTCCCGTGGGCTGCACCGGCTGAAATTCTTCAGTGGCCTGGCGCCGCCGTGAAGACTTGGGAGCGAAGTCGGCGCCGCTGGTGTCGCCGTAGCTCTTGTCGTGCTCACCGGGCACGAAGACGTGGTCCTCCATCTTGGACTCGGCGGGCTGGGTAACGCTGTCCTGGAAGCCGGGCCAGTCACCCTCAGGAATCAGCGGACCGCTGGAAGGCCGGAAGGTCTCCTCGGTATCCACGGCTCCCTCGGTACCATCGGCCTCGATCGCGTGCCAGCCGAGATACTGAGCACCCTCCACCGGCTTCCAGCGGTAACGCCGGGGGTTGGTGACGTCCTGAGTGGAGTCATATCCGGCGGCGGTCAGCTGCTCATGATCATGCGCACCTTCCACCTGGTGTTTAATCTTGCCGCAATAGGCCTGCGGATTGTCTTTGTCCTGGTTGGCGGCCACACAGGCGGCGAAGTCCTTGTAGCCCGCGAACGGGGCGCCTTTCTGGAAGGCGATGTTCTCGATCCCACCGGGCGGGATCGGGTCGTAGGGACCACCTTCCTCTCGCCTCTCGGCCCACTGCCGGGCCCGCTCGGGACTCTCGAAGAAGCCACTCCACTCCCGGCCACTGGGATCCTCGGTGCGGACCTCGTGCACCTTCGGACCATGCTCGGTGTATTCCGCAGACTGCCGGGACCGGAATTCCTTCTCCAAGACGCCGTCGCGGCCAATGATGTGGCGCATGACGCCGGTCACCGGCCGCAGATGGCGGTCGACGATCTTGTAGATCTCCTGGTCGGCCGAGCCTTTGATCAGCGCCACCCGTGTGCGGAACTCGTAGATCGAGGCCGCTCGGAACAGGAAGTCGCCGTAGGCCTCGCGCACGTCGTAGACGGCTGCCGCCAGCCTGTCCTGGGCTTGCTGCTGGGCGATCTTCTCCTCGTCGGGTGACGCCGCAAGAACTTCGAACAAACCGGACATTGCGACCCTGCTTCCGTCAGCGAATACGTCCTTTCTCTTTTTCACGCTTCGGACCTGGCAGGTTACAGGTTTGTTTACGGCGGGGGTGGAGGTGGTGGTTCCGGCGGCGGCGGGCCGTCAGGAGGCGGCGGCGGGAGCAACCACGGTGGCGGCGCGGGAAGCGGAACCGGGGGAGGCGGCGATGGCATTCCCGGCAGCGGCGCCGGAATCGGTTGGGGAATCAGTTCGGGATGATCCTCTCCCGCTGGCGGGATACCTTCGGTGGGCAGGACGGCCGCACTCCAAAAACCATTGGGCGTCATGTGATCTCGGCAGAAATTCGTGCTGCTCATCGGCACCAGATAATCTTTCCACGCACCGGGAGGATTGGGGGCGGGAGCATCGGTGCCATCAGGACACTTCCAATTGCAACTGATACCGCCAACTCCTTGTCCGGTACCAACGAGAGCACCAGTACCAACTTGACCAAGTCCGGTAAAAACTCCACCGAGACCAAGACTTACCCCGCCGCCCTGGCAGTGCCAATGGGCTCCGTTGATCTCGGTGGGGAAGTCGCAAAACCCGCCGCCGATGCCGCCGATATTCACGTTCAATATGCCGACACCGGGATAGGGACATTGGGTGTCGGCGTGGACTGGCGGTGGGGTTAATACCCACATAGTCCAAGTAAAACCAATAACTGCTCCTAAAAGAATTGTCCATTTTCGTTTCATGGAAATAGGCCCACGGGTCCAGTGGTGGGTCCAAGCTGCCCTTGCAATGGTCCCGGTGGTGGACCTAATGGTCCTGGCGGTGGAGGCTCTGGCGGCGGTGGAGGCTCTGGCGGCGGCGCACCGGGCGGCGGTGGGGGTGGGAGCAATTCAGGCCCCGGTACCAAACCTGGGGGAGGCCATTGATTATCAGGGGTAGGCCCTTGAATTGCCCAAGGCACACCCCATCCATCTGGGATAATATCTGGATCATTTAATTTAGGGTGGTCAGGTTGCCCAGGAAAGACGCGCCAGCAATTAAACATTATTGCCACAGGCGTAAAGCCACCCCATTCACAATGGGTGTGCATATTGCCATGTCCCCCAATAAGTTCACGAAAATCAAAGTCGCAATAACCCCCACCGCCACCAAAGGCGGCACCGGCGGCACCGACACCGGGACAAAGAAAAACTCCCCCGGTTGGCGGGGCCAGAGCAGGAGCACCGAAACCGACACCCGGTTGACCACCGATACCCGGTGTATTACCACCCGGCGCCGAACCACCGCCGCCGCCCAAACCGCCCAAGCCTTCACCCAATGAAGGCAGGGCCCCGATGATCCCACCACCACCGGGCGGCGGAAGGGGAGGAACGGGCACCGGCGGAATCGGTATGGGTTGGGCCTGGGCCTGCGGATCCCAGAAGGAGAACAACAACGTCAAAGACAGCAGAACGAAAAGGACGACGATTTTCCTCATGCTGCAAGCGCCGTCGCGACCCGATTGACCAGCCATCCATAGAGAGCGGGAACATAGGGCCCGTACTGCCAGTGTGGAGCATTCGTCCCGGCCAGCGCGAAGGTCATGCCGTTGAAGATGGCGTGGCACAACGCGATCGTGTTGGACAACGGGTACTCGAACTCCTGGGCCACTCCTTCGGCGACGGCCATGATGCCCTCGATCAAAGAGCTGGACTCGATGAAGTTATAGATCCGCGTCTCGATCTGACCGACCAGGGGCTCACTGACCCACGGGGCGCCGCTGTCGATGACGGCGGTGCCCACCGGCGGACCGACCGGCGCGCTGCCGTACAGGTCCCCGTCCAGGTTGATCGAGAGGAGGCAGTCCGGTGTCTGCTCCGGTGTCAGGCACGTGGGCCCGGCGATGCCGCCAGGGATCACCCCGTCCAGCGGCTTGGCCACCGAGATCCCGGCGACGATGTTGCCGTTGCTGATGCCGGGGCAGTGCATCGGGTCCCCGAAGTTGATGATGGACCCGCGCACCGTGATGTCTTCCAGCCGGTTGTGGTGCGGGCCAGCCGGATTGAGCACCAGATCACGCCAGAACACATCGGTCACCAGGGCGCCCTGGCTGTAGCCGCCGATATTCAGCGAATCGCCCGGCACATTAGTGCCGTTCTGCTCATGCAGCGTGACCTGTCGGCTGATCTCGCCCACCCCGGCCTCCACCGATGGGTTCATCGGGAAGACGGCCGCCGGATAGCCGATCGGCTGCCAGATGATGTCCAGCCCATAAGCCCGGTGGGCGGCGTCCCCGTAGAACTGGGTGCTGATGCTGTTCCACGGGTTGGTCAGCATGCGGCCGATGTCGGAGGCGAACCCCGGGCCGAACGGATCGGCAACACCTGTCCCGTTAACACTGCAGAACATTGGGCGCCCCATCACGCCGCCCCTTTCCTGCGACGGCGATACTCCTGCTCACACCTCCGACACACACGACGATTGCCTTTATAGCGGGTGTTCTCGGCATCGTAAGGATGATTTTTCGGACAACGCGTTTTGCGAGCCATGTTGTGAGTACCGTGCCGGACCATATCGAAAGTGTTCTCGGACCGCGTGTCCCACCGCAGATTCGTCCGACGATTATTGAAAGGATTCCCGTCGTTGTGGCAAGCCTCCATCCCTGGTGGACAGGATCCCTCGAATGCCGTCAGCACTAGCGTGGCTACCTGCTCAGTGGAGTAATCAGGCTTACGCCGATAGAGCTTTACTTGCTGATGACTATCATCGCTACCGCCCCCGAACTGCTTCAAAATGCACGCCGGAACGGTATACGGTCTGCCATTACTCCGAATCACCACGCGTCGGACAGATCGCACCTGACCTTGGTCTGATACTTCGTACTGCCCTTCGTACCCCACGACAGGGAGCCAACCTTCCATCGGCCTGCCCATGGCTACTCTCCGAGGATGTCGCTGATGTTGACGTTCGCCTGTTTGGCCAGCCGCTGCAGTATGCGGTTGTTCTGATAGCTCATGTTGAGGATGACGTTGACCGAGTCACGCAGCCCGATCGGCGTGGTCAGATCGGCGGGCATGTTGCCCTTGGGCATCTGCTGAAAGCGCAGCAGATCCCACATCAGCCGCAGCAATGGGCCCCTGATGTCCCAGGCGATCCAGGACTTAAACCCGTTTTTCACCGGGTCGGCGCCCGCGTACACCTCGATGGCATCCGGCGGTTGCGGACCCGGCGGGAACAGCTGGTTCTGCACGACAACGGCGGGATCCGGCGGGGCGGTCACAGGAACATCGCTTCCGGCTCGATGTCGACGATTCGGCGGTTGCCCAGTCTCGGACGTAGCTGGGGCCGGGGCAGCTCCTGGGCTTCGTCGAGCACCGCGCTGACAAACAGACGCCGGGTTTCGGCCGGGTGGGCGAATCCGGACGTCACCCTGGCCGCCCAGTGGTTGGCGCGGGTGGCCAGCTCGTCGCGGTGGAAGGAGGCATCCAGGTTGGCCCGCACGAACCTGGGGGCCTCTAAGGTGGCCCAGCGTCGCTCGTCGTCATCGATCGCGGCCGCCTTGGGGCCGTAGGCTTTCTGCAATCCACGCTGCAGCCTGAGGCCGTTCTGGCGGCGTTCCTCTTCGCGGGCCCGCTTGTCTGCTTCCTGCTCTTCCTTCGGCTTCCAGATCGCACCCTCCTTGGGCACGCGCTTAACGATTGTCCGATCGCCGTAGCCCGGGGTGTGAATACGTTCTATCTCGGGCGGATCCGCCAGATCTGTCTCCTCGACATAGTGGGTCCCAAACTCGCCCCAAGGATCGTCGTGCTTACCAGCCACCCGGTCGGCGTAGCCGGTGAGCAGATCGTGACGCAGGCCGGTCAGCGCGCGGTGGTCGTCCTGCAGCTCACCCAGAATCTGCAGGGGCTCGATGTCGAACGGGCTGTGTCCCAGCGCCGATTGAGCGGCGTGCAGGATGCGCTGGCAGCTGGCGATGCGCCGGTCGACCGACGCCACCGTGCCGTCATACCAGGTGTCTTGGGTGTCGCGGAAAGCCTGGGCCTGTGCTGCCAGGCGACGGTTGGCCCGAGCGCTTTCGCGGGCCTGGGAGCTGGTGAAAAACATGGTGCCTCCTCACCTTTTCACGGCCGGAGACGGGGCAGATACAGGAAAACCCCCGTGAGCGGTATCTGGAAGGAAGGTGCTCACGGGGGTTTTCGTTTGGGGTCCGGATGACCGGGGAACGAAGGACCCGATCATCCGGAGTCTGATTAGGCTGCCACCTCCTGGGCCATCTTGGCGACGAACGCCATGGCCGGGACGGCGCTGGCCTCGACCTCGTAGGCCCGGTCGGCGTCCTCGTAGCCCTGGACCATCGCGGTGACCGCGTTGAACACGCCACCGGCGGTGCGCTGGC
>Ga0306920_100000051_pt1 | contig 159313 bp, 150 predicted proteins | sample flu12Cox44000170_FD_204666 | JGI IMG/M metagenome (GOLD analysis project Ga0306920, IMG submission 204666) | Lab enrichment of tropical soil microbial communities from Luquillo Experimental Forest, Puerto Rico - flux4day.12C.oxic.44.000.170 (v2)... | ecosystem: Environmental > Terrestrial >...
CGTCGGCCAGGAGCGAGCGAACTTGATTGGATTGACCAACTTGAGGACTAGCGGGCCGCCCCTGATGGCACCGAAACTGAATCGCCGCCGGGCTCTATTCGTATTGGGTCGGATCGATGAGATTTTGGCTTGGGAACGGACGACAGAGCAGGAGCGGGACACTCGATTTGTGGAACTGGGTCGCTATCTGTGCGAGGTACGGGCCGGGCAATACTGGCGGGTGGACAATCTGACCTCCTTTGACGAGTTCCTGGAGAAGAAATTCCCGGAGTCACGACGCAAGGCCTACTACCTGATGGCGATTCACGAACAGCTACCACGGCAGGCGCATCGCGACCTTAGAGACGTGGGCTGGGCGAAGGCGGCAGAATTGGCCAAGGTCGCACGCCGGGACGGACAGAAATTCGATTGTGCAACCTGGTTGCACAAAGCACAGGAACTACCCAAGGAAGAATTCAAGCGGGAGGTGGAACGACATCTGACGGGGCAGGAACAGGAACCTTGGGAGATGCTGTATTTCACGATCTACAAGAGCCAGCTGCAGGTGATAGAGAAGGCTCTAGAAACTGCCTCCCTGATGCTCGGCGCCCATAAGTCACGCGGCTACTGCTTGGAGATGATTTGTGCCGACTTTCTGGCGGGAGCACAATTCGAAGACAGCGGTTCGAGCGCGTTGCTTCTGGCACTCGATCGGCTTTACTCCTTGCTTCCTGGTCCTCAGAAAATGGAATTCCTGCGGCAAGTCGAAAAGACGGCATGAAATCGATTCGGCAGCGAAAGCCAAGGCTGCGGCTCCGGATGCCTACCGCAAGCTTCGCATGAATGTGCTAGAGCGAGACGGTTGGAGATGCCAAAGTTGCGGAACTTCGGAAAGGCTTCAGGTGCATCATATTCGTTCGCGGGGTGCGCTCGGCGATGATACTGCCGAAAACCTGATTACCCTTTGCTCCGATTGCCACCATCAGTTTCATCGTCCTCGCCAGAGCGTATAATGTATTCAAGGGCTGGTGCCGCCATGTCCGACCTCAAAATGTTGCAAGAAGCCGAAGCTCTTCACCGGGCCCGCTGGTGGGACGCGGAGGCCGGCAGCAAAGTGCATTGCTACCTTTGCCCCCGGCACTGCCACATCGGCGCGGGGCAGGCCGGGTTCTGCTACATTCGGGTGAACGAAGGCGGGAAGCTCTACAGCCTGGGCTACGCGCGTCCTGCGGCGTTGCAGATCGATCCCATCGAGAAAAAGCCGCTGAATCATTTCATGCCCGGCACGAAAATATTTTCCCTGGGGACGGCCGGTTGCAACATGGGCTGCTTCTTCTGCCAGAACTGGGACATTTCCAAGTCGCGTTCCGACCAGGTGCACTCCACCCACATTCCGCCCGAAGAAGTGGTGCTCGTCGCGATTCGCAACGGGTGCCCTTCGATCGCGTTTACCTACAACGAGCCGACGATCTGGGGCGAGTACGTGATTGACATATGCGCCGCGGCCAAAGAGTACGGGCTCAACACGGTGATGGTGTCCAACGGCTACATCACTTACGAAGCGTTTCACGATATCTACGACCACATTGACGCGGCGAATATCGACCTGAAGGCGTTCACGGAAAAGTTCTACGGCAAGATCACGCTGACGCACTTGCAGCCGGTGCTAGACACGCTGAAGTGGCTGAAGAACGAAACGAATGTGTGGTTCGAGATTACAAACCTCATCATCCCCACGTTGAATGACGCGCCCGAAGAATCGCGCGAGCTGGCCGAATGGATTCTCGAAAATCTGGGGCCGGACGTGCCGCTGCACTTCACCGCGTTTCATCCCGATTTCAAATTGCAGGATAAGCCGCGGACGCCGCCGGAGATCCTGCACGCGGCTCGGCGAATCGCACTCGATGCGGGGCTGAATTATGTCTACGAAGGCAATATTTATAGCGACGGAGCGAACACGGTGTGCCCGCAGTGCAAGTCGCTCGTGGTCGAGCGCTCGTGGCACAGCGTGATGAAAAACCGGCTGACGCACGACGGGCATTGCCCGAAGTGCGGACACGCGATCCCCGGCCGTTGGACAAATCCACTTGGGCGGACTCCTCCCAAAATCGCGGCGGACGCGCAAAGCGTCGCGGACGCGAAGTACTCGGATCTGAATCTCTAGCAATCATTGAAGCGTAACGCCGGGCGGGTAGAATGGCGGCGCGCCGGCGAGGGCTGGCGCGAAGGTTACGTCACGGGAGGTGACTATGAGCGCGTTTCGCTCGGAAGATGCTGAAAATTTGCTGCACGGCTACGGCTCGAAGCTGGGGAATTCGCTGGCGCGGAGGGCGGGCTTTTTTCTGGTCGCGATTCTGATTTTGATTCTGGTGTGGTCGTCCGTCGCGTACGTTCCGGCCGGCCACGTGGGAGTGCTTACGCTCTTCGGCCGCGTGACCGGCGATGTGCTGCAGGAGGGCACGCATTTCGTGAATCCGTTCAAGATCAACAACACGATGTCCGTGCGCACGCAAGAGCTGAAGGAAACGGCCAGCGTGCCTTCGGATGAAGGGCTGGTGATGACGCTGGACACCTCGCTGCTGTTCCGCTTGAGCCCGGAAAAGGCGGCGGAAGTATTCCGCACGATCGGGCCGAACTATGTGATGGTGGTGGTGGAACCGAACCTGCGCTCGACGATTCGAGCGGTCACGTCGCAGCACAGCGCGAATGCGCTGTACACGGGCGCGCGCGAAGAGGTAGCGCAGCAGATTAATAGCGAACTGGTGCAGCAATTGGGAGCGCGGGGAGTGGAAGTGCAGAGCGTGCTGCTCCGCGATATTCAGTTGCCGCAGATGTTGAAGGGTTCGATTGAAGCGAAGCAGCAGGCCGAACAGGATTCGCTGCGCATGGCTTTTATTTTGCAGAAAGAGAAGCAAGAGGCCGACCGCAAACGAATCGAAGCACAAGGAATCCGCGATTTTCAGACAACCGTGGCGCAGGGCATTAGCCAGCAGCTGCTGGAATGGAAGGGAATTGAAGCCACCGAGCGGCTGGCGGGGAGCACCAACGCGAAAGTGGTGATTATCGGCAATTCGAAAAATGGGTTGCCCCTGGTGCTCGAGCCGAAATAGGCCCAAGCGCGCAGGGCGAAGGAACCTGTGCGAAAGGACAGTGCGTCGTACAGTAACGCATACGGAGATGGCGGTGCCGGACAGCGACTCGGGCGGCCGCAGTCGGTTATCGTAGAACCTGGCTGATATTCTTCGATTGCCGGAGCCGTTGTGAGCCGCATTTGGGACGCGTTGAAAAACGCGGAAAAGGAACGCACGCGCGCGAAAGGGGGTACGCAGGGCGGCCCATCGAGCGCAAACGCGGGCGAGAGTGCCGATCCGGCAAATGCGCGTGCGATCGAGCAGGAGCATCCGAACTCCGACGGCGCCGATCGCCGGCGCAGCCAACGGTGGGGGCAGCCGGTGCCGGTGCTCATCTACGGCTCAGATTCTGAAAAGCAGCCGTTTCACGAAGAGACGGAGACGGTGGAAATCAACGATCACGGATGCTCGTTTGTGATTGCGACGGGCGTTTCAGGGGGGCAGCGGCTGTTCCTGGTGAACATGTGGAACGAAGCCGAGCGCGAGTGCCGCGTGGTGCAGACAATCCGAAACGGCGGTGGGAAGAGAAAAGTTGCGGTGGAGTTTGCCGGAGGCGAGTCGGTTGATTTCTGGATGCCGCGCACGAACTAAGGAAGATGCGCGTTGAACGAACCGCGAGATTTTGTGAGTTTTGTCCGCTTCGCACAAACTTCGAAGCTCCGTGGCGGAAGTTCTCTGATAGAAGTTCTGTTATAGAAATTGAGCGATAGAAGTTCCCGCGACGATCCGCAAGCGTCTCGCATCTACTGAGTGTCATCTTCTGCGTTTGACGTGGCCATCCTCCTGCCGCGCCGCTGCGAAATAGCGTATTGAATCGCGGCACGGTTAACTCTACAGTTCAAATGCGGTTTGCGCGCGCTGATGGCCAACGAATCCACTCCTCCTCCCTTCGTCGAAACAAACCCATGGTTCATTGCCGCCGCGGTGATGCTGGCGACGTTTATGGAAGTGCTGGACACGTCGATCGCGGCGGTGGCGCTGCCGTACATTGCGGGAAGCGTTTCGGCGACGAACGACGAAGCGACCTGGGTGCTGACGAGTTACCTGGTGGCGAATGCGATCGTGCTGCCTGCCAGCGGATGGTTCGCGCAGAAATTCGGGCGCAAGAATTTTCTGGTGATATGCATCATCATTTTCACGGTCTCGTCGTTTGCGTGCGGAGCGGCCACGAGCTTGCCGATGATTCTAATCGCGCGCGCGATTCAAGGGGCCGGTGGGGGAGCGCTGCAGCCGCTTTCGCAGGCGATTTTGTTGGAGAGTTTTCCGGCGGAGAAGCGCGGGCAGGCGATGGCGGCGTTTGGATTTGGAGTAGTGGTGGCGCCGGTGCTGGGGCCGACGCTGGGCGGATGGATCACGGTGAACTACAGCTGGCGGTGGGCTTTCTACATCAACATTCCGATCGGGATTCTGGCCGTGATCCTGATTTCGCGTCTGGTGGTGGATCCCAAATATATTCGCGAAGCTGTGGCGGGCAAGCTCGATACGATCGGGCTTGGTTTGCTGGCCGTATGGTTGGGCGCACTGCAGATTATTTTGGATAAGGGTCAGGAAGACGATTGGTTTGGCGCTACGTGGATTCGCTGGGCGACGGCGATTCTGATTCTGGCGTTTATTGCGTTCCTGTGGCGAGAGCTGAAGATGAAAAAACCGCTGGTGGATTTACGGGTCATGCTGAATCGGAATTTCGCCGTGGGCTGCCTGCAAATCGCGATCTTCGGCGCCGTGGTGTACGGCATGATTACGATTTTGCCGCTCTTCTATCAGACGCTGCTGGGATACACGGCGCTCGCTGCTGGATTGGCGGTGGCGCCACGCGGAATCGGCGCGATTTTCGCGATGCCCATCGTCGGGGTTTTGCTTTCGAAATTCGACGGTCGGAAGTTGATCGCAATCGGTTTTGGCGGTGTGGCGGTGGCGAATTTATGGCTCGGACACATGACGCTCGACGTTGGCCAGTGGTCGATGTTCTGGGCTGTGGCGGTGAGCGGATTTTTTATCGGGTTCGTGTTCGTTCCGCTAGCCACGCTGGCCATGGGTGCGCTGCCGGATCATCAGATCGGGAACGCGAGCGGGGTTTATAACTTGTTTCGCAACGTGGGTGGCAGCGTGGGGATCTCGATCGTCAATACGATCGTCTCGCGCCACGAACAACTGCATCGCACCGAGCTCTCGCATTCATATTCGCCGCAGAATCCCGTGCTGCAGCGAGCGATTGACGGATTACACGGGTTGATGAACCAGCACACGGATCCGGTGGACGCGCTGCACCGCAGTTATAAGCTGCTGGAGGGCACGATTGATGCGCAGGCATCGCTCTGGTCGTACATCGACGATTTCCGCTATCTGGCGCTGCTGTGTTTCGCGACGGTGCCGATCGCGTTTGCATTGAAGAGAGTGAGGTCAGGAAAAGCTGTGGCAGCCCACTAAAGCGGCCATGCAGAGTAGTAACCGGGGCCCACGCGCAAATGCTGATGCCATGCTATGGGAAAGGCCCAGAAAATCAGCGACCCCAGGATCGCCTGGCCGATCGCGAGCGGAATAATATTGCGGTGGCGGCCGAACATCCAGGCCATGGCTATCCCGCCGATTAGCGTTAGCGGCACGAGCACCGGATTCGGCCAGTGGCAGGCGGCGAAGATGAGTCCCGTCAAGATAGCCGCGAGCCATTGCCGCCGGACGAGCGAAAGCATGCGGTTGTGCACCAGCGAATTGAGAAGCACCTGCTGGAGCACGCAGAACGCGAAGTAACTCCAGAAGCGATGCCAGGAAATAAGGTTGGGCGGCAGCATGAATGGCGCTCGAAGCCCCGCGCCGATGGCAACGAGACCGACAATCATCGCCCCGAATACGAGCATCGCTAGCCGCGTGGCAGGCCAAAGATTATCCGCGCGCCAGCCCAGCGTTTTGGGCGTGTCGCGATGCAGCGCGAAGCTGAAAATCATCCAACCGACGAAGACGATCCACGTCCAGCGCGCCGTGAATTGCAGTTGCCAGATAAACCAGAGAATGAAAGCGGGAAGAAGGGTGACGTCGGCGATCGTAAAGTAACGGAGGATGCGCGCGTTCATTTGCGATTTGCCGGCGTAGGGCCCCCATCTAGCAAGGCGTTGGCGAGGCCCATGATTTCCGTTTTGGTTAGACTGCAGGGAGCAAAAAATGGTTCGACTTCGATATCGGGAAAGCCGAGGCGCGTGATTTCCGCGGTCATCTGCTCGCGCAGTGCGGATGTGCTCCGTTGCCGCGAACGCCGCAGAGCTTCGTAAATCACGCGATGGTCGGGGACGATCCAGTTGTAGTTGACAAGACTGCGCAGCGCTTCGCTGCAATCGTCAAGCGAGAGTGGAGCCGCGCACAGGGCACCGAGAACCCGGCGCTCGATTTCTTTTGCGTCGCGGGATTGCTTGGCCATCGAAACAGGATTTACCGTTCAATAGAGATTGTATCTGCGATGAAGAAGGCAAAAGAGAAGAATCGAGAGAGGTTTACCGAACTATTATCGAACTTAGAAATCTGGCCAACAGAGTGGAGGCAGATTAAGCAGCCGACGAAACGACCGGGCGCACGAAGTCGAGGCGGTCGATTGTAGCCGCGACGCCGTAAAGCGGAGCGATCTCACCGGGCAGCGTGTTTACGCGGAGCGCCTTGGCGCTGGCGCGAACGAGGACAGCCGTACCGCGCTCCTTTTCGCCAGGGAGAGAAAAGGTGAGTTCGACGTGCGTCCCCAGATCGAGCGGGACGTGCGAGTGGAAGAAAATACCGCTGCGAGAGACGTCGCGGAGCTGACCCGTATGGAAGTCAGCGGGACGGCGCTTCGCGAGGCACACCTGAACGGGCAGGTAAACTTCATAACGCCTTGCCTTTCTTCGCTCTACCATTTTCGCCTCTCACGATAAGATGCAATAGTATCGCCGTTGGTCGTCTTATTTCTGCAAGGCTGATACTGTTTAGTTTAAGGGACTTACAGGGGTCTATGTATTTAGAACCCCCTGTAAAATTTTCCTAAATAGGGAAATACATACGTACTGAAAGAGGTTCAGTACTACTATAACTGAACACCCAATCCCTAGTGTCTATTAGACTTGTTGAGGGCCAATTTTCGCATCGCGCCATTTTGGGGCCGATTCCCGATAAAGAGCGCACGCGCTGTTTCAAGTTGACTGCCAAGTCCCAAACTAGAGAACGGGATCAATCAGCACAGAAGCCCCCTCGGCCTCCGTTAGCATTCCTTTTCCGATCATCAGCTGGACGAGCCGAACGAGCGAGGTATTTGCGCTTCCACCTCGCTGCGCCGAGCTCAACGTGGCGCGAGTTTCGTAGGTCACCACATCGTGCGATTGGCGCTCGCCGGTCAAGTCCTCGAGCCACGATTCCAAAGCGGAGCGGCGATCCTGGGCGAGATCACTGAACGCGATGCCCATTCCAAGGCCGTGCTGAGAATAGACGACTGTGCCATTGGTCTCAAAGCTGGTCTTGCCTTTGTGCAGCCGTACATGAAGCTTGGAACCAACCGGAAAGGGGTTCGTGGTGTCCACAAAGCAGCCGCCGGGACCCAAGTCGGTGGTGCGGGTGGAAAAACGGGCGCCCGATGAAATTTCCACGACATCCGCCGCCGCCGTAAAAATATGGCGATTCCCGCCGCGGCGCTCCGAGTCTGTGACTACCGCTGCAGACGAGTGCTTTGACCGGTCCGCATGGTCTTTGTGGTGCTCGTGTGACGTGTGCCGCTCGTGTGACATCGTTTTTTCCTGGTTGTCCGCGCGAAAGGCCAAACCGGCCGGCGGACAATGCAATTTGCTTTAGCGGCTATTTTCGCCGGGCATTCCGCGAGTGACAAGACGGAATCCGCGCGGGCTTGCCCAAAGGCAAACGACGGTGGAAATACGACAGGCAGATTCGGGACTAGAGGAGAAACCGAACGGCGATTCCGCGCTTCCCGTCGTCGCGGTCTTCCATGCGAACAATGGTGCCCAGGAAGCGCTTGTGGGCGGAAGCCTGGTCGCCGAAGGGAAAGGTGACGATCAGCCGCATCCCCATGAAATAATGGGGCATACAGGTGCTGAAGTAGAGGCCGTCCCGTGTAAAGTCGCTCACTTCGCCTACGTCAATAATGTCAATAAACCGCGCATCAAAAGGCTGTATCTGCACCGGCAGGCAGACTTTGAGCCGCTCGCGGCGCCTTCCTCTTCCTGATGATCGGCATCTGGAAGCCGCTGCTGTCTCCGGTATCTGAACCGCGGTCGCCATCCGAGTCTCCTCCGCTGTGCGATGCGAAAACCAAATCTACTGAAACAGCTGGAGATAGGCTATAGAACGGGCGTACCAGCGGATACCCAACTAAAGTTCACCATTTGCCGCGAGAGGGCGTGACCTTTTGGCGGCTGGGCGGTTTATGTTAGAGAAGGCGATCGATTATCCGGAGAGCACGTTGAAAGACGTCAGCAGCGAAACTGACGAGCGGATCCTCATCGAAGAGGCGAAGCGGGATCGCCGCCGCTTTGGGGAGCTTTACGAACTGCACTTTGAACGCGTGTATGCGTTCATCGGGCGCCGCGTGCGCGATCGAGCCGCGGCGCAGGATTTGACGGCGGATGTATTCCGCAAGGCACTCGAAGGACTTGACCGCTTCGAGTGGCGCGGCGCGCCTTTCTCGACTTGGCTTTTCCGCATCGCGAGTAACGCGATTGCGAATGACCGGCAGCGCGCAGCGAGAGAGACGACCGGCTCTGATCTCGACGCGGAAAAGGGTTCCGCGCCCGGAGTTGGAGACTCGATCGAGAACCGGGCCGCGCTTTACCGCTTCGTGCGGGACTTGCCGGACGACCAGCGGCGCGTGATTCAGTTGCGATTTGCCGAAGAAAAGGGAATTGCGGAAATTGCGGAAGCGATAGGGCGCACGGAAGGCGCGGTGAAACAGTTGCAGTATCGCGCGATTCAGAGCCTGCGCGAGCGCATGGGTGAAAGAAATGGCTGATCAAAACCAATTCGGCCAATTTGAACAATTCGACCAGATCGTGGACGCAGTTTTGGTACGGGGTGCGGCCGCGACACCGTATGGCGACGCCGAGTTCGCGTCACTGGCGCGCGCGGCGGCCGCACTGCGCGGATTGCCCAGCGAAGATTTCAGGACACAACTGAAGGCAGACCTCGAAAGGAGAATGAATATGGCCAGCACAGCGGTGAAACCGGTTCGGGAGGGATTCCACACAATTACGCAGTACCTGATTGTTTCCGACGCGAACCGCTTGATCGGGTTCTTGAAGGACGTCTTTGGAGCTGTGGAAAAGTTTCGAGCCCAGGCGCCCGGCGGCAGCGCCATTATGCATGCGGAAGTACGGATTGGCGATTCGATGATTGAAATGGCGGACGCCAACGAGAAGTTTCCGCCCAGGCCTGCGGCGTTGCACGTTTACGTGGACGACGTGGACGCGGTGTTCGCGAGGGCTCTGGCGAAAAGCGCGAAATCCATCAGCGCGCCGGTAGACCAGGAATACGGCGAGCGTGGCGGCTCGCTCGCAGACGAATTTGGCAATCACTGGTACGTGGCGACTCCCTTGAAGGGCGAACAGATTCCAGAGGGCCTTCGAACCGTAACGCCCTACCTGGCGCTCGAAAATACCGCGCGCTTCATTCAGTTCATCAAAGATGCATTTGGGGCTCAGGAAAAATTGGTGGTGCCAGCGCCGGAAGGTGGCGTGGCGCATGCAGAAGTCGCGATTGGTGATTCGATTCTCGAGATGAGCGACGCGCATGGACCGTACAAACCGATGCCGTGCGGGCTGCACTTGTACGTTCCGGACACAGATGCGGTCTACGAGCAGGCGCTGCGGGCGGGCGCAAAATCGCTGATGCCTCCCGCCGATCAGCCCTATGGAGACCGCAGCGGTGGCGTGGTGGATCCCTTCGGGAACCAGTGGTTTATCGCAACGCACATCAAAGACGTGGCGTTTTAGCTGACGTTGCGCCAACGGCGCGGGTGTGAGACTTGAGGCGTGAGCCGCGTGCGCTGCGCTGCGGCTACGGCTTGGGCGCGAAATTATCGGCGGCTTCTGCTGCCGTAGGGTAGATAGCGAGCACCTGATAGAGCTGCGTCATTTTCAGCACGCCCTCCACCATGCCGTGCACTCCGGAGAGATGCAAGGCTCCGCCGGAGCGTTTCAGGCGGCTGAGGCATTTGACGATCTGGCCGATCACGGCGCTATCCACGTGGTTCACGCCGGCTAAATCGAAGATCACGCGGTTTTCATTCTGCCGGATGTGGCGCTCCACTTCGCTATCGAGCAGCGTGCAATCGTCGCCCATGGAGACGCGCCCCACGATTTCGAGCAGGACAATGCCCGGCTTGATTTGCCGCGTGGATAACTTCATGGGCATCGGCGGTCGCTACTCCTCCTCGTAGGGAAAATCTCGAATCATGCGCAGGCAGCCGGCCAGCGCTTTCAGCACCGAGTCGCCCCAGCCGAAGGGAAGCAGCGCGACCGATTTCTGATTCACTTTCTTGTCTGCTTCAGCGAAAAAACGGGTGTGCTGGCCGGGCGGAGGCGAGACGAATTCTTTCAGCGTGATTTTGAATTCAATCTCGCGGCCGTTCTCGTGCTTCTTGGCGGAATAGTAGGTGATTTGTGCGAGCTGCTCGGCGCGATCGCATTGCGCGTATTGCCAGTCAGCCACCAGTAAGCTCCCTGCGCTGAAAAACCAGGGCCCGAAGATGCAAGAACGGCGGAATCTTAGGACGTGCGGTGAGGCAAGTCAATCGGGCCGGGCATTTAGATTGAGTGGTGGGGACGGCCTGGAAACACAGGATGGCCGTGGGAAACAGGCGGTGATACGATTCGCGCGGTGAAAGTCGCGCTCGTAAACCGGCTTGCAATTGCACTGCTGGCTTTTCTCAGCCCATCCGCGCTCTTCGCGCAGGGTTGCGCGATGTGCTATCAGACAACCGCGGGATCGGGCGCGCAGGTCATTCAGGCGCTTCGCCACGGTATCCTGATCATGTTTTTTCCTCCGATTCTGATTATGGGCGCGATCTTTTATGCGGCTTACCGCAAGCGCCATCAGTTCAACTCCACGGAAAGGGATGCAGCGCCCGCGTCCGCTTTGGACCCCGCTCTGTGCGATGCCGCTCTGAACGAAGACGTCGCGCCGGATTGGGCTCTCGCCGATGAGGCGGAGCTTCGCAGGCTCAGGCGCAACGGATCGCAACCAAGCGCCGGGGTGAACTCCTTCCCTCCTGATTTCACTCTTTCAGTATTTGCGGTCTCGCTACAGTGTTTTAGGTCAGCGCGCTACCAGCGAACCGCGCTTGGAACTTCACGAATTCCACCGCATAATAGAGGAGAGTGAGCGCACATTTCGGCGCTCGAAGGGCTCCGTCATTCGATGCGACGAAAACTAAAGCCAGGCCTCACTACTCGCTTACTGGAGACTTCTTTGCGAACCGGCTTCCGCAAAGCGTACGAGACCGTTCGAGTGAACCCGGATCAGTACCTTGCGCACCTGAAGCGCGTTCACCGCCTGCCGGTCTCGTCCTGGAAAGACATGCTGCACATCGACGAGCGCACTCTGAACTCGATCGCGACGCGCGTAATCTCCGCCTCCACCAAGACAGCAGCCCTCGAAGGAATGGGATTTGGCCTGGGCGGCTTTGCCACGATCTTGCCGGACATGGGAATCCTCTCGGCAATCACCGTGCGCATGTTGCAGAAGCTGAGCCTGATTTACGGATTCGAGTACGCCAGCGCGGACGAAGAAACCGAGCTGTGGCTCGCGGCCGCAACCGCCGCCGGATTGGATTTGGGACGCGACTTCATCGAAAAGCAAGCCGTCGAGCGAATTGTTCCGCGAATCATCGACCGTATCGCGATGAAGGTAGGCACAGAAGTTGCGGAAAAATGGTCGGCGCGCGTGATTCCGGTGCTGAGCGCGGGCGCGGGCGGCACGTTAAATTATTATTTCGTGCGCTCCTGGGGACGTCGCGCGCAACAACATTTCCTCGAGCGGCACCGCGATGCTCGTACGCTCAACGCCTTGCCTCACCCTGCGCTGCCCGCGACGACGCCTCACACCTACCGCCGCCCCGCGCACTGACGCGCACATCCGAGTCCGCTACTGCGCAGCCGAGCCGGCCTTTTCGCTTCGCTCCAGCGCCGGGCGATCCCAATGCGCCAGATTCGCCGCCGCTTCATACGTTGACTGGCAGAAATCGAGCAGCGCCGCGCGTGGGTCGGCGGAATTTCGCACGTCATCATACATCAGCAGGAACTCATTCAGCTTCCCGTCGTATCGCGCCTGCGCGGGTTTCACGGCATGAGTCTTGAGTCCCTCTGGTTCCGGCGCGGCATACGAATAAAACGCGGGGCTTTCCATGCCCGGGCCGCCGGGCCACCAACCCACGCTGCTCACCTCGTGCGAATAAGCCTCGCGCGTAATTTTGTCCGCATCCGGCCGTTCCGGCGCGCGCCTTCCTGAAAATCGCGTGACGGCCAGATCGAAGCTGCCCCAGAAAAAATGCACAGGACTGTCTTTGCCGATGAATCGCCCACGAAACTCCTGAAAAATCGGATTCAGCGTCACCAGGATACGGAAAAACCGCTCGGCGTATGTGGGATCATACGAAGCGTGCGTCGTGTCCTGATCGAACCGGATCGGATTCGGAATTTCCACCGGTATCGGCCAGATCTTCACTTCGATGCCCAGCGATTTCAGCGATGCCATAAACTCCTTGTAAAAACTGGCTACGCTCTTCGGTCCCAGGTCGAGCACGTCCGTCTCGCCCGTGCTGGTTTCGATCCGCAGCGCGTGCTCGATGAAATCGAATTCCGCCTCGAAAACCCCCGTGGGGTAGGGAATCGCGGAAGTGGTCAGGCCGCGCGCGCTCACGTAGAACGGCACCTCCCACCAGTGATTGATGAACGGGCTGAGCGCCAGCCGCACTTTGCCCACAATCTGCGTCCACATGTGCAGCGTCTCGAGGGTGCCCTTCCATTCGGCGTACGGCAGGGCGGGCCAGCTCAGTTCTTTGGGCGGTGCGGATTGCGTTGTCATGCGCTGCTCCTGGAGTCTTGCGGCGGGCCGAACTGATTCGCCATTTGCTCGCCATCAAATCGCGGAGAGTGTGGCGTCGGCGGCGCCCCTGAGTTTCGCTCATTCACGCCGAACGTTCAAATGAAACCTCGCATATCATAGTCGCGCGAAACATGCCTCAGACGAATCGTCCGCAGCCCGCATCGCCCAAATCTTACGCGCGGCAAATTCAGCGCCTTCGGCTTCGCGACTTGTCCCTCGACACGGTCGAACTCGCGAAATTCCTAATAGGCAAATCGCTCGTGCATGAAATCCGGCAAGGCCGCCTGAGCGGACGAATCGTCGAAACCGAGGCATATCTCGTAGGCGACGCCGCCGCGCACTCCTTTCGCGGGCTCACGCCGCGAAACAAGTCGCTTTTTCTCCAGCGCGGCCACGCCTACGTCTATTTCTGCTACGGAAATCATTTCATGCTGAATGTTTCAGGAGGGGAAGAGGGAATTGGCACGGGCATATTGATTCGCGCCGTCGAGCCACTCGAAGGCATCACTATGATGAAACGCGCGCGCCACACCGAGCGGATTCTTGACCTGGCGCGCGGACCCGGCCGCGTCGCTTCCGCATTCCGCATCGATCGCAAACTTGACGGCCTGAACCTGGTCGACGGCAAAGGAGCGCTGTGGCTGGGCTCAGCCGTTCGCAAGACGGGCCCCATCGGCGAAAGCATCCGCATCGGCATCACCAAGGACGCCGATCGCATCCTGCGCTTCTATGAATCCGGCAGCCCTTTTGTCAGTGGCCCCAAGCGCCTCAACGCAAACGGCGCCACTTAGCCCACGCGAGGCCGCGTGTTTTCTCTTTTCACTCCCGCGCCTTTTCCGTAAAATCGTTGATTGTCCCGTGCCGAGGTAGCTCATCGGTAGAGCGCGGCCCTGAAAAGGCCGGCGTAGGCAGTTCGATTCTGCCCCTCGGCACCATTCCCAGCCATCCGATCCGAATAGCTCCTTCCCGACGCTGCCAAAATATCTGCGACGTGCGTCCTACACACGTATACAGCCCTGCAATCCGAAACGGAGTACAATCGGGCGATTCCAGGGCTGAAGAAGGAGGTTCCATATGAAATCCCGTCTCACTGGAAAATTGAAGGACGGCTCTCGATCCAAAGTCGTTGGCGGCACGCATGCGGGCAAGTCCGGCATCGTACGAGATGTCAAAACAAGTGAGACCGGCCACGTGACTATAACGGTGGCGCAAGCGACGGGAGAACGCTTCAAGACTCTCGCTAGAAATGTTGTGACAGAGGACTAGAAATTTTTCCGACAGTGGATGGGGAACGAGCTCCGGCCATCTGCAAGCCGTTCCACTAATCTTATTGGCTATACCTTGCGGAATTTGCGAAGCAGGCACGCGCCGGCGAAACCCGTAGAAAGCAAAACGAAAGTCGCAGGCTCGGGCGTGGAAATCGGAGGCGAGTTAGCGGGCCCTGCAAGCAATCCACCGGTCGCCGGGAGTATGGGCACGGCCGAAATTCCCGGGCCTCCTGAAACTCCACCCACGCCGCCTCCCGCACCGGGCGATGCGAAAAATGGAACCGAGTTCGCCGGGGTGCCGATGCCGCCAATCTCACCGCCAATGGATGCGACGAACGGCTCGATAACCTCGTATGGAACCGGCGTATCCAGCGTCTGCGGTTCCGGATCGCCGGCCAGTGAGACCGGCAAGCGCGGTTCGTCGGAGACTTGGTTGCCGCAGCGAGTGCGCGCGATGTGCTCGCCATCGGTGATCAATGTTTCGCCCACAGCCAGGCGCAATTTCTTCGATGTCCAGAAAACGTCGTCGCCTTTGCGATAGGAAACGTAGACCGACCGAGCTTCTTGCACCTGGATTACCCGCGCATTCGACAGATCAAATGCAGCGTAGTGGGCTGCGGCCACCGGGTCATGGGCCAGTGCGCTTCGCAGCTCTGCGGCACTGGTTACACCGCCAGGAATAATCGAGTAGGGATAAACGGGCCGCCTTCCGGCTGCCTTGTTATCGCCGGGAGGGGTGAATGCCGCAGCAGGAGAAAATTGAAAGGGCGAAACGGCGGCGCCGCCGCTACGATTCGAATCGTCCAGGCTGCCGGCACTGGACGTCGCGCCCGGCTTCAAAACGAAGCCGCCCAGAAGGCCTACGAAAGCTACAACCGCCAGCGTTTCGAACCGCCAAAAGTAAAACTTCCTTGAAAACCGCTTCCCAAGACTGGGCCCCAAATGCTTTTCCCCTCTTCAAACCGATCCCGCAGACCACGCGTGGACCCCGATCCCAGCAATTAGAAAGCAATCGCAAGACCAACCTGGATGAGTGATTGAAGGGCTAACAAGCCGGTTCCAAGCCGATTGTGTACACAAAAGATGTCTTTCACTGAAGCGAGCCGAAGCTTTCACATGACGTGGAGCTTCGCATCCGTGTACTAGGCCGCCTAGCCGTAGCAGAGCGGCGCCGGAGCCAGCAGCACAGGCATCCAGCTCGCCGTCCGCCCACCCACTTGAGCCACACGCTCCGTAGCTCAGGTCCCGTTCCGGCCAATCTTGGCCGAACCATCTTAACCAGAATTGACCTGCGGCTTACGCCCGGCAAAGTGGACAAGGACCACGGCAGGCGCGAGAATGGAGCGTCCAATGGAATCCGCGCTAAAACCCGGACAGCTCGTGCGAGTGAATCTGGCCGGCATGCAAGTGGAAAGCGTCACCTTCCACGCTGCGGTTACGGATGCGGTAGGGAACATCGTGAAGCAGACCTCCGAGGACCCGCCCAAGTATCTCGTCCGGCTTCTCTTTTCGTTTCGCGGGATCAACGAAGTGGAGGTTCCGGCCGACCGCATCCACGCCGGCTAGGTTCAGCTGGTGTTTTTCTGTCGCCGCGTACGTGAGTTACATAGCCGGCCAGCGTTTTCTGTCGCCGCGGCCTGCGATCAGATCGCCGCTATCTTGCTTCTGCAGTTTTGGAAAGCTCCGGCTTGCTCTTGGTAGTCTCCCTGAGGAAGCTGTCTACCTTGGCTCGAATCTCCTCACGGACGCGCCGGAATATAATCCTTCTCACCTCCGAGGAGTGCTGCTCGTTTTCAGGGTCATAGACGCTCCAACGGACGAGGTTCGGCGTAAACGGAAATATCGGCGCCCTCTCGTGACCCAAATCGCACACGCTAATCACGTAGGCGAAATGTTCTTTGAGCAGGTCCTTTACGTCCTTCGCCTGCTGCTGCGAAATATCCACGCCGTCTTCCTTCATCACCTCGACGGCCAGGGGACTGAGCGTCCCGGGCTCGATGCCCGCGCTGGTTGCCTCAAACCTGTCCGAACCCAGGGCGCGCAGAAACCCTTCCGCCATCTGGCCTCGTGTCGAATTGCCTCGGGAGAGAAACAACACTTTAGGTTTCTTCTGCACGGACGCCTCCGCAATCGCCGGAGAAGGAGGGATGGGCTTTGAGATGCTTAGCCGTCAGTTTCGGCCGGGTCGCGAAGCCACGCAATACAGCTTTTTGGGGATTGCCTCAAAGCACCAGTCTGCAGAACAACGGACGAAGGGAGCCAACTTCGGGCGCAGCCTCAGATTCGAGTGCGGCCTCAGACAGGTTTACGGCAGCACACCCACCTGTATGCTGGTAGCGATGCCGTCGCCTGTGCGCGGTATCACCGGCAAAGCCTGAGCGCCGCCAAGATACTGGCCGACACGCACCTCACCAGCGATTCGAATGATGAGGTCATCACCGATCTGGCCTCGATTCTTGCAGAAAGTCTGAATTCCGCGCGGACTATGTCGTACCTTCTGCACCCGCCTCTTCTGGACGAAGTCGGCCTGGCTTCGGCCGTGGAATGGTTCGTGGAGGACTTTTCGAAACGCACCGGCATCCAGGTGAATTTCAGCGTGGAAGGCGAGAAGCGGCGCCTGGGTCAGGCTGCGGAGTTGACCTTATTTCGAGTGCTGCAGGAAAGCTTGACCAACATCAATCGCCACGCCAAGGCTTCGGCGGCCGAGGTGGTTCTAAAATACGACGGCAATCAGATGGGCTTGGGCGTTCATGACTACGGAATTGGCATTTCCAAGGGCAAGCTCGAAGAGTCCAACGCAGACGGCGCGCATCTTGGCTTTGGCTTAACCGGCATGAAGCACCGGGTGCAGGAGCAGCACGGAAAATTTAAAATTATTTCGACAGGCGCGGGCACCACGATCCAGGTGGAACTCGCAGCGTGAGACTGTTTGCGAAAAAGGAACCGCTGACGATGCAGCGCCGCGCCGCGCGCTATTTCATCGAGTCGTCGAATTCCTTCATCCAGCCTTTGGCTTTTAACACTTCGCGGGGCTTTGCGCCGTCGGGCGGCCCGACGATTCCGTCCTTTTCCATCAAGTCAATCAGCCGCGCCGCGCGTCCGTAGCCCACGCGCAGCCGGCGCTGCAAAGTAGAGGTAGAAGCGCGGCCCATCTCGCACACCACGCGCACGGCATCCTGGTAGAGTTCGTCGTCCACATCCTCGCCGTCTGCGGCCTCATCTCCGCCACCTTTCGCGGAATTTTCGTCGCGCGGCGGTTTGAGCAGCTCTTCGTTGTAGATCGCTTTGGCCTGTTCGCGCCAGAATTCACACACCGCCGTTACTTCCGATTCGTGAACGTATGGCCCATGGATTCGATGCAGCCGCGAGGAGCCCGCCGGCAGGTAGAGCATGTCGCCCTTGCCCAGCAGCGATTCCGATCCGTTGGAATCGAGAATCGTGCGCGAGTCAATCTTGCTGGCCACGCGAAAGGAAATGCGCGCCGGGAAATTCGCCTTGATCAAGCCGGTGATCACGTCGACCGATGGCCGCTGCGTGGCGAGAATCAGATGGATGCCCACGGCGCGCGCCATCTGCGCCAGGCGCGTGATCGATTCTTCCACGCCGTTTGTATCCACCATCATCAGGTCGGCCAATTCGTCAATTACGATCACCACGTAGGGCAGCGGCTTCGCTTCTTCTTCCTCGGAATTTTCAAAGAGCGAAAGCGATTGGCCTTTTTCGAAGGTCTGGTTGTACTGGGCGATGTTGCGCACGCTGCGACCGGCCAGCAGCTTCAACCGGCGCTCCATTTCGCGCGTGGCATTGCGCAGGACGTTCGCCGCCACCTTCGCATCGGTCACCACGGGCGTCAGCAGGTGCGGAATGTCGGAGTAAATTCCCAGCTCCACCTGCTTCGGATCGACGAGCACGAGTTTCAGTTCTTCGGGAGTGGCCTTGTAGAGCATGCCCATCAGCAGCGAATTGATGAACACGCTTTTGCCGGTGCCGGTCGAGCCCGCAATCAGCAAGTGCGGCATTTGCGTGAGATCGGCCGCGCGAATCCTGCCAATCAAGTCTTTGCCGAGCGGCATGGTGAGCTTCGAGGGCGAGTGGCTGAATTCGGGCGCCTCGACGATATCGCGTAACGCGATCGTCTCGCGATGCGGATTCGGCACTTCGATTCCGACGGTCGATTTTCCCGGAATGCGCTCGATCAGGATCGATTCGGCGCGCAACGCTAGACAGAGATCCTCGCCGAGACCGGTGATGCGGCTGTACTTGATGCCTGCTTCGGGCTTGAATTCAAACGTAGTGACTACCGGGCCGGGATTGATCTGCGTCACTTGCCCGTTCACTTCAAATTCCTGGCACTTGAGTTCGATCGCGCGCGCGTATTCCTTCAGCGCGCTCTCCGTCATCTTCTCGCCGCGCTCGGCTGCTTGCAGCAGGCTGGGGGATGGAAGCCGGTAAGCGGTCTTGCCGTGGGCGATTTTTGGTTCGCGAATTTTCTTCGGCGCAGGCGGCGCGACGCGCTCCTGCTCGTGGAACTTGATTACGGCAGGGCCGGGAGTCATACGCGGATCGACGTCCATTTCGGCCTGCGTGGAACGATCCTCCTCTTCTTCCTCTTCATCCACGGCGGGAAGCGTCTCGCGCGCGGAAGCCGAAACGCGCTGCGGCGGCGCCGCAGGCCGTCCTGCGATTTTGATCTCCTCGACGCGCTTCTTCAGCCGCGTTGACTCGCGCTCTTCGCGCCAGTCCTTCAGGCGCGTGGAGAGCTTCCCGAAAATTCCCTCGGGATTCGCCGGTTTCTTCAGCCACGCGCCGGCGGCGCGAAGCGAAAAGCTCGTGGTCAAAAAGAGGGCAGTGAAAAAAGTGACGGAGGTGACCAGCAGCGCGCCAATCGGATTGAATGCCGCGCGCAAACCCTGCGCCAGCACGGTTCCCAGCAATCCGCCGCCCGGCACCGCCCCGCGCACATCGGGAAAATGCAGCAGGACCATCCCCGCGGAAAGCGACGAAAGCACCATCGCGGACCCAATCACTTTTGCCACCGGCGCTTCCAGCAGTTGGCTACGGAACCAGCGTAGCGACACGAGAATCATCGCGACCGGAAAAAGAAACGCGCTGAACCCGCAAAACTGGAAGAAGAGATCGGCGATGTGCGCGCCGACCGGGCCGATCCAGTTGTAAGCCGGCCGCGATGCCGGGGCGCGCGCAGCCACGTTGAACGACGCATCGTGCGGCGAGTAGGAAAGCAGGCTGAGCGCGAGCAGCACCGCCAGGCTGAGCCCGACGAAGCCGATCATCTCGTTGATGCGCTTATTTTCGGTCGGTGTAAGGATGCGCACTTACTTCTCCTTTGCCCCACACAAGGATACTCCCGTGTTTGGATGCAACGGAACCGGGAAGACAAAGCAAAGGGGAAGGCGCTCGCTCGAATCTGGGCGGCGCGGGCGCTGTCGCGCGGAAGCCCAAAAACGCCCGCCACGAATGGCGAGCCTCGCGAGTGACCCGCGAACTATAACAAAGCACGAGGGAAAGCAAATCAGGTAATTCACGGAGGTGTGTCCAAACGCTATCGCGCCCGGAATCACTTTGACTGTGAATTTGGATCTTGAAAGTGCCCGTTTTGTCTCGATTAGGAATGGCGAGCTGCATTTGTTTTCAGGGGATTGCGGGGATTTTTAATCGCGGTGTCTCGATTGGGATTTCGCGAGGCGTTCGAGGGCTGATTGATCCGGCTGACGGTGTGCTGCGTGGGGAGATCAACCCAACTACGGTCGTCGCGGAGGCAACTGTATGCGCGCATCGCGCGAATGATCGTGGCGCCGGTAACCGGCGCGCTTTCAGCTTGTTCAATAATGGCATCCAGGGCGGAGCGGAAGTTCTCTTTGCGAAGCTGCAAGGAACCGGTCGCATGCGCATGGCGGTAGAGGAGGCAGCGACGGCCGAGGCGGTACTCGTCGACGATACTCTGGGCGCTCTTCCAGACCAGAAAATCGAACTCGATGAGCTGACGGTCTTTGTGATTGCAAATGCGACATTTACGCTGATGGCGCAGAAGGGAAGGTGAGGGTTTGTGACGGCGCCTTTTGCTGACGATGGCTGCGAGTTGCATGTTCGTTCTCCATCGGCACAATATATAAGAATTACTTGGCTGGAGCACGGATATGGGCCCAGCCGGATCAATAATCGCGGATGATCCGATTAAGGTTTGCAAACTCGTCGAGCAGGAAGAAAATCGGAACAAAGGCCGCGCGGCGGGGCGGGGGAAAGGAATGGGGAAATTCAGGATACAACTGACGAAGCTGCAGAAAACCAAGTCAACGATTCTCTTCCATACCAAATTGCTCGCGCCTAAGGCGAACGAAAAGGCGTGGCCGTGGATTCTGACGCTGCCCAAAGGCGCGAGTGCGAAGCTTCCGTCCCAAGGCAAGACGATGGTGGAGGGAACGATCAATAGTTTCCCGTTTCGAGCCGCGCTCGAACCGAACGGCAAAGGAAGCCACTCGCTCAGGGTTCACAAGACGATGCGCGACGCGGCGGGCATGGATGGTGACGCAGTGACGGTTGAGATTACGCGGGCCGGGGAAGAACCGGAGGTGAGAGTGCCAATCGATCTGCGCAAAGCTCTCGAAGCCAATCCGGTGGCGAAAGCAGGATGGGAGGGCATCACACCCTTAGCGCGGCGGGACTGGATCTTCTCGATCAGCTCGGCGAAGCAAGCGGAGACGCGCAGGCGGCGGATTGAGAAAGCGTGCGACATGCTTGCGTGCGGGAAGCGACGGCTGTGCTGCTTTCCGGGAATAAAGTGGATGATGAGAGACAACGCAAAATCGTGTGGGATGTGGCTTCCGCTGGCGAACGCACGCGAGCGATATCGCGGAACCAGATAGGGCTGGTGCGGGGCGCGGCGAAAGGCGCACGGGCCCTTCGTTCTTCAGGACAAGCAAGAGTGCCCTTCGAGGGCTCAGGGTAAACCTGTGGCACTTGAGGCGGTGCGTGTTTCGCGGAGATTGCAGAGTAGGGCATGACTTCACAACTGCGTAAGACTGGTGGCGCATCGGCTGATGGATGGCGATTGCTAGCTTGTGGCGCGTTCGGGCACGGCATGCCGTGCCCCTACTGGGCCTAGCGGGAGGAGCTCGTGTCGCGGAGGAGGACCACGTCGGAATCGAGGCGGCCGCGGAGGATGGCGAGCGTTTTGCCGTCGGGGGACCAGGCGAAGCCGCCGCGGCTTTGGTCGGAGGGGAACTTGGTGATGTAGTGGCCGGGACCGCCGTCGATGGGCTGGACCCAGACGTTGTCGATGCCGTTTTCGCGGACGGCGTAGGCGAGGGATTTGCCGTCGGGAGTGAAGTGGACGCTGCCGGTGATATGCGGATTGGGCGTGAGCAATTGGTGCGCGCCTTTGGAAGCGGGATCGAGGCTGACGAGCGCGATTTTCTCGTCGTTCGGAGATCCGGGGGCAATCATGGCCTGGGAGGCTTCGGTGAGGACGAAGGCGAGCCTCGAGCCATCGGGCGAAATGTGGGCGGCGAATCCGCCGTAGATGGAATTGGGGATGCTGGTGCCGGGAACATCTTCCACGGTGCCGCCATCAATCGAGACGCGGCGAATGCGGTCGGGATTGTTGTTGATGAAATAGACCCACTTGCCGTCGGGCGAGCAGCTGGGATCCTGATCGCCGTGGCCGGTGGTGAGCTGCTTGAGATTCGAGCCGTCGAGATCGACGCGCCAGATGCTGCGCCCGGTGGCATTCTCGGCATGTCCGGCCCAGGCAAAGACGATGCGGTGCGATTCGGGGACGCTGGACCCGGCGGCTGCAGCGGGGGAGCAGGTCTCCGGCGCATTGAGAAATGCGTTGGGATCGCTGGCCAGGACGGCGCGAGATTTTCCGTCGAGCGAAAAACGCACGAGCTTGTCAGCTTCCGAGACGACAATTTGTTCGTTGCCGGCCCAGGCAAAATTGGCGATGTCGCGCTCCTGCTCGAAGATGGGGCGCGGAGAGGCATTCGCTCCGCCGCCGTCGGCAGGCAGAAGGTAAAAAGTGCGAGAGGCTTTCTGCTGCGAGGTGGCGATGATCTTGCCGTCGGCGGAGAGGCTCAGGTTGGAATAGTTGTTGGTGTCCTTGGTGATGGCGGTGGTTTCGCCGGAAGGCAGCGCGACGTAAGCAATCTGATTGCGACTGTAGCCGGACTCACGGCCGAGATTGGAAATGAGCAGGCCGTGCATGTCGGGGAGCCAAGCGAGATCGGTAACGACACTGGCTTTCACCGAGGCAAGCGGCTGCCAGTGAGCTTCGCCCACGTTGGACGCCACCTCAACGGATTCGAGTGAAGTGAGGCCGCGGTCGTTGTGAAACACCGCGCCGGCAATCAGTTTTCCATCGGGAGACCAGACCACGGTGGTGGGCGCGTCGTCGGTGGAACCAATCACGAGTGAATGCTCGGCGGAGCCATCGGCGTTGGCGATGAGCAAATGATATTTGCCGATTTCCGGATCGTTCTGGCGGACATAGGTAATCAGGCGGCCGTCGGGAGAGAAGGAAACATTGGAGTCCACATCCTTCGCCACGACTTGCGGCGCTCCGCCCAGAACCGGGATGCGATAGATGAAGCGAACGGTTTCGACGGTGTTCTCCGAGCGGCTGAAGTAGATGTAGTTTCCGTCGGGAGAAAAGGTGAAACCGTTGTAGTTGCGCGACTCGGGAGGAAGAACCTGCGTATCGCTGGAAGTGGGAATATTGCGCAGCCAGACGCTCTCGAGGCCGTTATCGACGATGCCGCTGACGACGTATTTGCCGTCGGGGGAGATCGAGGCGTTGACGGATTTTCCAGTGTTGGTGATTTGCGTGATGGAAAAATTCTGGAAGGGCATTGCGGCTTTGCCGCGTAGCAGCGAGAAAACACCGTAACCTGCGGCGGCGAGAAGAACCAGGGCAATGACGCCGCCGACCATCAATTTTCCCTTGTGCTCGCGAGCCGCCTGCACGGCGACGGAGCCCGAGCCGCTCGCATCGCGCGCAACGGCCGAGGCAGCGGCGTGGCTTGCAGATGTGGCGACACTGGGCATGACTGCCGATTGCGCGCTCGATTGCGGTACGGGAGATGCTGCGCCAACGGCAGGCGTGGAACCTGAGCCGGGCTGGTCAACGTATTTCACCTGCGCGGAGCGACCGGAGCTGGTGTCGCGTTTGAGGCGCTCGAGGTCGGAAGCCATGTCGCGCGCGGTCTGGTAACGCAAGCGCGGATTTTTTTCGAGGGCCTTGCCGATGATGCGATCGAGTTCCTGCGGGACTGCCGGATTGAGGCGCGCGGGGGGAACAGGTTCGCGTTCGAGAATCGCGGCAAAAATGACGCCGGTGGTATTTCCAGAGAAAGCCTGCTGGCCAGTGGCCATCTCGTAGAGAACGAGGCCGAAGGAAAAAAGATCGGAGCGCGCGTCGAGCTTTTCGCCGCGAACTTGCTCGGGCGACATGTAAGCAACGGTACCAAGCGCCATGCCAGGGCTGGTGAGATTCGGATCGGTGTCGAGGACTCCACCGGCAGTGACGGTTTCAGCGACGGCGCGCCCGGCAACTTGTTTGGCAAGGCCGAAATCGAGCACTTTGGCCCGGCCGCGGGAGGTGACGAAAAGATTTGCTGGCTTGATATCGCGATGAACGATGCCGCGTTCGTGCGCGGCTTCGAGCGCGTCGAGGACGCCAATGCCGATTTCGAGAAGCTGGTCGAGCGGGACAGGCTGGCCATTAATACGATGCTTGAGCGTGACGCCTTCGAGCAGCTCCATCGCGATGTAGGGGATGCCGTTGTCCTCGTCAATATCGTGGATCGTGCAGATATTGGGATGATTCAGCGCGGAGGCGGCTTGCGCTTCGCGGCGGAAGCGCTCGAGCGCCGCCGGATCTTTGGTGACGTCGTCGGGAAGAAATTTCAGGGCGACGAAGCGCTTCAGTTTCGTATCTTCGGCGCGGAAGACAACACCCATGCCGCCGCCGCCGAGCTTTTCAAGGATGCGGTAGTGGGAGAAATTACGGCCTTCTGGGGGAGTGGGTTCGGGCATTGGGGATGGAGTTTAGATCGAGGGGAAAAGTAAGTCAACGGACTGGGGCGGGCACTCGCAGATAGCGGGCGCACACAGCCGCGTACACCGCAGCGCGCGCAGGTCCGCAGGCGAACAGAGAGCGCCGGTCAGTTCGGAGCCGCTACTTCACTCCTGCCAGGATACCGGATTAAGCGCCAGCCGATTTTCCCTTATAGGCCGGGGCAAGCACTTCGGCCACGAAGGTTTCAAGCGTCGTGGGAGTGGAGTTCGCTGCTGAACGAGGCTCGAGCATCTTCATATAGCCTGCATCGAGCGACGCCGTCATTTCGAACAGCAGGTCCACCATGTTGGGGGACATTCCCATCTGCGTCAGAGCAGGCTTCAATTGCGCCGCGGGCATCTGTTGATATTTCAAATCCGGCTTGCCTATGGCCGCGCCGACTATTTTCGCCGCCTGGTCGTAGGTGACATCACGAGGCCCTTGCAGCTCACGGCGTTGCTTGCCGTTGAAATCGAGCTTGAGCAAGGCGTCCGCGGCGACGGCGCCAACGTCGCGCGTGGCGATCATGGGCAATGCCACATCTGGGCGCACCGGCCCGGCCATGATCCCGAAGGACTGAATCACGCCGACTTGCGGCAGAAGATTCTCCATGAAGTAGCCGGCGCGAAGGTAGAGAGCGTCCAGTCCGGCAATCGCGTCGAGTTTTTTCTCGAGATGATTTAGGGCCAGCACGGGGCCAGTCTTGTCGGGTTTGTCGGCGCCGAAGCTGCTTAAGACGACGGCGTGTTTTACTCCGCTCTTGGTGATCGCGGCGGCCAGGTCGGCGATCACCTGCTCCTGGTAGGCGCGCACATCTGTGGCAGAGGTGTTCGGGGGAATTATTGCGTACACCGCCTTTACACCGGAGAATGCTTTCGTCAGCGCATCCGCGCTGGTTGCGTCAGCAACGAATGGTTCGGCGCCCTTCTTTGCGAATCTTTCCAGCCGCTTCGCGTCACGGCCAATGACGCGCACTTTCTCTCCCTTCGCTAACAGCTTCTCAGCTACAACGCTTCCCGTATTTCCCGTGGCGCCAGTAACGACGTACATAAGCTCCTCCTTGATGAAGGTTCCTTGATGATGAGAGCCGGAGATTTCTGCTGTTTGAATAGGATGTTCGCAGAGGGCGTCACGATTCTTTCGCTACTTCAAGAATCGAAGGAGATTCCGAGCGCGGCGTCATGCGGCCCGGACCCGTGTGGTTGGATTCGTTCCGTTCTCATTCCTCCGCGCATTCCATTGACTTCAAGTTCGCAGCGCACCTAAGATGGGCCAAATGGCAGAATCTCACCCGCTTAGTGGGCAGACCATTTCGCATTACCGCGTCCTAGAAAAGCTCGGCGGCGGTGGCATGGGCGTGGTGTACAAAGCGGAAGACACGGAACTCGGACGCTTCGTCGCATTGAAATTTCTTCCTGATGACGTAGCCAGCGATCCCCAGGCACTTGAACGTTTCCGCCGTGAGGCGCGCGCCGCTTCGGCGCTAAATCACGCCAACATCTGCACGATCTACGAAATCGGGCAACACCAGTGCCAGCCGTTCATCGCCATGGAATTCCTGGATGGAGTGACGCTGAAACACACAGTGACTTGCAAGCCGATGCCGCTCGAATTTCTGCTCGAGGTGGCCATCGAAGTGGCGGAGGGTCTTGACGCGGCGCATTCCGAAGGCATCACGCACCGGGACATAAAGCCGGCAAATATTTTTGTAACCAAACGCGGCCACGCCAAGATCTTGGATTTTGGATTGGCCAAGCTCACGCCGGCCGGTTCGCCCAAAGTGGTGGATGCTTCGAGGATCTCGACGCTCGCCACCGCAAGCGTTGCGCCCGAAGATTTGACGAGCCCGGGGACTACGCTCGGCACCGTTGCATATATGTCTCCTGAACAGGTGCGCGGGAAAGACCTGGACGCGCGCAGCGATCTATTCAGTTTTGGCGTGGTGATATACGAAATGGCTACCGGTACCTTGCCGTTTCGGGGCGAGACTTCCGGGCTCGTCACCGATGCGATCCTCCATCGTGCGCCGGTGGCACCCGTGCGGCTGAATCCGGACTTGCCGCCGCAACTCGAACACATCATCAACCGGGCGCTGGAGAAGGACCGCAAGCTGCGTTTCCAGCACGCGGCGGACATGCGCGCGGAATTGCAGCGGGTACTGCGCGACATCACGTCAATGGTCGTGACCAGCTCCGACCCTGACCCACCAGAGACACCAATGCCGGAATTGCCGGCAATTTCGCCGGCTGTCTCGAGCGACTCCGCATCGAGAACTCCGGCTCCCTCGAAGCCGATATCTTCGAGTTCCAAAGTACAACTAGATACGCAAGCGAAGCAAAGCGATGCGCTGAAGCCCATCGAAAAATATCTGGCCACTTTTCTGGGTCCGATGGCGGGAATTATCGTGCAACGGACGGCGGCCGAAACGCAGGATCCCAAAGAGATATTCACGCTGCTCGCCGCGAAGCTTGCGTCGAAGAAAGATCGAGACGCGTTCCTTGCGCGACGGGATGAGCTGCTGAAAAGCTTTGCGCAGATTCAGGCACGAGATGAGGGTTCAGGAGTAGGCAGCGCGCCGGCTGTTGCGCGTCAAGAGGGACTTACCCCTGACTCGATCCGCCGCGCGGCTGAATCGCTGGCACGATACATGGGCCCAATTTCGCGGGTCCTGACCGAACGAGCAGTGGCGCGCGCCGATAATCTGCGGTCGCTCTACCGTATTCTCGGGGAACACTTGAAAGATGCGTCCGAGAGGGCCCGGTTTCTTGCGGACGCAGGCTTCCCGGAATCGTAATCGAGCGAGACTCCTCCGGCACTCTGCTGCGCTGTGTGATCTGCGTTCGCTCCCGTCGAGCAACAGAAGCAATCACACTCACGCCTTGAGCAACTTCATCGCTTCAAGCAGGCTTCTCGCCATGCGATTGAAGGATTGCGCCAGCTCCGAGATCTCATCTTTGCCCGTTACAGGAAACTCGCTTATTTCCGAGTTGCCCAAACTCACGCTACTGGCCATGCCGGACAAACGGTTCACCGGCCGGATGACGATAAAGATCAGTAGCCCATTAATGGCGAGAAGCAGAATCACGAAGACCGCTGCCAGAGAGAGCATGAATGTCTTGAATACGTACTTGGCGCGCTGGAGAACCACTTGCGTGGGCACGGATACAATCTGCGCCGTGACGATATCGTTCAGCTTCCAGCCAAATCCGTTCGCGCTGCCATAGCGATCGACCATCGTTCGAGGAGCGTCTTCCGCCGTATCGTGGCAGGAGAGACAAGCCATACTGGAGACGGCCATTGGGCGCGCGATAAACAGCGTTCTGCCGTTGGGCGTCTCACGCTCCCCCACGATTTCTTTCTTGTCATGCGATTTGCGAAATTCCTCGACAAGATCCGCTTCCCAGTCGGTGGCGCGATTCACGGGATTGGTGGGGTTCAGCGTCGCCTCTTTGTAAGAGTAATCAGGAAATTTTTTTTGCAGCTGGCTGAAATAGGAATTGGCCGAATAGGCCGGAACACTCTGCGGCAGAAAGCTGTACTTGATTTGCGTTTCGAGCAGCGGCTTGATCTGGGTGGCGGTGTAGGTCCGCACGGCAATCGCGGCTTCGATCATGATGCGCGCGTTCTCCATGATTTCAGCCTTGGCGTTTTGCTGCAGAAGGCGATTGCAAACATAACCGGCAGTGACGAAACCAATCGCGAACACGGCGCACAGGACCAAATTGAATTTCAGCAGAAGTTTCATGTTTAGATCCTCGAATGTGGTGACTCGGAACTGGAAGCTGCGGGTGCCGGATTTTCCTCTGGTTTCGGCTCCGGATGCAGTATAGGCCGCCATTCCGGGTACTCGGCCTCGTGGCTTTCCAACTGCTTGCGGAACTCAGCGTCTTTCAAGCGTGATTCGAACCGCTCCACAAAACCACGCCGCCAGGCTGCAGGCATTGTGAGCCACGCCTGGATTTCAGCGTACGAGACTGAGTGTTGAACCTTTGGCTCGACGGGCTTGCCGGTGAAGTGAGCGAGGCGTGAAGGAAGAGTGTCTCGAAACGACGCCGGCAGAGATTCGATGAAAGTGGAGCTGGGGCGAGAGGCACTGGTGATGGCTTTGCCCTGGTGGCGCGAGAAGAACTGGCCGGTGTTGCCGGTTACCGGCTTCCCGACGCTTCCACCTGGGCTTACGTCAGCGATTGCGGCCGAGCCGGCTTCCACAAAAATTTCGCACCCATTTTCGTTGCTGTGAACAACGACTGTGCCGTTTGACGTGGTGGCTGCGAGCGAGGGGCTCTCGTACTGATACGAGCCCGCGTGGACGTCCGACTGGCCCTTAAGCCAGCCGCTCAACAGAACGAGTTCCGTTCCAGGAGCGACGCTCCTGGCCTTTCCGCCCGCTCCGTGCCGGAAGATATACATGCGGCTCGAAGGGCCGAGGGCAACAATCGCGCTGCCTGTAAATTCCAATTGCGCGAATCCCTTGTCGGAGCTTTCGAGAATATCGCCCTGGCGCAGGCGCATTCCTTCGGCAGCCTGAAGCACCGTTGTGCCGCGAATCACTCGCAGCGAGCCTTCGATGAAGGTGACGGTGCCTGCGTCCGGAACAGCGGCTGGGATCGGCAGCAGCGATGAGAGCAGCAATGCAATGCCGAGTCGATTCATGTGAATCCAAAACTGGGGAATTGCGGGAACACGCCCGGTAACCGGCGTCTGTCTGGCGCTATCTTATAGCGAGCCACGCATTGATAAGTCAAGGCGCTTGCCGCTGCATTTCGCTGCGACTGGAGCACACAGTTTCCTTGAAAGCATCGAATATGCCAGCGTTATTTTTGCAACAAGCTCAGTCTGAGTCCATCGACTCGAGAAATGTGGCGGACGGAACGAAAAACAGGTTGCCGGTGACGACACGGCTGAAGTCGAGAAGGCGGTCGTAGTTGCCCGGCGGGCGTCCTACGAACATATTTTCGAGCATCTGCTCGATCGTACGAGGCGAGCGGGTGTAGCCGATGAAATAGGTGCCAAATTCTCCCTGCACCGGGCGACCGAAGGGCATGTTGTCGCGCAGAATTTTCACTTCTTTGCCGTCCTCGGTGATCGTGGTGAGCGCGTTGTGCGCTGAGGTTGGCTTTACGGAATCGTCCAATTCGATGTCGGATAGTTTTTTGCGGCCGATGATGTGTTCCTGCGCTTCGGTGGGTAGCGCGTTCCAGCTGGAGAGATCGTGCAAATATTTCTGCACGATCACGTAGCTCCCGCCGGCGAATGCCGGATCTTCATCGCCAATCATCACAGCGTCGACCGCTGCCTGCCCACGCGGATTCTCCGTGCCGTCAACGAAGCCGATAAGATCGCGGTCGTCGAAGTAGCGGAAGGCTTGGACCTCATCCACCGGCGTGACAGCGTCTCCGAGACGCATCATGAGTTGCGTTGCTAATTCAAAGCACAAATCCATGCGTTTCGCGCGAATGTGAAAGAGCAGATCGCCCGGGGTCGAAACTGCATGATGCTTTTCGCCCCGAATTTCCCGGAAAGGATGCAGCAAGGCCGGCCGTGGCTGGCCAAACATCTGGTCCCACGCGCCGGAACCTATGCCCATGATGCAGGAAAGCCCGGCATCGAAGTCGCGGGCCTCCACGGCACGCGTGAGCCCGGCGAGATCGCCGCAGAATGAGCGCACGGCGGCGCGAGCCTGCGGCGCGGGCTTCAGAGCCACCACCAGGAATATTGCCGCGCGGCTCAGCGGCGCCGCAACGGGCTGCGCCAGGGTGCGCAGACCGTGCGTTGCGCTGATTGTCTTGTTTTGGTCAGGGTCCATGGGATTGAATCCTAGCGGACTGAAAAAGCCTCGCGCGCGAAGGTCGAGCGCGAAAGGTTACCATCGCGGCGGGACGAACGTCCAGAGAGGCTTGCTCGTCGCCGCCAATCGGGCGCTCAGTCATCTGCAACAAAAGCTTTGTAGGAATTACGAGCCGACCCAGCCGCCACGAAAACCTGCGCGGTGGAGGCCGTTTACGATATAGGAGCACCGTTTGATCGTCTTCCAGATGAGCCCTGAGTGATAATTTTCGATCATCATCAGAATGGGCCCTTCGTTCAGGCCGAAGACCCAAGGCGACATCCAAGCATGCAGTTTGCTGTCGTCGGGATACGTGGGATTGAAACTGGCAACAAACCCTCCATAGGGATTGCATCCCAATGACGTCAAGCGTTCGACGATGCGGCGCATCGTCTTAATCACAAGCTCAGGCGCGAACGGAACGGATGTGGCTACCGCCCAGGGTGAAATCGTGCCGTCATCAGGGCCAAACGGGGCGCCGCGCGCCTCGTAGCCGAAAAATGTCCTGTTAACGCCGTTCACTTTGACCATTGCCGGCCCAGGCCCGTCGCTCGCGGTGAATCCCCATCCGCATTCGCCGTAGTGCGCAAATCTTAGTGGATTCTCGATTCCATATTGCTGGTGAACGAGGGTGGCTCGCCGGCTATTCTCGAAATAATCGATTCCCACTTTTCTGTTGAAGTCGTCGCGGATGCCGCGGAAGTCGAGCCAGAGATGAGACATCTGGTGAATGAACAGCGGCCCAGCATAGAGATACTCGATGTCATAGATTTTTTTCCATTCGAAGGTTGCGATCCATTCCTTGTAACCTTGCGGATTGATGGGGAACGCCGGCGATCCGAGAGCCAGCACGTAAAGAATGATTGCCTCGCTGTAACCCGTAGCCCAGCGGTAGGGAAGAAAGCCGGATTCCGGCTTCCAACCGTGAGTGATCGTCATGTCCCCGTGGAGTGCCCATTGCCAGTCAACGCGGCGGTAGAGAATGTCCGCGAGTTTTCGTAGTTCGATTTCCTTTTCGTTATGCGCGGTGAAGTAGGTCGCCGCCGTGAGAATGCCCGCCATCATGATCGCGGTGTCCACCGTAGAGAGTTCGCATTCGAAGGCGCGGAGGCCGGTTTGCATGTCGAGGAAGTGGTAGTAAAAGCCTTTGTAGCCTGTGGCGGTGGGTTCGGGACCTTGAGGCGCGGAGTGAAGGAACCGCAAGAGCGCAAGAATTCTATCCACGGCGTCCGTTCGCGAAACTACTCCGCGCTCTACCGCGACGACATAAACGCTGAGTCCCATGCCCACGGCCGCGATGCTTGCTGCTGATCCAGGTTCGTTCTTATCCGCGACTAAGCCGTTCTGGGGGTTCGACTCTTTGAGATAGTAATCAACAATCGCGAGGCGCAAATTGTGGAGCAATTCCGAGTCGGTCGCCTGCGGATTCAAATGGGGCATCCCGGTAGCCAAGGTAATCTCCCTTGTGGAGATTATTACATCGCGACGTGGGCGGCCCAGTAGAGGACGGCGGCGCCGAGAATGATGCGATATATCGCGAAGGGCACGAAGCCGCGTGTGCGAACCCAATTCATGAACCACGCGACGCTGGCGTAAGCGACGATGAAGGAAACGACGAAGCCAATGGCGAGCACGATCCAGCCGTGCGCGTCAATTTGACTGACACCGATGGGATTTTCGACGCCCTTGCCGCGCAAAGATTTCAGCGCAGCATAGGCGGTGGCGCCGAACATCGTAGGAATCGAAAGAAAAAACGAAAATTCAAGCGCAGCCGCCCGCGACATTCCGGCCACCTGCCCGCCCGCGATCGTGGACATCGACCGCGACGTCCCCGGAAAAACCGCGGAGAGAATCTGGCACGCGCCGATCCAAATCGCTTGCCCCAGCGACATATCTTCCATATGCCAGGTGCGTATGCGGCTGTACGGGGCTTCAAGCCCGGCTTTTTCAGAGGGCGAGTTCATCGCGTCAATAAACCACATCACGATTCCGCCGACTAGCAGGCTCATGCCGATGATGTAAAGATTTTCCAGGTGCTCGCCAATCACTTTCGTCAGCAAAAGCGCCGGAATCGCGGTGACGACGAAGGCGATGAGGACCAGGCTGAGCGGGTGCGTGAAGATGTTCCGGTTGCCGCGTTCGCCGCGCGGAAACGTGGAAAGAAATTTCGCGATGCGCTCGCGAAAATAGATTGGCAAGGTGAAAATGGCGCCGAGCTGGATGACAATCGTGTACATCTTCCAATAGCCGTCGCTCAGATTGATGTGGAGAAGAAATTCCGCGATGCGCAGATGAGCGGTGGAGCTGACGGGAATAAATTCGGTGAGTCCTTCGACGATGCCCAGAATGAGAGAGAGTAAATAATCGTTCAAGATGCCCCCGATAACCCTGCTGCGAAGAAATCAGCCGAGCGATTTGCTCATCGCGTAGGCGTCGCGCCCGCCTGGATAATAGCCTTTCCAGATGCCGCGAGTACGATAGCCATGCTTGTCCCAGAAGGCAATTGCGGAGTAGTTTTCGGTTGCTGTTTCGAGAATTACTTCATTGACGCCGTATTCCGCCAGGCGCGATTCCACCGCTTCGAGCAGGCTCGAGCCGATTTTGTGGCGGCGATACACTTCGAGCACGTCAATGGTGATGATGTGCCCGCGCGTTTCGCGGTGCGCGGTGAGGCAGAAGCCCACCGGTTTGCGGCGGATCGCAGCGATCACGCAATCAGCGCCCGGCAGGCGCAAATAAGCGTGCAATTCAGGACGGGAATACGCGATGCCCGGAGCGTAGCAGGCCTGGTCAATTTCGTAGAGCGATTCGAAATCTTCGGGCGTGTACGGACGCAACGCGATTTTCGTGGCTTGGCGTGCTGCTTTCGGTGCCGGCACAGCGATCACACTTCCAGAATCACCGGCAGGATCAGCGGACGCTTCGAGGTCTGCTTATTCAGATAGCGCTTCAAATCGGCGCGAATTTTTTCCTTGATTACGCCCCAGTCGGTTTTTTCCTCAGCGGTCGATTGCTCCACGGTGCGAAGAATCACGTCGCGCGCTTTGCCCAGAATTTCCTGGCCATCCTCGGAGAGAAAACCGCGCGTGACGATTTCAGGCGGGCCTTCGAGATGCCCCGTGTGCTTGTCGATCGCGATGATGGGAACCACCACGCCATCTTCGGCCAGGTGGCGGCGATCGCGAATCACCACTTCTTCGATTTCCTCGAGCGAGCCGGAATCCACGCAAACGCGCCCGGCCGTGACGGGTTCGCGGCGATAGGCACTGCCATCGGGCGTGAATTCGATTGGCTGGCCGCTTTCCAGCAGGAAAATTTCGCCGGAGACGGCATTCATCTGCTCGGCAAGCGCGGCGTGCCGGAACAAATGCCGGTATTCTCCGTGCAGCGGAATAAAATATTTCGGCTTGCAGAGTTGCAGCAGGATCTTCTGTTCTTCCTGGCTAGCGTGGCCGGAAACGTGAATCGGGGCGGAGCGCCCGCCTTCGTAATAAACAAGCACTCGGCGCCGGAAAAGGTGATCGATCATGCGAAAAATGGCTTTTTCGTTTCCAGGAATTTGGCGCGCGGAAAGAATCACAGTGTCATTTTCGGCGATGCTCATCAGCCGGTGATTATCCACGGAGATTCGTGACATGGCCGAAAGCGGCTCGGCCTGCGTGCCGCTCGCCAGTACCACAATCCGTTTGGGGTCGAAGCCCTTGATATCCTGCGGGCGAACCACGCTGCCGTCAGGAATGCGCAACTTGTCGAGACCGTGCGCGATTTCGATGTTGTCCACCATGCTGCGGCCCACGAAGCCCACTTTTCGTCCAACCACGCGCGCGAGATCGATCACCTGTTGAATGCGATGAATCGAGCTCGAAAAACAGGAAACGATAATGCGCTGCGGCGCAGCGCGGAATAATTCTTCCAGCCGCACGACCACCGAGCGCTCCGATGGCGTGAATCCAGGTCGCTCAACGTTGGTGCTGTCACTAAACAGCGCCAGCACACCTTCCTGCCCGTAGCGCGCGAAGGCGTGCAGGTCGAAAGGTTTGCCGTCCACCGGCGTGGGATCAATTTTGAAATCGCCACTGTGGATGATCACGCCGAGTGGAGTGCGAATCGCGAGCGCCACGCAATCGATCGTGCTGTGCGTCACGTGCAGATATTCAATTTGAAACGCGCCGAGAGTTGTCGATTGTCCCGGGCCCACTTCGTGCAGCTTTACTTTGTCGAGAAGGCCGTGCTCTTCCAGTTTCTTGCGCACCAGAGCGAGGGTGAACTTGGTGCCGTAAACTGGAACGTCAAGGTCGGCGATGATGTAGGGAATCGCACCGATATGGTCCTCGTGCGCGTGGGTTAGAACGATACCCCGAATCAACCGCTTGTTCTGCTTCAGATAGGTGATGTCGGGAATGACGATGTCTACGCCGAGAAGTTCCTGCTCGGGGAACATCAAGCCGGCGTCGATAATGATGATGTCGTCGCCCGTGCGCAGGACGAGCATGTTCATTCCGAACTCGCCCAGCCCGCCGAGCGGGATGGCCCATACCGAGGATTGGCTCAATTTATCTTTCTTTCGAGTGCGGCCGGCATTCTTGCTTCATAGGCGGCGAATAGCTTCGCGTCATGCGCGCACGGCTTGCCGTGCCCTACTGCAGAAATGCATGCTTGGCAGACCAGAATGACACGTATGCAACGGCAGTTCAATCTCTGCTGCCGGCGAAGAGGCGAGCGACGGCCACAAGCAGCACGGCGCCGACGGTGGCCGCAGCGAGCGTGCCCCAAAACCCCCAGGGTGCAGTCGCGATTCCAAGTTTCATGAAAATCCAACGGCCGATTACTGCTCCGATAAGGCCGAGAATCACGTCCACGATACAGCCGAAGCCACGGCCGCGCGTAATGTGCCCGGCGATCCAGCCCGCCAGAAGACCAATGATGATCGTGGCAATAAAGCCGGGCGAAGTCACCTGCACGTACACGGTGTGCTCGTCAATTTGATTCGCAAGCGTGACGATTGCGGCGCCCAAGGTAGTGGAGGCAAATGAGGCGAATGCGAAGCTTGTCATGAAACTCCTCTGAGAGATCTTCTATACAGATGATTCCGCTGCCGGTTGGCGTGGTAAAGCCTGTTCCTCTATAGGATAGCCGGATGCAGGCGAACAGGCTACTGCTGGCAGAAAATATATGCGAGACACTTATAGACGAGTTTCGCGGCCAGGAAATCGGACGCATGGTCGCCAGGTTGAGGCAGAAGCTCCACGACGTCCATGCCCACAATTTTCTTGTGGTCGGCAACGGCGCGAATCAGGGAAGTCACCTGCATCCAGTCGAGCCCACCAGGTTCGGGCGTGCCTGTCGCCGGAACGAATGCGGGATCGAAGCCGTCGAGATCAATCGTGAGGTACACATTCGGGCTGAGGTCGGCGAGAACCCTTGCGATCCAGCTCTTCATGGGCGCGCGGGCGATATCTTTGGCCCAGTAGACGCTGGTGCGCAGGTGGGGAATCGCTTGCGCCTCTTCCACGGAGAGCGAGCGGATGCCCACTTGAACGGCCGGGCAGACTTCCACCACGCGGCGCATCGCGCAGGCGTGGCTCGCGGGATTTCCCTGGTACTCGTCGCGCAGATCGGCGTGCGCGTCAATTTGAAGCACGCTCAGATTCTTGAATTTCTTCGCGGTCGCGGACACAAGCGGAGGCGTGAGCGAATGTTCGCCGCCAAGGGAGACGGTGAATTTATCGTCCTCGAGCAATCCTAGCTGAGCCGTAAAAATTTCAGTGATCACTTCATCCAGCGTACCGTCGGCCGTGTCAATGGCCGGAAGGGTATGGATCCCGATCTCCTTGTAAGGCTCGGTCTCGAGTTCCTCGTCGTACAGCTCCATGTTGCGGCTCGCGGCCAGAATGGCGGCGGGGCCGTTGCGAGTACCGTGCTCGTAGGAAGTGGTGCGTTCGAGTGGCACCGGAAAAATCACGGCGCGCGAAGTGGCATATTGCGAGTGTTCCTCAGGAAGGCCGCCGAAGTTTTCGGGCGGCATCGGAGTGTATCGGGTCATCGTCGGTTTAGGCTCGCTCTGGATTGGCGTTCACACCCAATTCACATTCACCATTTGCGTGGAAGATTATTGAACAGATTTATCTTTCAACGAATGCCTCATTTGTACTATCAATGAGGTGCGCGAGAACAAAAATTGCGCGCGAGACAGGCTAGACGCCACTACATTACCTGCGAGGACGCGGAATGGCAAAGAAAAAGGGCGCCACAGGACGAATCCTGCACGACCCGATCAAAGACAAGCTCGTTCCCATTTATCCGCTGGACCTCTCTCGCATTCGCACCATTGACGATCTCGTGCGAGCCATGGGGCAGACGGCTTTTACGGCGCGCCAGATCGGCGATGCGGCGGACGTTCTCGAAGCCATGGCCCGCGACAAGGATTGTTTTGGCGTGATGACGCTCTCGGGCGCCATGACCGTGGCGAAAATGGCGCTGGTATTCTGCGACTTGGTCGAAGCGGGCGTGATTAAGGCCATCGTTTCAACGGGCGCGCTGATGGCTCACGGCCTCGTGGAAGCGGAGGGACTGCACCACTATCGCTACGACGAGAAGATGAACGACCGCGAGCTTTTCGCCGCCGGTTACAACCGCGTGTACGACTCGCTTGAGCCGGAAACGAATCTCGATCACGTGGAAGAAACGATGCAGCACATTCTGGAGCACTGGGATCCGGACGATGTGCTGTGCAGCTGGAAGATCAATCGCAAGATTGGCGAGTATCTATCGAAGCATACGAAGGGGCGGGGAATTCTGAAGACCTGCTACGAGCACAAGGTGCCGGTGTTTGTTCCCGCGTTTACGGATTCCGAGTTGGGTATTGACGTTGCGTTGCATCAACGGCTGCGCAAGAAGGCCGGGCAGAAGTTGCTGCGATTTGATCCGTACGAGGATTTCGAGTTCTATGCTTCCACGATGCTCGCCACCAAGCGCATGGGAATCTTCACCATCGGTGGCGGCGTGCCGCGCAACTGGGCGCAACAGTTTGGCGTGTATGCGGAATTGCTGGCCCGGCGCGGTTACGAGAATCTGCCGCTGAAGCGCTACAACTATGGCGTGCGAATTTGCCCCGAGCCGGTGAATTGGGGCGGCCTTTCGGGAAGCACGTACACAGAGGCCGTGTCGTGGGGAAAGTTTGTGCCGCCGGAGGAAGGCGGGAGATTTGCGGAAGTGTTGGACGATGCCACGGTGGCGCTGCCTCTGGTTGTGGGCGCGGTGCTGGAGCGGATCGGATATTTGAAAAAGCGCTGATTTCTGCGCGCCGGCAGAAGAATCAAGGAAGCCCGGAATTCGGAATAAGCCCTGCCTGATTCGTAAGAGGAAAGCATGCGAATGGTCTCCAGGATAGTCCCGTTTTTAAGCGTCGTATTGTTGCTTGTGGCGGGCTCGGCGCTCTCGGCCCTAAATCCGTCCGAAGAAAAGTCGGCACAAAAAAACGAGCATCGCATTCGCAATATTGTTCTGGTTCACGGAGCTTGGGCGGATGGCTCCGGATGGAAGGGCGTCTATGACATTCTTGTAAAAGACGGCTTCAACGTCAGCATGGTGCAGGAGCCGGAAACATCCTTCAAAGAAGATGTCGCCGCCACGAAGCGCGTTCTTGCGCTGCACGATGGCCCGTGCATCCTTGTGGCCCACAGCTACGGCGGTGGGGTGATCACCGAAGCGGGAAATGATTCGTCGGTTGTTGGCTTCGTGTATATCGCAGCTCACATGCCGGATGCCGGAGAGAATGAAGCGGATGGCGGGAAAAATTCCCGAGCGACCGCAGCAAGTCTGGCGCGATCAAGAAGACACCGGACGGATTCACCTACCTGGACGCTGCCCGGTTTCACGAATTGTTCGCAGCCGACCTTTCCGAAGAACAGGCCGCCTTCATGGCGCGCTCACAGGTATTCAATTTCGCCGACAATTTTAGAGCCCGATCAACACGGCGGGGTGGCGAACGAAGCCAAGCTGGATGCTGGTGGCCGGCGCGGACCGTACGATCAATCCGGACCTTGAGCGCTGGTATGCAGAGCTCGCAAAGAGCCACAAGGTGGAAGTCGCCGGAGCGAGCCACGTGGCCTACGTTTCGCATCCCAAGGAAGTCGCGGCAATAATCGAAGACGCTGCGTCGCAAGCTCAGTAGTACAGGCATTCCTGTGCCACCGTGAAAACGCGGCACCGCTGCTCTAGGCATGCAAGATCAAAGAGCGCGTTCTTTGGTTCCCTTGTTTCGCAACACGAAGCAGCTGGCAACGCAGGCACGGGCAGGAATGCCCGTGCTACTAAAACAAAATGGCCTTGGCGGGATAGATTTCGAAGCGGGATGCGATTCAGCAAAAAGCTCGGCAAAAAAATACAGGACTAGTCGTCTTCGCCCAGAAGGATGGCGGCGGCGAGAACCGTGCTCCACAATCCGCGCTTATCGCCCACGGCGGACTGTGTGATGTTCATGGTGCGCACGATCTTGTTGGAAATCCGGTAGACCTCTTTTTTCTCGTCCCACGAAAGATCCGGATCGAATTCCACGTTCAGAGTGGTAGCGAGCATTTCGGCTGCGAGCTCTTCCGTGTAATCGCCGGCCACTTCTTCCGGCTCGCCGAAGGAGTGATGCTCGGAGAGGTAGCCGAACATGGATTTATCGGAGGGGAGAGCGAGTCCAACGCCAGCGGCAATCAGCCGGTGTGGTTCGCGCGTCTGATTCTCGCTGATCACGGTGAACGCCACTTGACCCGCCTTCAAATGCTTCAGGCCTTCGCTGCGGGAGATCAATTTGCAATAGGGCGGAAAAATCGAAGAGACGCGAACGATGTTACAGGCGGCGATTCCGGCGTTGCGCAGAGCCAGTTCGAAGCTCGAAAGGCGCTCGCGATGTTTTCCGACTCCCTTGGTGAGGAATATTTTCTTCGCGACGAACGCCATGGACTGGTTAGGAGTACCTCTTCTCGTTTGAGCCGGAAATTTTCTCCTTTGGGGAAATTAACAAGCGCGTACTGCGAAGTCAATCACTATTCATGTTGGAAGTTGTTACAACGGTATTGCAAAACGCCGCCGGGAAGCAAACGTCCGTTAAACGTGAGCCTTCACGCCAACGCTGATGCAGGGAGCAAGCGCTTCGGCAATGATCTTGAGCTCGCGCAACTGCTGGTGCGTAAAATCCGGGCCCGCATCGGGCGCCGAATTGGCTTTTCGTGAGATTTGAATCACGCCCACCACCCTGCGGTCCACCACGAGCGGCGCGCTCATGATTTTCTGGATGGCTTCGGTCGGCTGGTCCTCCGCGATGCGAACCGCTTCAAACACCGAGGAATGCGGAATCACGGAGAAGTGGTTGATCACTTCCGCGCGTTTCTCGCGAACGGTGCGTGCAGCCAGCGAGTGCGTGCTGGTGGTGGGGATTTGACCCACCTCGCGCAATTTTTCGGGCGTAAGAAACTGCAGAAAACGCTCGTCGGGAGTGAGCGCGAAGATCGCCACCTCATGCGGCCGCACGGAAAAATTGCGGCTGATCAGCTCCACTGCCCGGTTCAAACCGATTTCATCGCCTTCGCCACGCCGGCGCGCCAGTTCGGCAGCCCATTTTTTCAACTCGTTGATAAATTCGCCGGCCATTTTTCCCGGGTTTCGCCCGGAACCAGAATTTGCCTACCGCGTTCTTGCCCGAAAATTGCCGCCTACAAAAATCTTAACAGCCAATCCGCTCGCTCCCTGCCATTTCTCGGCCGCCTGACACCATCTTGCAAACCTCGATTCGGATGCTATACTTTCGTGTTGCACGCGGTAGAAAATTGATTCGGAGAGTGCATGTCGGCCACCGCGGCTGATTCCAAAACAAGTTATTTCCTCGACAAACTGCAGTCCCTCAGCGGCGTAATTCCAATTGGCGCATTTCTACTCGAGCATTTCTGGTCCAATAGTTACGCCCTCGTCAGCGTGCAGAAATACAACGACGTCTCCGTCGAACTGCAAAGCATCCCCTGGCGCGTCATCGTGGAAGCCTGCGTGCTCTGGCTCCCGATTCTCTTCCATGCTTTTTACGGTCTTTACATCTGGTGGATGGGCAAATCCAACGCGATCGGCCACCCCTGGATGGCCAACTGGCTCTGGGTCCTCCAGCGCTGGACCGGCATCATCGCGCTTGTTTTCATTTTCTGGCACGTCTACCTCGAGCGCTTCGTCGGCCACGGCCGCACCAGCTATAGCGACCTCGCCGCCGCGATGTCGCACCCGGGATATTTCGCGTTCTACATCGTGGGCATCACCGCTGCTTCGTTCCACCTCGGCAACGGCCTCTGGAATTTCGCCTGCAAATGGGGCATCGCAGTTTCAGCCAGAGCGCAACGAGCCGCAGGTTGGTTCGGCGCCGCGGTGACGGTAGCGCTCACGTTCGTCGGCATAGCCATCGCGATCGGATTCCGCAGTCACTGGTTTCCGCTGGGTACTTACGTTCAATGAGACACCCGAAAATCATCGTCGTGGGCGGTGGACTCGCCGGCCTGATGGCCACAATTCGCGTCGCTGAACATGGCGTGCACACGGAACTTTTTTCCATCGTGCCCGTCAAGCGCTCGCATTCGGTCTGCGCCCAGGGCGGAATCAACGCCGCCAAAAATCTCAAAGGCGAAGGCGATTCTACCTGGAAACATTTTGACGACACGATTTACGGCGGCGATTTCCTCGCCAACCAGCCGCTGGTAAAAGGAATGTGCGAAGCCGCGCCCGCCATCATCGATCTTCTCGACCGCATGGGCGTGATGTTCAATCGCACTCCCGAAGGCTTGCTCGATTTCCGCCGCTTCGGCGGCACTCTCTATCACCGCACCGCCTTCGCCGGCGCTACCACGGGCCAGCAGCTCCTCTACGCGCTCGACGAACAAGTCCGCCGCGCCGAATCCGAAGAGAAAGTAAAAAAATACGAGGGCTGGACGTTCCTCTCCGCCGTCATCGACGAGCAGGGCATCGCCCGCGGCATCTGCGCGATGAATTTGAAGACGATGGAGATCAAAACCTTCCCCGCCGACGCCGTAATTTTTGCCAGCGGCGGCAACGGCGCGATCTTCGGCCGCTCGACGAATTCAGTTGTCTGCACCGGCTCCGCACAGTCCGCGCTCTTCCAGCAGGGCGTCTGGTACGCCAACGGCGAATTCATCCAGGTCCATCCCACCGCGATTCCCGGCGAAGATAAATGCCGCCTGATGAGCGAATCCGCGCGCGGCGAAGGCGGACGCGTCTGGGTGCCCAAACAACCGGGCGACAAGCGCGCCGGAAAAGATATCCCCGAATCCCAGCGTTTTTATTTTCTCGAAGAGTGGTATCCGAAATACGGCAACCTCGTTCCTCGCGATGTCGCCACCCGCGCCATTCACAAAGTCGTCTTCGAGATGAAAATGGGCCTGCCAGGCGATCCCGCCGTCTACCTCGACGTTTCGCACATTCCCGCCCACATACTCGATAAAAAACTCGAGGGCATTCTCGAAATTTACGAGAAATTTGTAGGCGTCGATCCGCGCAAAGAACCCATGAAAGTTTTCCCGGCCATGCACTACACGATGGGCGGCCTCTGGGTCGATAACGAAAATCAGGCCACCAACGTTCCCGGAATTTATGCGGCCGGCGAGTGCGAGTATCAATATCACGGCGCGAATCGGCTCGGCGCGAATTCGCTCGTCTCCTGCATCTATGGCGGAATGCTTGCCGGACCCGCTGCCGTGAAATACGCGCACAATCTCGAGCAGGGAGTCGAGAACACGCCGTCCAGCGTTTTCGAACGCGAGCGCGTCCGCCAGCAGGACATCAACGACGCGCTTCTCAATCAGCACCAGGGCACCGAGAATCCTTTGACCATCTGGCGCGAAATGGGCGAGGTGATGACGGAGAACGTCACCGTAATCCGCTACAACGCGAATCTTCAGAAGACGGTCGCGAAGCTCGACGAGTTGAGCGACCGCTTCCGCCGCATCAATTTGCAGGACCGCACACAGTGGGCGAATCAAACGCTGAATTTCGTCCGCGAACTTGGCAATATGCTCGTGCTGGCGAAAGTGATCACTCTGGGCGCGCTAGCCCGCAACGAAACCCGCGGCGCGCATTACAAACCAGAATTCCCAAACCGCGACGACGCAAATTGGCTGAAGACGACGAAAGCATCGTACGTGAGCGGCGAAATCAAACTCGACTACGAGCTGGTAGACACATCGCTCCTACCGCTCCGCGAGCGCAAATACACAGCGACAAAATGAAAGCTCCGCAGAGGAACGATGGCTGATACGCAGACGGGCAGCACCTTCATCGTCAGAATCAGACGTCAGCAGCGCCCCGACGAAGCCGTGCGCTGGGAAGAATACGAGCTGCGCTACCGCCCGCACATGAACGTGATTCAATGCCTCCGCGACATCGCCGAAAAGCCCCACACCCGCGAAGGGAAAGAATCCACGCCCGTAAGCTACGACGCGAATTGCCTCGAAGAAGTCTGCGGCGCATGCGCCATGCTGATCAACGGCGAGCCCCGCCAGGCCTGCTCCGCCCTCGTGGATAATCTCGCAAGGCCCATCCGCCTCGAACCGCTCACAAAATTCCCGCTGGTGCGCGATCTCGTCGTCGATCGCGACGTGATGTTCGAGAGCCTCAAGCGCACACAGTGCTGGATTCCGATTGACGGCACCTACGCGCTCGGTGAAGGCCCGCGTATGTCGCCGGCCACCCAGGAAGTCGGCTACCCGCTCTCGCGCTGCATCACCTGCGGCAACTGCCTCGAAATCTGCCCCCGCGTTAACGAGCACTCTCATTTCGTCGGCGCCGCAATCGTCAGCCAGGTGCGCCTGTTCAATTTGCATCCCACCGGCGCGATGCACGCCGCCGCACGCCTCGAAGCCCTCATGGGACCGGGAGGCATCGAAGATTGCGACAACGCGCAGAATTGCGTGAAGATCTGCCCCAAGGGAATTCCGCTCACCGAATCCCTAGCCGCCGTAAATGGCCAGGTCATCGTGCACGCAATCAAAAGCTGGGTCCAGGGCCACGACTAGAGTTTGTCGTATAGCTTCTCCTGGGCGGAACCTAAGCACCGCCGTTTGGAGTGCGGCCTGTCCTGAGTGAAGCCGAAGGGCGGCTAGCCGCCGCTTTCATAAGCTCCGGCTCGCTGCGGCGGTTTAAACTCGACGAATGCGCCGGCGGTCGAATGAGCACGGCTTCGGCCGTGCCGAAAATGTTTGTGGGTCGCCCCTTCAGGGGCGACATAAAACAAAGCCAAGCACCTGGGGCTTTAGCCCAATGAAGTTCGCGCTGCAAAAAGGAATGCGGCTTTAGCCGCTGAGGGAATTCATTTCGGATGCTCACTCGCACAGAACTTGTTCTGCTCTGCCTCGCGCTCGGCGCCATCCTCCCATTTCTCACCGTGGCCGCCCAAAGCGACATCTCCCAAAAAGCTCACGACCTGCATTTCAGCTCCATCGTCGTGGATACCCACGACGACACCACGCAGCGCCTCCTCGACCCCAAATTCGATCTCAGCATCCGCCACAAGGACGGCTCGATCGACATCCCCCGCTTGCGCGAAGGCAACCTGAGCGCGATTTTCTTCTCCATCTGGATTTCTGGCACGATCACCGACTCCGAAGCCGTAAAGCGCGCCATGGATCAAATTGACGCGGTGCGCGAACTGCCGGTCCGCTATCCGAAGGATATCGCCCTGGCTCGCACCGCAGACGACGTTCGACACATCCATGCGGAAGGAAAAATCGCAGCGCTCATGGGCGTCGAGGGCGGCCACATGATTGACAACGATCTCGGAGTCCTCCGCGACTTCGCCCGCCTCGGTGTCCGCTACATGACCCTCACGCACATGCTGGACACGGACTGGGCCGATTCATCCACGGGGAAGACCACGCACAACGGCCTCACCGACTTCGGCAAGCAGGTTGTCCACGAAATGAACCGCATGGGCATCACGGTGGATATCTCGCACGTCTCCGACAAGACTTTCTACGACGCGCTGGCCATCAGCGAAGCGCCCATGATCGCCTCGCATTCGTCCTGCCGTTCCATTTGCGACGCCCCGCGCAATATGACGGACGACATGATCAGAGCGCTCGCGGCCAAAGGCGGAGTGGTACAAATCAATTATCACGTCGGCTTCCTCAGCCAGGAATTTCGCAACGCTGAGAAGGCCAACCCGGACATGGGCAAAGCCATGCAGGAAGAACTGAAAAAGCGTTGCGGAGAAAATGAAGGCTGCCAGCTCACCGAAGGCGATAGACTTACAAGGGAGTATGTTGCGCAAGGGAAGCTGCCGCGCGTCGAATGGACCAAGATCATTGAACACATCGATTACGCGGTGAAACTCGCCGGCGCGGATCATGTAGGCCTAGGTTCGGATTTTGATGGCGCGAACATGCCGTACGGAATGGAAAGCGCTGCGGATTTGCCGAAGATTACGAACGCGCTTCTCGCCAAGGGATATTCAGCGGGTGATGTTCAGAAAATCCTGGGCGGCAATACGCTGCGTGTGATGGAGCAAGTGGAAGCCACCTCAAAACGATTGGGAGGACAACCGTGAAAGGCGATGCCCTGAAGATGATTTCGAAAGTGTGCGCGGTGACCATTCTGGCGTGCGTGCCGGTGTCTGCCTGGGCTCAGGCTGCCGATTCCAAGCCCGCCGCGCAGGCCACAAAACCAAAAACTGCGGCGGCGGCGCACACCGGCACAGATCCCGCTCTGCTCCATCCGTCCACTTTGAAAGCGCAAGCTCCGGCCGAATACGACGTGAGATTCGTTACAACCAAGGGCGACTTCGTCGTTCACGTCACGCGTGCCCTGGCGCCGCTCGGAGCGGATCGCTTCTACAATCTCGTGAAGCACGGTTTTTACAACGGCGCCAGCTTCTTCCGGTATGTCGATGGGTTCGTCGTCCAGTTCGGCCTCACCGGCAACCCCGCAGTCAATAAGGCTTGGACAGACGCCAACATCAAAGATGATCCAGTAAAGGGCAGCAACAAACCCGGCACCGTCACGTTCGCCATGGCAGGCCCCAACACGCGCACCACGCAGGTGTTCATCAATCTCGGCGACAATTCGCGCTTGAACAGCATGGGATTTTCAGCCTTTGGCGAAGTCACTTCCGGCATGGACGTGATCAAGAGCTTTTACAGCGGTTATGCTGATGCACCCACCAGCCATCAGGGCGAAATCACCAACGAAGGGAAAGCTTATCTGGACAAGAATTTTCCCAAGCTCGACAGCATCAAGACTGCTACGATTGTTCCTGCGGCCGGCGCAGCGAGTGGATCTGCGGTGCCCGCGAAGAAGCCCAGCCCAGCGGCGGCCGCGAAACCACAATAAACCTGCGGCTCCTTGGGAAAGCAAGCCGCTAATCCAAATTTTACTGAGGAACTTCTATGAGCGCAGCTTCGTCATTGCATCAGCCGGACAATGCCAAAGAACAGGCTCCGGCCGAGTACGACGTCAAATTTGTCACCACGAAAGGCGACTTCACGATCCACGTCACGCGTGCCTGGGCTCCTCTGGGCGCCGATCGCTTCTACAACCTCGTGAAGCACGGCTTCTATAACGACGCGCATTTCTTCCGTGTGCTCCCGGGATTTGTGGTCCAGTTCGGCTTGAATGCCGATCCGCAGGTGAGCCGGGTCTGGCGCAGCGCGAATATCAAGGACGACCCGGTAACCCAGAGCAACAAGCCGGGAACGGTGACGTTTGCCACGGCCGGACGCGATACCCGGACTACGCAGGTCTTCATCAATCTCGGAAATAACGGAGGCCTCGACTCGCAGGGCTTCTCTCCGTTCGGCCAGATCACCGAAGGCTTGGATGTCGTCAAGAAACTGCACAGCGGCTATGGCGAAGGCGCGCCGCACGGCCGCGGCCCAGACCAAGGCGCCATCACCACTCAGGGCAAGGAATACCTGGACAAGAATTTCCCGAATCTCGACAGCATCAAGTCTGCGACAATCCAGCCTTGAGTAGCACAGGCATTCCTGGCTGTGCCCCAAGCAACAAAGCGGCACACAACGCGCTAGCCAAGCGCGAACGCGGCATCGTTCTTCCCGCCGCCGCGCGCGAGTCAGAGCACCAGAAGCAACGCCGAAGCACACTGCCACTGGAGAGCCACCATCGCTCCTCCGACGCAAATGAAACCGCCAGCCTTCAGTGGCACAGACATTCCTGTTTACCCAGAGGAACGAAGGGTCTGTGCTCCGACGAGCGCCCAGCATCCAGAAGCAACCATCCCAATCGGCCTCACTTCACCTGTGTATCGGATTCCCCAATCCACCACTCCAAATCTCCAGGCAGCCAATCAAACTCTCAATGAGTCTCATTCCATGATGGACGGAAGTTTCCCCAGCGCCGCCACCCCGGCTCTAGCACCCGCTCAAGCGCAAGAGGGCACCCTCAGCTCGACGACCTTGCTGTGCGCAACCGCGGCCGTCGCGATTGCTCTCCACTTGCCCGGCATGTCACGCTACGGCTTCTTTCGCGACGAGCTTTACTACATCGCCTGCAGCGAACACCTCGCCTGGGGCTACGTAGACCAGCCTCCCCTGATTGCGCTGATCGCGTGGATTTCCCGCCACGTGCTCGGCAATTCGCTGGCCGCGTTTCGAGTCCTCCCGATTCTGGCCGGCGCGGTAAGCGTCTATTTGACGGGCTGGCTGGCCAGAGAACTCGGCGGCAGCAGGCTCGCGCAATGCACCTCGGCTCTCGCGATACTTTTCGCGCCGCTCTACCTCGCATTTGACAGCATTCTCACGATGAACGCTTTCGAGCCCGTCTTCTGGCTGGCCTGCGCTGCGATCGCCGCGCGCATAGCGAATGGCGGGTCGCCAAAGTTGTGGCTGCTGTTCGGACTTATCTCGGGAGTTGGACTCGAAAATAAACACACCATGGCCGTATTTGGTTTTGGTCTCGTGGTGGGATTTCTTTTGTCGGGCGATTTGCGTCCTTTCCGTTCGCGCTGGATCTGGGTGGGTGGACTGATCGCGCTGGCGATTGCTGCCCCGAATCTCGTGTGGGAAGCGCGGCACGGCTGGCCGCAAATCACCGTCGTTCGCAACGCGCAGCTATTGAAAAACGAGCCGGTCGGTCCGTTGCGTTTTCTGGGCGAGCAAGTTCTGTTCTATTCGCCGATTGCATTGCCGCTGTGGCTGGGAGGCCTTGCCTGGCTTCTCGCCGCGCGCGACGGGAAGCGTTTTCGTTTTCTGGGCTGTGCCTATCTGGTTGTGATGGCGATCTTCATGGTCGCCGACGGGAAGACCTACTACCCGATGGCCGCCTACCCGATGTTAATGGCAGCAGGCGGCGTCGCCTTCGAAAAAATCTCAACAAGCCAAGGGTGGAAGCCCGTTCGTATCGCCTATCCGGCGCTGATCGCGCTGGCAGGCTTGTTGACCCTGCCGTTCGGCGTACCGGTGCTGCCGGCGAACACGTTCCTGAAGTATGCTGATGCCTTCCCCTACGCGCATGAAGTGAAGACCGAGCGCGATTCTACGGCGCGCCTGCCGCAAAATTACGCGGACATGCTCGGTTGGGACACACTCGCTAGAACCGTCGCTAGCGTCTATTACGCCCTGCCGGAAGCCGAACGAAGTAGTTGCGCGATCCTGGCAGGGAACTACGGCGAAGCGGGCGCAATTGATTACTATGGCCCGGCGCTGGGCCTGCCGAAAACGATCGGCGGCCACAACAGCTATTTTAATTGGGGGCCGCGCCAATATTCAGGCGAGTGCGTAATTCTCTTCGGTGAAAATTCAGAAGAACACAAAAATTACTTCAGCGACGTGCAGCAGGCAGCCACAGTTTCCACTCCGCTGGCGATGCCCTCGGAGCAAAACCTCCCGATTTACGTGTGCAGAAAACCGAAAGAGCCTCTAGCTGAGCTTTGGCCCTTCTTCAAATTCATCATCTAAGTTCGCGGGCTACCGCAACGGCGCATGACGTGGATTCCGCGCCGCCCGCTCGAGCATCGCGATATCGAGACCAGTCTCGCGCAACCGCCGCCCAAGCTCCGAGCCATCATTGAACGCGATGCACAGCAAGACGCACTCGCTCGTCAGAATCGGAATCTCACGCCCATTCACCGTATCGTGGTGCGGCGCAATCGCCTCGGAATTCCTCAGCACCAATTCAAGTTCCGCCGACCGCGGCAAAGGTTTGCCATCTCTCTTCGCAGTCTTCTTCGCATCACGAAAAAAAAGCCGGGACTTCGGCTCCGCCTCCTGCCGCGAAGCGTCATAAAACTCAATCCACCGGTGCCACCGCTGCGGGCTGATCTGGCAAATCCTCTGCAAAAGCCCCTCAACTTCCCCCTCCTCCTCCCAGAAGCGGGAGAGGCGGTCCCATTCGTAGATGTACATTCCGGCAAGAAAATCGGCAACGTCGACAACGGCGGCGGCGCGGCTCTTGGCGAGCATCTGGGCCAAGCGTTCGGCGCGAACGAGGTCGCGGGTGAGCCGATGGGTCAGGGTGGCGCGAGGGGCGCCGTCGCCCACGCGGGGCGAGACGGTAGGGCGCGAGCTTGCCGGGCCCGCCGGCTTGCGTTTGAAGAGCTTCATTGGTGACAGATGACCGGGTACCAGTCTAGCAGGGCGGGCAAGCGATTGGCGGGACAGGTTGAGTACAGGTCGTGCGTAAGGAAAACCTGTGGCGTGCAAGGCTCGTGCTGGACAAAAATTGTCGCTGTAAGTGCAGCAAGCGGGTTGCAGCAAAAAACAGTTTTGGACGCCTACAGGCCGAGGACTGTGACTAGTTCGCGGACTGAGGCTGCGGACTTGTCGAGGGCGGCCTTTTCTTCGGCGGTGAGTTTGATTTCGATAATCTGTTCGATGCCGCGGGCGCCCAATTTCACTGGGACACCGACGAAGAGGCCGGTGATGCCGTATTCGGCTTCGAGGTAGGCGGCGCAAGGAAGGATTTTTTTCTTGTCCTTCAAAATCGACTCAACCATTTCCGCGACGGCGGCCGAGGGAGCGTAGTAGGCGGAGCCGGTCTTCAGCAGTTCGACGATTTCAGCGCCGCCGCGACGGGTGCGCTTGACGATTTCTTCGAGCTTTTCTTTCGGCAGCAGCTCGGGGAGGGGAATTCCGGCGACGGTGGAGTAGCGGGTGAGCGGCACCATGTCGTCACCGTGCCCGCCGAGGACGAACGAGTGCACGTTTTCAACGGACACGCCGAGTTCCATGGAAACGAACGCGCTCATGCGCGCGGAATCGAGAACGCCGGCCATGCCGATCACGCGATTGCGCGAGAATCCGCTGATCTTGAAGGCGGCTTGCGCCATGGCGTCGAGGGGATTGGTGACGATAATCAGGATCGCGCCGGGCGAAAGCTTGACGATCGCGTCGACCACGCCTTTCACGACGTCATAGTTGGCTTTCAGAAGATCGTCACGGGACATTCCCGGCTTGCGCGGGAATCCTGCGGTGATTACGACGATGTCGCTATTCGCGGTTTCGCGGTAGTCGCCAGCGGCGGTCGAGATTCCCACGGTACGGGCGTCGGTGCCGAGAATGGGCGCGGATTCGGCCATGTCGAGGGCCTTGCCTGCGGGCGGCCCGTCGAGAATGTCGGTGAGTACGACGTCGGCGAGCTCGGCATCATGAATCCGCTGTGCCGTTGTGGAACCGACAAAGCCTCCACCCACCACCGTCACTTTCTTGCGCATTGCCGCGTCTCCTTCGTCTCGTTCGCTTGAGTAGTTTTAGAAGTTCAATCGGCTGCAACGGCGGACTGCATATTCTCGATGATCGCGGACGCGTATTCGGACGTCTTCAGTTTTTTCGCGCCGGGCATCATGCGCTCGAGATCGTAGGTGACACGCTTCTGGCGGACGGTGCGCGCGATGCCGTCCTCGATCAGGCGTCCCGCTTCTTTCCAGCCCATGAAGTCGAGCATCATCGCGCCGGAAAGCATCACGGAACTCGGGTTGATGACATCCTTATCGGCATATTTCGGCGCGGTTCCATGGGTGGCTTCAAAAACTCCGAAGCCGTCGCCGATATTGGCGCCGGGAGCCATGCCGAGGCCGCCCACCTGCGCGGCACAGGCGTCGGAGAGATAGTCGCCGTTCAAGTTAGGCGTGGCGAAGACCTGATACTCGTCGGCGCGGGTGAGCACCTGCTGGAAGACGGAATCGGCAATGCGGTCGTTGACGAGAATCTTATTCTGCCACTGGCCCTTGCCGTGCGTTGCATAGATCGCGTCGAGGGTCTGCTTCACTTCGAGCGCCACAGCTTTCTGGAAAGCTTCGTTGGCCTGATCGAGACCCGGCTCGATCATCGCGGCGATCTGCTCGACGGTGAGATTGGGATTCTGGTCTTTGTTATCGAGAATCCAGCTTTCGCGCTCGGTGACGATCTGATTGCGGAACTCGGTGGTGGCAAGGTCGTAGCCCCAGTCGCGGAAGGCTCCTTCGGTAAACTTTTGAATATTGCCTTTGTGGACCAGGGTGACGATGGTGCGCTGATTTTCGATGGCATGCTGAATGGCGCGGCGGACCAAGCGCTTGGTGCCGGTGGGCGAAATGGGCTTGATGCCGACGCCGGAATCTTCGCGGACTTTCTTGCTGGCGCCGGCGAGCATGTCGTTGTTCAGGAAATCGATAAGCTTTTTTGCTTCCGGCGTGCCGGAGCGCCATTCGATGCCAATGTAGACGTCTTCTGTGTTTTCGCGAAAGATGACCACGTTCATGCGCTCGGGATTGGTGACCGGCGAAGGCACGCCGTGGAAATAGCGCACGGGGCGAACACAGGCGTAGAGGTCGAGTACCTGGCGGAGAGTGACGTTGAGCGAACGAATGCCTCCGCCCACGGGCGTGGTGAGCGGGCCTTTGATTCCGACGCGAAAATCGCGGAAGGCGTCGACGGTGTCCTGCGGGAGCCATTCCTTGAACTGTTTGAAGGCCTTTTCCCCCGCGAAAACTTCCATCCATGCGATTTTGCGCTTGCCGTCAAAGGCCTTTTCGACGGCCGCGTCGAACACGCGGCGTGACGCAATCCAGATGTCGCGCCCTGTGCCGTCACCCTCGATGAAGGGAATGATGGGCCGGTCGGGAATTTGAAATTTGCCGCCTTCGTAGGTAATAGGCTTGCCTTCGGAAGGAACTGCCACGCCGCTATAGGAATTTTTCATGCGCCTCGGGACTCCTCGCAGGGGTCGCGTCGTTGTACGACGTTAAAATGAGCCACTGCGGAGCCAAATACGTTAACACAGTTCTGGAGGCTGGAGGCTAGATGTTGAAGGCTGGAGGAAGGGAGGGAAGTGCCAAGAATCGGCCGCGTGGCGAGAGGAGTAGAGGGGATTTGAGAGGACGTTTCGTGTAAATGTGCGGCCTTTTGTGCGTCACGGAGGCATTCAAGTCAAAGGTTACCCACCCTTCGCAAGACCGGCGAAGGATGGGTACCCGTAAAATCTGGTTCGAATGCGAGGTGAATCGATGGAGCAACATCGACCTAACGAGCGAGGCTTTGATTGTGGGAACAGCGGACGACGGAAAAAAGGTGGGCCAGCCGCCACGAGCCTATAGCCAGTCGCCCCAGTGATTGCCATTCGAGCTACGAAAAACACGCCAGTAAGAATCAATTCGAGCACGACGACGAGGCTTGCCGCAAACCAGCGAAGACCCTTCATTCGATAGACCAGAAGACTGCCAAGGCAAGCGAAAACCAACCGAGGAAATCACAAGAACGGTTCGCGATATCGCAAGCGGTGGAGCTACGCTCTGTTATTGTTATCCACGGCTTCCGCCGTGGGCTAGTTGTATGTCGCGCCCGCCATGGCGGGCAAGCCGTACGGCGCTGGGGAGCGAGGAATTTCAAATTGCGAATTTCAAATTTCAAATGAAGGCGAAGAGGCGCGGGAAGAATTGTGGATTGGAAACGGAAATTTGAGATCAGAGGTGGTCGGAGCTGCTTCTCGGGTGCCCGAAAGATGGCCGTCCCGGCAAAGCCGGGACTCGTGAAAGCGGTGGCAAGCCACCGCACTCCAAATAGGGGCGCCAAGCGCAGAGATGTGACCCGTGCGTGAGGTAGGATCAGGGTTAGAGTGATCAGGGCTAAAGTGCATTCTGAACTCCAAATCAGACTATAACCGTATTTTCTTTCGCGCTTCAGGCTCGTAAACCGTAGTGAATGCACCCGACTCATCTTACCGGCGGAGGGAATCTGATTTTCATTAGCCTGGCGGGAGCGGCGTGTTGTGCGGTGGGGGCAATTTTCTTGTACAAAGCGGCGACATGTACGGAGTTTCGCGCGAGCGCGGAAGGAGAGGGAAGGACAAGAGCGTCATCGCTGAAGGCGGGAAGAATGATGTCGGGATTTCTCGTGCTGCTGGGAATTGGGGCCGGGATATTCATCCTCGTACGAGTATTGAACGGCTGACGCTCGAGGTGGCCACTAACTATGAACAACGCCAATGTGATTGAGCTGCTCGATCGCGTAAGAGAGATCGTAGTGCGGTCGATTGAGGCCGAGGAACACGAACAACATGAAGTGGCGATGCGCCTGTTGGTTGAGGCGAGGGAGAAGATTGATCAGGAGAAACAACTCCTGGCGAGTTCTTCGGCCGCCGCGGGTTCTTAGACGGCGGGGGGACTGGGCGTTTCTTTTAAATCACACTTCTACAACGTGCAGCAACCTGCAAAAACCGCAAATCTAGATTTGAAATGAGGGGCGGGTCAGGCGATGCCTCTCGACGCTGCTCAGGACTGAGGCCCTGAAGCGCAGAGCTTTTTCGGACGGGTGCCGCGACGCCGAGGATGGCGATAGCGGGGCCTTCATGGCCGGCCCGGCAAGCCGCCGCACTCCAAACCTTCGACTTCGCTCAGGACGCATTCCAAATTGAAATTTTAGAATGACAGCAAAATTTCAATCAGTCGAGTCAGGCGGCGCCCTTCGCTTTTTCTGATTCTGAAGCCCTCAACGGCGGACTGGTGTCGACGGACGCCACGAGAGTTTTCGTATCGGAGTTAAAAACAAAGTACGCGCCCGGTTGCTTGGCGGCCAGGTTGAGCATGCGGGTGTGGGCATCGTCCAGCCTGGCCACTGCGCCGAGCCAGAGGACACCCTTTTCACCATAACGACCGCTGAAGATGTCGAAAGCAGGAATAGGCGACGTCATAGCAAGGGCTCGCTACGGTTTAAGACATATGAGTAACCGGAAAATTCCTTGTACACCTGAGTGAATCGAACCGCAAGCCTAAACTACGGGAGGACAGGGCGCACCTACCGCGCTGTAAGGCGAGGATTTGGAACGTGCGAATCCCGGGGCAGGTGAGGTTTGTGCGGGCGGCGTTATATCGCGGGAATATTTTCGGGGCGCGCGCTGTATAGATGGGTGAATGGGATCCGAGGCGCTGGAATGGATGGCGACCCGGCGGAGAGGGATGCGATGGGAGACTTCATTAAGGACAACTTCAATAACGACGGCGTGGATCGCCGCGGGTTCCTAAAATGCATGGCCTGGGCGGGGACGGGGACGCTGTGCGTGCTTCGGGGCGGGGTGCTCAAGTCGTTTGCGCTTAGCGACATAGCGAACCGGGCGCTGACTACGGCGAAGGCGGATCTGAGCTTCGTCCAGATCAGCGACAGCCATATTGGGTTTGATAAGGCGGCGAATCCGGACGTGACGGCGACGCTGGACGCGGCGATTGCGAAGATCAATGCGCTGGAGACGCCGCCGTCATTTGTGCTGCATACCGGCGACTTGAGCCATCTTTCGAAGGATTCCGAGTTTGACACGCTGGACCAGCGGCTGAAGAGCCTGCGGACGGACAAGATTTTTTATGTGCCGGGCGAGCATGACGTGTTGAACGACGACGGGGCGCAGTATCGCGAACGCTACGGAAAAGGCACGAAAGGCCAGGGCTGGTACAGCTTTGACCAGAAGGGCGTGCATTTCATTGGCCTGGTGAACGTGATGAATCTGAAGGCGGGCGGGCTGGGGAATCTCGGGAAAGAACAGCTGGAATTTATCGAGGATGACGTGAAGCATTTGAAGTCGAGCACGCCCATCGTGGTGTTCGCGCACATTCCACTGTGGTCTGTGTATCCGGAGTGGGGATGGGGAACGGATGACGGGGCGCAGGCGCTGGGATACTTGAATCGGTTTGGGTCGGTGAGCGTGCTGAACGGGCACATTCACCAGGTGATGCAGAAGGTGGAGGGGAGTGTGACATTTCACACGGCAATGTCCACGGCGTTTCCGCAGCCGCAGCCGGGGACGGCGCCATCGCCGGGGCCGATGAAGGTGCCGGCGGAGAAACTGCGCGGGCTGCTAGGCGTGACGGATGTGAACTTCGTTCGCGGGAAGCAGACGCTGGCGGTGGTGGATTCGACGCTGGGCTGACGGGCGATCGCTCGAACCGGCCGAAGATGGCCGGGCTGTTAAGTAGCTGGAATTACGGAGCATTGGAAGCTTCCGCGGACCCCCGCAAATGCTCGGGCAGAGATACCACCCTGGTCACATCCTGTCCCGGTCCTCGCTTCAATGTATCGCTGGGAAGGTTGAGGGAATAAAATGAGCACGCTTGCAGTCTATAGATTAGACAGTTCGAGTGGCCGGATGCCTATGGCGACGCCAGACGCGGGAAACGCGGGAGACGCAGGGCGGTTTGAGCAGACTGTGATGCCGCATTTGGATGCGGCTTACAATCTGGCGCGCTGGCTCGTGCGGAACACGCACGATGCGGAAGACGTGGTGCAGGAAGCATGCCTGCGGGCGTTCAAATTTTTCGGCGGATTTCAGGGCGGGGATGCGCGGCCGTGGCTACTGAAGATCGTGCGGAACACCAGCTATTCGTTTCTGGAGAAGAACCGGTCGGCGGCACTCGGCGAAGAGTTTGACGAACGCGTGCACGGGCAGGACGCGCCGCCGCCTGATGTGGAAGCGACGATGGTGCGGAACGTGGAGACCCGCATGTTGCGCGATGCGCTCGAAAAATTGCCGGTGGGTTTTCGCGAGGTGCTGGTGTTGCGCGAACTGGAAGGGCTTTCCTACAAGGAGATTGCGGAATTGGCTGACATTCCGATTGGCACTGTGATGTCGAGCCTGGCACGAGGCCGCGAGCGGCTGCGCGAAGCGCTTTTGCGGGCGCGGGCGAAGGAGGGCACACGTGGTTTGTGATGACAATGCACGATTTTTGCAAGGGTATCTCGATGGGGAACTGGATCTGGTGCGCAGCCTCGAGATTGAAGAGCATTTGAAGACTTGTCCGGATTGCGCGCAGGAGCTTTGGAACCAGCAGACGTTGCGAAAGGCGTTTCGTTCGTCGAGTTTGTATGAGCGGGCACCCGCGCGGCTGGCGGACCGGATCCGTGCTTCGGTTGCTCGCGAAGCTACCGCCGGTGCGTCTACCAATGCGGCTGCGAATGCGGCTCCGACTGCGGAGAATGCTCCGGCGAAGAAGGCGATGATCGTTTCGATGACACCGGCGCCGATCAGTTCGAAAAGGGCTGCCTGGAACTGGCTCGCCGTTGCGGCCGCAGTGCTGCTCATGTTGACGGTGACCTGGCGCATCGTGCCCGGATTGAGCTGGCGCGGCAATTCCGATCTGCTCACAGAGGAGATTGTGTCGAGCCACATCCGTTCGCTGCAGCCCGATCATTTGTTCGATGTGAAATCCACGGATCAGCACACGGTGAAACCGTGGTTTAACGGGAAGCTCGATTTTTCGCCTCCGGTGCGCGATCTTGCGGAAGATGGTTACCCTCTGGTAGGCGGCCGGCTCGACTATGTGGATCACCGTGCGGTAGCGGCGCTGGTGTATCAGAGGCGTCAGCACCTGATCAATGTTTTCATCTGGCCCGAGGGGAAGGAAAGTGGGCAGCCGGAGCGGATGAAGTCGGTGCAGGGTTACAACATGGTTGCGTGGGAAGCGAACGGCATGTACCACTGCGCGGTATCGGATTTGAATCGGGGCGAACTGGAGCAGTTTGCCGAGCTTCTGAGGAAATAGTTGAAGCGGGGTTAGAAGGAGGGAAGGGGCTGACGGCGGTCAGCCCCGGCAGGTTGCAACTGAGCGGTTGAATGCGCGGTTACGTGCTGATCGGTGGCGGCTCTGAAGCTTGAAAGTTGCGAGCGAGATGAACGGGAGTGAGGAGTATCCGCATCGAATTGCTCGCCGAATCCCATATTCGACCCATTACTGCGAGGATAATCGGAATTGGCAGAATCAGCCCAAGCCCACCGCTGGGGTAATATCCCCAGCCTGTGCTGTACGGCCAAGTGGGAAGCGCACCGATGAGCAGCAGCACGAGCAGAATGAGCAGAATAGTCCGCATCTACTTCCTCCAATTTCTCCATTGAGTCGGCCCAGTTTCTGAACTCAGTTCCGTGCTGCTTGCCACGGAATCGCTTCGCTTGTCAGGAGCCTGACGCAACTTCAAGCGCTAGCAATGTGGCGCAGTATAAGAACGGAGGGGTGAGCGTTCCATGCCGGGAAGTCTGTAAGGACTTAGGGGATTTGCTGTAGCGGATTTTGACTGAAGACCGCCTTAGTGAACAGCAGAATAGGCTTGAACGTCCGCCAAGATGCGGTCGAGTTGCGTACGAGAGTAATAGCGGCCGTTGGAAAAGACCGCAGCGATCTTCTGTGTGTTGCCGATATCGTCGAGGGGATTCGCGTCGAGCAGGACGAGGTCGGCAATTTTGTCCTTTTCAACCGTTCCCCAGTCGCCGTCTTTACCCAGGAATCTGGCCGGGTTGATGGTTGCCGTCTGGAGCGCTTCGATAGGAGTGAATCCAGCCGCGACGAAACGCTGCAATTCAAGATGGAGGCTGAAGCCGGGGAGCACGTCAACGCCGGCGGCGGTGTCTGTTCCGGCGAGAAAGGGAACGTTGGCCTGGTGGAGTTTTTTGACGATGTCGAGTTCGTGTTGCACGAATTTTTGCCGCATGGGCAAGGGATCGGTATCGAGGTCCTTAATGATTCCAGCGGTAAATTTGGGCCAGCTTTTCTCGCGCCAGAACAGGGGCGCATACTTGCCGTCCGGATCTTTGGTCACGTCAATAGCGTCGACGAGCCACTGACCGCGCTCCCAATACAAAGTGGGGCATTGCCAGGTCTGATTTTTTGCGAGGAGCTGAATCAGAGCTGCTTCACGCGCGGGGTCGTAGGTTTCAAGGAAGCGGCCGGGTCCTTTGGAGCCTTTCAACAGTTCGTCTTCGACGCTTGAACTGCCCTCAAAAATACCGATCAGATGTTCGAAGCTCTTTTGGCCGGCGTCGGAGGCTTCCGAGCCACGAATCGAATCCGGCACGTGGCCGACAAAGACGATGTTCTGTTTCTTGCACTCATCCGCGATGGCGAAATAAGCGTCGCGAGGAACATAGGACTGAATCTTGATGAAGTCCACGCCTCGGCTCTTCAACATGTCCACGGCGCGGCGGCCGTCATCGGGAGTGGCGATGGCGATGGAAGCAGGGAATTGGGTCTTCGGGCCATCGAGCATGGGGCCAGCGACGACAATACGAGGGCCCAGCATAGAACCCGAGGCTGTGTCGCGCCTCGCGGCAAGGATTAAGTCGAGGTCGCTCCCCATGTCGCGCACGCCGGTGACGCCGTTGGCGATGAACAGCGGCAGGGTGACTTCCTTTCCGCCTGGGATCCAGTCTCCGAAAAAGGTGTGGACGTGCATGTCCCAAAGCCCCGGAATCAGACATTTCCCGGTTCCGTCAATGACGTGCGCCTGCTTGGGAATGTGCAGATGGCCCTTGCCAACGTAAGTGATCCGGTTGCCGTCGATCGCGACGGAGAAGCCTGGGCGGGACGGGCCTCCCGCCGTGTCTACGACCGTGACGTTGCTGATGACGTAGGGACCGCCGGCCCCCTCGAGAGACTGGGCTGGTGATGGAAAGGCGAATAACAGCCACACGACGATTGCGTAGCAGAATTTTTTCACAGGCCCTCCCGCGAGCAGGCGTGATTGTACCCGTGGTTTCGAAATCGGGTTCAAGAAAAAGACGGGCCAGCGCGACGGAATAACGGTGTGCGGACATGAATATTTTTGCCGTTCACGGAATAAAGACTCCTCCCAGACGGTAGTCAGCAATGAGCGCCCAGCCCAGAGCAGCACTTTTTGCGCGTAATGAGGAGCCCAAGGATGAAAGTACTCACGCAAGCGGCTAGGAGCGAGTTATCTGACCTGGAGGCCACCCGGCTTGCACAGCAAGGCGACCCGGCGGCATTTGAGCTTCTTTACCGGCGATATAGCCGGAGGGTGTTCGGAGTGTGCCTGCGAATGTCCGCGAATAAGAGCGAGGCGGAGGATCTGTCGCAAGAGACGTTCTTGACCATTTTCCGCAAGATTCAGAGCTTCCGAGGCGAATCGGCATTTGCCACCTGGGTGCACCGGGTGACCGTCAACACGGTTCTAATGCGTCTTAGAAAGAAGAACCTCGCGTCCCATTCGCTCGACGAGCCGAACGACTGGGATGAAAGTGGCTCAAAAACGCCTCTGCAATTGGGTGAGCGGGACCTGCAACTGAGCGGAACCATCGATCGCTTGAATCTGGAACGAGCGATCGCCCAGCTGGCGCCGGGTTGCAAGATGATGTTTCTTTTGCACGACGTGGAGGGCTACCGTCACGAAGAAATTGCCGAGATGATGGGGTGCACGACGGGAAATTCCAAGTCGCAGCTTCACAAGGCCCGCGTGCGTTTGAGGGAACTATTGAGCAGCCCGGTGCGCAGATTGACCAAGCGACGGAGCCTACGATCTGCCGGGCATAGCCCCGTCAATGTAAGCGCCCGCCGGCGTAGAACACCTACCGCCGCTCCCGAACCTGGATTCGGGCTCGTTGAAGCACCCTCGACATAGCTCCGCACTGAGCACAAATCAAACCGGCCGCAGCCGCTAAAATTGTGGGCTGAGCCATTTATTTTTTGGATTTGACCGCTTCCAGAGCGACGCGATACCCTTGTCCCGGCAATCCGCTCAGTGTGGCATCCCTTTGTTTCTCGCACTGAGTTGAAGTTTTTTTAATCTTAGGAGGATCATGTCCAACGAACTTCGCGAATTTCTGGCGCTGTCGTATGCAGAGATCGAAGAACTGAATCTGAAGGCGAAGGACCAGCGGAAAAACCGCGTGGCGCCCCACAAGATTCAGGAGGAGCGGCTGAAGTACCTCACCGACGAGAAGCGGATCAAGGCAGTGACTGTTCTGTTCAGCGACCTGGAAGGCCGCTTGCACATGCTCGATTACGACAAGAAATTCTTGATCAAGAGCTGGGACAATCTCACTTTTGACGGTTCCTCCATTCGTGGTTTCACGGCGCAGCGGGAAAGCGATTTGCGCCTGGCAATGGACTGGGGGGCGTTTTACTGGGCGCCAGCGGACGTATTTGGCTCCGGCAAAGTTCTCATATTCGGGCAGGTGATCGACAAGGACGGTTCTTCCTACAGCGCGGACATTCGCGGAGTACTGAAGGGATATGCGGATGAGCTGCACAAACGGGAAGGGTACACGCTGAACGCCGCGAATGAGATCGAAGGATTTCTTTTCAACGGCAAGGATGCGGAAAGCCGGTACAACGAGACCGGAAAATTCGAATACGTAAATACGGGAGGCTATTATCACTCGCTGCCGGGCGATCCGCTGCGCACTTTCATCGATACGTGCGCGGAAGTGCAGCGCGCGATGGGTTTCCAGAACGAAAAGGATCACCCGGAAGTGGCACCGTCACAATTCGAAATCAACTATGGGTACGGTGAAGTGGTGGCGGCGGCGGACCAAATCCAACTCTACAAGCTGATCTGCCGGCAGGTGGCGACGAAGATGGGTTTAACGGCAAGTTTTCTTCCCAAGCCCGTTGTGGGAGTAAACGGAAGCGGCATGCACACGAACGTTTCCGTCAGCAAGGGATCGAAAAATATGTTCTGGGATCCGAAGGGCGACGAGAAGCTCAGTAAGTTCGGATGGGCATTCGTCGATCGGATTCTTACGCACGGAAACGACCTTTGCCTGCTGCTGAATGCGAGTGTGAACGCTTACCGGCGACTCGATCCTCACTTTGAAGCACCCAACCAGATCAAGGCTTCGCCGGTGGATCGCGGCTCGATGATTCGAATTCCCATCGGGAACGAGAAGAGCATGCGCGTCGAGGTGCGGTCGGTAAGCCCGGATGCGAGTCCGTATATGGTGATGCTCTCGATTTTTAAGACCGGGCTGGACGGAGAAACGGCCAAGATCAAGAACCTGCGCCAGGCCGAGCGTTATCTGCCGGACAACATTTATTCGGCTTTGCAGGACTTTCGCAAGGCGGAGTGGACGACGAAGCTGCTGGGCGAAGACGTGAAGAATCGTTACGCAGAGCTGAAGCAGGCGTCAGCGGATCGTTGCCCGCGCCTGTTGGGCACGTTTGTGAAGACGCCCGAGGTGCAGTATCACCACGAAGTCTACAACCAGTTCCTCTGGAACCTTTTTTAAGCTGATCTCGCGAATCCCGAAAAGAAAAACGCCCTTGCCGCTCGACGGCAGCCAGGGCGTTTTTCTTTGTAGATGATTTTTCTTTCGAGTTACTTCGAAGCACCGGATGCCACGGCGAGGAAATCGCGATGTGCTGATCCCTCCGTCGAGGCGCCGAATGCAGGACCGCCGGTTGGATTGGCTTTGCCGTTGGCTTCCAGTGCGGCCATGAATTTGTCGAGCCCGTCTGCGTTGTTGGTGACGATCGCGATGTCGATTTCACTGGGATCATCCGAGTGAATTGTTTCGCGATCCACCGAATAACTGTGAAGTGCGCCATCTGCCATCAATTTGTCAAGGAAGGGGATGATGTAGGACTCGATGACCTTTTCCATTGGCTCACCTTGTCCCGGCTTGCTTCGATAGGTTGCGACGCGGAGATACCCGTTGTCGAAGCTGCCGGCATGAGCCGCGTAATGGCGGCTGGTGAGAATCGAATCAGAGTGCTTGGAGGCGGCCTCAATTTTCTGGATATCCGTCGGAACAGGCTCCGTGGCAACGAGCGAGAGAACCTTCATTAAATTGGCCATGGACGTAGCGGTCCACCAGCTGCCGTGATTGGGACCTTCTGCAGTATGAGCAGCCAGTTTGAAAAAGCCGTAGCCCGTGATTGTTCCGTCAGCCATGAGCTTCTCGAAAACCGGCTTCTGCGACGCGTCATACTTCTCGAATGCGGGCCAATCGGGACGAGCTACGTCCCACTGGGCCACGTAGGTATAGATGGGCGGCTTTTCTTTTTCATCTGCGCCACCCTGCGCGCGGGCGGGAAATGAACCGGCGGCGGTGGCCAGAAGCGCTACGGCGAGTACAACCGACTTCAGCACCTTGCTGGGCATCTGCATTCCTCCTTAAAGGACAACGAGCGTAAGTATCCGCACCGTTGATGCGCAGAATAAACATTTCGTTTTGAATTGGTGCGACCAGGAATCGTACCGGCGCGACAGTACTCTGCAAGCGCCACAGTGTCAAGCCGCATGAGCGGGATCATTGGAATGATTCTTGGCGGCTAGTCGTAATACTCAGCGCCGAGGTGGGTGATGAGCTCTTCGCCCATCATCCAGCGCAACGTGTTCTTCAATTTCATGAGTTGAATGAAGAGGTCGTGCTCAGGGTAGAGTTCCTTGGCGCACATGGGCGATTTGAAATAGAAGCTGAGCCATTCCTGAATGCCGCGCATGCCGGCGCGCTGAGCCAAATCGAAGAATAGGGCGAGATCGAGAACAATCGGTGCGGCAAGAATCGAATCGCGGCAAAGGAAATCCACTTTGATCTGCATGGGGTAGCCAAGCCAGCCGAAGATGTCGATGTTGTCCCAGCCTTCTTTGTTGTCACCGCGCGGCGGGTAATAGTTGATCCTTACTTTGTGGTGAATCTTGCCGTATAAGTCGGGGTAAAGATTGGGCTGCAGAATGTATTCCAAGGCGCCGAGCTTTGATTCCTCTTTTGTTTTGAAGGAACCGGGATCTTCGAGCACTTCGCCGTCGCGGTTGCCGAGGATGTTGGTGGAAAACCAGCCGTTGAGGCCGAGCATGCGGGCTTTGAAGCCCGGAGCGAGGACGGTTTTCATCAAGGTTTGGCCGGTCTTGAAATCCTTGCCGCCGATTGGAACATGCTGGTCTTTCGCGAAATTTTCGAGAGCCGGAATGTCCACGGTGAGGTTCGGAGCGCCGTTCGCGAAGGGCACACCTTCGCTGATGGCCGCGTAGGAGTAGAGCATGGAGGGCGCGATGGCGGGGTGGTTGGCCTTCATGGCCTTTTCGAACGAAGCCAGGTCCTTGTGGACGTCTTCGGCCTTCAGGAATACTTCCGTGGAGGCGCACCAGACCATCACGAGGCGGTCGAGCTTGTTTTTCTTCTTGAAATCGCGGATATCTTCGCGGAGCTGCTCGGCGAGATCGAATTTTGTTTTGGCTTTTTTGATATTTGTGCCGTGAAGGTTTTTTACGTAGGTCTGGTCGAACGCGGCTTTCATTGGCTTGATATTTTTGAGGAATTTCTGGGCCTTGGCTAAATCTTTGGCGTCGAGCACGCCTGCTTTCGAGGCGGCTTCGTAGGCGTCGTCGGGGTAGACGTCCCAGCCACCGAAGACCAGGTTGTCGAGATCCGCCAGCGGCACGAAGTCTTTAATTTTTGGGACGCGATTATCGGTACGTTTTCCGAGGCGGATGGTGCCCATCTGCGTAAGCGAGCCTACCGGCACTGACTCTTTTCGCCGAACTAATTCGACGCCAGCCATAAAGGTAGTGCCCACAGCGCCCATTCCTGGCGTCAGGACTCCTAGTTTTCCTTTTGGCGGAGCAACACTCACCGGCCTGCGCATTCAGAATCCCCCGTGGTTTGTGATATGAAGTTATGCGATTTGCAGAAAAGCCATGATGCGGTATCGCTTGGCAATTTGCAACCTTGGTGCGCCGAGCGGTAGGGAATGGAAGTTGTGCTGTTGCGTTGGGAACATAAAGTGCCAGGTGCGAACCGCGAGAGGGGAACCTCCTGCCTATTTTTTCGAGGTGGGCTGGGCGCGTCGCGCGCAATCCGCGATACCGCCTGAGAGGCAAAGGAAGCCGAGAACTGCAATCAATCCCATCATCACAAAGGCAATCATTTTTCGAAACCCCTTCGACGCCCAGACACAAGATACGAAAGCACGAGGAATGCCAAAAGGCCGCCATGGCGTAAGTGGCTGACTTTTAACGCTCTAGCTCCAAGGCGGCGTTCGCTGATATGTGTTTACACAGACATTTGCAGGATTTGGCTGACACACGAATAAGAAAAAGCTTACATCGGGTTGCGACCTACGAGCCTGTTTGTTGGGTCTCCCACACAGATAGCGCAGCGTGCGATCTAGAGCTTCTGCAGGTGAATGGAGCCGTCGCCGGAGGTGATCGAAACGTTGCCGCCTCCATTGTTGAGAATGCCGTGAATTGAGGAGTGGCTCAGCGAGCCGGAAACTTTGATTGGAAAATCGAGAGTGATTTTGCCGTCGCCGGTGTGCGCATCGAGATTGGCGTTGAAATCGCCCGGGAGCCACATGTTGATATGGCCGTCGCCGGAATGGAGCCGCCAGCTGTTGGCGACCTTTGAGCCATTCATCGCGCGCGCTTCGATGTTGCCGTCACCCGTTTTCAGAATCAGGGAGTCGAAGCGGCCGTCGACTGAGACATGCCCGTCGCCCGTATCGACTTCAAGCGAGCCGTCGAGGCCCGAGGCCTGAATGTTGCCGTCGCCGGAACGCATGTTGATGGAGCCTTTCAGCCCGTTGACCGTGATGTGGCCGTCGCCCGTGTTGATGCGGATGTCGCCCGAAACAGGCTGAGAGTTCACGTTGCCGTCACCCGTGTGGACGTCGAGGTTGAGGTCCGCTGGCACGCGAACGTCGATGCGCACAGAACGGTGGCGGCCGCCGAAGAAAGAGAAATTGAAATGGGGCATCTTGACGCCGATGGTGACGTTGTCGCCGTCCTGGTGTTCGTCTACGCGAACATCGCCGGGGCCAATCTTGAGGCCTTCGGCGGTGACGCGAGCTTCGATTTGGCCGGGGTTGCCTGAGAGGATGTTGACGTCGCCGTCGTCGGTATCGACATGCAGACTCGCGTGGCCGCTCACCTTATAGGTCTTCGACCATTCGTCGGCGCGCACAGTCTGAGCCGCGGCCGCCCATGAAATGCCTGCTAGCAGAATTCCAGCCATCATCCAGGTTGTCGATCTCATTCGTGTCACTCCGTTGAGCCTGAGCATCAGCAGGCATTTTGATCGGTTGCATTGTGAGGTACGCAAGCAAGCCCGAAAATGTTCCGTCGCCCGATCGCTAAGCAGACTTCTTCCTCGCGGCTTTTGCCCCTGGTTGCTCCGCGGGCGCGGCAGCCGGCTTCGGACGCAGGGCCGCAAGAAACTGGTCGAGAGGCAGCGCGTTGATTACGTCTTTCTTTTCGATCCAGCCGCGGCGCGCCGTGGCAACGCCGTAGCGCATGAATTGAAGATGGGTGGTGGAGTGCGAGTCGGTTGAAATGGTGATGTTTACACTGCGCTCCTTGGCCATGCGCAGATGCACGTCGTTCAAATCGAGGCGGTCAGGATAAGCATTGCATTCCATCGCGACGGAATGCTTTTTCGCGGCATCGAGGATTTTCTCCATATCGTAGGCGTAGGGATCGCGGCGGAGAAGCAGGCGGCCCGTGGGGTGGGCGATGATTTGTGCGTAAGGATTCTCGATACCTGCGAGTAGGCGCTCCGTCATTTCCGTGCGATCGAGATTCATGTAGGAGTGGATCGAAGCCACGACCACATCGAGCTGGGCGAGGACTTCGTTTTCGAGATCGAGCTTGCCATTTTTCAGGATGTCGACTTCGATTCCGGCGAGAAGCCGGATGCCGCGGACTTGCTCCTGTGCCTCGCGAATCCTGCGGATATTCTCGAGGGTGCGTTTTTCGTCCATGCCATTTGCAACCGAGACGGCCTTCGAGTGGTCGGTGATGGCGATATATTCATAGCCGAGTGCGCGCGCCGCTTCTCCCATCTCCGTGACGGTGTTGCGCCCGTCCGACGCGGTAGAGTGCATCTGCACGTCGCCGCGCATGTCTTCGAGTTTGATCAGGGAAGGAAGCTTCCCCTGCTCGGCTGCTTCGATTTCGCCGCGCATTTCGCGCAGTTCCGGCTCGATGTAGGGAAGTTTGAGCTTGGCGTAAATTTCTTCTTCGGTCTTGCCGGCAACGCTGCGGCCACGCTTGATCGTGGTGAGAGCGTATTCATTCAGCGTCCAGCCCATGTCGTTCGCGCGGCCGCGCAAGGCGACGTTGTGTTCTTTGGAACCCGTGAAGTACAGCAGCGCGGCGCCGAAACTGTTTTTGTTGAGAAGGCGGACATCCACTTGCAGCCCGCTTTCGAGCAGCATGCTGACTTTATTTTCGCCGTGAGCGAGAGTCTGCACATTTCGCGGATATTTCAGAATGTGCTCGGCCACGGCGTCGATGTTTTTCTGACGATCCTGCCCGGGTCGCATCGTCACGAGCAGGTCGAGGTCGCCGACGGTGTCCCTGCGGCGGCGCAGCGACCCTGCCGCCGTGACGGACTCGACGGAGTCTCCCGCTTGCTTGATGAACTCGGAGAGCCGTTCCGCATCGCGATCCCCGGCATCCATGAGGAAACGCCCCGAGGAGCGTTTGGCAGACTCGGCGGCTTTCAGGATGTTTTGCTCGCTCTTTTCTCCGAACCCGGGAAGTTCGCGTAGCTTCCCTTCGCGGGCCAGCTTCTCGAGGTCCGCCACGGTGGCGCATTTGAAATTGGACCAGAGGAAGGCGACCTTCTTGGGACCTAGCGACTGTAGAGCAAGCAGTTCGAGTAGCGTCGGCGGATATTTTTTGAGCAGCTTCTGGCGTAACTTGTAGTTGCCCGTCTCGAGGATCTCGCAGATGTGCTCAGCCATGTTTTCGCCGATGCCGGGGAGTTCGCGAAGTTTCTTGATGTCCTTGGCGAGGTCTTCGACTCGCTCATGCAAACTGAAAAGCAAGTCAGCAACTTTTTCGTAACTGCGGTAGCGCCCGATGATGGCGCCATCGATTTCGAGCAGCTGGGCTGTTTCGCGCAGGATGAGCGCTACTTCGCGGTTCTCCATATTGCCTCTCTCGCGTACCAATTATAGCGATTGCTTTGGATTCGAAGCGCTACCGCTTCCGTTTCCCTCGAACAAAGGCGGCATAGTAGAGCAAGCCGGAGACGGTTTTCGCATCGCGAATCTTGCCGCTGCGAATCCATCGTTCGGCTTCGTTGAGCGTGAGGATACGCGCCGCGCTTCGATCCTTTCGTCATCTTCGGGACGAGCTTTGCCTTTGGTCAAACCTTCGGCCAGGAAGATAACCATCCGCTCACCCAAGAAACCCGGGCTCGGATAGATTTCAAGCAACTTTCGATAGCGTCGCGCGGTGTAGCCGGTTTCTTCCTTCAATTCCCGCGCTGCGCCCACGCGGAAGTCTTCGCCAGGCTCGCGGTGGCCGGCGACGAGCTCCCACATGAATTGCCGCGTGGCGTACCGGTATTGGCGGATGATCAGAATTCTGCCGTCGTCAAACACCGGAAACACAACGACGGAACCCGGGTGAGTGATAATCTCGCGAACAGCCTTCATTCCCGTGGGCTCGATCAACTCGTCGCGGCGCACGGTAAACACGCGCCCTGTATATTTCGTTTCGCTGCTTAGAACTTTTATTCTAGAAGTCTTTTCGGCCACCCACGCTCCTTTGCACTTTGCCCGCCGATTTTATCCTATACTGGATGAGAAAATTCCATGACTATACGCACAGTGATCGTCGATGACGAGAGGCCCGCACGCGACGAGCTGCAGTTTCTCCTGCGCAGCTTTCCGGAAATCGAGGTGATTGCACATGGCAAAAACGGGATCGAAGCGTTGACACTCATCAAGGAGCACGATCCCGATCTCGTCTTTCTGGACGTGCAGATGCCCGGGCTTGACGGCTTCGGCGTGATACAGAAGCTGATAGAGCGCAAGCTGCGCGTGCCGCCGATCGTTTTTGCCACGGCTTTCGAAAACTACGCGATCCAGGCTTTCGAGGTGAACGCGGTTGATTACGTGCTGAAGCCTTTCGATAAGGCCCGTATCGCGAAAGCCATCCAGCGCGCGAAGAAGATGGTGGAAGCGCAGATTTCACCGGTCGAGCGGCTGGAGAACTTGGTGGGGCAGCTGGGGGCGGGGGCGCCGCGTGCGAAGACAGCGCAACCCGTCAAGCTGCTGGTGAAGTCGCAGTCGCGCATGTTCTTGGTGGATGCGGACGAGATGATCTACGCCTCGATTCAAGACGGCACGATTACGATTTACGCACGCGATGCCGAAGGTGTTTCGAACTACCGCACGATTGAGGAGCTTGCAGCCGCGCTCGATGCGGATATTTTCTGGCGCGCACACAGAAGCTATCTGATCAACATCAATCACATCAAGGAAGTTGTGCCGTGGTTCAAGTCGAGCTATATGCTGAAGATGAATGACAAGCGGCAATCGGAGATTCCGGTTTCGCGCGCGCAGACGAAGAGGCTTCGCGAGTTGTTGAAGCTTTAGCGGTTTGAGCGTGAAGGGCGCGGAAGGCCTCACGTCAGCCTGGCTGAGGGGCCGGGGCGGGACGTGAGCTACGGTTGCAACCGCAGGAAGCGGCCTGGCCCGCATTTTGGCGCAACGCGGTCGCTGTGCTAGCATCCCTCGTACACCTTTCGGAATGGATTTTTCTCTCACAAGTGATCAGCTTCTGATTCGCGACACCGTGCGCCAGTTTATGGAGACGGAAATGCGCCTGGTGATCCGCGAATACGAGCGCGAACACAAGTATCCGACTGCGGAACTGCGCAAGCTGGGCGAACTCGGCTGCTGCGGGATGATGATTCCCGAAGAGTGGGGCGGCGCCGGCACGGATACGATCAGCTACGCCGTAATGATCGAGGAAGTGGCGCGCGTGGACGCTTCGACAGCTGTGGTAGTGAGTGTTACGAACACGGTTTCAGCTGGCCCGGTATTGAAGCGCGGCACCGATGCGCAGAAGAAGAAATATCTTTCGCGCTTGGCGCGGGGCGAAATTATCGGGGCGTTCTGCCTGACGGAGCCTCAGGCCGGCTCGGATGCCGGAGGAATTCAGGCGCGCGCGGTGCGCGACGGCGATCATTACGTTCTGAACGGCACGAAGATATGGGTCTCGAACGGCGATATCTCTGGCGTCTATATCGTGTTTGCCAAGACGGACCCTGCGGCGGGGGCGCACGGCATTACGGCGTTTCTTGTGGAAGGGTCGTTTCCCGGATTTCGCGTGAGCCGACTTGAAGAAAAGATGGGCATGCATCTCTCGCCGACCGTGGAAATCGTTCTGTCGGATTGCAGAGTGCCGGCAGAGAACCGGCTGGGCGAAGAAGGACAGGGATTGCGAATCGCGCTCGAAGCCCTGGACGGCGGCCGTATCGGAATTGCGGCGCAGTCGGTTGGTCTGGCCCAGGGCGCGTTTGAGACGGCGACGCGCTACGCGAAGCAGCGGCGCACGTTCGGACATCCGATCGCGGATTACCAGGCAATTCAGTGGATGCTGGCCGATATGCAGACCGAGATCGATGCGGCCAGAATGCTGACGTATCAGGCTGCCGAGGTGCGCGATCTTGAGACGCGCAAGAAACCGTCGGGCGCGCCAGGACCTTCGCGGCTTGGGCCTTATTCGGCGCGCGCGAAATTGTATGCGAGCGAAATGGCCAATCGCGTGGCTTATAAAGCTGTGCAGATACACGGTAGCCTGGGTTATTCGCGGGAAAGTGACGTCGAACGCTACTATCGTGACGCGCGCGTGCTGACGATTTACGAAGGCACGAGCGAGATGCAACGGCTGGTGATCGCGCGGGACCTTTTGCGCGCTGGTCGAGCATGAAGCGGCGGTAGATGGCGCAGCGAGGCAAGCCTCGCGGAAGGAAAGCGGCGGCAAGCCGCCGCACTCCACATAGGAGTCCTAATCGACCGTGGCGAAGCGTAAACGAGTGTTGAGCGGCATGCGGCCCACTGGCCGGCTTCATCTCGGCCATTATTTCGGCGCTTTACAGAATTGGGTGAAGCTGCAGGAAGAATATGAGTGCTTTTACTTCGTGGCGGATTGGCACGCGCTCACCACGCACTACGAAGACACTTCATCGATTGCCGAGAATACTCTGCAGCTAGTGATTGACTGGCTTTCGGTGGGGCTCGATCCGGAAAAATCAACGCTTTTCGTGCAGTCGAATATTCTGGAACACGCCGAACTTCACGTGCTGCTCTCGATGATCACGCCGCTCAGTTGGCTCGAGCGAGTGCCTACCTATAAGGAACAAATCGAGAATCTGAAGGATCGCGACTTGGGAACATACGGCTTCTTGGGGTACCCGCTGCTGCAATCGGCGGACATCGTGATGTACGGTGAGCCGAAGCAGGAATTGCTCGTGCCAGTAGGCGAAGACCAGGCGCCACACGTGGAGCTGACGCGGGAGGTTGTGCGGCGATTCGATACGCACTTTGGATTTGTGGTGAAGGACGTGCTTTTTGACGCGGCGAACCAGACGGCTCTCGAGGCGGCCGTCGAGAGCGCGAAAGTCACCGTGCCTCGCGTTGAAACTCCATTGCGCGGGAAGGAACGGTTGACAGCATTGTTTCGCAGGCGCGCACTGGAAATTGGCGTGGAGAACTTTTTCAAAAGCGTCGGTAAATACAAGAAATTCTTTGCCGTCGACCAAGTGCTGCGCGAGCCAGCGTATCTGCCTACTGAAACGCCGCGACTGCCCGGCCTTGATGGACGCCGGATGGCCAAGAGTTACGGCAATGCGATCTGGCTATCGGATCCTCCTGATGAGATTCGCGCCAAGGTTCGCAACATGATGACGGACCCGCAGCGGATCAAGCGCACCGATCCGGGGCGTCCGGAGATCTGCCCGGTGTTTGCGTACCACAAGCTATTCTCGCTGCCGGAAACGATCGCCAAAGTGGACCATGACTGCCGTACGGCGCAGATTGGCTGCGTGGATTGCAAGAAACTGATGGCCGAGAACCTGATGACGTGGATCGAGCCTATTCAGACACGTCGCAAAGAATTAGAGGCGCAACCCGGACGAGTTTGGGATATTCTCGACGCCGGCTCGAAGAAAGCGCAGAAGGCCGCGCGACGGACAATGAAGCGCGTGCGGAACGCGATTTTCGAATGAGAACGAAGCACGGGAGTGAGAGGTTGACGAATGAAACAGAGGAGCACAGCCTGAGGAATGGCGTCACCTTATCGAATTAATTTGCCGACGTACGAAGGCCCGCTCGATCTTCTGCTCGATTTGATTCGCAAGCAGGAGATGGACATCCACAATATTCCCATCGCTAAAATCACCGAACAGTACCTCGGTTATCTCCACCAACTCGAAAAATTCGATATCGACGTTTCGGCGGACTTCATCTATATGGCCGCCACGCTGATCCACATCAAGTCCAAGATGCTTTTGCCGGCCGACCCGCTGGCTGGACCTGAAGGTGAGCAGGACCCGCGCGACGAACTGGTTCACCGGTTGCTCGAGCACGAGAAATTCAAAAACGCGGCGCAACTGCTGTATCAGAAGCAGCAGATTGAAGATCACGTTTGGTCGCATCCGGATAAATCGCTTTACGGAAGCGAGGAGACGGAAGGGGAACTGGTGGTCTCGCTCGTGGACCTGGTGAAAGTGTTCTCGCAAGTTCTCGAGCGGCGAAAAGAGGTTCCGAAGTTCGGGCTGCACCATGAGACGGTGACGATCGCGCAGATGATGAACCGGTTGCGGCAGCGATTGATTGGCACGGACGAGGCTGTGTCGCTGATCGAGTTTTTCGAATCCTGCACGACGCGGAATGCCATGATTGTGGCCCTGCTTGCTGTGCTGGAGATGGTTAGGATGCAGGCGGTGGTGCTCGTGCAGTCGGAGCTTTTTGCGGACATCCGGCTGCGCAAACACAAGATGTTTGACGCAGTGTTTGCCGGGCCTGACGCGATGTCGCAGATCGAAGAACACTATTTGTAGTGGCCACTTTTTAGCCCCGTCGCAGGGAAGGGGCTATGGGGTGGTTCGAGTCACTCAGCGCGATTAAGAGGGCAAACATGACGCCACAGGAAATTCAAGCCGCGCTCGAAGCGATCATCTATGCCGCCGATGAGCCTGCTTCGATTGATCAAATCAGTCGCGCGCTCGGGGTTGAAAAGACCGAGGCGCGAGCTGCGCTCGACCTGCTCGTCGCGTCATATTCGACCGAGGATCGTGGGATCGAAGTGCGCAAAGTGGCAGGCGGTTGGAAATTTTATACCAAGGCGCAATATCACGACGCGGTGCGGCGATTCATCAAGAACCTGCAGCCGCCCATTCGCCTGACAATGCCTGCGCTTGAAACCCTTGCTGTGATTGCTTACAAGCAGCCAGTGACTGTGCCGGAAATCAATGAAATTCGAGGCGTCAATGTGGGCGGCGTGATCAAAACGCTTCTGGAGAAGCGGCTCATCACCACGGCAGGCCGCAAGGCGGTGATTGGTAGGCCCATTCTGTATCGAACATCGAAACAATTCCTGATGCGATTTGGGCTGTCAGACCTTGAAGAACTGCCGAGCCTGAAGGAATTCGAGCAACTGGCGCAAGCCGCGCTTGGCTCCGATGAGGGCGTAGCGCCGACGGAACCCGATGATGTCACGCAAACCGGTGAGGAGAAACTGACTCAGGCCGAATTGGATGGGAATGCGCGTGAGGCGTTGGTTGAAGGCGAGACGATTGCATCCGGCGAACGGGCTGCCGAGGCAGAACTAGCTCCTTCCCCTGCGGAATTGGCCGCCGAGGTGTTCACTGAGGCGGATGAATCAGACTCGGATTCGCAGGCGAAAGGCACTTCCGCATAATTGAGGTTTGTCGCAGTCCATTTTGTTCGTAACTCATCTTATTTCATGCTTTCAGCGTTCGCGTCCGCAGCAATTTTCCGCTACTCTGGAAGGGCATAAATGGAAGTTACGACGCCTATTCAACAAACCTGATGCAAGAACGCCTGCAAAAAATCATCGCGCGCGCGGGAATCGCTTCGCGGCGGCATGCGGAAGACCTCATTCGATCCGGTATGGTGACCGTAAACGGCCGAACCGTCACGGAACTGGGTTCGAAAGCCGACGAAGCAACCGACCACATTAAAGTTTCCGGCAAGCTGCTCCATCCCGGCCACGACCGTATCTACCTGGTGCTGAATAAGCCGCCGGAAGTGGTTTCGACGATGAGCGACCCGGAAGGCCGCCGCTCGCTGCGGGATCTTCTTCACGGTGTTTCGGTGCGTGCGTTTCCCGTCGGGCGGCTCGAATACCATTCGATGGGATTGGTTTTTCTGACGAATGACGGCGAACTCGCTAATCGCATGCTGAAGGCGCATCGCCTTCGGCAAACGTACCTCCTGAAACTGAAATCCCTTCTTACCTTCGACGAGATCGAACAACTTGCGCGATCCACCGGCGCGCGGATCACGCGCGTCCGCGGCAAGGAATCGCCGTGGTACGAAGTGACGCTCACGGACGCTCGACGCGATGCGCTGCGCAGCCGCCTCTTTCAAACAGGCCATCCGGTGGAGAAAATCAAACGCGTTCGCATCGCCAGCCTCGAGCTCGCCTCGCTTGCGCCGGGTGAACATCGTACGCTCTCGTCAGAAGAGGTAGCCGCGCTGTCACAAGCAATCGAGGGCAAGCTCGAGCCCACTTCGGAGCCACCTGTCAGGCGAACCCGGGAGCAGCGCTCCGCCACTGGCGGCTTTACGCGCCGGGGTGGGGAAGGGCGCCGCGGCCGCAATTCGGAGCGTCCGCCAGGATTCAGCGACGAACTCCGGCGGGGACTCAAGGCAACAAAGCGCTCGCGCACAAAACCGAGGAAAGCCCGTTGAGAGCCCGCCGCGCATGAGCACGCTGATTCGCGAACTCGTTCCGGAATATATCCGAGAACTCGCACCCTACGTTCCGGGAAGACCGATCGAGGAGGTCGAGCGGGAATTGAAAGCCACCGCCATCAAACTCGCGTCGAACGAGAATCCGCTGGGCCCTTCGCCGCTGGCGATCGAAGCCGCGAAGAAAGCGCTGGCCGGCTCAAACCGCTATCCGGACGGAAGCGGCACGTTTCTGCGCGACGCTCTTGCCAAAAAGCACCGCATTCCGGCAGGAAATATTATTCTCGGCGGAGGGTCCACCGAGTTGATAGATCTTTGCGCGCGCATGGTGCTGCGCCAGGCGGATTGCGGCGTCACTTCATTCGGATCTTTTCCGCTTTATTACATCGCGATTCGTGCTACAGGAGCGCGATACGTCGAGGTGCCGCAGCGCGATTACCACTTCGACCTCGACTCCATGGCCGAGTTCCTGCCCCCCGAAACGAAACTCATCTTCCTGGCCAATCCGAATAACCCCACAGGAACTATGTTCGATGCGGACGAACTCGATCGGTTTCTGGCCCTGGTTTCCGAGCACGTTCTGATCGTCCTGGACGAAGCGTACTGCGATTACGTTGAGGTCTCGAACTATACGCGCTCGATAGAACTTGTTCGCGGAGGCCGCAACCTGATTGTGTTGCGAACATTTTCGAAGGTATATGGCCTCGCCGGCCTGCGCATCGGCTACGGAATTGGCCCAGCCGAACTGCTGGATGAGATGAACAAAATTCGTGGCCCGTTCAATACTTCGAATGTAGCCCAGGCTGCCGCGCTCGCAGCGATTGACGACAAGCAACACGTCCAGCGCTCGATTGAATCGAATCGCGCTGGGCTCGCGCAGCTTTCCGCCGGCCTCAATAACCTGAGCATAAAATTTGTGCCATCGTTCACGAATTTTGTGCTTGTCGACTTCGGCTTTGAGACCGAGCCGCTTTCGGCTGACCTGCTGAAAAGCGGAGTAATCGTGCGCCCCATGCGGTGGATGGGTTTCCCGAGTTGCGTTCGTGTATCGGTAGGCACTCGCGAGGAAAACGACAGATTCTTGCAAGTTCTCACCGAACTGCGCGCTTCCCAGGATCACAAAAGCTACAAACGTCGGAAGTAACACCCATGGCAAATGAAGCGCCGCGCTCAGACGATCCTGTTCTCGAAATTCTCAAAACCAGCGAAACAATAGCGGTGGTTGGGCTTTCAAGCCGTCGGATGCGCCCGAGTTACGGCGTTTCCGAGTACATGCAGTCCGCCGGTTACAGAATTATTCCCGTAAACCCAAACGAAAGTGAAGTGCTCGGCGAGAAAAGCTACGCGCGGCTAGAAGACGTTCCAACGCCTGTCGACATCGTCGATATTTTCCGCCGTTCAGAATATGTCCCGGAAATCGTCGAGTCTGCCATTCGAATTGGAGCGCGAGCGGTTTGGATGCAGGAAGGTGTGTCCCACTCAGCGGCAGCAGCCCGGGCGCGCGAAGCGGGCTTATTTTTGGTCGAAGATTCTTGTATTTTGAAAGAACACATGCGCCGTCGCCGGCTTTGGCCTAATGAAGCGGCCTATTGAAGCGGATAGACCTTCAAAATATGCTTTCCCGGCTCGGCAATCACCAGGGACTGTCCATCGGGCGCGATTTGAAATGCGCTCACGAGCAGATCGTGCAGAATTGGACGGAAGCTGCCATCCTTAAGGCCAATCCACACCAAGTTGCCTGACTTGTCGTCCGGACCGCGTTTCAAAAGCACGCGGTTTTCATCGAGGCCGAATTGAAACCGGCCGAATCCGGCTCGGGTTTTCAGCGGTTGATTGGGATGATTCAGTTCTCGCACTTCGATCGTATCGGCGTCAACGAAATATCCAACCCTATTGCCGGACGGAGCGATGGTCAGCTTGCCTTGAAACTCCGGAATTCGAGTCAGTTCGCGGACTCCCTCATTCAGCAGATCGAGCTGCACCAGCACATCCCGGCCCGATAAGCTGAGATTTCGTCCGATCGCGTAGGCCTGGTTGTGCTTCGCGTCCCATGTAACTCCATCGAACGAGTGCCCTTCGAAAAGGGTCACTGCCTTGCCTTGCGATGGCTTCATGCGAACGATTTGAAATGGGCCGCTGCCCGTCACGTAAACGATTGTCTGCCCATCGGCTAACCATGTTGCATTCCCAGCCTCTTCGATAAAACGGTCCTTCGACCCCGCCACCCGAATCTCGCCTCCGTTCTCATCAAAAAGCGCGATCCCCTTCGTCGTGGTCGGGGATGAATCTTCGTCCACGGCGGCCTTTTGAAACGTGACGTCCGCGGCGAGTAGACGGCTATCGGGCGACCAGGAAATCGAATCCACCTGAAAACTCAGCGGGGGCGGCGCGGGCATAAATTTCTCGCCCTCGACGATTCTGCGCTTGCCGCCGTTTGCCGACGCCACCCATATGTCGTCGCGCTGAATCACGATTTTCTTCATCCGTTTCTGATGTTGCACGACGAAAACGATCTTGTTATCCCGCGCGACGGAGAAATGAGAGCAATCTTCTTCGATAATAAATTTGGGCTTCTCTTGAGCAGCGGTGAAGTGGGAGAAGATTCCGGCCAAAATTACAAGAGTGGCAAGACGAAAAGGAAGTCGCATATCTCGGGGAGTTTTCACCTTTGTCCGGCTGATTTTCTCTGAATTCGCCGGATCTCTTCAAGCCGCCGCTGAATGCGCGCCTCAAAGCCCTGATCGGTGGGCGTGTAATAGGTGCGGCCGATGAGACTTTCAGGTAAACAGGTCATGTCCGTGACTTTCGCATTGTGCGCGTATTGGTAGCCTTTGCCATAGCCCACGTTGCTCATCAAGCCTGTCACCGCGTTCCTTAGATGCAAGGGAACGGGTTCCGCGATCGTATTCTTCAGATCTTGCTGCACCTCGCCATAGGCTTTATAGACCGCATTCGACTTGGGCGCGAGCGACAAATACACCGCAGCCTGCGCCAGGACGAGATTTCCTTCAGGCGGCCCGAGAAATTCAAACGCATCCTTGGCCGCCAGAGTCACCGCAAGCGCGTTCGGCTCGGCGAGACCGATGTCCTCGCTCGCCATGCGCACCATCCGGCGGGCCAGGTACAAGGGATCTTCTCCCGATTCGAGCATGCGCGCGAGCCAATACAGCGCCGCGTCGGGATCGGAATTACGCACGGACTTGTGCAAGGCCGAGATGAGATTGAAGTGTTCTTCGCCGGATTTATCGTAGGGCAGAAGCTTCTTCTGCAGCACTTCTTCGAGAACTGCTTCCGATATAACGCGGCACCCGTTCGCGTCTGGCGCCGTGCCAAAAACAAGCGCTTCGAGCGTGTTGTAGGCCGAGCGTGCGTCGCCGTTGGCAAGGATTGCAATTCGCTCGACAATTTCGCCGCTAATCTCGATATTTTCGCTGCCAAGACCGCGCGCGGAATCTTTTAGAGCACGCCGGAGCAGCATCGCCACCTGCTTCGCCGAAAGCGCCTTCAGAATGTAGACTTTCATGCGCGAAAGCAGCGGCGAAATCACCTCGAACGACGGGTTCTCGGTGGTTGCGCCGATCAGAAGGATGTTGCCGGCTTCGACGTGGGGAAGAAACGCGTCTTGCTGCGCACGATTGAAGCGGTGCATCTCGTCCACGAACACAATCGTTCGCCGGCCGTAGCGGCGGACGCCTTCAGCCTTCGCCATCACCTCTTTGATTTCCTTGATGCCCGCAAGAACCGCACTAAAGGGAATGTATTCGGATTTTGTGAGACGGGCGATGATGCGCGCGAGAGTCGTTTTCCCACATCCTGGCGGCCCCCAGAAAAGCATCGAGCCGAAATCGTCGCGCTCGATTTGGGTGCGGAGTGGTTTTCCGGGGCCAAACAGGTCTTCCTGGCCCATGAATTCGTCAAGCGTTTGTGGGCGCATGCGGTCGGCGAGCGGCCTGCCTGCCAGAGGCTCGTCCTGCGGCTCGATTGCCCTAAACAATCCCACTGCGCGCCTTTTGCAACAGTCGGCTCAAAGCTTCTACCATCAACGAATTAGGCTAGCACGAAGCGGCCGGTGTATGAAACGCCGCAGCAACAGTTTCGCGGCAGCAACAGGGCCCACAGCAAGTTAGAATTGAACGCAATGCGACGAATTTCCCCTTTTGTTGACTGTGCTGGCTGTGGTCTGCGTGGCCGAAGTAGCCAGCGCAAAACTGGTCGCCGCGCCCGGGGAACAGATCACTTCGTTCGAAGCCGATATCCTGGTTAATAGGGATGCCACGCTCATCGTGCGTGAAGATTTCGTGGTGCATAGCGAAGCGTCGTATTTCATGTACTGCTTTATCCGCAACCTGCCGATCGATGATAAGGCTCGTTGGGACGAGCGGTACGCGGGCAAATGGACGGCGGACAACGGGATTCGGGTGAAAATTCTCGAACTCACTGAAAACGGGGCGCCTGTCAGCTATCAAGAGGGAGGCGGGTTCGGTTATCCGCAGTTACGTATCGGGCCCTTGAATGTCCGCTCGCGCGTGGCGATCACCATCATTCGCTACACCGTAGACGGAGCTGTCGGGTTTGGCTCCGCTCACGACACCTTAGTATTGGAACGCGATCGGCCACTACTGGAGTCTGCCTGTTGGCACGGCCCGCGTGACGGTGCGTTTACCTGCCGGAATCGCGGTCTACGACGTGAGCAGCGAACCGCGCGTGGGCGGGCGAGAAGTTTCCAATAATGGGGGAGCGCCAACTGCGATTGCGGAGACGAGCGAAGGACACTTGCCGCCGTGATCGCGGCGCTCGCCGCGAGCAACTGTCTAAACATTGAGCCGCAGGACGGTCTTTGCGCTTTGATTTTGGGCGCCATCGTTGAGACTGCGTTGATACCCGCATGGAAGGCAGTTTTTCGTGGGACGGCTGGATCGGTCAAGCTCATGCCCGGAACCGCAGCGGCGGGCGTCTCCGTTTTTTTCTTCGCGTTACTGCTCAAGCGGCTGGCGCAGGGCGTCTCACCTGCATTCGCTATGATGTTGGCAGCGCTTGCATTGGTCAACCTCATCTGGGCGCCGCTTCTCAAGCGCGTGACCCAAGAGGGGCGCGCTACTCTCGACGCGTTGGAGGGGTTTCGCCAATTTCTCGTATCCGTGGAGCAAGACCGGCTACACCGGCTGAATGAATCCGCGTCAAACCCTACCGCTGAAGTTGACTATCTTCCGTATGCGATCGCGCTCGAAGTGCGGGAAGCGTGAGGCAACCACTTTGCCGAGGCATTCTTCGCAACCACGATTCAGCGCTAAGACGGCGTCAACTTGCGCTGCTGCGTCGGTGGGCAGCTTCAAACAACGCAATGGAAGCTGCGACACCCGCATTGAGCGAGTCAACAGATGCCTGCATCGGAATCGAAATTGTGCCGTCAGCAGAGAGCAGCACTTCCCGTGCTAATCCCACGCCTTCATTGCCGACAAATATTGCCGATGGTTCTCGAAGATCTGGATAGGCGGGCGATGCCCGCGATGCTGCCGGGGAAGAATCTAGTCTGCGTCCACTCATCGCGATGATTTTTACCTGGGCAATTTTCAACTGCGCGAGCAAAACGGGAATCGCGATTCCCCGTAGCAGCGGCAAGCGCAGCGCCGATACCGCCGAAGCACGCAAGGCCTTCGGCGACCACGGATCGGCCGTGCCGCGCGCGGCAATCACACCCGTGGCCCCAAACGCTTCGGCGGATCGGACGATTGTCCCCACGTTTCCTGGGTCTTGCACGCCGGCAATTACCACGACGAGCGGGGAAGCCCCGGAAAGCGCGCCGGTTTCGTCAGCTGCCCCACGCAAAATATCTTCAAATTTCCACTGTGGCGCGCGGAAGAGAGCGGCGATGCCTTGGGGTGTTTCGGTGCCGGCCACATTCGCAAATAGTTTGTCGGTCGTTCGCAAAATCCGCGAACGCGGTATACCGGCTTCACTGGCACTCGCGGCCCGCAAGATCGTATCCAGCGCAGGTTCAGCGGATTCGCTCACCAACAGCGCCTCTGCCTCCAGGCAGGCGCGTAGCGCGTCTTCCACAAGCTTTGGCCCCTCGACTCCGATTGCCTCGCTTTCTGCAGGGCCGGTTCCGCGCAGCGCGGCACGAAACCTTTTCAGCCAGGGATTTTCCCGGCTCGTGATTAGGCCGCTCTCGTCGGGAGCCGTTCGCGGATGGTACGTCATGCCGCAAGCCTAACAAACGTTGCGTGCATCGTAAACGCGAGCGTTGGTAGGCTCGGTGAATCGAACGCAATCTTTTGGGCAGTCGTGTGACGCCTTGCATAGCCCGCGTTGCCTGTGGTACGTTGCCGCGCGGTCAGATTTGGGGGCGTAACCCGCCGTGAGCGAACAATTTGCCCGTTGAAGTCCTAAAAATTTCGCCGGATTCGCCCGAACCGAGCGTGGTGGACTATGCGGCCGACTTTATCCGTCGCGGCCGCGTGGTGGGAATGCCCACGGACACTTTTTACGCTCTCTCCGCCGATCCTTTCAATCTTTCGTCCATCGAACACGTCTTTCGTGTAAAAGGCCGCGCTGAGAATAAAGCCTTGCCAATTCTCGTGAGCTCCATCGAACAGGCGGTAACACTCGCCCGCGATTTGCCCGATTCGTTCCTCGTGCTCGCGCACAAGTTCTGGCCCGGTGCTCTGACGTTGGTTGTGGAGGCAACGCACAGGCTACCGCTGAAGGTTACTGGAAATACGGGACGGGTCGCGTTGCGCTGGCCAGACTCGCGGATCGCGTCGGCGCTGATTGAAGCAGTGCACGGCCCGGTCACCGGCACCAGTGCGAACCTCTCGGGATTCCCTTCGTGCACGAATGCAAGTCAGATTGTGAAACAGCTCGGCGAGCGCCTGCCGCTGATTCTCGATTCTGGAGATACCGGTGCGATCATGGCTTCGACCATCGTGCGGATCAGCGGAAGCGAATGGTCCATCGTACGCGAGGGTGCGATTCCGGAATCCGAAATCACCGCAGCGCTTCGATAACGCACGGTTTTGCGCGAGACAACCAGGCTAGGTTTCTATAAGGATTACGCGGTTTTGAGGTGTGCCGGTGCAGTTTGTTCCGTCGGCGTGAACCCGTAGAATCGCGACTCGCACTTGATGCACCGATAGGGACGCAGTCCGATTATGCTGAAGAGATACTTCTCAATCGGGCCGCGACGATGAGAGCGAAACACTTCTTTACTGCTGCAGTCTGGACAAGGCCGCCTGATATTTAGCTTCATTCTCAAGACTTCTTTCTCCCCTCGTGGCCCGAGGGGGGAGGGACCAGCGACAATCAGCGTTTACATCTACGCACAAGAAATGTAAATTCTCGCGTACTGGGTCGCTATACAGTGTTTCCGGCAGGCGACGCTTTTTAACGCTGTACCGGTAGGAACACCCGCAGATTACGTTTTAGGTTCTTTGTACCCAGGTACAGCAGACGGTCCCTGTTCTCTTTCTGGTCTTGCCGAATTAACGCTCCCGTCGTTTACTCGCGGCACGCAATAGGCGTATCCAACATCCGTTAGTTATTTCGTTCGGTTCGAGCCTGCCCCGCCCGCCGATTGGCTGACTCTGGGGCCGCACGCAGATCCCTTTAGAGTTGCAGGTTTAGTACGCCCTGGCACGCAGCATGATGGGAGAGACCGCGGAGACCGGCGGGTTCCGCGGTCTTCTCCTGTTCACTTTGCAGCATTCGGATGAGTCTTCTAGGCGATCCGTTAGATTCTGTTAGGCCGAAATTAGCCGCCGGAATTTCGCTGTGGCGCTGCGGGGAATTCAAACAGTAGCCCAGTTTCCACTGCCACAGCTTGCCCCTTCACGATGTACGGCTTGTACTCCCACTTTCCTAAAGCATCCGTGACGCTCTTCACCTGCTCCGGAAATCCCGCAATCGCGTGAATATGTTCAAGCTTCCCATCTGCACCGATAATCAGCCGCACCGGCACGCTCCCATATCTGGGTCCCGTCATTGCCGGATCAACCTTGTGCGCAATGTGATCGCGATAAGCCGCTTCGGAAATGCACAGCGGCCACCCTCGTCGCGCCGCGCGCTCATTCGATGACGAAGTGCTCCCATTTTGCACAATCGACAATTTCCTCAGCGACTCCACCAGCATCTCACCGGCCGCCTCCCGGCTCGCTGTGATCGAAAAAATAATCGTATGGCAACGGATTTCCGTCGCAAATACAATGTGGCTCAGCCCAGCCCCGCTATAGTCCAGGCGCGCGAAATCCACTCCTGCCAGTTTCACGTTCGCCACCGCATTGGGAGCCGAAAGACTGGCATCGAGTCCCTTTTTCATCGCGTCCAGAAAACCCGTCGCGCCTTTTACCGGCTCCGGCGAAAAAAAATTATCCTGCGCGGAAATCTGCATCGTCGCCACAAGCTCGCCCGCAGGTTTCAGCGCGGCCAGCGAATAAAATCCCGATGCCGACGGCTCCGGCCCCTTCAAATCCTCCACCCAGCCTGAAGGAAGCCGATAGCGCACCCCGAAATAATCATCCTCAAAAACTCCGTTCTTCAACGCTGCATCTTCTGGCTCCGAATAATTCACAAAGACGTCGCTCTTAGCCGAACCAGCGGCCACCACGATCGCCGCAACGCACAATAGTCGCGCGCGCATTTGAAATCGGCTCACAATCACAATTTTCCCCTGCAAGCCTGTTGAGTGGCGCTTCTCGGCGGGCTCACCACAGTGTACCCGCACAATATCGCGATGCAACTCCTATGAAAGCCGCATTTGCTGCTCCGTCAACGCAAACGCATCGGGAAGCCGTCCATCTATCGCCCCGATGCTTCGCACTCACAAGCATCCGAATTCCCATGTTGCAAAATCTCGCTTTTCGGATGGCCGCGGAAATCAATCCGCGCCATTACCAGAGCTCGCGCTGAGCCCAGCATAATTGCTTCTATTTGCAGCGATTTACGTGTTCGGTGGCAGCAGCAGGCAGCATAAATTATGGCAACCCATTTGCATTCAGGCGTGCATTGCCCCTGCCGCCTTTCGACTGGTGCAATCGGGGGAACAACATGATTCGTAAACGCGCAACGAAAATCGCCTTCGTTTCTCTCCTACTCGCAATCGTCTTGGTTGCACAAGCCTTCACGCCGAACGCCGCGATGGCCCAAAGCACGATTGCCAGAGGCAGCATTCAAGGCACAATCCTCGATTCCAGCGGCGCCGCTATTCCGTCCGCGAAAGTTACGATCCGCAACAAAGATACCGGCCAGACTTTCCAAATCGCCGCATCATCCAGCGGCGCCTACACCTCCGGCGCGATCGTCCCGGGAAATTATGCGGTTCGCGCCGAAGCCCAGGGCTTCAAGACCGTGGAAGAAGCTGTCGTTGTTCGTGTCGGTGAAACAGCCGGTGCGAATCTCACGCTGCCGGTGGGTGCGGGCAGCACCGTCGTGGAGGTTGAAGCACAGGCTGTCACCGTCAACACTGAGCAAGCCAGCGTGCAGGGCGTTCTCGGCAAAGAGCAAATCGAAAATCTGCCCGTCAACGGGCGAAACTTCCTCGACCTCGCGCAGCTCGAGCCCGGCGTTCAGGTGCAGGATGGCTCGGATTTCGATCCCACGAAAGTCGGCTTCTCTTCTATTTCATTCGGCGGCCGCTTTGGCCGTACGGCGCGAATTGCCGTGGACGGTGTGGACGTCAGCGACGAAACGGTTGGCACCACCACGGAAAATATTCCCGCAAGCGCCATCCAGGAATTCAGCGTGAGCCAGTCCTCGCTCGACCTTTCCAACGAGCTCACCTCCTCAGGTGCCGTGAACGTCACGACACGCTCCGGAACCAACGATTTCCACGGCGAAGGCTTCGCCCTTTTTCGCAGTAGCGCTTTCTCTGCGGCTCTACCGGGGCCGCCTCCGCCTGCGCCGCCGCTCGAATCTCCCTACGCCCGTAATCAGGACGGAGGCAATTTCGGTGGAGCTATAATCAAAGACAAGCTATTCTTTTTCGTCGACGCTGAGCACATCAATCAGAACCTCACTGCTCCGGTTGTGCCGTCCGATCCTTTTACTTCTTTTACCGGCAATACCAGTGCCCCTTTTCATGAAACCGACTACGACGCGCGCCTCGACTGGACGCTCGGAAATGGCGTCCGGATGTTCTATCGCTTCACCTACTTTGATAGTCTCGCCGTCGCAGCCGGCGGATTAATCGGCTTTCAGCCCTACGAGAACAAGAACTACACCAAGGCCCACGTTGTGGGAGCCGACTTCACCTCCTCCGGCTTCACTCACAGTTTCCGCTTTGAATATCTGAAATTCATCAACAACCTTCGCGACATTGTCGCCGGATCCGACCTTCCCTTCGCCAATTTTCCCGTCAGCATCAACATCTTCGCGTCGAATTTCTTCACGGGCCCGAATTTTCTTGCGCCGCAACAAACCTTCCAGACCGACCGCCAGATAAAATACGACGGCAGCAAGGTCCTCGGCTCTCACATCCTGCGTTATGGGGTTTCCTACAACCGATTGCGCGGCGGCGGACTCTTCTCCTTCAGCGCGATCACTGCCAACGTGAGCCCCATCGCCAATGCGGCTGAAGTGGCATTCGCAGCCGCGCAACCGGGCGGCGCGGGTAATCCGCTGAACTACCCGGTCGACAATGTCACCCTCGGCAACGGCAACAACTGCGACACCGAGATTCCCGCGTTCAACGCACCTTGCAGCGGCACTCCCCCTGACAACCGCTTGGGTCTTTACGTCGGCGACAGCTGGAGAGTGAAGCCCAATCTGATGGTCACCTACGGCCTGCGCTACGTCCGCGACACGGGGCGCAGCGATAGTGACTTGCCGCCGCTCCCTGGCGTCAACGATCTGCTGCCCGGTTTCGGCAATCGCGTTCATCAGCCCAACTTGAACTTCGCGCCGCAACTCGGAATTGCGTGGGACCCGAAAAGAGACCAGAAGACGGTCATTCGAGCGGGCATTGGAATGTTTTACGAAAACGCGATCTGGAACAACGCGGAATTCGATCGCCCCGAGCGTTTGCCCAATGGCGCTTTCCTTGCCAACCCGTCGGCCTGTTTCAACGGTAGCGGGTCCGCAGTGCCGTTTCCGGCGGGAAACACATTTCTAGGCGGAACTCAGAACACCGCCAACAACATCTGCTCTTCCTTGATAGGGTCAACGATCGACGCGGGTGGCGGCACCTGTGCGGGACTCACAGCAGCAGCGTGCGTGGCAAATTTTCAAACGACGTACCAGGCCGCCACTGCAACCGTGGGCGCCAGTGCGCCAAACCCCAACTACATTCCAAATCTGATCGCATCCAGCTCGGCGATTCCTCTCGGAGCGCTGGCGCCCGGCTATCGAACTCCATACTCGATACAGATAAATGCCGGCATTCAACGCCAGCTCTTACCCGGAATGGTTCTGAGCGTGGACTATCTACGCAACGTAAACCTCCACTATCTAATTGGCGTCGACGTGAATCACAGCGGCGATGTGCGGTTCTTTAACAAGACGGCCGCCCAACAGGCAATTGCATCAACGCTCAACGCGTGCGGTGCAGCGACGATTGGCGCCGCCATTGCTTCCTGCCCCGGCCTGCATCCTCCCTCGGGCGGAAGTCCTGCCGGCGGAGCGAGCATGTCCGACTTCGGAAGCTTCGGATTGGATTCCGCGGCGGACTTGGGTGTGGGAAGCTGTGAAACAGCGCTCGGATTTCAATGCGCCTTCGAGGGCGTGAATCCGGCGTTGGGGCCCGCGGTGTTTCTGCAACCCATCGGACGTTCCGTCTACAACGCATTGGACGTAAAGCTTGTGGACAACGTGAAGGCGCCGTTCCGCGGAGTGCGTTACCTGAACTTCCAGTTTGCCTATGCTCTCTCGCGATTTACAAATTGTGGCGCCGCGCTCTCCACGTCCGTGGGCACGTCTCCTGCTGCGGCCGATCAGGATTTTGTCAACCCGACCGTCGACAACAACAGGCCGTGCGGCTTCAGCGGGCCTTCGTCTTTGGACCGCACGCACCAATTTTCATTCGGCGGCTATGCCGATCTGCCGCTTCATTTCCGCGTTGGCACGATCTTCCACTTCGATAGTCCGCTGGCCAGCGCTGTCGCCGTTCCCACGACCGGAAACGGCGCCGGAGAGATTTTCAGCACCGACTTCACCGGCGACGGTTCGGTGGGCGATCCGGTTCCTGGTACGAAACAAGGGACGTTCATGCGCGGAGTCTCCGTAGGCGGCCTGGCCAATCTTGTAAACAATTACAACAACACGATTGCCGGCAATCCTACTCCGGCCGGGAACGTCCTTCTCAGCAATAACTTGTTTACCCTGGCTCAGTTGCAGGCGCTGGGAGGTGTAGCGCCAGCTCTGCAGCCTGTTGCGCCCGGCGAAGTCGGGCTCACTTGGCTCAGGACGTTCGATGCCAGCCTTACTTGGTCTGGGAAAGTCTTGGTGAAGGATCGCGCAATCGCCATCGAGCCTAGCGTCAGCTTCTACAACCTGTTTAATTTCTCGAACTTCAACATTCCGGGAAACGTCTTGAGCGGCATTCTAACGGGCGGCCCAGGTTCACTGAACGGCACCACCCGGCCGGATGCTGCCGTCGTTCGGGTGGGTGTGGGTACGGGCGTTTTCTCGCTGGGCGCACCGCGCACCATCGAGTTTGGACTCAAGCTCTCTTTCTAACCTCCCTCGCTGTATTTCCGTCGGGCGGCCGCCTCGATTCTTGAGGCGGCCGCCCGATGGAGCAATCTTTCGTTGTCGAAAAAAAACAGGCTTACCTTTCGTCTTGAGCACTCCCGCCTTAGCCCCTAAACTGGCGCTAGGCAATGACTACGACAAAACAGTTCGCTGGGGCCGCAATAATTCTCGTGGCGCTGGTTTCCGGGGCTGCATTTCGCACTCCCGATCCGCTACAGCAACAGCAACAACAACAGCAAGATCAGCGCCCCTCCGGCCTCCAACGTTATTTTCTGGAAAATGGTGTCTCGATCGATCTCGGTCCGAATTGGAAGCCTTCTGGCACCAGCAACGCAGCGCCTCCGGGGGGTCTTGGCCCGTACGCCCCGCCGTTTCGCTTCAACCAGATCCTCTTTCTGAAGAACGAGCATCAATTCACGCTACTACAACTCGCCACCTCCGACAATCCTCTGATCGGCCACGACGCGTACTGGCTCGATACGCAAATGCACGCAACCAACGGTACTGGTTCAAGCCTGCCGGATTATTTGTTCTTTCTTTTCCTGCCACCCTCACACTCCTGTATGGACGATGTGCTGGCCAAGCTCGCCGCTGCGAGCCGCCCCGCCGATCCGGATCCAACCGGTGGGGAGTTTTCGAAATCGGAACTGCAAGTCACTTATTCCTGCAGCTATGCGCCAACGCTCTCGGACTTTTACCTGCAGCAACTCACCAACGGCATTGCCTTTCGCCAGGCGCTCAACGGCCCGCGCGCCTATGGTGATTTTAAAAATCTCGAAATGCCGCCGATGGAGCAGGTGGATTTTGGGGGAATGACGTTCTTTGTGTTCGAAGCCGTCTCACACGAGCAGGTCGGCGACAACTATGCCGGGGCTGGCCTCAATCGCCGAACCGATTTTCTTCGTATCCTGCAACGCGTTCGCGCGCAATAGGGCTTTTCACCGCAACCTCGCCCCTTCGATAAAATCGTAATCACCGGCCGGCGGAATCACGATGTCCGTCAGGCGCTCGCGATGCACGCACACATTATCGGGGTACCACAAATTGATATAAGGCTCGTCTTCGGCCACGATCTTCTGAATCTCCCAGAGCAACGCTTTCCGCTTCTCCCGATCCATTTCCATCCGCGCCTGGTCGAGCAGCGCGTCGAGTTTCGGATTGCGATAATGGCCGCGGTTTGATCCACTCGGCGGAATTTTCTTCGAACTGAATACCAACTCGAAAATATCCGGGTCGTTGTTTCCGCCTACCCAGCGCTGCGCCGAAATCTGAAAACTCCCCCGCTGCAAATCCGCATAAAACGTCGCGAACTCCAGAGGTCGCAGCTCAACGGCTACGCCGACGCGCTGCCACTCCTCCGCAATCGCCTCGCTCAAAAGCCGCGAATATTCCTCTGTCGATGTCTTGAATTCGAGGCGAAACCGGACCCCGTTCGCCCCGCGCTTGAATCCCCCCGCATCGAGCAACTGTTCCGCGCGTCCCGGATCGAAATCATATTGCCGAACGTTCGGGTCATACGCCCAATGATTCGGCGGCAGCAAGCTCGCTGCCGCGCGCGCCTGCCCGCGCAGTAAGTACTTAATCAGCGTGGCGCGATCCGTTGCATACGCCAGCGCCTGCCGTACTTCGCGATGCGACAGAATCGGATCCTCCAGATTGAACCCGATATAGGCAACCGTCGTCCCGGGCTGCTCATCGGCGGCGATTCCGCGTTCCTTCGCCAGAGTCAACACCATATCGGGAGTCAGCGAATTAATCGCGACGTCTGCTGAGCCTTTTCGCAATTCGAGCGCACGTACCAACGCATCCGGCACGATACGGAAGCGCACCCGCTCCACGTTGCCGCGCGCGCCCGCCGCCTCACCTGCATCTCCGAAATACGCTGGATTCCGTTGGAGTACGATCTCCTGATCCGTGATTGCGTTCACAAATTGAAACGGCCCCGTCCCGATCGGGTGCTGCGCGATCTCCGGCCCCGATCCACCCGGCACAATCCCCACCCCCGGCTTCGTCAGGTTCCATAAAAATGACGCGTACGGTTCGCGCAAATGAAACACCACGGTTGAATCGTCCGGAGCTTCAACCGATGCCACCATTCGAAAAGCCCCGCGCTTTGTTGTCTTCACCGCGCCGTCGAGAATCGAATCGAACGTGAACTTTACGTCCGCCGAAGTAAGCGCACGCCCGTCCTGGAATTTCACCCCTTGCCTTAAGTGGAAGACGTACGTCACCGGATCGCGCGCTTCCCAGCGCTCGGCCAAATCCGCAACGATGTTCATCTGCGCGTCGTGCGCCAGGAGGGAATCGAAAATCAGGCCGTCGAGATGTTGGGACTGAGCGTCTGTGCCAATGCGAGGATCAAGATTCGCCGGCATGGATTCGATCAGGAAATTAACGGTTCCAGGCTCCTCGGCGATGCGATTCGATGAGCAACCCACGATAATCAGCGAGCAGGCGAACGCCGCTGCCGCCAGCCGCATCCTAGCGCTCTCGTCCCCGGACAAGTTTGCCCATCACGGCAGGATGCCGCGCCCCTGTAGCGGAAGGTAGGTTATTCGCGCGGCCGTGATAGGCCTCGTACGCGAGCACGGCAAAAGCAAATGCTTCTTTCGCTTCGGCTGGAATTCCAAACTTGCTGGCCGGCACAATTTCAATTTCCGGCAGCGAAGCCGCGAGCTGCGCCATCAACAGCGGATTCCGCGCGCCGCCGCCTGCCACGATAAGTTCATGCACTCGCATGCGCGGCAGCACAAATTTGCGTAATGCATCCGCAATCGAAAGGGAAGTGAACACGGTTGCGGTTCGGATCAGGTCTTCGGTCGGCGCGCGGTGCCGCTTGCCCCAGGCCAGAATCTTCTGCGCATATTCGCGGCCGAATTGCTCGCGCCCCGCCGTCTTGGGCGGTCGCTTGCGCAGGTACGACTCCTTTAGCAAGGTTGAAAGCAACGTCGGCAATAATTTCCCGCGGATCGCGAGCCGTGCATCCCTGTCATAATGCGCGCGCCCGCGTGTCGAAGCCTCCACAATTGCATCAATCACCATGTTCCCGGGCCCAATATCGAACGCAATTAATTGCCCAGGCCGCGCAGCCGCCGGAATAGCAGTGAGGTTCGCGATCCCGCCAATATTCAACGCCACGCGCCCGATTCGTGCATCCCGATACAAAAAATAATCTACGAACGGCACAAGCGGCGCCCCCTGCCCGCCCGCAGCCATATCCGCCGGACGAAAATCCCCAATCGTCATCACTCCCGTTCGCTCAGCAATGACGCTCGGTTCGCCAATTTGCAGCGTCGACGCCACGCGCCGCCCCAGAAATGGCGCCGCCGCGCCCTGATGAAACACCGTCTGTCCATGCGACCCAATCAACGAAATCTGCCGCAGCCCCATGCGCCACTTCTTACAAGCCGCGATCGCCGCCCGCTCAAACTCTTCGCCCAGCACAAAATTAAGCTGGCTAATCTCCGCCGTCGTAGTCGGTCCCCCGTTTGCCAGTCGCAAAATTGCCTCTCGCACCCGCCCCGGGAATCGAACGTGATAGTGCCCCTCGAACTTCGCCCCAATCGCAGGTGCCGCCCCCGAAATCCGCGCCAGCGCTACATCAATCCCGTCCGCCGACGTCCCCGACATCATCCCCATCACCCGCATCGCATCGCCCGCCACTCGCCCCTCATTTCAACTGCTTCTGCAGCGCCGCCAGCAGATTCAATGCCTCAAGCGGCGTCAACGCGTTCACGTCCGCCTCGCGCAGCGCTTCCAGCACCTTCTCGTCAATCGCCGCAAAACTCACTTGCTGCGCAGACGGCGCACTCGCTCCGGGCGAAAGCTGTTCCGTAAGTTTGTCTTCGCTCTCTTCATGCCTCCGCAAAAGTTCGCGCGCGCGCCGGATCACCGCGTTCGGAAGGCCCGCGAGACGCGCCACTTCAATGCCATAACTCTTGTCCGCGCTCCCCGGTTCCACGCGCCGCAAGAAAACAATCTCGCGTCCCGCTTCCTGCACGACCACGTGCACATTCTTCACTCCCGGCAGCAATTGCTCGAGCTCCGTCAGCTCGTGATAGTGCGTCGCGAAAAGCGTCTTCGGCCGCGCCCCTGCGTGCAGCGCCTCTACCACCGCCCACGCAATCGAAAGCCCATCAAATGTTGACGTCCCCCGCCCGACCTCATCCAGCAGCACCAGGCTCGACGATGTCGCCGTGTTCAAAATCGCCGCCACCTCGCTCATCTCCACAAGAAACGTCGAACGCCCTCGCGCCAGATTGTCCGACGCGCCGATGCGTGTAAACACTCGATCCAGCACCGGCAATCTCGCCTCGGCCGCAGGCACGAACGATCCCACCTGCGCCAGAATCGAAATCAGCGCCGCCTGCCGCAGGTAAGTCGACTTGCCGCCCATGTTCGGCCCGGTGATGATCAGCAGGAACTGCGATTCGTCGTCGAGATACAAATCATTCGGCACGAACCGCTCGCCGCGCTCCGCGAGCAACTTCTCAATCACCGGATGCCGCCCGCCCGCAATCAGCAGCGAAGCCATTCCTCGCCCGACTGCCACGTCCGTCCCACTCATCGCGCGCGTTCCGCTCGCTTCAGCCTCCGCCGTGCCCGCCGTAAATTGCGGCCGCGAGTAGTTCCGCGATGCCGCAATCCGCGCAAAGTTCACCAGCACGTCCAGCTGCCCGATCGCCGCAGCCGCCCGACGCAGCCGCGCCGCCTCGCGCGCAATGGCCTCGCGAATTTCGCCATACAGCCTCCGCTCGATTTCGAGCACGCGCTCTTCGGCCGTCAGCACTTTGCGTTCATATTTCTTCAACTCGCTCGACGTGAATCTCTCCGCATTCACCAAAGTCTGCTTCCGCTCGTAATCGTCGGGCGCCAGGTGCAAATTCGCTTTCGAAATCTCGATATAGAAGCCGAACACCTGGTTATAGCGAATCTTCAGCGATGCAATTCCCGTGCGTTTCCGCTCGCGCTCCTCCATCGCCGCAATGATTTGCCGCCCTTGCTTGGTAATGTCGCGCAATTCGTCCAGTTCGGCGTGATATCCCCGGCGGATCACTCCCGGTTCGCTCATCACCACCGGCGGCTCCTCCGAAATTCCGCGCGCAATCAAATCCCGCACGTCCGCAAGCTCGTCCATCTCGTTGCGCAGAGCCGCAAGCCGCGAAGTTCCGCCTCCCATCGCGGCGACATGAGCGCGAGCGACCGGAATCTTTTCAAGCGACCCGCGCAGCGCCAGCAAATCCCGTGGCGTCACCACACCCAGCGTCACGCGGCTCGTCAGCCGTTCGACATCGAGAATCCCCTCAAGCTCTCTCCGAATCTCCTCGCGCGCCACCATCTGCGCCTTCAGCTGCGCCACAGCCTCAAGCCGCGCTTCGATCTCCTTGATCGAAATTTCCGGCCGCAGCACCCAGCTTCGCAGCAGCCGCGCTCCCATCCCCGTCGCCGTCTCGTCGATCGCAGCGAGCAGCGTCGCCCGCGCATCGTCACCACTCGTCGCCTCTACCAGCTCCAGGTTTCGCGCCGTCACCTGGTCGAGGATCATCGCGTCCTGCTGCTCGTAAAACGCGATCCGATCCAGATGCTCGAGCCCCGTTCCCGCGGGCCGCATGGACGGAACCGCTGCCGCATCCTCCGGCTTCCGCGCGCCAATCGCCGACGTTTCGCGCAAATAATGAACCAGCGCTCCCGCCGCCGCCGCAGCCTGCGGGTGCTCGCTTAAGCCAAAGCCCTCCAGCCCGGCCACTTGAAAATGCTCTTCGACGAGTCGCGTCGCATGATTTGTCTCGAACACCCAGTCATCGAGCCGCGTCTCAACCGCCCCCAGCCCGTTCAATTCGCTCGCAGCCGGCGCCGTCGCAGGAAAGAGCGACACAGGTTGCGGCAGCAGCACCTCCCGGGGCCGCAAAATGCCGAGTTCGTCGCGCAACCGCGCCTCGGCCCTTTCGCCCGAGAATTCCGTAGCGCGAAATTCACCCGTAGATAAATCCACAAACGCCAAGCCAATCGTCCCAGCTCCAGCGCCTGTCCGCGAACTCGCCCGTCCTCCCGCGCTCATCGCCGCGCTAGCCGCCCCGCTCCGCGCCACCGCTGCCAGAAAGTTGTTCTCCTTGGCCTCGATCACGCCCGCGCCTGTCGCCGTACCCGGCGTCAGCACTCGAATCACTTCGCGCCGCACAATCTTCTTGCCCGCTCCCGGCTCTTCCATCTGCTCGCAAATGGCCACCTTGTGTCCGGCACGGATTAACCGCGCGATATAGTTTTCCGCCGCGTGGTAAGGGACCCCGCACATCGGCACAGCGCCTTCCTTCTCCTTATTGCGGGATGTCAGCGTGATCTGCAGAATTTTCGACGCCACCTTCGCGTCCTCATAGAAAAGCTCGTAGAAATCCCCAAGCCGGAAAAGCAACAAAGCCCCGGGATGCTGTCGCTTCACGGCGTGATACTGCTGCATCAAGGGAGTCGGCTCAGTCATTTTCGCGGCGATTTTTCCGGCACACTTCGGTTCGTGAGGATGGTCGGCTCAGTTGTTGTCTTCGCCAATGGACGTAGCTCTTTCGCGTGATCAACACAGTAGGAATTGGATTATGCTGTCTCGCGTCCGCTCTGGCAACCTCGTTCCGGTTGCATGTCGCTAGACTTGAAACGGCCAATTGACGGGTGGATGTTGTCGGGCCGTTAGGCTAACAAACGCTGAAATTCAGCGTTTCCGCGCAGCGAGCTTAAATCGGGATCGTTCTTGATCCACTCTTTGTGCCAGCCGGAGCGCACGTTCTTCCTTGGATATTCCGTAAGACAGGTCGGGCGGATCTTCTCAGAGACGCCAGTCGATGATTCTGCTGAGGCGTTTGTAAGATGGATTGTATACTCACCCGAAATGTCAATTCATCAGCGCACGAACCGCGAGGTCGAGGTCAAACTCCTTGTGCCGGATGCAGCGGCCATGCTTCGCAAACTCGCCACTCTAGGCGCCCGTTGCGAGAGGCGCGTTCTCGAACGGAACACCCTCTACGACACTCCCGACTCCGACTTTCGCAGGCGTAATACCCTTCTTCGAATTCGTGTTGAAACGCCCGCTCCGCGGACCAGCGCTCAATTGCCGAAAACGACGCACGGAGCCTCCCCCATCCGCCGCACGATCCTCACCTCCAAAGCCCCGGCTGTCCTCCACACCTCACGCGACCGCCACTACAAGGAAAAACTCGAAAGGGAACTGGTCGTCCCCGGCTCTCGGACCCGTTGGGATCGCAAGCTCTGTTCCTTAGGCCTTCGCCCTGGTTTTCGCTACGACAAAATCCGGTCCACCTTCCGCCTCCGCCGTCATCCCGGTCTCGCTATCGAGCTTGACGAGACTCCCGCTGGAACATTCCTCGAACTCGAAGGGTTTCCACCCGACATTGACCGCGCCGCCCGCGCTCTCGGCTACTCCTCCCGCGACTACTATCGCGGCACCTATTGGGACGTCTACGTAGCGAACTGCCGCCGCCGGGGCCTCACTCCGCGAAATATGCTGTTCCATAAGCAAAAATAAGCAAAATTCTCGCCAAAACCTCACTCTTCGCTTGACAAATTTTTACTACGCCCTTAATAGTTCAATCGGGGACAAGCGCAAGCACCATGGAAGAGCGTTCGTCTAATTGGGAACCGGGAAGTAGCCGCGCCAGCTGCAGTTTCCGCTGCAACTGGCACACGGCTTGCTTCTTGTACGCATCGAATCGCTGCTCCCATCTGACACGTGGGGACAGGGAGGCGAGACCCGGCCTGCACTAGACAGAGGGCGGTAGCATCTGCCCGTGGCCGGAGCTACGCCGGTCCGGGCTTTTTTTTTGCCCGGACGCAGCCGGGCAGAGCATTGCCCGCTGATCCCTTCACGGTCGCATTTCGTAAGGAGTCAACATGCTTCACGCCACTGAAATTCTCGGCGCCGAAACCTTCGATTCGGCCGGCAACTTCGTCGGCCGCGTCAAGGAGATGTTCATCGAGCCGGCCGACCAGCCCAATCGCGTCGCCCGCCTCCTGCTGGGCCGCGGCCAATACCGCCCCATCGTCGCTCGTTACGATCAAGTCGCATCCGTTGCTCCCGGCCGCGTGAACCTCACTACCGACGAGTCCGCCCTCGAACTTTTCCACCCCAATGAAGCCTGGCTGGCTGTCGGCAAAGACCTCCTCGACCAGCAGATCATCGACACCAATGGCCGAAAAGTCGTCCGCGTCAACGATATTGACCTTGCCGAGCAGCGCACCAATGGCAATGTCGAGATACGCATCACGCAGGTAGACGTGGGAGTGAAGGGCGCGGTTCGCCGCCTCCTCCAGGGCATTGTTCCGCCCATGGCCATCCGCCGCCTCGAGCAAAAGCTTCCTCCGCGCTCCATTCGTTGGGAATTTGTCAACTTGATCGAACCCGACCCACTGCGCCGCGTCAAGCTGCGCATGTCCAGCCAGAAGCTCACCGAACTCCACCCTGCGGACCTCGCCGAAATCATGGAAGAGCTCTCGCCCGCCGAACGCCAGGGCATCATCGATTCGCTGCCGGAAGACACCGCGGCCGAAGCCATCGCCGAACTCGACAAGCGCCTGCAAACCCAAGTGGTCGAAAAACTCGACCCCGAAAAAGCCGCCGATATTCTGGAAGAAATGAATCCGGACGAAGCCGCGGACCTGATTGCCAGCCTGCCACCCGACACGGCGAAAGAAGTCGTCGAGGAAATGGAAGGCCAGGAGAAAACCGAAGTCGAAGCCCTCATGCGTTATGAGGAGAAAACGGCTGGCGGCATGATGAACACCGAACTGGTCGTTGTGGGGGAGGACGCCACGAGAGGCGAGGTGGTTGACTACATCCGCTTCAATGAAATCGTCCCCGACCAGCTCGACAACATCGTCCTCATCAACCACTACGGCGCGCTTTCCGGCACGGTTCCCATCGCGCGCCTGGTGATCGCAAATTCCGAACAGCGCATGGACGAATTGCGTTTCGAGCCCATCGTTTCAGTGCACCCGGACGCAAACGAAAAGGAAGTGTTTGAACTGTTCGATAAGTATAATCTGCGCGGCCTTACGGTCGTCGATTCAGACAACCGGCCGATCGGCGCCATCACAGTGGACGACGTGGTCAGCAGAATGAACGCGAACCTGTAACAGAAAGTCAGGCCAGGCAGAAAGGTCCGCAGCAAAATTTGGAGTGCGAGAGCTTGCTCTCGCTTTCATGGGACGCGCCTTGGGCGGTCCGCGCTTCCTGAGGACCGGGGCTTGCCCCGTCCCGGTTTTTTCGCTGTCATCTACGGTCAAGAATGAATATGTGGGTCACAATCGAGCGCACCTTCGCGGATATCAAAGTCCGCGGCAAAGAGATCAACCGCCGTGTGCGCCCTTACCGCCGGCGCATCGCGCTATTCCTCGCCGTCGTCGGCCCCGGTCTGATCACCTCGAATGTGGACAACGACGCCGGCGGCATCACCGTCTACACCACCGCCGGCGCCCAGTTCGGTTACACCCTGCTCTGGTCGCTCATCCCCATGACCGTCGCCCTCTACGTCTCCGAAGAAATGTGCGCGCGCATGGGCGTGGTGACCGGCAAAGGCCTCTCCGATCTCATCCGCGAAGAGTTCGGTTTCCGCTCCACCTTCTTTGTAATGATTGCCGCTCTTGCTGTCGATTTGGGCAACACGGTAGCCGAATTCGCCGGCGTCGCCGCGGCGGGGGAGGCCTTGCACGTCAGCAAATATATTTCTGTGCCTGTTGCTGCGATTGCTGTGTGGTTGCTGGTGGTGTACGGAAGCTATCGCGGGGTGGAGAAAATATTTCTTGTAGCTTGTGCATTCTATTTGTCTTACGTGCTGTCCGCGTTTCTGGCCAAGCCGGATTGGCTGCTGGCGGCCAAGGAAACCGTCTTGCCTTCCTTCCATTTCCGCTCGGACTACCTGCTGATGCTCACCGCCTTGATCGGAACCACGATCGCGCCCTGGCAATTTTTTTATCTGCAGGCTGGCTACGTCGAAAAGAAAGTCGGCCCCCGCCAGTACAAGCACGCCCGGTGGGACGTGCTGGTCGGCAGCATCTCCTGCATGGCCATCGTGTTCTTCATCATCATCTGCTGCGCAGCTACGCTCAACGCCAAGGGCCTCACCAGCATCAACGATGCAGGAGAGGCTGCGAAGGCTCTTGTCCCGCTGGCAGGGAAGTGGGCGGCCGGCCTGTTCGCATTTGGCCTGCTCAACGCCTCGCTTTTCGCCGCTTCCATTTTGCCTCTCTCTACCGCGCACGTGATCTGCGAAGGCCTCGGCTTCGAAGCGGGAATTGATCACAAATTCAAGGAAGCCCCCGCGTTCTATTTTCTTTACACGGGTTTGATCGTTGTCGGCGCCGGGATCATTCTGATTCCCAAAGCGCCGCTGTTCAAAATACTGGTGATGTCGCAGGTAGCCAATGGCATCTGGCTGCCGGTGGTGCTGATTTTCATTCTGCTGCTCATCAATCGCCGCGAGCTGATGGGCGATTACGTAAACACGCGCGTGTTCAACGTCGTGTCTTGGCTGGTCAGCATCGTGGTCATCATCCTCACGCTGATTCTGGTTTACACGACACTCGCTGAACCAAGTGCCGCCGGACTTTCCGGCACGCTCCTGCACCCATTCCAGCAGCTGTTCCACCACTAATTTACCGCATTCGCGCCAAAGCGAATGTCCATTCGAGCAGACGTTTGCCAGAGCCGATTTGTCTCTCGCAGCACCTTCCGCGCTTCAATCCATGCTACTCGGACGTGCTGCGCTCGTTTAAAATGGCGGAGGCGTTGCAGGAAAGGGAGAAAGCGATGGCCAGTCAAGCCCCGTATTCCATCAATCTCGATACAAAGTTCGGCCCGCTCGAGCTCGTTGATCTCGAGACGCTGGTGAAAGCCTGCCAGGACAAGTGGTACAACCAGACTCTCTGCCGGGTGAACGATTGTGTGGTTCGCCTAGGCATCATGCAGGGCGAATTTCACGGGCACAAACACGATAACGAAGACGAATTCTTCTATGTGGTTGACGGCCGCTTCCTGATCGACCTGGAAGACCGCACCGTCGAGCTGATGCCCCAGCAGGGATTTACAGTTCCGCGCGGATTGGTTCATCGCACGCGCGCGCCGGAAAAAACCGTCATCTTGATGATCGAAGGCGCAGGAGTTGTCCCGACTGGCAGCTAAGGTGCTGAAAAGCACACTACTTCGCTGAAGCGTTCTGGCCCGGGTTCGTGGGCATGACCCGGTTGCCCGCTGCGGACGGCCCCTGAATAGCGTCACGATAACTTTTTAGTGCAACCTACTTGCTGCAGTTAGAGCAGCTTTTTGTTCGTTTTATCTTCGCTCGCGGTTTTCTCGCGTGCAGAAGATCATCTGAGAAATTCGAACGAAAACGTTCTGTAACTTGAACTAATTCGTCCAATTTCTTGGCCTGTGCTTCTTCGATGAGGGCGCGCGCTTCATCCAAACGGTTGAGATTGACAAACGATCCAATCAGGTTTGTGTAATTTAAGCCCCTGGGATTCAGCTTGAACGCGCGCTAGGGCTTGCGATTTGCCACCCAGGAGCCGTCGGAGCGGGCTTCGACTCGCATCCGGCCTTTGCCTGAGTTGCCGTCAATCCAGCCTGCGAAGAATGCATTGACCGGGCCAGGAGCTCCGCGTGGGCTTTCTCTGGGCCAGTCACCGGCAAAGGTAAGCTCCACGTAACCGTTCCGCCAGGTGCCCGTGATCGCTCGTCCGTCACCCAGGGGGCCAGACCATGTCCCTGTCACTTTGTTTCCGTCGCGATGCAGTTCCATGTGCGCGTCCATAGCTCCTGCGTCGCTCGAATAGTGCATCTCCCACGCGCCCACGACATCTGAGCCGTTCTCCACCTTCTGCGGTTCGGCGGGGATGATGCGCACATTCGAAAAATATGACTCTTCGCCCGTAAAGCTCCACAGGCCGACGGCTCCGTGCAAATCTTCGCCCTTCATCCCATCGACCACCAGGCTCGGCTTTGTGGAACCGTTTACGTAAAGTTTGGCGCTGCGACCGGCTACCTCGATGCGCACTCTTGTCCAGGTCTCTTTCGCGAGTTGCGCATGAGACTCATACACCGACGGCCATTCGCGGCGCAGCTGATACCATCCGAAGCCGGGCTCGCAGACATACTGCACAGAGTGATTGCGCATGGACTGATCTGGCGCCTCGGAATTTCCCGGCCGCAGGTAGAACAACTCGTAGTGCGACGCGTCGGGCCGCGCACGAAACGCAATCCCCACAAAACCCGGGTGCCTGACGCCCGGCGGCACCGTGGTCTTCATGGCGATATCTGCCTCAATCACGCCATCCTGAAAGTCGGTTCCGGGGAGCAACGCGAGACCCTCGTGATCTTCTCCTTCCATCGTGATCCGCACGGATTTGCGCCCGAGATGCTTCACCGCTTCGGTTTTCACTTTCGGCGCAATCAAGCCGGCGGTATCGCGCAGTGGAAAGGTTTGCACGCGCGTCGGAGCCTGGGCAAAGAGGCAACTGGCGGCGAGAAGCATAAGGAGGCCGCATTTCATACAACTCATGAGCATATCTTTTCATCCTTTGCGCCGCCGCTTCGTGGAGAAGCACACCTACCGCGCGAACCACTCCCAGGCGAACCATCATCTGCGCCTTAACTTATTGCCTGGTTGAAGTTTGTTTCGGAATCAAAGAGGTAGACGTTGCCACTTCTTATTCGGTAGCAGCGGAAGGTCCGAATCTTGCACGCATAGTCTGCGTGTGCTACTTTGCGTCGCGGACGCGCCTCGAGTGATCTCCCCGTGAAAACACCCGACCTTTGGAAGCCTGCCAGCCGCCAGGAGGCGGAGCTTCTCGACAAGCTCGATTCCAAGCGCCTGCCGCACCATGTGGCCATCATCATGGATGGGAATGGCCGTTGGGCCGAACGAAGGCACCTGCCGCGGGTGGCAGGCCACCAACGCGGGGTGAAAGCGGCCCGCGAAATTATCGAAGCATGCGCGCGCCTGAAACTGCCGTGCCTGACGCTCTACGCCTTTTCGCGCGAGAACTGGAGCCGGCCGCAAGCGGAAGTGGAATTTCTGATGCGCCTGCTGCGCGAATATCTGAAAAGAGAACTGCCCACGATTCACAAAAACAACATCCGCCTGACGATCATCGGGCGCGACTCGGATCTTCCGGAGCCCGTGCGCAAAGATCTGGACCGCGCGACACAGCTAACAGGTGGCAATAGCGGGATGAATCTGGTAGTGGCGCTGAACTATGGCGCGCGGGCGGAAATTGTGGACGCATTCAACGCGATGCTCGAAAAAGCGCGTGCCAATGGCCAACTGGAACTTCGCGCCGATGAGGAAGCGATTGCCGCGCACCTCTATACCGCTGGCCTGCCCGACCCCGACCTGCTGATTCGCACGAGCGGCGAGATGCGCGTGAGCAATTTTCTTCTGTGGCAGATTGCCTATGCGGAAATCTACGTCACGGAGACGCTGTGGCCCGATTTTTCGCGGGTGTGTCTTCTCGAAGCTTTGATTGATTACCAGAAGCGCGAGCGCCGCTATGGCGGCCTCGGGGTCACGCGTACGGAACGGCAGAGTGGTTCACACAGCAAGCTATCTGCGGCGGCAAAGGGCTGACGCTGCATGCTCCGGCGCATTTTTACGGCTCTCGTACTGATTCCGGTTGTTGTGGCGCTGGTATGGTGGGGGCCGGCGTGGGTTCTGGCAGCAGTCGCCGCGCTAATCGCAATCCTTGCGCTTCGTGAATTTTTCGATCTTGGCGAACGGATCGCCATGCGGCCTTTTTGCAAATGGACGATTGTCTGCGCGGCTGGACTGTTCTACGCGCAATATTCGCTTGGGCTGGTCGAGACGCGTTCCATCGCGGAAGGTTACTCCATCGTGCGCAGCGCTGCTGGCGGCGTGCTATCCATCGAAGCTGTGCTTTTGGTGTTCGTCTTCGGTGCGGTTGTGTTCGGACTTGCTACACGCTGGGCTCTCCACGAAGTGCTTCCGGCGATCGCGGTGAGTTCGGCTGGACTTTTGTTTGTCATTTTGCCGTTCAGCTATCTGGTGCGAATTAATGAGGTCAGTCTCGTCGGGCGGAAGCTGGTGCTCTTCACGCTGTGCCTTGTTTGGGCGGGGGACATTCTTGCCTACTTTGTGGGCAAAGGACTGGGCCGGGTTCCTATGGCGCCTGCGCTGAGCCCCAATAAAACATGGGAAGGCGCGCTCGGGAACTTGCTCGCATCGCTGGTGGTGGGAGTGTTTTTTGCGAAGTGGCTACAGATGGAAGCTATGCAGATGCTTGTGATCGCCGGGCTCGCGAACATCGCGGGGCAAATGGGCGACCTGATCGAGTCAGCGTGGAAGCGCGGCGCCGCCGTGAAAGATTCAAGTAATTTGTTACCGGGGCATGGAGGGGTGCTCGACCGCATCGATAGTCTGATCCTTGCGAGCCCCATCGTCTGGGTAGCCTATCAATGGTTTGCAAAATGAAAAGGGGCTTGCAAAATGAAAAAATAAGCACGGACGACGCTCAAAGGACAGATTGGAGTGCCTCTGTGGAGCAGCCGCTGGTCTAACGCCGAGGCGTCGTCGGCAACTTCGGAGGCGGAGCGTTGGAGGCGCGCTTGCGCTCGGACGGATCCCAATCTTCGGGTGGAAACGCGATGCGCCAGAACAAGGGCGAAGGCTCGGAAAATTCGATTCCTACCTCCATTTTGCCGGCATCTTTTTGGCCGATGAAAGAGACTGTGCAGGGGAGCTCTTCCGCCGTCTTGGGATTCACAATCGCCACTTGCTGGGCGCGCGTCACGCGGTTCGTCATTCTGATCATGCAGCCATTGGCGTTAACCGCCACCGTGTAGGTCTCTTCTTCGAAATTCTGCGCGCCCACTTTCCCGCGCACAATCACCGGCATTGCGATCTGGACTCGTTGCGTGCGCCGGCGTTCCGAACTGACTTCGCCGACGCCGGACATAGAGCTCTTGATCTCAGCCATCGATCATCTCCTGAGTTCTTTTGGGAAAGCGCCCCCAAACGCGCCACCTGGAAGGTGAACACCTGCGGCCACAGCTATTCTACACCGCTCGCGTCGACCTTTTGCCCGGGATGTCAAGGCTGCGCGTACCAATTGTAAACAGTCCGCTTCGCTTGCTGTTAGCAATATCTCGCAATCCTCTATAAAATCGCTGGCACATGAAACGCATCTCGATTCTGGGTTCAACCGGCTCGATCGGCACGCAATGTTTGAAGGTAGTCGAATCGCTTCCAGGCCGATTTGAGGTTGTCGCTCTTGCGGCCGGATCAAATGCTGCTCTCGTCGCAGAACAGGTTCGGCGCCACAGACCGAAGGTCGTGTCGGTGGGTAACGAAGCGGGCGGACGTGAACTCCGGGACATGCTGAGCGGCTATCAGCAACCGCTACCGGAGATTCTATTAGGCCCCGAGGGAATCGAACGCGTCGCCACTCACCCGGATGCCGAACTTGTAGTGTCGGCCGCGGTAGGGGTGGTGGGTCTGCCGGCAACATACAAAGCAATCGAATGCGGCAAGCAGATCGCTCTCGCCAATAAGGAGGTCCTTGTCGCAGCCGGGGAAGTGGTGATGACGGCGGTGCAGCGGCACCGCGTGGCGTTGCTCCCGGTTGACAGCGAGCACAACGCGATTCACCAGTGCCTGAGAGCCGGCAAAAATCGCGAGGTCAAGAGACTTGTGCTCACCGCTTCCGGCGGCCCATTCAGAAAAACTCCTATTTCAAAGCTGAGCAGTGTGAACCCGAAGCAAGCGCTCGCACACCCCAATTGGAAAATGGGGCATCGAATCACGATCGACTCGGCCACATTGATGAACAAGGGCTTCGAAGTGATCGAAGCCCGCTGGCTCTTCGGCATGGGCCTGGACAAAATCAAGATCGTCATTCATCCGCAGTCGACAATCCATTCGATGGTGGAATTTGTCGATGGTTCAATCCTGGCACAGCTTGGGCCAACCGATATGCGTATGCCGATTCAATATGCGCTAACCTATCCGGAGCGCGTTCCGTCGAACGGATGTGCTCTCGACTGGATGACTTTGCGCAAACTGGACTTCGAGGATGTTCCGCCTCGCAAGTTTCCATGCCTTGAGCTCGCCAAAGCGGCAATCCGTGCAGGTGGACTTTTGCCGTGCGCGCTAAATGCTGCCGACGAGATAGCAATCGCAGCATTCCTGGATCGCAAGCTGCCGTTCCTCGGAATCGCAGCGGTGATCGAAGAGGTGCTCACGCGAATGCCTCGGACGCCGATGAATAAAATTGACGATGTAATTGCGGCGGACCTCCAGGCCCGGCACCTCGCGCGAGAAGTAATATCAAAGCGAAAGAAGAAGTAGAAGCGGCATGCGGAAGCAATTTTCTTGGTGGGCGCGAGACCGCGATCAAGTTGATTCGCCTGTTTTCGCGTGACGCTGTACAATCCTAATGAGGCAATCATGGTTGACTTGCAGAATGGTCTGATAGCTCTGGTGTCCGTCACAGTCGTGCTCGGCATAATGATCTTCGTGCACGAATGGGGACATTTTATCGCCGCGAAATTGGCCGGAGTTCGCGTCGAAGTTTTTTCCTTTGGATTTGGCGCGAGAATATTTGGCGTCAAGCGCGGCGACACGGACTATCGCTTGAGTGCGCTGCCGTTTGGTGGCTACGTTCGTATGGCAGGAGACAACCCGGTGGAGGAACGCACGGGAGCGCCATACGAGTTTCTTTCCAAACCTCGCTGGGTGCGCGTTCTCATTGCTGTGGCTGGACCCGCGATGAACATTCTTCTAGCGTTTCTGATTTTCTGGGGAATATTTTGGCTCAAGGGCGTGCCTGAACCGGAGTATTTGCAGCAGTCGCCGCAAGTCGCTGCCATTCCGCAGAATCCGTCCGTCAGGACTGACCTTTTGGCGGGTGATCGCATCATCGCTGTGAACGGCGTGAAAACGGCAACATGGGACAAGGTGTTTGAGCAAATCGCGAAAGCGAAACCGGGAAGCACGGCTTTGATTACCGTCTCTCGCAATAACGCCGATCAAGACGTTGCAGTCCCTGTTCCGTCAGGCAAGTCCGACGCTTCGAATGTTCTCGGATATCCAGCCATGCCTCCGGTAGCAGATGAGATTGCCATCGGCTTTCCCGCTGAGAAAGCGGGCATGCGACCGGGTGACACCATCATTTCCATCGGTGGCATGCCGGTCGTAACTTGGCCACAGTTGGTTGAGGTCGTAAGGGCTTCCGAAGGCCGCCCGATCAACTTTGTAATCCGGCGTGACGGGCAGGAAATTCCCCTTGAAATTACTCCAACGCATGGGCTGGGCAGCGATGGCGAATCGGTTTGGCAGATCGGCGTCTCCCCGCGTACCAACGATAGCTATCACCGTCAAGGATTCGTGACATCGATAACCGACGCTGGCTTAGCCACGGCTGGGGGCATACGCCAGATCTTCGACGTCCTTGCCGGACTTTTCACTGGAAAGGTTTCGATTCGCCAGCTTCAGAGCGTCGTTGGTATAGCGCGAGAGTCGGGACGCGCCGCCAAGGGCGGTCCAATGCGTCTGATCGAATTCATGGCTATCATTAGCCTGAATCTCGGTTTGCTGAACCTGCTCCCGATTCCGATTCTGGATGGCGGCCACGTATTGATGCTCGCAATCGAGGGCTCGATCCGCCGGGATCTTAGCGTCACGGTGAAGGAACGCTTTGTCCAGGTTGGCCTCGTATTCCTTCTGGGCATTTTTGGATTTGTTATGTACAGCGATATTTTGAAGCTCATTCAGCATCATTGATGGACGAATTTTCTGGTGAACGCTTTGCGGTAAGCTTCATGTAGAATCTCGAAACCCGTTCTGTGGGAGTGCGAAACTCTATGGCCCCGTCGGGCTGATTCCCACAGTGTGAGGATTAAGGCATATCCGCGATGGCTTCTATAATCCGCGAAGTCGGCGAAACATTCTCAACGCTCTATAAGGGTTTTAGTATCACGTTGCGCACAATGTTTCGCAAAACGACCACCGAGCGCTACCCGGAAGTTCCTCCTAGCGTTGCACCTCGCTATCGCGGCATTCATGTGCTCCAGCGCGACGAAAACGGCTTCGAGAAATGCGTTGGTTGTTTTCTTTGCGCAGCCGCGTGCCCCGCGAATTGCATTTACATCGAAGCCGCCGAAAACCACGAAGCGAATCGTATCTCCGCGGGTGAGCGCTATGCGCGCGTCTACAACATTGATTATTCGCGCTGCATCTTCTGCGGCTATTGCGTTGACGCGTGCCCTACCGATGCCATCACCCACGGCCACAATATCGAGCTAGCTCCATACGACATCAACGCCCTCATCTACCGCAAAGAACAACTACTCGAATCGTGGCCGCCGCGTTCCGTAGCACCACCTTCCTGACTCCCGCAGTTCCAGCCCATTTTCAACCTCGGCATCCTGTAGGATTTCTTCAAGCCGCTTGGAGCACCCAAACATCGCCGCGCGCTTCCCCCTACGAGGCCGCAAAAACTCTCCACCCACCAAACGATTTGGCGCAAGTCCGCCCGATAAGCCCGACTACGGGATTCGACCAGACACCACAATATGCAAACCACCAAGATGGTCTTCGATTCCTTTCGTCGAGTTCTAAAGATTCGTCTCTTCCTCGTGGATCAGCGCAGAGTGCTTGGTGGTGCCGTAGACGCGGCAGTATTTCTCGAGGTCGAGATGGCAGACGTCGCAAGTGCCGCCGAAGCGCTGCTCGTGCCAGCACTTCGGGAAGGAATAAATCAACGTGTGATGACAATGCGTGCAGAAGTGCGCCGATTCAAGATTGGCGCAATGGCATTCCGGGCAGACGCCGGGCGCGTTGGAAGTTTGTTCCGCTGGCAAATCAAGTGAACGCGTCATCCTGACCGTCGCTTTTTTACTTTTTGCGATCGCGCTTGAAGAAATAATCGCGAATGATCGGGTAGCCCAGCGTAAACGGCATCCACAAAATGTTTTTCATCAGCGTGGAGCGCTGCTCGAGGCGCTCGTGGATCGCATCGGCTTCCGCTTGCTTCTGTGTGACCACTGCGCCGATATACTTCAAAAAATCGATGCCGCACTTTTCACACTTGCCGCCCGTGCGCTGCTGGTTGTGGCACGAGGGGCATTCGTAACGCATCGTGTGGTGGCAACGCTGGCAGAAGCGCGCCACTTCGCGCACATCGGTGCCGCACTTCGGGCATTTCACCGTTTTTTGCGGCGCGGCCGTGGCAGAAGTTCCCGCCGCCAGCGGAGATGCCGCGGATGCCTTGGGCGGAGCCGTATTCGGAACGGCGGTGCGCGGCGCAGGCGCCGGTTTGTCTGCGCTTTGGGCGCCGGCGCCAGCGCTGGGCTCGCCAGCGGTGTTCGGCGCAGTGACACCGTCACTAGGCACAGCGCTGCCAGGTTGCCGCGCGACCGGCTTGTCCGAAGTCGTACCGCTCATGCTGAAATTTTACAGGGGGCCGCGCAGCAACCGCCACAGCGGCGCGCATTTGCGCCGCATTGATAAGCTGTACGAAGGTACAGCATGCAGCAGTACCCCGCGTCGTCAGGAGCTGGTGAAAATGAAGCGATTCGCGGCACTCGAACATCGTCGCAGCACGGGATTGATTTCAAAATGTAGCCCACCTCTTTAGAGGTGAGTGTTTCACGGGAAACGACGAAACGACGGACCAACCGGAAGCAACGGCCTCAGGTCTAACGACCTGATCTACATTCAATTTGACAACGCCGTCGATTTAAGAACGCCGACCCCAGGCCGGCGCCACAGGCATACACAACTACCGGAACGACGGGAACTTGATGCGCTTCAGCGGACTCGGCGCGAACCTCGCGTTAACTGCCGGCTTCGCTCCGCCGTTCACAACATTCGCGCCCACGTTTCCGTATCCGCAGCGGCGGCTGGGATCGGCCGGGCGCGGCGGGCCGTTTTTCTGCGTGCAAAACTCCGCGGGCGGGGGCGCGAGCAAACGCACCACGTGGCCGAGCCGCTCCTGCTTGTAAGGCTTGGTCATGCAGACCACCGCGCCGAGCGAATGCGCATTCGCGTAGTCGCTGGGGTAGCCGGAGTTGGTGGTCAAAACCACCGGCACATGCTTCAGCCGCGGGCTCTGCTTCACGTGCGCGCAGAGATCGTAGCCGGGCAGGCCGTCGCCTTCCACTTCTGCGATCACCAGCGCGGGCGTGAACAGGTTCATCACCTCGCGCGCGTCGGGCGAATTGCTCACGGCCATCACGTCATAGCCTTCGCCGCCGAGATAACCTTTCAGCGTGGCGCGGACCATTTCGTCCGAGTCCACCACCAGCACCAGCGGGCGCTTCGAATTCGGTTCGCGCGAGAGCGAGAACACGGATCCATTCGAAGCCAGGGGAGCGGCCGGCGGCGCCAGGGGCATGCGCGGAGCGGACGTGGTGTCAGCTAGTTTGAGGCCGCAGGAATTAACAATGTCCTCGCCCACGCCTTCACCGAGCGCGACGGCCACGGCATAGCAGCCATCCGACGTTGCAAAGGTGCGCACGATGCGCCCTTGCTGCTCGGCGTGCAGCGCCGCGGGCGCGGTGCTGTACGGAAAAATCACGGCCACGTGCATGCCGCGCGCGTAGTTAGGGCTGGTCGAGAGAAAAAGGATGCCGGCGCGCGAGACGTCCATCGTCGTCGAAATTTCGTCCACCACTGCGTCGGTCACGTTGATGCCGCGCACCCGCACCGGCGCTGAAATCAGCGCGCGACGCCGCTTGCGACGATCCGCCGCCGGCTCGTTGCGCAGCGCATCCGCGGCTTCCTGCATGGAAGGCTTGCGCGCGGCCCGCGGCTTGCCGGATTGTCCTGCGGCAGCAAGGGCGCTGCCATCGTCACCCGCCAGGGAGGAAGCACCGTAGGCATTGGTCGAAGCCGAAGGCGACACCGACGCGTTAGGGGCGCACGGATCGGGCTCGAAATTCGCCGACGCGAGAATATCGTCCAAGCAATAGTCAAATTCCTGATTCAATTCCTGATTCGCTTCGCCCGGCTGCGGCAAAAGCTCCGCCGCGTCCTGAGCCTCTTGCTGCTGCTGCGAAAAATTCGCGCCGTCACTCATGCCCTAAAGACCCCTGTTCCGCCTTGTCGTCCATACAGCTCTGGCTACTCAAAGGATAAAAGCGCAGCCGGGAGAGCACACTAGCGGAAGAGTTTCATTCGCGCAGTACTCCCGTCGCCGAAGGCAGTAGTACCAGGGTACGCGTCTGTAAGTAGTTGCATCTGAGGTGGTTAGTGCCACAGGCCCTAAGTCGCAGTGCGTCCCACCTTCCGCCTGCAACCGTGGCATTGCGATGGTTTACGTACCGCTAGCCTCTGGCCGGCGCTTTTGAACTTGGTTCTTACGAAAGGGAAACTGCAACAAAGTCAACTGCGCCGGCCGGAGGCCGCGGTACGACAGGCGGGCCTGTGCTACTTCGCGGCGTCGCGCAGCAGGACTACATCTGACACGGCGTGGCGCTGCATTACGCCGAGCTGTTTGCCGTCGAGCGAGAAGTGGTAGGCGTCGGTCAGGTCGCTGGTGAAATTTGTAATGCGCTTAGCCGCGGAGGCGCCGCGATCGAGCGGCTGCAGCCACAGATTATCCACGCCGGCTTCGCGCACAGGGTAGACCAGCGCGCGGCCGTCGGGCGTGAACGAAGCGGCGCCGCTGATGCGTTGATCTGGGATGATGATGCGCGTCGCAGAATTCACGGCGCTCGCCGCAGTCGCTAATTTTCCCGCATCCGCCGTCTTCGCTGCATTCGCAGTTGACGCTGCATTTGTTCCCGTGCCGCTTGCCGCGGCACCCGCACTCGCCTGATCGCCCAGGCTGTCCTTGCCGGGGACACTGGGGGCCGCATTCAGTTTCAGCAGCACGATCTTCGTCTGATGCGCCGTTTCATTCCCCTCCGGCTCCACGTGAATTGAAAACGCGAGCCACTGGCCATCGGGCGAAATCGCCACCGGCGTATTGTCGAGCTCCGCATCAGCGATCTTCGTTCCCGGCACCACTTCTGTTTTGCCACCGTCGAGCGGAGCGCGTTTGATTTCGTGGCTGAACCAGTCGCGGAAATACACCCACTCGTCATCCGCCGAACACACCGGCGCGCGCAAATCGTGCCCGTCGGTAATCTGTTTGGGATCGCGGCCATCGGCATTCACGCGCCAGATGTTGGCGGTAGTGCTGCCATGATAGCCGGCCCAGGTGAACGCGATGTATTTCCCGTTCGCGCATGACGCCGGCAGACCCAGCACCGTATCGGCTTCGCTCACCAGCACCGTCTCATCGCCTACGCCGTCCGCGTTCACGCGCATCAATTTTCCGCCGTCGTTCACATACAGCCCGCCATCCGGCGCCCAATTGAACCCGTACACATCGCGCTCCTGGCGAATCCCGGTCACGTCCGGCGGCTTCGCCGCCATCGCCGCCGCGGCGGGGAAATTGTAGAAGCCGTAGCTCAGGTGCCGCTGGATCGCCGAGAGCGTCTTGCCGTCGGCGGAAAGCCGCAGCGTGACGTAATTATTCGTGTCCTGCGTGACGAAACGAATCCCCGGCACGTCACTCGAAAAATATCCGATCTGCTGGCGGATGAATCCGCTGCCGTGCGCTTCGGCGGTCAGCAGCATGACATCGCCCGAAGGCAGCCAAGTGAGAAAATTCGGCGCGTAGTCCTTGAAACCCGCCAGCTTCGCCTCCTTGCCGCTCGCCGCGTCGAACATTTTGATTTGCGAAAGTTCGCTCGTATTTTCGTAGACCACGCCGGCGATCGCTTTCCCGTCCGGCGTCCACGCGGGATAGAACGGCTGCGCCGTCATCGGCCCGGTCACCAGAGTTTTTTCATCGCTCCCATCGGCGTTCGCGGTGAGCAAACTGAATTTGTCGGGATCGGGATGCCCGGTGCGGACGTAAGCGATTCGTTTCCCATCCGGCGAAAAGGTGATCGGACTATCCGCCTCGTGCACGGTGAGCTGCAGTGTGCCGCCCAGAATCGGCGCGCGATACAAGTCCGCTTCGTCGGCCGCAGCGCTCTCGCGCTTCAAGAAATAAATAAAATTTCCGTCCGGCGCGAAAATCGGGCCAAAGTAAATTGCATCGGAGGGCGTGACGATCTGCGTATCGCTGTCGGTGGGCAGGTGACGCAGCCACAGGCTGCTTTGTCCTTTGTCATCCACCACGCTGAGCACATATTTTCCGTCGGGCGAAATCGCGGCGGCCACCGATTTGCCGTTCTTTGAAATCTGCTTGATGCTGAAATTTTCAAACGGCATCGGATGCGCGCGGTGGAGCAGGGAATAGACGCCATAGGCCGCGCCAATCGCCAGCAGCGCAATGCCGGCAATGCCGGCGATTCGCAGCGTGGGATTCCGCCGCGCGGGCAGAGTCGCCGATTCGGCGGCCGTCATGGCGCTTGACTCGCTCACGCGCCGGGCCACGCCGCCTTCCGCCGCCGAACGCGCGCCCGTGCGCGCAGCCACGCTGCTTTGCAAATTCTCGCTTGCTTCGCTCGCACCCTTCAGCCGGTGCAGATCCTCGCGCGCGCGCGACGACATGCTGCGCTCGATCTCTTCGCCCGCGGCCGCACCACTCTGTGACGCACCCCCTGACCCGCCAAGTGAATCGATCGGATTGCTGCCCGGCGCCGCGCGCATCGTGCCCGACCTGCCCGACTCCATCGCCCGCTTCAGCCGCTGCAAATCCGCGCGCAGGTCGCCGGCCGTGTGATAACGCAGCTTCAAATCCTTTTCGAGCGCCTTCTCGATAATTTCCTCGAGTTTCGGCGGCACTTCCGGATTCAGCTGCGACGCAGGCGCCGGCTGCCGTTCGAGGATCTGATTGAAAATCACGCCGGCCGTCGCGCCCGAGAACGCCTGCTTCCCGGTAGCAATCTCGTAAATCACGATGCCGAAGGAAAAAAGATCGCTGCGCCCGTCGAGCTTCTCGCCGCTCACCTGCTCGGGCGACATGTACGCCACGGTACCCAGCGCGGTGCCCGGGCTCGTGAGATTCGGATCCGTTTCGAGCAGCACGGCTGGGACGTTCGCCGCCGTCGCGCCCATCGAAATCGTTTCACCCACTTTCCGGCCGGAGGCCAGCTGCTTCGCCAGGCCGAAATCGAGAATTTTCGGCTGGCCGCGCTCGGTGATGAAAATATTCGCGGGCTTGATGTCGCGATGGATGATGCCTTGCGAGTGCGCCGCATCGAGCGCGTCGGCCACGCCGATGGCGAGGTCCACCAGCGTATCCATGCGCAGCGGCCCGCTCGCGATGCGGTGCTTCAGCGTGACGCCTTGCAGCAGCTCCATGGCGATGAACGGTGTGCCGGCATCTTCGTCAATGTCGTAAATCGTGCAGATATTCGGATGGTTCAGCGCGGACGCAGCTCGCGCCTCGCGCTGGAACCGCTCGAGCGAAATAGGATCCGCTGCCACGCGCGCCGGCAAAAATTTCAGCGCCACCTGTCGCCGCAGCTTCGTATCCTCAGCACGGTACACCACGCCCATCCCGCCGCCGCCCACCTGCTCGACGATGCGGTAATGCGTCACCACGCGCCCGATGAACGGATCGCCCTCAGCCATGCTGCCTAATATACGCGAAGAAGCGCGCCCAACGTAACGTGCGAACGCTGTTCGGTAGCGTAGGCTTCAGCCTGCGCCCCAAGAAACAACGCGGCACCCGAGGTCAATTCTTGCCCCGTTCGCGCTCGCGTTCTTGGCTCTGCCCGGCTGCCAATCTCCTCTGCTGCTTGTTCTTCCGATCTTGGCTTCCGCACGAAATCGCGCCGATGAACGCAAGGGGACAGGCTGAACCTGATATCGTTCCTTTGGCCGGCTCCGAAGGAGCAATCTTCGCCGCCGCACTCCGCACCTGCAAGCCCCAGCTTTGCAACCAATGCGTGCGCACCCGCGTCCAATGCTATAGAATCCTCCAATTGTGGTGGGTTCTCCTTCGCTCCTCCGGCGGGCGAGGAGGGTGAAATGACCAACGGGCCAGGCAGTTCGGATCACAGCGCAGTCGATGGCAGTCGCCTCCGCATAAATCACGGCAATCATCCCTTTTCGCGTTTTCTGGCCGCGCCTTTTTTCGCCGCGCTTCTCGCTCTCGCTCCGCATCCAGCCTTCGCTCAACACGGCGGCGGGGGCGGTGGCCATGCCGGCGGAGGCTTCGGCGGAAGTCACGGTGGCGGATTCGGCGGCGGTGGCCACGCCAGCGGCGGGTCAGCGTCTCGCGGCGGTGGCGCATCGGCGCCGCGTGGAAGTTACGGCGGGTCGTCTTCAGGCAATTCTGCCAGCGGCGGCGCAACAAATTCCGCCGCGCATTCGGCCCCGTCCTCCCGCTTCATCGGCGGCAGCACGTGGCAGGCTCCTCCGAGCACTGCGATGCGCGGCGGCGCCCAGCCCACCACTCATTTCATTTCCATCGACGAAGCCGCCGCATCCGGCGCGCGCGTAGCAAGGCCGCCCGTTGAGCCTCGGGGGATCGGCAACCCGCTCGGCGCCTCCACGGCCCTGCGCGGATCGTCATTTGCCACCAGCAACGCGATGCGCACGCGCCCCTTCGTGGCGCAGTTCGTCGGCGCGCCGCCTCACGTGCCGCCATTTCGGCAGCGGATTTTCTTTCCTGGCTTCGGTTTCGGCGGCTGCTTCGGTCCATTCTTCTTCGGCTGCGGCGGATTTTTCGTCCCCGGCTTCGGTTTCGGCCTGGGCTTCTGGGGACCCGGCTACTACTGCGATCCCTTCTGGGGCTGCCCGGCAGGCTTCTACGGCAGCTACTACAACGGCGGCTACTACGGCGATCAGATCTACAACCAGTCAACCGACGAGAGCAGCGTCTCGAACGAATTCAATCCCAGCCGCTACTGGGTATCGGCGCCACCCGAAGAAACCGGCGGTGGCGGAGGCGCTAGCGCCGCGTCGAGCGACACCGAAGTGGTGCTATTCCTGAAAGACGGCACCGTCTACGCCATCACCGACTACTGGGTTGCTGACAACAAGCTCCACTACGTCACCAACTACGGCGGCGAAAATTCCATCCCCCTCGACCAGCTCGACATGCAGCGCACCGTAGACGTTAACACCAAACGCGGTATCAACATCACCCTGCGCCCATCGCCGCAACAGGCCGCGCCTGAGGCACCTCCAGACACACCGCCGGCTCCGCCAAACCCACCAGCTCGGCAACGGTAATCCGCTAGTAGAACTCGCGATAACTGCAATTTGCGGCAACAATATGTTTGCATGGTGCCACTCCCGCAGCCCGTGGGAGACCCTGCGTGTCGGCCATTGTCATACGTATTCTTGAAAGGCTCCAGGTCTGTCCTGCTGATTTTGTGATCGCGCCTGCATCTGTAACCGAATCGGGGGTGGGGTCGCGTATACTTTCATGTGCAATCGGCGCACGTCGCGCCGCGCGCCGCAACATCACATGACCTACCGTTTCTCCGATTCACCTAGCCGACGCGTGCGCCGCTGGGAACACCGCCGCAGCCGATCCAGCGCGCCCTGGTTCGTGCGCCCGCTTATCATTTTGTTCGCTTTCGCTCTGCTCGCGGTGCTCACATTTCGCGGCGTCGAATATGCCTGGCGCACCCGCCATGGCAGCGCGCGCACCAATCCGGCGGTGTACGAAAGCGCGCCCTCCGGCAGCCTTGCCGCAACGAATCCTGCCACCGGCATCATCCCCGGCTGGCAGCGCGATGTGATCGTCGCGTTCGACGAAGCCCAGCGCCACGCCTCGGAAAGCGACGTCACCGAGACGAATGTCGCCATCGATCGCGCCGCCTCCATCGTGATTGTGGCGCGCCTTCGCTCACAGCCCGCGCCGCCCGATTTTTTCGACGACGCTCTCGCCAAGCTTGACCAGATCCTGGCCCCCTATCACACAAGCTCGCGGCTCACCGCGCACGTCACCGACGCGCGCATCCAACTGGCCGAACTGCGCTCCTCGATTGAGCCCGTTCCGGCCGGCACTCCGCACTCGCTCGATATCGACGAGCTGCTCGTCGCCACCGCCACGGGCGCCACAGCGCCGTCAATGAGCACCGAGTCTAAATCAAGCGCATCATCGAGCGCGAATCAACCGCCACCGGCGGCTAATTCCAAATCCGCGAATGATTCTGCGCGCGTGAACGCCGCCTCCGGCCAGGTCTTCATCGGCGCGCCGCGAATCCTCGCCATCGGCGCGCTGCTCAATCCCGCGTCTCTCGGCGGTAATCTTCTCGACGCGACCAGCATGCCCTCCGGTGCCGAAATTCTCGAGCCGCCTATGTCCCGCGTCTTCGCCGACAACGTGCGCGTCGAAAATCTCATCATCGCCGGCGCCGCGCAGACCCTCGATGGCATCCACTGGAAGAACGTCACCTTCATCGGTACACATCTACGCTACGAGGGCGGGGAACTCGACCTCCACGACGTCCGCTTCATCCATTGCATGTTCGGTTTCCCCTCTGACGATCGCGGCGGCCGCCTGGCAACCGCCATCGCTCGCGGCCAAACCGCAGTCGTCATCGAGTAGCCGTCGTTCGTACCGCTGGCCTTTGGCCGGCATTCTTGAATTTGGTTTTGAATTGTGTGTAACGCGGCGGAAAACAACTACAAAACCAACTACGAAAGACAGCGCGCTCTACAGCGTGCGCTCGACCGCGCTCCCCGCGAGCCGCGCGCCGTACACGCTGCGCTGCGACGGCGGCGGCGCTACCAAACGCACCACGTGCAGCAGCCGTTCGGGCTTGAACGGCTTGGCCATGCAGACCACCGCGCCCAGCTGATGGCTCGCGGAATAATCGGCGGGCTGCGCCGAACGGGTCAGCAGAATCACCGGCACGCGCCGCAAGCGATCGTTGCGCTTGATGATCAGGCACAGGTCGTGCCCGGTCATCTCGTCACCTTCCACTTCCGCCAGAAACACAGCCGGCAGCGTGGTGCGCAAGATCTCGAGCGCTTGCTGCGCATCCGGCACCACGATCACCGTATAACCGTCCGCCTGCAAAATATTTCGCATGATGTCGGCCGTGCGTGGATCCGATTCCACCGCGAGCACCACCGATTGCTCTTTCTCCGCAGAGCTCGCCGGCGCGGGCGTTGCCGTTCCCTTCGCAGCTTCCGCCACTGATGAAAACGCGTTGGCGTACCCGCGATCCGCAAACGCATCCGTAGCCTTCGCGCCATACGGCGTTTTCTTCTCGCTCCTCGCATCCGCTTTCGCCGCGCTGAACTGCACCGCTACTCCGTGTTGCGCACCGGCCGACGATTCCACGCGCACTACTTCCGCCTGCTGCGCCGTGTTCAACGCAGCCGCCGCGGTCGAGTAGGGAAATGTGACTTCAAGCAGCTGCCCTTTCCAGTAGCCGGCCCGCGCGCTGGTGAAAAGCAAGCCGTCGCGCGAGACGTCCACGCTCTTGCACACTTCCTCAAACGGCTCCGGCGAATTGATCACCCGCACGTGCACCTGCGCGGAAATTTTCGCGCGTTTGCGCCGGCGGCGCTCGATGCCCGACAAATTACTTTTCTGATTATTCGGCTTGGAGGTTGAATTGGAGCCGGAACTGGCGGACTTGCTTCGAGCTCCTGCGGAGCTCGTCGGGATCGTGCTCATTTCCACACCTCAGAAATCGCGGGTCGCTTCGTCAGGAATGGCAGCTTGTCTTGCTCCCCGTTGATATAGATGTACAGAAAAGCGAAAGCCAGCGAAATAGTACCTTGGTTTCAAACTACAACTGGACCGTACCATTTTGCACGGTACCTCGTAAGTCTCGCATTTGCCGCGCCGCAGACGAGCAGTTTTCCACACCCAGTGCAAAAGTACAGGTGCGCGTCTGGAACACCACCTGTACCTCCGGCCCAGGGCTAAGCTTTCGCCTACAGGCGAAACCGTGGTTGCCGCCCAGACGCGCACCAACGCGCCATCGTCTCGCTGCTCACCGGACGCGCCCGCCACCGCATCGCCGAACGCCGCATCGATATCGCCGGCTCCATCGGGGCAGGGAACGACGGCCGCCGCTCGATGTCCCCCCGCGACCTTGACTACGCCCGCCTCAGCGACGCCGACATCCTGAATCTGTAGCTCAGTAGCACAGGCATTCCTGCCTGTGCCACCGTAAGAACGCGGCACCGGGCGCCCTAGACGTGCAACACCAAACAACGCTTTCTTTGCTCTTGCGCGTACGGCGCACGCTGTGGCGTGGCATTACGCAGGCACAGGCGGGAATGCCTGTGCTACCCTACCTAGTACACTCGCTTCAGCTTCGGCGTATAAAACGTCTCGTACTCCACCGGCGTCACTCCACAATTCTGAATCGGAAAGCGCGCTGTCTTGATCCACGCCGCAATTTTCTGCTCGCCATCCGCATCCGCCGCTGCGCGCACCGGCTCTGCCTGCATCACGCGCCCATCGGCGCCCACCAGTACGAAAAATTCGCTCAGGTCCTTCAGCTCCGCCTGCGGAAACGAAGGCTGATCGTAATCTTCGAGCGACGGCGCGGCGGCGAGCGTCGAGCACCAATCGCGCACAGCCGCACTCGGCGGCGGCGTGAAGGGATCGCCGTCAAACTTCGTCACATTCTCGAGCGTCTCCACATCCGCCTCGATATTTGCGGCCGGCATATTTTCCAACGCCACCGTCGTGGTCATGTGCATCGGGTAGCGCTTCACGCCCATCGTCTCGAAGGCCGCCAGCTTTACATCCGACGGCACATTCAGAAAATTTCCCTGCGCGCTGATCGAAGCGATCTGCTTCGAATCCAGCTCGAAACAGATTTGCGCAGTGCCTTGCTGATTCGTGTTCGCGTCGCGCTTGCTGATGTGAATGCACGAGCGCGCCTGCCCCTCCACCTGCTCGTCCGCCGCGCTGGCCACGTCGTAGTCCACCATCAGGTATTCGGGCATGGGCGACTTCACCATGTCGCGCACATTGTGCAACGGCATCGTCACGGTCACGCCCTTGCGAGTCGTGTACATTTTGTCGCCCACCGCTACATCAATCTCCTGTTCGCTGCCCAGCTTGAACACCTCGCGGAAGTGCAGCGTCCCCGCCCAGAAAATTTCGTACGTGCCGTACTGCGCCTGCCCGGCCACTTCGTAGTGAAAGCGCACTAGCATGTGAAATGGCGGGCTATCCGGCTTGCGCAAATTCATCGCGATGAACGCCCGCTCGAGCGTCGCGTTCACGCCAGGGTAAGACGGCGCGAGCGCGTTAGCATCCCCTGATTGGCCGGCATCCAGCGTTCCGCCAGGCGACCCAGCCGGAACCGGCGGCCGCCGGTTCCGATCAGGCTGCTGCCCCACCTGCGCCCCAGCAGGCGCAGCCAACAGGGCGGCGAGCAATAGCAGCCGCAGAGCTGTAAGTGGCACAGGCACTCTTGCCTGTGCGCCTATGCGATGCCACACCCCACCCGATCTTGGCTCGCATTCGCAATCGCACTCATCAATCGCACAAAAACCGCCCAAAACTTGTCCTAGCAGCATCTGAAATCCAGCCATACCGCAACGTCGCATTATAAGAAAAGACTACCACGCCTTTCAGTAGCGTAGCCTTCAGCCTGCGTCCCGGTAGGAGCGCATCTCGATCGCAATACTTGGCTCATTGCATGACATCGTTCTTCTCGCCGCTGTCGTTTCCTCAGTAGGGGCTTCAAGACCTGCGCGTCGGCAGGCTTACTCCTCCCTTAGCTGGTAGTGGGGAGTAACCTCAAGGAGAATCGCCAAAACAAATACGAAGGACGCACAACTTGAGTTTCATGATGTTCGCCCCAGCTACTCCCACGTCACTCGCCTGGTCAGAACTTTCAGCAGCGCGATGCTGCCAAAGACCGTCGCGATCAAACTCAGCGCGTGCCAACCAGAAAATATTCCGCGAAGCCCTCCGATTTTCCCAGCTCGGAAATAGCGTGATCAACTTCTGGGGAAGATGGCGCGTGAGCGGCCAGGTGAGAAAGCTGATTGCGTAGCCGCCCGCAAACACCACCGCGAAGTAGAGATCACAGCACCGGGAGAATTCGATCGCGCTGCGGCGCTGCTTTGCACGGGCACGAGGCGTTGGCAACGTGCGCCGCCTGGACTGTCAAAAATGACCCAGGCTCAGGATCCAAAAAATTTCGGTCGCGTTCATGGTCGTTTATCCACGGCTCATGCGTCACTCACATCCGTAGCCTATTCGGGTGCGGAGCTTCCTACTACGCTTTCTGCTTTTTGCACGTTTTTGTGCAAATTTATGAATTTGCATGTTTTTGTGCAATCTAGCCCCACTCCTCCCCGAACAGCATCTCCATCACATCAGCTCAGCACTGCCTATGCCGCATTCGGGCACGAGCATGCCGTGCCCCTACTGAAACACATGTTGCCGAACTACGGCGTCGTGGCAATCCCTTGAATCTCAAAATGCGCGCCAAACAACAGCGGCCCCGAACCAATAAACGCGCGCGCCGGCAACGGCTCGGTGAAATACGTGCGATACACCGCGTTGAACCGGTCAAACAAGGACACATCCGAACAGAAAATCTGCACGTAGACCAGATCCTGCATCGTCAGATCGGCCTTCGCCAGCGTCGCGCGAAACCCGTCCATCATCAGCTGCGCTTCTTCCTCGACGCTCGCCGGAACTTTCCGCGTCGTCAAATCAAGTCCCAAATGCCCGGCCAGATAAAACGTGCCGCCCACCAGCACGCCCATGCTGAACGGCAGCGCCCCATATCCCCCCGGCGGCGGGAAGTGCGTGCGAGTCTCCGATGCGTCCATGTCTTCTCCTGAATGATCGCTACTAATGCAAGCCCGCCGTATGGTAACGCATTGCCCTTCGGTGGCACAGGCACTCCTGTTTACCCTGAGAACCGACGGGCCTGTCCGTCTTTGTTACATCGCTATCCTATCCTTGCTACCTTGGCAATCGCACGCTACTGCACCTGATCATCGCAAGAGGACAGTAGAGTCACGGCATGCCGTGCCCCTACTGAAGAAAAGAGACCGATATCGCCTTGCGAGCAAAGTAGGGCGATGATGCTGGAGCTCTACTCTGGCACAGGCTCCCCGCCCCTGAGGACAAGCTGTAGCCTGCCTGCGGTAGGCAGGCCTACGCTACTGAAAACCTACTCAACGTCAAGGGTCACTGTGATCCCGCGCGGCGCCGCCTGCGCCGTGGCCTGCACCGTCATTTTGTATATGCCCGCCGGCGTGCCGGTGGGTCCCTGGTTCTTGTAGCTTTTGCATCCTACAAGAACTGCCGCGACGCCGAGCACCAGCGCCAGCACGCACGCCACCGGCGCCAAGAGCGCGATCCGCTTTCGTCGCGCGAGGCCGAACGCCGCCACTACCATCATGAACGCGACAATCGCGCCGCTCGAATTTACTCCAGGCGTTCCTGGGCTGTTGGCGCGATTCGCCGGTGCCAACGTCGGCGCGACGCCCTTCTTCACCGGCGTGCGCGACGTGGTCTGAAACGCCACGCTGAACGGCACCGCCGTCCCCGGCGTCGTCACGTCCACGCTCGCAGGCGAAAAAGTGCAGGTGGTCTCCATTGGCAAATTGCCCGGGCAAATCAGCGTCACGGTACCGGTGAAAGTATTGTCGGGCACCACTTGCAGCATGTACGTGCCGGTGTCGCCCGCATTGATGGAAATTTCCTCGAGTTGGCCGCTCGCCAACGTGATCTGGTAATCGTCGCCCGTACCCGCCACCGACGACGCCAGCGGAGTGGTCGCACCCGTGTAGTTCACCACGAGCGTCGCCGTCCGTGGCGCCGCAGCGGTTGGCGCGAATGCGAGATTGATCAGACAGCTCGCGCCGGCGTTCAGCGTCGTGGTGCATGAAGTCGACGACACCACGAAATCCGCGGGCGCCAGGCCAATCGTTGAAATCGCGATGCCGCTGATGGCGGCGTTCGAATTATTCGTCAGCGTAAACGCGGACGTCGGAGTGGTGCCGGCCAATGGCTCGGAGCAGAAATTCGTATTCGACGCGAACGCCGGTGGCGGCGCGATCGCAGGGCAGGGAACTCCCATAGGCGGCACGGGCGCGGGAGGCGGCGTGAGCGTCACGCTGGCCACCGGCTGGCCGAGTCCTTTGATCTCGACGATGCGATTACGCCCTTCCTCGGCGACAAATAAATTTCCATCCGCATCAAACGCGATCTCACCCGGTATGCTGATATTGCCAGCGCCGGTTGTCAGCTTCTGCGTGGCCGCATCGATGCGCAAAAGGCGGCTGCCGGCTGAATCCGCGATGAAAATATTCCCGCCACCATCGAGCGCGATCCCATCAGGACACAAACTTTGCGCGCCGTCAACAGTGGTTCCCATGGGCGCACGGCCTGCCACCGCAGCCACGCCAGGCGGTGCGCCGCCGGCAGCAGTTTCAGTAGGGGCACGGCATGCCGTGCCCGAAGACGCTACAAGCGTAGTCAAGCCATGCGTTGCCGCATCCAATCGCAGCACAGTCCCGATTTCTGTCGCAGCGATAAAGACGCGGCTACCGTCATCGGCCACCGAAACACCAGCAGCCTGCGCAACGTGCGCCAACACTTCCATTTTTCCGGGGTTCGAAGCCGTCGCATCATGCAATTCGATCACAGCATTCGCGCCATGGTCAGCAATATAGAGGTTGCCGGCGCGATCGAGCGCTAGCCCCAACGGCCCTGAAAGCTTTACATTTTGGGTCGGCCCCCATTTTCCCGCGACGCTGCGAATTACCCCGGGCTCGGTCGAGGACGCGGATGAAATTCGCCGAATCGTCGCATTCTTTGTATCCGCGATGAAAATGGTACCGTCGGCCGCGACCGCGACGCCGCTGCGCATGTACGGCGAATCGAATTTCAGATTCAGCTGCGCCGCGGGGCCCGCGCCGCCATCGCCGAGCGAGCCTGCCATGCCGTCCCCGGCAATCGCCACGAAACTGCCATTCGCGCTCGCGCCACTCGCCACGTTTGCATTCAGCTTCGAACTCACCGCGGCACCAAGCGACATCACGCGATTCGGCATTTGCACAGCGGTGAAATAAATCGGAGGTAGCTGCGAGGCTTCGCCATTCGCCGCAGCAGAATCAGCAGCGGCGGAATTAGCTGCGACACCCAGCGCCAGCGCCCGCGCTGAAATTCCCTGCGCGATCACGACCGGCGTATGGGAAGCGGTGGCTGCGCCGCTCGTCGAAGAATTTTGCGCCCGAACCCGAGGCAAAGAATACGCCAACGCGGCAGCCCCTATCACTGCCGCCACTGCCACCACTCTCATTCGCCGCAAATCATTCTCCGTTCCTGTGCCCGGTTTCTTGCAAAGCCCAGCGCCGCCCCGTGCAGTTTCCCGGCGGTGTCTTCAAGGGTCCGTCGCTTGGATTCGCCTGCAAGCGTTCGGGTTGCGCAACAAATTCGCGCAACAAAACCGAAATCATAGCACGTCGCGTTTCGCTTCACGCCTTTAACTAGCACAGGCATTCTTGCCTGTGCCAACGTGTGGTGTGGAGGGACGTCGAGCGATTCGGCGTTGGGAGAATGGGTGTCCGCGTCGCGCACTTTGTAGCGGGCCCTCGCCGCGGCGGAGAGGTCGACGGCGCTCGTCGCGGACGTCGCGCGATCTGATGCCGACGTTGCTTCCGCTAATGAATATTATGTTTATTGGGAATTGGAAAGCTTACCGGATCGTTAGGGTTCGGGGTTGGGTTGTGGGTAGTAAATACCGCCAGTGGGGATATTTCAGTGCTGGGTCTTGGTAAGATTAGGGTAATGGCACCAGAAAGCAACAGCTTCAGCGACAATTCGCCCAGTCCCGTGACCCGACGAGTGTTTCTGACGCTGGCGGTGAGCGGGCTGATGGGGCTTGCGAGTCTGCGGCTTCGCCGGCGCAGCGCAATCGCCGCCCAAGTGGCTGCGGCAGCTCCGCCTGCGATTGTGACAATCGTGGAGTTCTCGAAGGACGGCCGGCGAATTGGCAAGGTGCAAATTCCGAAGATTGTGAAGACGGAAGACGAATGGCGGGCGCAGTTAAGAAATCGCAGTGTTTACGAAATCACCAGGAACGCGGACACTGAGATCGCGTTCTCAGGTGAATATTGGAATCTTCACGACCACGGACTGTTTCGGTGCGTGTGCTGTGAGACGGCCCTATTCAGTTCTGAAACGAAGTTTGATTCAGGGACGGGCTGGCCGAGTTTCTGGGCGCCGATCGCGCAAGAAAATATCGAAACGATCGAGGACCGCAGCTTTAGGATGAAACGGAATGCGGTAGCGTGCGGTCTGTGCGACGCCCACCTGGGACACTTATTCGACGATGGGCCGCCGCCAACCGATTTGCGCTACTGCATCAATTCGGCTTCGCTGGTGTTTGTCAAGACCGCCTGATTCGATGACAACGGCGAGCAAGGCGGCTTCCCTTGCCTCTTTCCTGCGATCTTCTCAGACCCTGTTTCTCTCTAGCAGGCCAGAGATGAGCGTAATAAGAGAGAGAATCAGGAACAGATAAGACGGCAGCTTCGCAATCCCACCGCTGCGATCATGAGTCCGGCGAACCCCAAGATACCAGCCACGATCGCAATCACAAGAAAAATCACAGCCCAACGCAGCACTGTACCTCCGTCCGGCAAAATCCGGATCGTGGTCACGAAAGCTAGTTAAGCTGAGGCAGAACGCGCTTCGGTATGGCCGGCGCAGTTGGGATGCGGGCAGACGCAATCGACATCCGGAGTTTCTTCCATGGCTTCGCACTCGGCGCTGCAATAGTTGCCGTCGGTCACCTGACAGCTACAGATTGGGTGTTCGCATTTCTTCGTTGCCATATTTGTTTTCTCCTCGATTGAGATACCCGCGCCGCTCGACGTCGGTCCGCGCTCAAGGGAACCAGTCTATAGCGGATGATTTCGGACGCCATACAGTAGAAACCGGACTAAAGGCGGTGCATTATGGTCAGAATCACAAGTACGAGCAGCACGAGACCCAGGCCGACGCTTGGAAAGTAACCCCAACCCTTGCTGTGGGACCATTTCGCGATGCTGCCGACGAGCGCGATGATGAGAACAGCGGTCAGGACAAAGAACATCGCTGCGTGCTCCTCGGAGTCACCCTCGATCGGGTGGGGTGTTGGACCGTACGTCAGCGGGAGTGTAACACACGATTGTGGACGAATATGAGTGGGCGGGGCGCGCGGTCGAGATTTTGGGTAGCGCGGATTCTTTCGTACCTATAGGCGCCTGATGTACGCGATGAAACAGCCGGCCTCACCGTGGCGAACGTGAATGTACTCCACGCCAGGCTCATCGAAAAGTTTTGCGATGGCAGCCTCGGCCGCTCCGTCATTTACCCTTTCGCGAGCGGCGACCCAACGATCTTTCCCGTAGCCTTCGAACACGAGCGGCAGAAGACGAAGGCTGTCTGGGAATTTGTTCTCTGGAGAGTAAGTGGCGCACGGGGTCTGGTGGACGAAGATCGGACCTGGTGACGGATATGGATCAAGCCCGTCGAACGGGTTGTAAGTGAACAGGATGCGATTCTCCTTGCCGACGTCGAAGGTGCGCAGGCATTGGCGGCATGGGCCCGTGCCGTCGGCGAGTTCGGTGTGTGCGGGATGGCCATACTGCGGAGATTTGCGTGTGTTGCGCGTGGCGGTGGAGATTTCATCCGGAACCGCATGGACGCTGAACATCGCTTCTTTCGCGCCGCCCTCTTTCACGTTGGCGTGTTTTACAGTGGTCTCATTCATGTCGGCCTCCTGATTCGTTTGGCACCGGCAGATTAGTCGAAGCGCGTTCGGGGGTTCTATCCGCTTCTTGCGTTCAATGTGGCGAGCGGTGTGGGCTGCCGGTGCAATGGAATGTAGGACGCTTGACTCGTGACGGAAGATAGTTAGGCTTTGCTATCACAATGCCGACCTGGAACTCAGAGCAATACCTGAAATTTGGAGGCCAGCGAACCCGACCCTGTCGTGATCTCGCCGCGCGCATTGCGGTGCCGGATGCACGGCGAGTGATCGATCTCGGCTGCGGCCCCGGAAACAGCACAGAGGTGCTGGCATTGCGGTGGCCTCATGCTGAAATCACCGGACTCGACAGCTCGGGGGCCATGCTCGAAACGGCTCGGAAATCGCAACCCGAGCGTGAATGGCTGCAAGGCGACATCGCCGAATGGGCGGTCGAAAGCGGCGGTCCGCGGTACGACGTGGTGTTTGCGAATGCTTCCCTGCAATGGATTCCCGGTCACGCAGCGAATTTTCCGCGGATATTGGCTCGCGTGGCGCCGGCGGGTGCCTTTGCGGCACAACTTCCGGGCAATCACGAAGGGCCGACGCACCGATTGATGCGAGATATCGCGGCGTCGCCGGCATGGCGCCAGTGGTTCCCCACGGGAAAAGTACCCGAATGGCACAGCAGCAACATGGCGCATTACTACGATGTGCTTGCGCCGCATGCCACCCGGCTCGATATTTGGGAGACAACGTATCTGCATATCTTTTCAGCCGCGGAAGATATTGTGGAGTGGTACAAAGGCTCAGGAATGCGGCCGTATCTGGAAGCGATCGATTCAGAGGCGGAGCGTCAGCGTTTCATGGTTGAGTATCTGGAAGCGATTCGGCCGTTATACCGGCCACAGTCGGACGGGCGCGTGCTGTTTCCGTTTCGCAGGCTTTTCATGATTGCTTATCGCGAAGCGAAGTGAGTGAGCGCGACGAAGCTCATTCCGGCACCCACGCGTAGTTGTCTTCTCCAAGCGGCACTTGCAACATTCCTTCGACCGGCAAGACATCCAGCGGCAAGCCGCCTTCCCAAAGTGCGACGCTGAGCAATAGTTCGCGGCGGTTCTTCAGATCGAATAGCTCGCGCGCGAGGCTTACTTCGAGGATCTTTCCATACGCCGCCGATACGACGGGAGCGGGGTGCAACAAGCAGGCGCCTTCCTGCTCAACGACACATTGGACTACTTTTCGATCAGCAACACGCAGAGTGATGCGGGTTTCGCGCGAATCCCACAGCGTGAGACGCATCTGGAAATCCTGAATCTCGGACATCGCATCGGCTACGGGGTCCACGCGAATATAGAAGCACTGGGGTCCGAACCCGTAATACAGATTGCCGAGGATGTAACTTCGTCCGTGCATTGCGCCGCTGCGCTGATCGGTGGAGTACATACCCGCGCCCATCCACTCGAAGTAGCTGGTTTCGCGGCCGTCCACCGTCACGTCGAGGTAGGAGGTAGCCGGTTCGCGCTGGCCTCGTTCGGCGGCACGCTTGATGGGCAATGCGAGCGAGTCTGGAACCGATTCGCCGAGCTCGGTATAAACTTCAGTGAGATGTTTGCGATATAGCTGATCGAACTCCTCGTCATTCGACGAACCGTGTTCGGGGCCGAACCACCAGCACCAGTCGCTGCCTTCGGCGACGAGCAAAGCTTCGTAAGCGCTGGCGAGGCGTTCGCGCGGAAGCGCGTTGCTTGGCTCGGCACGTTGAAGCGCCCGCTCATAGGTTTCTCGCGCGTCGCGCAGGAGATCCCACGCACGCACATCCTCGCCGTGGCCGATCCAGACGTCGAAATTCGCGTTGATCCAGGAAGCCGGAAAAATTCCTTCGAGTTTGGGTATATCGGACGCGGCCTGGATCGCCTCAGTCATGGTGAGGGCGCAAATCTCGGGATCTTTATCAATCAGCGCGTACACCTTGCGCAGAAAATCGCGCCCATTGCCCGCGTAATATTCCCAGGCATTTTCGCCGTCAAGAATCAGGCTGACTGTTGCAGTCTTCCCAGCGGGCTGGCGTTCGGCGATGAGCCGAATGCGGCGGTGCAAATCATCCGCGGCGGCATCTGCGTTCATGCGGCTGTAAACGAAGCCGACCAGGTCCGACAAATAATGGTCGCGAAAAAAGCCGATGAGGGAGCCGCCGGGCCTTTCGAGCCGCCACGGCGAATAGAGATCGCCGCCATTCTCCGGATAACCGGAGGCATCGCGCCAGAAACCGACGTTGCGAGTACGGCCGAGCACACCTTCGTCGGTGGCGAACCATTTGAAACCGAGGTCCATGGCGATTTCGAGCGACTGGTCGGAAACCGAGCCCTCCGAAGGCCACAGGCCGCCCGGCGCTTTGCCAAAGATTTGCTCGTGATAATTCCGCGCGCGAACCAATTGCTCACGGGCGTCTTCCGGATAACGAAACGCTGGGTGCGGAAGCGGTGTGTGCGGATTTGAAACCCGCGCAATGTCCGTGTCGCAAACGAGAGGAAGGATTGGATGGTAGAACGGCGTCGTTGAAACCTCGATTTGCCCGCGTTCGGAGGCGAGCCGATATTCCGGAAGCACCGCAGCGAGCAATTCGAACTGCTTGGCGCGAACCGCTTCCTTGTCGTCCTCGGTGAATTCCCTTCCCTTACGTGCGAGCTCGGAAATCACAGGGTCTTTCGCGAGATATTCCTCGTCCATCCAGGCGAGCTGTGAGAGCACTTGCAAGTCGCGCCAGTCCTGCAGAACGAACTGCGCAATGCACGCTTCCGAGCCAGCGGAAAGAACCTGCGCACGCAATTCCTGGAACCTGGGCCAGCGGTGAAGGAAGTTATCGTTGAGCTGGAATGCGCGGAGGAGCGCCTCGCGCTTTTGTTCCGAAGAGAGCGAACCGGCATGTGCGAATGCAATCTCAAACCACGATTCGCGGAACTGGCCGCCGGCATATTCCTCGATTTGCGCAGCGAGCGAGGGAACAAAATTGAACGTCGCATGCACGCCCGGAAATTCGCCCAGCACCTTTACCATGCCCCAGTAATCCTTCAGCGCGTGCAGGCGCGTCCACGGAAGCAAATATTGACCGTCGGAAGGATCGCGGTACTGCGGCTGGTGCATGTGCCAAAGAATGACGAGATTGACGCGGCTCATCCGCCCAACCCGCCCGCGCCCGCCCGCGTCAAAGGAAAGCCCGTGCTAGAATGACGAGGCGCGAACATGCGCCTGCTCGATCGATATATCACTCGCGAAGTTGCGTCGCACGCCATCCTTGGCCTCGCCGTATTCACATTCGTTTTTTTCGTTCCACAACTTGTCCGGCTAATGGATTTGATCGTCCGCCATTCGGGTGGCACGTGGACGGTGGCCAAGCTCTTTCTGTGCTCGCTGCCGCCCGTACTTACGTTCACGCTTCCTATGGCCGTCCTGGTTGGAGTGCTGATTGGGCTCGGACGCCTTTCTGCCGATAGCGAAATCGTCGCGCTGCACGCTTGCGGAATCAGCTTGCGGCGTCTCTTGTTGCCTGTCGGTTTCGTAGCCGCTGCTTCTGCTTTAATCACTCTGGTGATGACCTTCTGGCTGAGCCCCGTGGCTGTTCGCACCTTGCGCAGCCTGGAGGACCAACTGCGTTCATCGCAAGCGCCTTTTGCCGTGCCGCCACGCGTGTTCGATGAACGCTTTCCGCATTTCGTATTATACGTTCAGGACGTGGAAGCTGCGGCGACTCACTGGCAGGGAGTTTTCCTGGCGGCCTCGGGCGGGCAGGCCGGGCCGACGATCACGATCGCCGAACACGCGACGATTATTCAGGGTGACACTTCGTCCGGTAATGCGGAGGTGGAACTCCACCTCGGAGCCGGCAGCACGCATGAATTTGATCCGCACGATCCCGCGCGTTACAACGTCACAACGTTTGGCGAGAGCGCGATTCCCATTGATCTCTCTGGTTCTCCCGGTGCCGTGGCGGGACCGAAAAAGGCAGCTGTCTCCAATCCCGAGTCGCCGGTGATGGCCCTGTTGCGAGCGCGAGGAGCCGCATGGCGGGACGCACACGTGGAACTCCACCGGCGAATCGCCTTTCCTGCGGCTTGCCTGGTGTTCGCCCTCCTGGGCATCCCGGTAGGGGTGCGTCCCAGGCGCGGCGGGCGGGCGACCGGGCTGATCCTCACGCTCATCCTGATCGGCGGCTACTATTTCCTGTTTGTGACCGGCGCGCATATGGCGCAGCAGGGGTCAATCTCGCCCTGGCTCGGAATCTGGGTCGCCAATATCGTCGCGCTGGTGATCGGCCTGTACCTTCTGCGCCTGATTGAAACCGTGCGCAAACCCAATCCGCTAGTCGCGTGGTTTGAAGCCCGCTGGTCGCGATTCCGCAAGACGCAACGACTTGAGTCCGAGGCGGCGCCGATGCCATCCGCAAACGGACGCCTCCTGAACGGATCAGTTCCCAACGGCCAGGTAAAAAAGGCTATGGTGGCCGCCGAAGGCCCGATCGTACGCATGCAAAAGTTTGCGGGGATTCGCCGCTTGGCGGGTGCGGGAACCGCAGCCGGATTCCCGATGATGATCGACTTCTATCTGCTCCAGGGATTTTTCTATTATTTTGGCGTGTTGCTGGCCGGTTTCGTCGTGATATTCGATGCCTTCACTTTGTTCGACATGCTGAGCGATATTTCGCGCAATCATATTCCAATTTCGATGGTGCTTGAGTTTTTCCGTTATCTTGTGCCGTACTTCGTTTATCAGCTCGCACCGCTAGCTACTCTGGTGGCAACACTGGTGACACTGGCTATCCTGGCGAAGAATAATGAGGTGATTGCTTTCAAGGCAAGCGGCATCAGTCTTTACCGGCTGATCCTGCCGCTTACGCTCGCCGGCGGCATCATCGCCGGCGGCATGTTCCTTCTAGACGACACGATTCTTCCGTACGCAAACCAGCGTCAGGATGCGCTTCGCAACCAGATCAAAGGCCGTCCGGCACAGACCTATTTTCAGCCCGCGCGGCAATGGATTATGGGCGAGGGCAACAAGATCTATAACTATGAGCTGTTCGATCCGGATAACCAGCTCTTTGGCGGCTTGAATGTGTTTGAGATTGATGCCGCCACATTTCAGATTCGCCGCAGGGTTTTCGCGGCGCGCGCCACCTGGGAGCCCAGTGAAAGCACCTGGGCACTTGCCGGCGGCTGGGTGCGCGATTTCAGCGACGGCCGGATTACGCGTTATGCGCCGTTTAAAGTTTCATCGCTTGCCGAATTGACAGAACCTCCCAGTTATTTTCGACGTGAAGTGCGCCAGTCGTACCAGATGAACTGGCGGCAACTGGGAAGTTACATCGAGAGTTTGCAAAAGGCAGGGTTTGATACAGCGCGGTTCTCGGTTCAATGGCAGAAGAAATTTGCGTTTCCTCTGATTGCGGCGATTATTGTGTTTCTCGGCGCGCCGTTTGCGTTTCTGGTGGGGACACGGGGCGCGATCGGGGGCCTCGCGCTCGCCGTGGGAGTAGGAATTGTCTATTGGGCTACCGCCGCTCTGTTTGAGGCGCTCGGTTCTGCCGGCCAACTGCCGCCGGTGCTAGCCGCGTGGGCGCCCGATGCAATTTTTGGTTTTCTTGCCGTCTATTTCTTCCTGAAGATGCCGACCTGAGAAGAAAATCCGCTTTCATTTCAGAACAAGAGATAGTGTCGGGCGTCGCAGCTCTCGGATCTTTGATCGCACTATTCACGGCGTGGGTCTGAACTGTACACTGGCTAGCCGTGATTCCCTTTCTGCACATCGGCTGGCTTACGATTCCCACGTTCGGCCTCATGGTCGCGCTGGCGATGCTCGTGTCATTTTTCGTGCTGCGTGCGGACCTGCGGCGGCGCGGGATCGGAGCGGACGCGGAGCTTTTCATCGCGATTCCCTGCCTGGCGGGCATTGTGGGAGCAAAGCTGTACCACGCACTCGAATCGCCCTCGGAGCTCTTCGCCCATCCAGGGAGTGAACTGTTCAGCCAGTTCGGATTTGCATGGTTTGGCGGCCTGCTGGCGGGAGTCGGCGCATTTGTCTGGTTGGCGCGCCGGGAGAAAATCCCGTTACTGACTATGATGGATGCGGGTTCGCCCGCAGCGGCGCTGGGTTATGGCGTCGGTCGCATCGGCTGTTTTCTATCGGGCGACGGTGACTATGGCGTGCCCACTTCGCTTCCCTGGGGCATGAGTTTTCCCAATGGTTTAGTACCGACCACTGAGCGCGCACATCCCACGCCGATATATGAATTGATTGTGGCTTGCGCGATCGCCTGGGTCCTTTGGCGCGTAGGCGCGAAGCAGATCGCGGCGGCAGGAAAGATACCGGCGGGTAAAGTGTTCGCCGCTTATTTGCTGCTGACGGGCGCCGCTCGGTTTCTCGTAGAGTTTATTCGCATCAATCCTAGATCATTCTTGGGGATGACCAATGCGCAGGCAGCGAGCCTTGCATCGATTGTAGCCGGAGGATTGCTTTGGTTGCGGATGCGAGGCGGGAATACCAGAAGCCTTGCTGAGAGGGATTAGTCCTGTCGGCGCTCGCCATCCTGCCGAGCCACGCGCTGCAGGTTATCTGGGCGTGCGGAGGCAGGCCGAGAGTCTTGCGAATTTAGGCAGCTAGGAGCTGGACTTGAAAACGGGCGAGATGACCTGGTCTTTGCAGCTTTACCGTACCTTGGGATACGACCCAGTCGAGACCAAGCCGACGTTTGGGGATTTGCCCGGCTCATCCAGCTGGATCTCAATGAGAAATGTTGCCACGATCCGCCCTCAACCGGATGTCATCGTTACCCGATCGAGTCGGTAATTCGCTGGGAGATGCTCGACGGTAAGGAGCGAATTCTTCACACACGCGCTTGGCCTTCACGTAGGGCCGAGGAGAACCGCTGCGGATGATTGGGGTGACGGAAGGCGTCACCGAGCGCACGGAAAGAGAAACCGAACTGCATCGGGTTTCCCGGCCTGTTACTCCACGCGCGCGATGCCGAGCAGCGCCGCATTGCACGCGACCTTCATGAGACGGCCGTGCAGAGCATGGCCGCGCTCAAAATGATGCTGGGCCGCATACGTGCTTCCCAATCGAACAAACGAACGCGCGATCTGGTGCGCTCGACCACCAAGATTGTCGACGAAATCACCCGCGAGGTGCGCACCATATCGCATCTCATTCACTGGTATGCGAGAGGGTTTTCCGAGCGCAGTGGAATCGCGGTGAATTTAGAGATGGATGAGGTTTGGCGGGCTGCCGCAAGACACGGAAATCGCTATCTTTCGAATCGTGCAAGAGGCATTCACGAACGTACACAAGCATTCATGGAGCAAGGACGTAATTATTCGCGCGGTGCGCAGCGACGCAGACGTCCGCGTCGAAATAGAGGACTATGGCAAAGGAATGCCCTTGCTTTCCGGTCCTGCCGGAGGAAATGTGCAGCTTGGCGTCGGAACCGCCGGGATGCGCGAGCGGCAGCGCAACTTAGCGGGAACTTTGAGATCAGGAGCGTGCAGGAGCAACCAGGCGTGGAGGTTTGCTGCGAAGCGACGACAGGGTGGAAGGGTTGAAAACGTCAAAAAAATAAAGCCGGACATGGTCCTGCTGGACTTGACCATGCCGGATATGAACGGCTTGGATGCAGCGCGGCAGATACGCGACATCGCACCAAACAAAAATCTCGTTGAACTGTAAGCATGTCAACGAACCGAGTGGGCGGACCACTGCCTCGAGGCCGAATTTCCGGCCTGAGGTAGTGGCATTAATTTTTCGTCGGGATACCGGAAGCGCATGCTATGCAGATGCCTTCTTGGCTTTGCGGCGGCCACGGCGGCGTGCAGGCGGCTGGGCGGGGGGCTCTCCAATCAGTTCCGCGGTCCAAATGGAGGTAACGAACTTCTTCACACCGTGATTATCAAAATCGATCGTCGTCCGCTCGTTGTTGGATTCGGTGACGACGCCAGTCCCGTACTGCTCGTGCTTAATCGCCTGCCCTTCAACCAATGTCTGCACTTTGCCTCCTCGTGAATTAGACCGTGAACCCGAATTAATTAGGACCCCCAACGACCTGTGAGCTTCTAGTATTCGTTTCTCAAATTCCTCGAAAGGGCGGCGCTGGCCGCCCCATCGAAGCCTGCGTTGAACCTGGATCAAAAACGACTGCGCGTTCTGACGGGATTAGAGGGCGGTAACGCTCTCTGCCTGCAGACCCTTCGGGCCTTGCTTGACTTCGAATTCAACCGCCTGCCCTTCGTTGAGGGACTTGTACCCATCGGCCTGAATCGCCGAAAAGTGCACAAAAACGTCCTCGCCCGACTGGCGCTGGATGAACCCGTAGCCCTTGGCTGCGTTAAACCATTTGACTGTACCTTGCTCTCTAGCCACTTTCCCCGCTCCTAATTCATTCATAGGAAGGCCCTTAGGGACTTCCGGAAAGCTATTTGGTGCTTTGGTTCCCTCGCCCGTCACAAAAAAAGGCCGCAGGGCGGTTGCCCGGCAGCCTTCTCGAACGCGTCAAAAGGAGTCTCAAGAGCAACAAACGCAGATTAATTCTAGCATAAAGCAGGCGCCAGCAGCAACCACCCCGCACTCAATCCTCAGGACCCGGTGAACGGAGCTTAGAGGTGAGTGGCATGCACGGCAGGCGCCATTGGCGAAACCAGGGCGAAGCTCTTAGCCAGCAATTCGTAGCTGTGGCGGCGGTCGGCATGGTCATATATCAAAGAAGTGACCATAATTTCGTCCAGGCCAGCACTCTCTGCAAGTTCGATCAGCCGGTCGCCTACCGTGCCTGGAGACCCTATGAACACGCGATCGCGATTAAGCTCGATGAGCTGGCGCTCTTCCGCCGAATACCGATAATCAGTCGCTTCGGCGATGCTGGGAAGTTGTCCCAGTCTTCCCTAACGCAATCGTAAGAGGCTTAGCTCCAAGGGGCGTGCGATCTCCGCGGCACGTTCCTCAGTCTCCGCGCATACCGCGGAAACGGCCACAAGCGCCTTTGGTTCGGCGAAATATTTCGAGGGCCGGAAATAGTCGCGGTACATGCGCAGAGCAGCAACAGCAGGTGAAGGCTGAATGTGATGCGCGAACGCAAAGCCGAGTCCCAGTTTAGCAGCTAGCTGCGCGCTGAAATCGCTGGAGCCGAGCAGCCAGATTTCGGGCGTGCCGACATCCGTGGGCATGGCCTTCACGTGGCGGAAGGGGTGCTCCGCAGCGAAGTCGCCGGCGAGGAAGCCGAGGAGCTCGTCGAGTTGCTGGGGAAATTCGTCAGTGAAGACGGCCTGACGCGAGCGGCGTAATGCCAGCGCTGTGACAGTATCCGTGCCGGGTGCGCGGCCGAGACCAAGATCAATACGGCCAGGATGCAGGGCTTCGAGCACGCGAAACGCTTCGGCAACATGAAGCGGCGAGTGATTTGGCAGCATAACGCCGCCTGATCCCACGCGGATATGTTTAGTGGCGTTCGCGACGTGACCGATCATCACTTCGGGGACTGAGCTGGCGATAAGACGCGTATTGTGGTGTTCTGCGAGCCAGTAGCGCGTATAGCCGAGTTCATCGGCAAGCTGTGCAAGATCGACGGTGTTCCGTAGCGCTTGAGCGCTGGTCGAACCGGTTGAGACGGGCGACAGATCCAACACTGACATGGCATGACTTTTCTTAGCCAATTCCGGCCTCCAAGATTACGGACCTACCCAGCTGGTTTGCTGGGCGGCCCTCCAAAATTGGATGAGTCCGGAGCCCGAATGATTCGCAGGTCGCTAGCTCGAGAGCGCGCACAAAACGTCGGCAATGCTAGCATTGTCGCCGAATGTTTCACTGATATGGCGGAAGCGGTCCACATTGCCAGGACCGAAAACGAAGCTTGTGCCGAGCTGGAAAGGATTTTCGCCAAATTTGTTCTGGCGGTGGCCTTCCGCGTTGGCGCGTTTGCGCGCGGCGGCGTTCGCGCGACGCAGTAAGTGAAGCAGATTGGCGCACTTCAATTCGGCCGCGCGACAGGCGCCGCGTTGCACATCGACGAGGAGAGGAAACAGAATGCCCGTCTCTTCACGAAACAAGCGCGCATAGTGAAAATCGCCCATCCCAATGGCCGCGAGATTCGCTCCACGCGCCTTGATCTTCGGTTCATGCTCGAGCAACTGCGCGACGTGCTCGCGGCAGAACACCCAGCCGTTTTGCAACTCCCACAACGAGCCAAGGCGCATGGGCCGTTCGTCAAAATCGGGAAGAACGATTTCAGACAGCTTCGCGCTCAGGCTTTCTATGGTCATCTCTTTGGCCGGAATCAAGTTTAACGCACGATTGGGTAGCGCGTAGCCAAAGACGACCGGCCTAACGCGCGCAGACGGCTGCCGTGATATGTTTGCAAGCGAATACGAAAGGTGAGACATGGCTCCGGCGGAACCCAACCAGTCGTTCCACATGACGCCGAGCGAGTTTCGCCGGCGCGGCAAGGAAATGGTGGACTGGATCGCCGACTACTACGAGCGCGTTGAATCCTTTCCGGTACTCTCGAAGGCCAAGCCTGGCGAACTGCGGGCCGCCCTTCCCGCACAGGCGCCGGAGCGCGGGGAATCGTTCGATACAATGATGTCGGATGTCGAGCGGCTGATCCTGCCCGGCATTACGCACTGGCAATCGCCGAATTTTTTTGCCTATTTCCCTTCCAACAACTCTTTTCCGTCCATTCTGGGTGAGATGCTTTCGGCTGGGCTTGGCACACAGGGAATGCTATGGGCTACAAGTCCCGCGTGCACAGAGCTTGAGTCGCACGTGCTGGATTGGCTCGTTGACATGCTCGCCCTGCCCCCAGAGTTCGCGTCGAGCGGCCCGGGAGGGGGCGTAATTCAGGATACGGCGTCGAGTTCATCATTGTGCGCGATGATCGCAGCGCGCGAACGCGTGACGAATCTCGCCACAAATGAGCGGGGATGCGATGGGAAACTCGTCGCATACACTTCGACGCAAGCGCACTCGTCGCTCGAGAAGGCGGCGAAGATTGCCGGTATTGGGAGCGCGAATGTGCGCGCGATCGAGGTGGACGAGAATTTCGCGATGCGCCCGGACTCACTCGCCAAGCAAATCGCGGGCAATCGTGCCGCGGGCAAGACGCCCTTCTTTATCTGCGCGACGATCGGCACCACTTCATCGAACGCCATCGACCCTGTGCGCGAAATCGGCGCAGTTGCTCGGGAGCAAGGTCTGTGGCTGCACGTGGATGCGGCTATGTCCGGCACGGCCGCGCTGTGCCCTGAATTTCGCTGGACACACAAAGGAGTGGAGCTGGCCGATAGCTACTGCTTCAACCCTCACAAGTGGATGTTTACAAATTTCGATTGCGACTGCTTTTACGTGCGCGATCGCGGCGCGCTGATTCGCGCGTTGAGCGTGTTGCCAGAATACCTGCGCAACCGGGCAACAGAATCGGGCGCTGTGATTGATTACCGCGACTGGCAAATCCCACTGGGCCGGCGCTTTCGGGCACTGAAGTTATGGTTCGTGATTCGCCATTACGGAGTTGGGGGCTTGCGGCATCACCTGCGCCGGCATGTGGAGCTCGCGCAGCAGTTCGCACAATGGGTGCGCGCGGACGAGCGTTTCGAACTCGCCGCGCCCGCGCCGCTAAATCTCATATGCTTCCGCCATCGGGCGGGCGATGAAGCAAACCAGCGCATTATGGACCGGCTAAATGCAAGCGGCGATCTGTATCTGACGCACACGCGACTCAACGACCGTCTCACGCTGCGAATGAGCATCGGTCAATCGCAAACGGAGTTGCGCCACATCGAACGTGCCTGGCGAAAGGTTCGCGACGAGGTTGCCTTGATCGTCTAGCGTTGCAACTCGTTTCGCAGCACCTCGAAACCGTGCATAATATCGGCTGCCCAATTGCCGCTGGAGCCACAAATGCTGCAACCCTCTCCCACGCAGACAAATCGCAAGGCGTTACTCGCTGTCATAGGTTTAGTGGTTGTGCTTGCCGGGTATACTTTGACGCGTGGCGCCGATTCGAAAACTCCCGCCGTTGGCGCCGCGGCTCAGGATTTCACGCTTACTTCTCAGGATGGCACGCCCGTTAATCTGCACGACTTTAAGGGCAAGTGGGTCGTCCTTTACTTTTACCCGAAGGATTTCACCAGCGGCTGCACCACCGAAGCGCACAATTTCCAACGCGACCTGGCGCAGTATAAAGCGAAAAATGCGGTGATCCTTGGCGTGAGCGTGCAGGACGCTGATTCGCACAAGCAGTTCTGCGCGAAAGAGGGCCTGAACTTCAAGCTGCTCGCCGACACAGACAAGAGAGTCAGCGAAGCGTATGGGTCCGTGATGAATTTCGGCGTGGCGAAGCTTTCCGCCCGGCACACGTTCCTGATTAATCCTGATGGAGTGATCGTCAAGGAATACATGGACGTGAACCCAAGCAAGCACAGCGAAGAAGTGCTCGCCGCGCTAACAGAACTGCAAGCCAAGTAGTGGCGGCTGCCGGTACGCCAGACACGCAGGACGCACCGCTACTTGCGCAAAGCCCGCTTGGCAGCTAAATGACCGCACATTCCGTGGACGCCACCACCAGGGGGAGTTGACGCCGAACAGATATAGATGCGCGGGTCCGTCGTAGAATAGCGCCGCCATGTGGGCCGCATGAAGAGTTGAGAGAGAGTCACCGCGCCTCCTCCCACATCGCCTCCAACTAAATTCGCATTTTGCGCTTGTAGATCGCTCGGGCGCATCACGCTTCGCTGCAGAATACGTGAGCGAAAGCCCGGCGCGAAGCGTTCGATCTGGGCCTCGATCGCGCCCGACACGTCTTTGGTCCACCCGTTCGGCACATGACAGTACCCCCATGCCGTGTGCTTCCCTGCCGGGGCGCGCGAGGAATCGAAGAGCGTTGGCTGTGCGAGCAGCACAAACGGAGCGGGAGATTCGACAGCGCTCCATGCATCGCGTTCCGACCTGGCAATTTCTTCGAGCGTCCCGCCGACGTGAACTGTTCCCGCGCGGGCGCATTCCGGCGCTTTCCATGGGATCGGAGCGTCGAGCGCCCAATCCACTTTACAGACGCCCGGGGAGTAACGGTAGCGTTGAAGCGCGGCATGAAAACCGAGCGCGAATCGCGAGCCCGCAATCGCTGCCAGTGCGCGTGGCGAGACGTCACAAAAAACGGTGGAGTTGGGCGGGAGTTCGTCGATGCTTGCCACCGTTGAGCCGGTGCGGACTTCGCCGCCGAGCGAACGCAAATGCGCGGCCAAAGCATCAGCAAGCTTCTGGGTGCCGCCGCGAACGATTGGCCATCCAACGGCATGCGCTAGAATTCCGAGCGTTAGACCGAACGCTGCGCTCGGCGAATCTTCCAGCGGAAGAATCGAGTGAGCTGCCAGGCCTGCGAAAAGCGCGCGGGCAGGCACGTCACGAAATTTCGATTTCGCCAGAGACGAGGCTGAGCGTAAAGCGTCAAGGCCGAATCGCGCGCCGATCACAGGGTGCTCGGGAAATTTCAAGCTACCCAGCAGCAGCGGCTCGAGTTTCACCCAATCACGCGCGAGAGGGCCGAACAGCCGTGCATAGCTCCTGCCGTCGGGCCCGAGGTTTGTGGCCGTCTGTTCCACCGAGCGCTCGACAATTACAGCAGTGCCATCATCCAGAGGGTGCGCGAGCGGAGCATCGGGCTGAATGAAGGCTAGGCCATGCTGGGCAAGCGGCAATGTGCGGAAAAAAGGCGACGCAAGAGCCAGCGGAACCACCGCGGCGCAAACATCATGGATAAATCCGGGCAGCGTGAGCTCCGCCGACCGCATCCCTCCGCCGGTAGCAGGCTCGGCCTCGAGGACCAGCACCGATTGCCCGCGTTGCGCGAGGGTTATAGCCGCCGCAAGCCCGTTGGGTCCCGAACCAACGACTACGGAATCGAATTGGCGTTCAGAAGCCGACACAGCTCACTAAATCGTAGTCTACTATGCGCAGGCGCGCTCGCGAATCGTCGCGGCGACCCGAAATCCGCTCTTTGTGAAAACAGTTGCGGAGTTGTGTAAGCGAAAGCGGAAATATCAATCGTCGGGGAGCAATTTTTTCGGGCAGCCCACCAAATAAGTAATCTGAAGAGGCAGGTGAGCGCTCCGTTCTTCGCCGATCTGCCAATCATAGTTGGGGCTGCTCGCACGTGCCGTCATGGTCCGGAGATCCTCGAGCGAATGTGCCCGCAGGCAGGAAATCAGACCGTTGATAAGAAGCACGGCCGGGACGATGGGAATTACATACATCGACACGATCAGCGACCAGCGAAACGGCTCGGCGGGACGGCGTAAACAGCCAATCGAGCACTGGCATCGTCAAATTGACAGCAACGTGAAGCCACGCGCGACGCAACCTCGAAGACGCCGACCCACTCTCCCTTCGCCGCGCTATCTTGCAAAAAGCGGCCCGCTTGTTCCGGAGTTAGGTGGTGGAAAGACGAGAAGATTGTGCGAAATCCTTGCAGGCATTCCGGAATTACGGTGGCATCGACGGGATCGGCGATAAAGTGAATTCGCTTCTCCCCAGCCGTATCGCCGTTGCCACACCTTGAAATGTTAGGAAATTTGTCGGTGAGGGAAACTTCTATGGGAGTGCGCCCTCGCTTTCAAAGAGCCGCACCAACGAGGGCCACGGGCCACCCGCACCCGAAAAAAGGTCAAGTCCCTCTCGAGTGCCGGAGCGACTCAGCGCTTGGCGCAAGCGTCCAGCGATCGGCCTATAAGCGTTCGTACGTTCCAGGATCATCTGCAGCGCGCGACTACTTCGCGCCGCAAGAAATCCGGAAACCAAGGCCGGTCGTGAATCTCGAAAAGCTCGAGTCGCATCTGCTGTCGTGCGAACCCTCGCCGCGACCTGAGAATTCGGCTCCGCCAAGATTTTCCAGCCTACGCGCCGGCGACCATCGCCTGCGTGGCACCCTGCTGCTTGTCCTCTGGTGTACTGAACGCGTGGCTGGCCAGTTCCACCACCTGCTTCAAGTGCCACCATTCACGCGCGTTCATCTGCCTGCCTTCGTGATTCGAGAAATAGATTGATGCGTAGCTTTCCTCGGAGAGTGGCACGCGAATCACCAGCGTGCTTTTCTGCTCGGAATAGTTGTCGACCACGGTTGTCCCCCTCAGTTGAACTGCTGCGAGCAACGTGTGCTCGCGGGGCCATTCTCTCTCGCTGGCTCGTTTCGGGCAAGCATAACTAGCGTGAGACCGCTAGATCATGGGGCAATCGCCTGCGTGCCCCACCCGTGTTCCAATCTGACGCGACTTGATATGATGCCAGCGGCGTGGTGGTTCAAAACCAAACATGAGCAAAGGGCGGCTAGAAGCTTTTAGCGACGGCGTTATCGCCATCATCATTACGATCATGGTGCTCGACCTGCGCGCCCCGCGCGATACATCATTGGTGGGTCTGCGACCTGCCATACCGACATTCTTCAGTTATGCACTGAGCTTTGTTTTCGTCGGGATCTACTGGAACAACCACCATCACCTGCTCCACGCAACTCAGAAAGTGAACGGCGCTGTTCTATGGGCGAACCTGCACCTTCTTTTTTGGCTTTCGCTCGTGCCCTTCGTTACTGGTTGGATGGGCCAGAATCATTTTGCCGCTGTGCCAGTGGGGGTATACGGCGTGTTGCTATTGCTGGCAGCGATAGCTTTTACAATTCTTGCGAAGACGCTGATCGCATGTAACGGGGCAGATTCGCCGATTGCGGTGGCGATCGGCGACGACCGCAAAGGCAAGACGTCGCTGGCTATTTATGTGTTGGCGATTCTGTGTGCGCGCTTGAATCCATGGCTTTCGATGGCGATGTATGTGCTGGTGGCGGTGATTTGGTTTGTGCCGGATCGCCGTATCGAGCGGCTTATAGCGCAATAGGGTTGGACAATGTCCGGCCGTGCGCTCAAGAGCAGCGGGACCAATTCGATGTTACGCGTTTTGCGTACATCTCCATGAAGGTTTTGCTAAACTGGCCTGCATAGCATTTTAGGAGTGCTGAATGCATTTTTCGAAGCGCGCTTGCGCGCTTATGATTCTAACGTTCGCAGTACTGGGCGGAGTCTATTCTGCCGCGCAACCCGCAGCACACAGCAAAAAGCCGAAGCCCACGCCCGAAGAAATCGCGAAGGCGGATCGCCTCTTCCATTACGGCAGTTTCGCTCAAGCCCAGCAAGCCTACGCAGAGATCGCCGCGCAAGATCCGAAAGATTTTCACGCCGCATCGCAGCTTGGTTACATCGCTCTTCTCTCGAACAAACTCGACGATGCCGAATCATTGCTGCGCAGGGCGCTGGATCTGAGGCACGGCGACTCCGACGCAAAGATCATGCTGGCAGAAGTGCTCTACCGAAAAAATGACTTCTTCCACGCAGCCCGGGCATTGCAGGGGCTTGGCCCCGGCGATGCCTCGAAGCTGCAAAATTATGCGACCTTGAACGAAGCCAAGCTCGAAAGCTTCCGCGACGAGGATCCGTATAGATTCGAGCGCGACGCGGGCGAAAGCACGCGCCTGCCATTTATCGCGTCAGATCCGCTGCCGGTGGTGAACGTGCGGGTAAATGGCGGTGCCGAAGTTGCCTTTTTTATCGACACGGGCGGCGCCGAACTTCTGCTCGATTCTGAATTCGCTCGCGAGCTTAATGTGAAGCCGATGGGCTCAGTGCAGGGCACGTTCAGCGGAGGCCAGCACGCGCAAGTTGAAAACGGGCGCGTCGATTCGCTGACGCTCGGATCATGGACGGTGCGGAACATTCCAGTCGGCATGATGCCACTGCGCTCCATGTCTAGCGGCTTTGGGGTGAAGCAGATCAATGGCTGCATCGGCACTAATGTGCTCTATCAATTCCTGTCCACCATCGACTACCGAACAGGCGAACTGATTCTGCGCAAGAAGAACGCGGCGACTCTCAAACGGTTCGACGCGGCTGGCGGGCCGCCAAATCCCCCCGCGGCCAGCCGGCGATCGGGTGGCCGCAACGCGCAGCCGAAGGATTCAACCGGCACGAAAAACACGGCAGCTACGAATGGAATCGTTGTGCCTATGTGGATGGCCGGCGATCATTTCATGGTCGCGTGGGGGCGCGTCAACACGCAACCAATGTCGCTGTTCTTTGTGGATAGCGGATTAGCCGGCGCTGGCGTGAAACTGGCCGAATCCGCCATTCAGCAAGCCAGCATCCATCTCGATGAATCAAAAGCCACCGAGGGAGAGGGCGGCGGGGGCGCGTTGAAAATAGTTCCCTACACGGTGACTCAATTTACGGTCGGCGAAATTACGGAGCAAGACGTGCCAGGCCTGTATGACGGCCCATTTCCGTGGGAAAACGTATTTGGCTTTCATATCACAGGAATGTTTGGCAGCGACTTTTTGAAACACTACTCCGTGACTTTTGATTTCACCAATATGCGGATCATTTTCAGGTAGGGACAGGCCTCTCCGTCCGGAGACGTAACGTCCCAAGCGCGGCGGCAAGGGAATCGTCTACCGACTCCTACTGCTAGAGATCACTCATCGAGACCGAGAGCGCTGTACGCTATTTCCGAATGACTCGCAAGGCAATGCGGCGATTAGCTTGGCGCCCATCGATCGTGCTGTTGTCCCCCACCTCCCAACTCTTCTGCGGTAAAGCAAGCCGCACGGCTTGTTGTAGCGTGAGTGTGATCAAGATAGGGCATAACCGGCAGCGCAGTATCTCCTCTCGAACATCGACAAATCTGAATTTGGTGATAGACTCGTCCGTTTTCTGGGACCTGGCCCAGGAGGCTGCGTTGGACGAGCGCACTAAGGAGTTACTGACGTTCACCGAAGAAGACGCCAAGCGTTGGGACGATGCCGCGAATCACTGCGAGAGGATTGCCGCTAACCTTCCGCAGGAACATCGCGCGGCTCTCGAGCTGCAGTGCGCCGTCTATCGCGAGCGCGCCAAGATGCACCGCGATCTTTTTGCGAAATTGAAAGCCTGACGCTGACCAAACGTGACAGTGTCGCAAATATAGCGCGAAACGACTCTCCGCGTTACGCATCCAACCTTTAGTGCCTCTGGCCCTGTAGAATGGTGTGTGCAGGGTGCTGCGAGCCGGACTCGGACGTGCGGCGGAGGGAAACTTGAAGTATTCGAAGCGGCCAATTGGCGTCTACTATGAGCATCCGCGCTGGTTTGAGCCGGTGTTCGCGGAAATGGACCGCTGCGGGGTGCCATACGTTCGTCTCGACGCAGCGCGTCACCACTTTGACGTCTCGCCTAATGGCGTGCAGCCGTTCGGCCTGATTTTCAACCGCATGAGCCCCTCGGCTTGGACGCGCGGCAACGCCCACGCCATCTTTTATACCCTCAGCTACCTCGCGCATCTCGAACGCATGGGCGTGCGGGTGATTAACGGCAGCGAAGGATTTCGCAATGAGACGTCAAAGGCGTTGCAGCTCTCGCTCCTCGAAACGCTTGGCCTTCGCTACCCCCGCTCAGCTGTAATCAATCATCCGAGCCAGGCTGCCGATGCCGCGCGTGGAATGCGTTTCCCAGTGGTGATCAAGCCGAATATCGGCGGCAGTGGCGTGGGCATCGTGCGCTTCGATTCGCCCGAGCAGATCGAGGCGGCAGCACGCGAAGATAAATTACAGTTCGGGCTCGACGGCACGGGAATCGTGCAGGAATTCATTCCCGCACGGGGTGGCCACATCACGCGCGTCGAGACACTTGGCTACAAGTATCTGTACGGCATCAAGGTTTTCACAGCGGGCGACACATTTGACTTGTGCCCGATGGACATTTGCAAGACAACCGACGGCGCGAAGATCGAAACCGCCTGCGTGGTGGAAGGGCCGAAGACCGGTTTACGCGTGGAAGGCTACCGCCCGCCGGACGAGGTGATTAGGGCAGTCCAGCGGATCTTCAGCGCTGCAAAGGTGGAAGTGGGCGGCGTCGAGTACATCATTGACGATCGCGACGGCAAGCTCTACTACTATGACATCAACGCGCTCTCGAATTTCGTTTCCGATGGCCCGCGTGTCGTCGGCTTCAATCCATTTGAACGCCTCGTCGATTATCTGGTGAAGGAGGCGAGGTGATGCGCTACGGATACTGGATGCCCGTCTTCGGCGGCTGGCTGCGCAATGTCGAAGACGAGCAGATGGCCGCTTCATGGGAGTATGTTTCACGCCTGGCGCGCCGCAGCGAAAAAATCGGCTTCGACCTCTCGCTGATCGCCGAGCTGAACCTCAACGACATAAAAGGAGTCGACGCGCCGTCGCTCGATGCATGGTCCACATCCGCCGCCCTCGCCGCTGTCACGGAACGGCTCGAGTTGATGATCGCTGTGCGGCCTACCTTTCATCTGCCTGCACTGCTGGCCAAACAAGCCGCGAATATCGACAACATCTCTGGCGGCCGCGTCTCGCTCAACGTGGTTTCTTCGTGGTGGGCCGAGGAAGCCAAGAAATACGGTGTGCAGTTTGATCAGCATGATGACCGCTACGCGCGCACATCGGAATGGCTCGATGTCGTGGACCAGGCCTGGAAACAGGACCATTTCTCCTACAGGGGAAAATATTATTCGGTTACCGATCTCGTGCTGCAGCCGAAACCGGTGGCCAAGCCGCGTCCCGTGATCTATGCGGGCGGCGAATCAGAAACCGCGAAGGAATTAATCGCCACGAAATGCGACGCCTACGTGATGCACGGCGACCCGCCTGATCGTATCGCACCAAAAATTCGCGATATGGCCGAGCGCCGCGAGCGCAAAGGCTTGCCGCCGATGAAATACGGCGTAGCGGGCTACGCCGTGGTGCGCGAAACGGAAGCCGCAGCGAAGAAGGAAGTGGAACGCATCACCGATGTAAAGCAGAACGCCGCCGGCTACAAGAATTATGAGCAGTGGCTTGCAAATACGCAGCTCGAACAGCGCGTCTCACTTGAAGATTACTCGGTATCGAATCGCGGCCTGCGCTCGGGACTTGTCGGGACAGCGCAACAGGTGGCCGATCGCATCGGCGAATTCGAACGAGCGGGCGTCGACCTGCTGCTGCTGCAATTCAGCCCGCAGCTCGAAGAGATGGAGCGTTTCGCGGACAGCGTCATCAAGCCCAGCGGGGTAGCTGCCCGCGCATGAGTAGCTCTCTCATGGCTCTGTGAATTATTGCGACGGTCGCCGATATCTACCAGGCAGCAACTCTTGTATCTGAACGGTCGCCACGCCGTCGTCGTGCGGCACTATCACCTTCGCGCTTGGTCCATAGTCCGAAATGAGTTCACGACACATCCCGCATGGCGCCACCACATGAATTTCCTGATCCACGAACACCGGTCGCGGGTGATAAACCGCAACAATCGTGTCGATCTCCTCGTCGCCCTCGGAAATCGCTTTTCCGAGAGCAATCGCTTCGGCGCAAACAGCAATGCGTCCGACGTTCGCTTCAAGATGAACACCGGTGTAAACACGGCCCGAGGTCATCCGGACGGCCGCACCAACCGTATGCCAGTCTTGCCGATAGCGCCGCCGGATAGCGTCTTTCGCCGCCTCGATCAGTTCCTTGTCAACAAGATCAGGCATTACTAACCAGGCACCAACGACCGGATCTTCTGAATGACCAAATCGATGCCCACTTCGTTGTGGCCGCCTTCCGGAATGATCACATCCGCGTAGCGTTTGGACGGTTCCACAAATTCCATGTGCATCGGCCGCACCGTCGCCATGTATTGATCCACTACCATTTCCATCGTGCGCCCGCGCTCGCGAATGTCGCGTACCAGGCGGCGAATAAATCGCAAATCCGCGTCCGTATCCACGAAAATCTTGATGTCCATCAGGTCGCGCAGCGCCTTGTTCTCGAAAATCAGAATGCCCTCGATGATGATCGCCGAGCGCGGCGCGAGCCTCACAGTTGTATCGGCGCGGCGAAAATTCGCAAAATCGTAAGTGGGCCGCTCGATCGTTTGGCCTTCTCGCAGCCGTCGGACGTGCTCGGCCAATAGTGGCGTGTCCATCGAATCGGGATGGTCGAAGTTCTGCTTCACCCGCTCTTCGAACGGCATCCCCGGATAGTCTTTGTAATAGCTGTCCTGCTCGAGAACGATGACGTTCGTTTCAGAGAGGGTTTCGATAATCCTTGCTGTAATGGTGGTCTTGCCGGAACCGGTCCCGCCGCAAATTCCGATAATCAGAGGACGGCTATCGAGGGGACGGATGGCGGTGTATCTCCTTAATGTGAATGTGATCCGTGAGCTCTTCTGCGTGGGGATTTCTTGCCGCTCTTCTTTTCTTCGATCACGGCTTGAGCCGCGGCGAGACGCGCAACAGGAACCCGGAATGGCGAGGCGCTGACGTAGTCCATCCCGACCCGGTGGCAGAATTTCACGCTGGGCCCGTCGCCTCCATGCTCGCCGCAGATTCCAACCTCCAAGTCCGGGCGGACGGAGCGCCCGCGCTGGATGCCCCACTCGACCAGCATTCCCACGCCGGGAACGTCGAGTGATTGGAAAGGGTCGCTAACGAAGATTCCGGCTTTGCGTTCGTCTACATATTCCGGAAGGAATCGGCCCGCATCATCACGGGAGAGCCCCATCACGGTCTGCGTTAGATCATTGGTCCCGAAAGAGAAGAACTCAGCGACTTCCGCAATCTGGTCGGCAAGCAGCGCAGCGCGCGGAAGCTCGATCATGGTGCCCACGAGATAGTGAAGCTTTACTTTAGCCTGCTGGATAATCGGGTCGGCCACGCGGCGGGTAGCCTCTTCGAGAATTTTCATTTCTTTCTTGTCCAGAGTAAGCGGATGCATGATCTCAGGCATCACTTTAATGCCCCGCTTCTGGCAATCAATTGCTGCTTCGATGATCGCGCGCACTTGCATCTCGAGAATTTCAGGGTACGTGATGCACAGACGACAACCCCGATGGCCCAGCATCGGGTTTGCTTCGTGCAATTGTTCCACACGACGTTCGATGGCCTCTCGCGTTGTCCCTAGTTCCCTCGCCAGTTCTTCTTGCTTCTCCGGATCGTGCGGCACGAATTCGTGCAGCGGCGGATCGATCAGACGAATGGTTACGGGAAGTCCGTCCATCGCTTCGAACAGCCCGATGAAATCGCGCCTCTGGAACGGAAGTAACTTGTCGAGTGCCTTGCGGCGCGCTCCCTGCGACTCCGCGAGGATCATTTCCTGAATCGCGCGCTGCCGTTCGATGCTCTTCTCCGGATGCTCGAAATCCTTGAAGAACATGTGCTCGGTGCGCGTAAGCCCGATGCCTTCGGCGCCCATTTCTCGGGCCACCCGTGCATCCCTGGGCGTATCGGCATTCGCGCGAACGCCAATTTGCCGCACCGAATCGGCCCATTTCATGATGGTTTCGTAATCCTTCGGCGGTTCTGGGCGCACCAGCGCGATCTCACCCGAGTAGACCGAGCCGTCGCCGCCGTCGAGCGTGATCCACTCGCCTTCTTTCACAACGCGGCCATTGGAACTCATCCTTTTCTGCTCGGAATCGATATCGAGTTTCTCCGCCCCGACGATGCAACACTTGCCCCACCCGCGCGCGACTACGGCTGCGTGACTTGTCTTCCCGCCCGTTGCCGTCAGAATTCCCTGCGCCACGTACATGCCGCCGACGTCCTCGGGGCTAGTCTCGCGGCGCACCAAAATCACCTTCTCGCCTTTCGACGCCCACTCCTCCGCTTCTGCGGCCGTAAAGACGGCTTTGCCCACCGCAGCACCCGGCACAGCGTTGATGCCCTCCGCAAATTTGCGCGTCTGAAATTCCTTGCGTGGCAGCGAGGGATCGAGCACAGGATAGAAGAGCCGCTCGACATCTTCATCCTTGATGCGTTCAAGTGCTTCTTCAAGTTTGATCAAGCCCTCGTTTTTCATGTCTACTGCCATTCGGAAAGCTGCCGCCGGAGAACGTTTACCCGTCCGGGTCTGCAACATGTAGAGCGTTCCGTTCTCTACTGTGAATTCCATGTCCTGCATATCGCGGTAATGCTTTTCAAGTTTTGCTCGAACACGCTCGAGCTGCTGATAGACCTTCGGCATGCGCGATTTCAGTTCTTTCAAGTGCATCGGCGTGCGAATGCCCGCGACGACATCTTCACCCTGGGCGTTCAGCAGGAAATCTCCGAAGAAAACCTTCTCGCCCGTTGAGGGATCGCGCGTGAAGCAAACCCCCGTGCCAGAATTTTCGCCCGTATTGCCGAATACCATTTGAACCACGTTCACGGCTGTGCCTAAGAGTCCGGTGATTTTCTCAACGCGCCGGTACGTCACAGCCTTCTCGCCCATCCAGGACTCAAAGACGGCGCCTATGGCACCCCACAACTGCTCCTCGGGATCTTCCGGAAACGGCTTGCCGGTCTTGCGCTTGTAGTATTCCTTGTATTCACCAACCAGCTGCCGCCACCCCTGCGCCGTAACCTGCGTATCGTCCGTCACGTTGAGATATTTCTTCATCGCGCGCAGCCGAGCTTCGAGATCCTCTTTGGGCAAGCCGATCACGACGCTCGAATACATCTGCACGAATCGCCGGTAGGCGTCCCACGCAAAGCGTTCGTTTTGCGTTGACTTCGCCAGCGCCTCGACTGACCTTTCATTCAGGCCGAGATTCAGGATCGTCTCCATCATGCCGGGCATGGATTTCGCGGAGCCGGAGCGAACGCTCACGAGCAGCGGATTCTTTGCGTCGCCCAATTTCTTTTTTATCAGCTTCTGGAGCCGCGCGAGATTTTTCGCAACTTCGGCGCGAAGCTCCTTCGGGTACTTCTGGGCGTGCTTGAAGTAGTAGTCGCACGCTTCGGTCGTGATAGTGAAGCCTGCCGGGACCGGGAGACCTATGCGCGTCATCTCGGCCAGGCCGGCTCCCTTGCCTCCGAGGATCTCTTTCATGCCGCCGGAGCCGTCTGCTTTTCCCGCGCCGAAGAAATAGACGTATTTCATGTTTCTCCTCACATTCAAAATACAGGATGCTGGCCAGCTACGCCGTTTAACCACTACATTACAAGTCGGCCTGTCGACGGAAAACTTGCCCGCCAGCATTTAAAGTAAATACTCAAGTGTTGTGCTCATCCTCACACCGGACTTCTCGGTACGTCTTTTGATTCGTCTCCACTCAGCTCCGAAAAATCCGCGATCGTCGAGAACTCCTTCAACAGATTTCTGAGCAACGCGAGGCGATTCCGGCGGACATCCACTTCTTCAGCCATTACTAGAACTTTGTCAAAGAAGAAGTCCGCCGACGGCCGCAGCTCGGAAATCTTCTCCAGAGCTTGGCGATACTTCCTGGCCTTCTTCAAGCGCGTGGCTTCCTCGCCGATTTTGTGCGCGACAAGATTGAGCTGCTGCTCAGCCGGGTCCCGCAGCAGGTCCTTGTTCACTCCTGCCTGGTTCTTGTCTCCGGCAGTCGCGGACTTCTCCAGAATGTTGCGGATACGCTTGAACGAAGCCGCCAGCGGCGCAAAGTTCTTGGTATTCCGGATCGCCCTCAACGCCTCAACCCGCTCAGCCGCGTCCACCAGATCATCCGCACCAGCAGCGAAGGCCGCGTTGATTTCGTCGTAAGCAAACCCGCGCCGCTCGCGCAAGACAAACTTCGCTCGTTCAAGCAAAAAATCCAGCACCTGCTGCTCAACCGTTTCCGAAGCGCTGATCTTAGGCGCATGATCGCGCAGAGCGCGGGCAGCAGCGGACGCTGCCGCCGAGATTGAAATCGAAATCTTGCGTTCCAGGATGATTTTTACGATCCCCAGCGCCGCGCGGCGCAACGCAAACGGATCGCTGGAACCCGTAGGCGCCGCACCCACGGCAAAGCACGCAACGAGCGAATCGAGCTTGTCCGCAAGCGCAACCGCGCATCCTGTCAGGTTGCGTGGAATCGGATCATCCAGTCCGAGCGGCTTGTAGTGGTCATAAACCGCCCAGGAAATCTCTTCGGGCTCGCCTTGCGCCCGCGCGTACAAACCGCCGACAATTCCCTGCAGCTCGGTGAACTCCTTCACCATCCCTGTCACAAGATCGCACTTCGCGAGTTCGGCCGCGCGATCGGATCCCGCCACATCGCCAGCCGTAACTCCAGAACTGAACCACTGTTCCGCGAGCCAGCGTGCCATCGCGCGCATGCGCTCCACTTTATCGAAGTAACTTCCGAGCCGGCGCTCGTAGGTAACATGTGCGAGCTTTGGCAAGTAGTCGGCGAGCCGACACTTCTGGTCCGTCTCCCAGAAAAATTGCGCGTCCGCAAAGCGCGCGCGCAACACCCGCTCGTGCCCCGAAAGCACCAAGCCCTTCGAGTCTTTGTTGAGATTTATTACCGCAAGAAAATTTGGCGCCAGCCGCCCACCGCGCGCTTCGAGCGCAAAGTATTTCTGATGGTCGCGCATAACAGTGATCAGAATCTCATCCGGCAGCGCAAGAAAATTCGAATCGAACTTGCCGGCGATCACTGTCGGGTATTCGTTGAGATATGTCACGAACTCAAGTAACGCTTCATCTTCATGCGCGCGAAGATTTTTGTGTGTCGCTTGCGATCGAAGCTCGGTCTCAATCTTTTTCCTTCGTTCTTCCGGGCGGCAAATCACGAAGTTCCTTTTGAGCTTTAACTCGTAGTCCTGTGGCCCGCTCACCGGAATATTTCGCTTGCCCAGGAAGCGGTGCCCGTCAGTTCGATTACCTGCATTCACGCCGGCAAACGAAAACGGCACCACCTTTCCATTCAAGATCGACACGATCCAGCGGATGGGCCGGATAAATCGAGGTCCGTGGGCCCCTGTCCAATACATCGAGCGCGGCCAGCTGATCTCCTGAATCACTTGCGGTAATACTTCAGAGAGAACTTTCAAGGCGGGGCGGCCGTCGATCAACTGCGTGGCCGAGACGTATTCTCCTTTCGGGGTATTCACGATCACCAACTTCGAAACCGGAGTTCCCTGCTTCCCCGCAAAACTCATCGCCGCCCGAGTTGGCTCACCGAGAGTGTCGTACGCCACCGACTTGGGCGGCCCCATCACTTCGCGAACAACATCCTCTTGGCGCAACCGAACGCCGTGCGCGACAGCCGTCAGTCGTCGTGGCCCGCCAAACGCCTCAATATGATTGCTCGAATCGATCAACCCATTTGTCGAAAAATACTTCTCAAGTATCGCTTTAAGCTCGCTCGACGCCTTCGCGATCATCCCGGCGGGAAGCTCTTCGCAGCCAATCTCGAAAAGGAAATCGCCTATCGCGGGAGTACTTCCTTTCCGTGCGGATTTCTTCATGCGCGAGCCTCAGTAAGTTCTGGCTGCGACAAAGCATTGCGCTGATCGAGCCATGCTTTCGCCACCTGAGTGGCAAGCTTGCGTACACGAGCAATCATCGCTGCTCGCTCCGTCACTGAGATTGCCCCGCGTGCGTCGAGCACATTAAAGAGGTGCGAACACTTCAAGCAAAACTCGTAGGCTTGCAGCAACGGAAAGCGCAAGCGATCCTTCCCTTTTGCCTCCGCATAGGAAGCCAGCAAACGCGCCGCATCTGCTTCATACAGATCAAACTGCTTCCGTGTCGTCCCGGCATCTGCATATTCAAAGTTATACGCAGAGAACTGCTGCTCCTCTGCCAGGCGCACAGTTGCGTAGCTCACCGAATCCGACCAACGCACATCAAAGACATTATCAACGTCCTGCAGATAAGCGGCGATGCGGTCAAGCCCATAGGTCAGTTCCACCGAAATCGGATCGAGATCAATTCCGCCGCACTGCTGAAAGTACGTGAACTGCGTAATCTCCAGACCGTCGAGCATCACCTGCCAGCCCATACCCCACGCGCTCAACGTCGGCGCTTCCCAGTTATCCTCTTCAAATTTAATGTCGTGTTCCTTCAAGTTGATTCCAACCGCCGCGAGGCTTTCTAAATAAAGGTCCTGCACATTGGCCGGAGAAGGTTTGAGTATCACTTGAAACTGTGTATGCTTGAAAAGCCGATTCGGATTTTCGCCGTACCTTCCGTCCGCTGGCCGGCGACTCGGCTGCGCGTAGACCACTCGATAGGGATCAGGTGCGAGCACCCTCAGGAAAGTTTCCGGGTGCATTGTGCCCGCGCCCACTTCCACATCGTACGGCTGCTGCAGAACACAATCACGGTTCGCCCAGTACTCTTCAAGTGTTAATAGAAGATCCTGAAAGGTCAGGCCCTTAGGCACTGCGCGTTGCGGCTGAGCCTTGTGACGATAATTTGAACGACGCTCGTTAGTTTTCAAGCGGGCTTCTCCAGCAGTTCCCTCGCTTGCAGCTTGCGATCGATCTGATGTTCGATGACGTCGAGCATAACATCGCTCAGTTCCCGCGCCGCACGCGGAGGGATCATTTGTTCGTCCAGTTTGTTGAGCCGCTCCGCCAACATTCTTCTTGCCCCCGCTAGGGCGCACACGGAAATCACCCTCAATCCCGACGCCCGGCACCTCCCACACATCAGCGCCGAAGCGCTTCGCGAAAAATAGGCCGTGTCTGATGCCACCAATGCTCTACCGCATCGCGCACAAGCGTCCAACGGCGGCAGCCATCCGCCGAGCTTCACTGTCCAGAGCGTGAAATAGGCCATGGCCAGCTCGGGCCTACCGGAATTCTTCACCGCTTGAGCTGAGAGCAGCAACAGGCGGAAGTTTGAATCCGAAGCTTCATGGTCAGGCAAGACCGCTTCCGTTACTTCGCTGAAGATCGCCAGTGCTACGCCCGAGGCGTAGTCACGGAACGCATCAAGAAACGACTCAATCAGCTCGCACTGATTGATGCGCACGAGCTCTCGCGAAGGCCGTTCAAAGAACCAGATGCGCACATGCGAGAGCCGCTCGAGCGTCGAGCCAAACCGGCTCTTCATACGCCGCGCACCCGCCGCGACTCCGCGCACGCGACCCATGGTTCGCGAAAAAAAACTTACCAAACGGTCAGCTTCGCCCAGCGGATAGCTCTGTAAAATGATCGCCTCTGATTCGTGGACTGGCATCAGGTGTCGGCGCGCCGACGCAGCAACGCGAAACAAAAATTCTTATCACAGGCACTCACGCCGTGCAAATAATAAACGTGCTCGATCGCATGTGAAGTTTTTGTTGAGAATAGAAAGTGTCAGAGTCGCCTCAAAATATTCTCCTCAATTCTGGCTTTAAGTTTTTCTTTAACCGCCTACTCGTAGTTCGCCGCGTCGCTTCATACGCGTGAATTTTCTCGCACTTGGCCGCGAGCGCGAAGATAATCATCTCGTGCACCACTTCAATCAATCGCCTCTCGATGTAGTCGGTGTCGGCATCAACGCAACTGATACTATCATCCGTTTGCCGCACTTCCCCACGCTCGACTCCAAAGTTGAAATCCTCTCCGCCGAGCGCCGCGCAGGAGGACAGACCGCCAGCGCCATCACGGCCTGCCAGCGCTGGGGCCTGCGCACACGTTATATCGGTAAAATAGGTGACGACGAAGCCGGGAGGTTTCAACAAGAGGAAATGCATCGCGAAGGCGTCGAGGTGCACTGGATCATGGCGCCCGGTTGCATTAGCCAATCAGCATTCATCCTCGTCGATGAAAAGTCTGGCGAACGCACGGTACTTTGGAAGCGCGACCGTCAAATCGCGCTTCTCCCGGACGACCTGAACCGGGAGTGGATAGCTGGCGCCCGCGTACTCGTTCTCGATGGGCACGACACGGCTGCCTCGGCGCGAGCAGCCAAGTGGGCGCGAGAAGCGCGCACTCTGGTGCTTGGCGACTTCGATAATCGCTACCCTGGGGTTGAGGACTTACTTGAAAACGTTGATTTCGCAATTACCTCGAAGGATTTCCCAGCCCGTCTCACCGGTGAGCACGACTTGTTGAAGTCACTCCCGAAGATTCATGCGCAGTTCAAGTGCTGCTTGACGGGTGCGACCATGGGACGCCTCGGTGTGCTCGTGTGGAACGGTGTGAGGTTTCGTCTTTGCTCCGGTTTTCGAGTGCGCACGGTTGACACCACTGGCGCCGGAGATATTTTCCACGGCGCTTTCGCCTATGGCATTGTTCGCGGATGGCCCGTGGGCGAGATACTCGAATTCAGCTGCGCCGCCGCCGGCCTCAACTGCGAAGGCCATGGCGCGCGCGGCGGAATCGCGACGCTCGTCGAAATTGACAGATTGCGCCGCCGGGGCGGGCGTTCCGAGCGCGCTTATACAGAGGAAGAATTGGCTGAAGCATCTCGCACCGCTGTGTCGGCGAGTCTGGGAACGCAAATATGATCCCGCTCAAGAACATGATGGTGCGGCGCTCCGTGCCGCTGATTACAATCTTGTTGATCGTCGTGAATGTGGTCGCGTTCTGCTATCAGCTCAGCCTATCTAACGCCGCCAACGATGCCCTCATTCGAGCCTTCGGCCTGGTTCCTCGAAAAATGCAGTTGGCTTTGGTCGGCGGCCGCTACACGCTTGTAGAGGCATTTCTGCCGCTCATCACCTGCATGTTCTTGCATGGCGGATTCCTGCACATCCTCGGCAATATGTGGTTTCTCTGGATTTTCGGAGGCGCAGTGGAAGAGCGGCTCGGCCCTTTTTCCTACTTGATCTTCTACTTTATCTGCGGGATTGGTTCAGGACTGGCGCAGGCCATATTCAGTTGGGGTTCCAGCTTGCCCTCGATCGGAGCAAGCGGCGCGATTTCCGGAGTTCTCGGTGCGTATGTCGTCTTCTTCCCCTCTTCAAGAATCCTGACTCTCGTTCCACTCTTCGTCTTTTTCTTCACGGCACAGATTCCAGCCATCGTTTTCATCGGGCTCTGGTTCGTCATCCAATTCCTCAGCGGAGTGAGTGCTCTCGGTTCCCCTAGGGCGGCAAGCCTGGGAGGGGTGGCGTGGTGGGCCCACGTTGGCGGCTTTGTTCTGGGAGCTCTCTTGGCGAAGATTTTTGAAGGTCGTCGACGTGCCGACAGCTATACCTACAGTTGAGATATTCCGGAGCTAACACTCTAAGCGAATCAGTTCAGGTTTTGAATTAGGTTCGAGAACTTACGATGAAACCATCAGGTGAAATCTCAGGTAGGCGAACAGACCGATTCGTTCTTTGAAATCACTTCAACCTTGTCTCTCTGCACCTTCCGGCGGCGTCGACCTTTCTGCATTCAAGTTAAATATGAAGCCTGGAAACAGCCCACTGTTCTGAGCATAAAGTGAAACGTTGAATCCTAGACGTGAGCGGCTCCGGTCTTTGTAATCTCGCTCGCGATCCAATCACCCACCTCACGCGTCCCGAGCGCCCCGCCAAGTTCCGCAGGAATCTTACCCTGTCGAAGCGCTGCGCGGACGGCTCCCTCAACCGCACGCCTCTCATCCGCCCAGCCCAGATACTCAAGCATCATTCCAACCGTGAGAATAGCCCCCATAGGGTTCGCAATATTCTTGCCCGCAATATTAGGTGCAGATCCATGCACCGGCTCAAACAGCGACACTTGCCCCGGATGAATGTTTCCCGAGGGAGCCAAGCCCAGGCCCCCCGCCAGCTGCGCACCCAGGTCGCTCGCGATATCGCCAAAGAGGTTCGAAGTGACGATCACCTGAAACTGCGACGGGTCGCGAACCATCTGCATCAGTAAGTTATCAATATATTGGTGGCTCGCTTCGATGTCCTGATATTCGGCGCGCACCAGTTTGAACACGCGCTGCCACAGGTCATGGCCGAACGCGAGGGCATTCGATTTGTCAGACATACAGACGCGCTTCAACCCACGCTTGCGCGCATATTCAAACGCATAGCGGATGATCCGCTCCACTCCCTTGCGCGTATTCAAATCCTCCTGCGTCGCAATCTCGTCCGCCGTTCCCTTCTTAAAGAAACCGCCCATCCCCACGTAAAGGCCCTCAGTGTTCTCGCGGAACACGACGAAGTTCACATCCTTCTCGCTGCGGTCCTTGAGTGGCGTGAATCGCTTGTCAAACAGTACGCAAGGCCGAGCATTCACGTACAGGTCGAGTTTGAACCGCAGGCCAAGCAGAATGTCGGCGGCATGCACATTGGTGGGGACTCGAGGATCGCCCATGGCTCCGAGCAGAATCGCATCGAAGTCGCGATGAAACATCTCCACGGCATCACCCGGCAGAGTTGTCCCATCCCGAAGATAGCGGTCCGCGCCCCAATCGAATTCCGTCAGCGCCAATTGCTTCCCGGACGCCGCCGTCACGGCTTTCAGTACCTTCACAGCCGACGGAATCACTTCCCTGCCGATCCCGTCGCCGGGAATCACCGCAATCCGCCGTGTAGCGGGTGCCGATGAATGCGTGGTCATCAAATGCCTTTCCTGGGCCTCGAAAATTAAGCAGTCGCCTGAACAGCAGCCACGCTCGCACGAGTCAGCAGAAATTTCAAGGACGGCGAGTCGGCAAAATGGTGGGCGAAAGTATCGCTTGAACCCACAATCAGAGTCCTAACGCACGAGCTAATTCTCTCCTCGATATGTCGGCATAACGACAGGTGCCGGTCGATAAGGGTTCATGTGTTAGTTTGAATCTCCGGCAGCTCGAACGTGTCTAACTTGAAGTATGCGGTTCAGCTCAAGTCCTGCTCGAAGTTCAATATGTTGAGGTCAAGAAGCGCTTTACTTTTTCATGTTCGGGGAATCGGTAAAGAGCGCGTGGTAAATCAGGTGCGTGCACGACTCCACCCATCGTTCGAGTTCCGGCTTCGGCATCCTCCCAACCTGCCCCAGCAAGCTCCAGAACAATGCGTCCATCCCTCGTGCGAGTCCCGCAAGGTCGAGGCCCTTTCTGGCACCCGGCAACTGCGCAAGTCTCTCGAATACCGCCGTGACGCGCGCCGTCGTCCATGCATGAATCTGCTTTTGCTTCCTGGCCAGCCCGGCTTCTGCGAGCGCCGCCTCTTGCCAGGCACGATACGCGCCGAGATATCGGAGGTCATGCGCAAACGATCTCGATAGCAGTCCGCGGATCACAGCCCTCGTATCCGCCGCAGCCTCCGTACGAAACTCAAGTTGGCTCAGCCTCTCGAGCAGCTCATCCATCAGCGCCAGTAGCAGCTGCCGCTTCGATCGGTAGTGCTGATAGAAACTCTCTACCGCGAGACTGGCGCGTTGCGCGATCGCTTCGATCGAAGTGCTTTCGTACCCCTTTTCGCCAAAGAGCCCCAGCCCTGCTTCCTTCAGCCTCTCGCGTTTATCCACCGAACGCCTCTGCCGCGGATCAGACGGCAAATCTTCCCCGGCAAGCAGGTCAGGACGCTTCTTCACAGCAGTTCGATCATCCACCCGACTAACATCATCCTCGCCTCGGCAACCTCAAGCCCGCGCCAAGCAATCCTCCAGCGCAGCACCAAAGCATCCAGCCTCCAAATACGCCCGCTACCTGCGGAGACATATTCGGAAACACCAACGGGAAAAACGCGCTGGAAAAAGGATCGAGCAAGAGCGTAGGCAGCAGCAGCGCCGTAGCCCCTTGCAACCATTCGGATTCAGGCAGCCCCGCACCGGAGCACAAACGCCGCACAAGCCACGCAATCAATGGAAACGTCACCGCAAATAGGATCAGCGTCCCCTTCCAGTCACCAGGACGCAACAGATGCTGGCCTCCGAAACGCAGTGCCAGTGTAGCGCCCAGCCAAATGATGAAACCGCTTCGAATCAGTTTCCGATTCACGATGGATTCCATAATACGAATATGAATTCATATTCATATATGGCGACCGAATGCAAGCCTAAAATGCGATTACGGTCTACCCCGCCAGCCCATTGACCGCCCCTTCTCGCGTCGCCTTCCGCTCCTTTCAGTTCTCACATTGAATTGTTGTCCGGCAAGCATTAGAATCCGCTCCAAGCCGAACCGGCCGGGTCAAGAGCGTGGTCTTCCCCGGGGATGGTTCGTAGGTACTTTGAATCGATCTCTTTTCCTTTGCGACCACTTCAGCCTGAGCGGTCGTTCAACGAATTGTTGAGGTTTCAACCAAGGCGGCATCATTCGACACGCCGCTAAAACGAATCTGTGCGGAAGCGCGGAGATCTTGGGAGGCACGAGCTAGACAAGCTCGTCGAACTCGTAACGCGAAAATCTCGCTCCCGCAGGGCTAAGCGCACAAAGCACGCGTAAGAGCGCATCGCGGCACGCCTTTCGGCGTTCCACGAACCTGCGCAAAACTGGGGAGGACACGACATGAAGCGATTTAAGAAGTATCTATTTGCGTTTTTGATTTCCGCTGGCCTCGGACTGGCGCTGGCAAGCGCCGCTCCCGTGAAGGCACAGGCCACCGATTCAAGCGACTCGAGCACCACTCCGGCAAAGAAACCGACCAAAAAGAAGGCCGCCGCCGCAAGTTCAACAGATTCGAGCGCATCTTCTTCGGAAAAATCCTCCACGTCGAAATCGAAGAAGGCGAAGTCCACCTCGGACAGCGACGCCTCGGACAAATCTACGGCTTCAACCAGCTCGAAGAAGTCCAAGTCAGCAAACGCCTCATCCGGTGATACGGCCTCAGCGGACTCTGCATCTGGTGCAAAATCGACCAGCTCCAAGAAGAAATCAGAAAAGGCTTCTTCTACAGAGGCGAAGGCCGACTCAACAGCCTCAACTGATTCAGCGGCTGGCACGAAGTCAACCGGCTCGAAAAAGTCAAAGTCCGCCAAGGCGTCATCCACCGACACCGCCGATGCGGGCACAAAATCAGCCAGCACGAAGAAATCGAAATCTGCAAAGGCTGCCGACTCGTCCGCTGCCTCAGCAACGCCTTCCAGCTCGAATTCAGGTGCGGCAGCTTCTGCACCGGCAAGCTCCGGCGCGCCTGCGGCTTCAAACTCGGCGTCCTCCACCAAACCGGCTAAGTCCAGCAGCGCGCCGGCTGCCAAAACCAACCAGCCAGCGCCTCCCGCAGGGAGCGGGCAGGTCTGGGTCAACACCGAGTCCGGCGTCTATCACAAGGAAGGAACGCGCTATTACGGGAAGACCAAGACCGGCAAATACATGTCCGAGGCCGATGCTCAAAAGGCCGGCTACCATGCGGCAAAGAACGCCCAATAAGGGCCTTCAATCCTAAATTAGGTCCAACAAAGAAGAAACCAGGAGAGGCGAAATGACGAAAAGAGTGATGATCGCAATTTGTTGTGCGGCTCTATGTTCGCTCTTTGTAATCGGCGGATGGTCAGGGATCGCGATCGCGCACAATGCCTTCGCGATTGCGGTCGCACAATCCAAGGCCGCCGCTCCCGCATCCGGCGACCTCGTGGACATCAATTCAGCCACGAAGGAGCAGCTCGATGCCCTGCCCGGCATCGGCGCGGCCTATTCGCAGAAGATCATTGACGGGCGACCCTACAAAGCGAAGACCGATCTCGTTAGGAGGAAGGTTCTCCCGCAAGCAACCTATAACAAAATCAAGGACAAAATTATCGCCAAGCAGCCGTCGAAATAAGACCAAGGGCGTCCGTAACCAGCCGTTTGGGAACAATAGAATCGGCTTGGGGGCTCTGTGCAGATTTCACAGAGCCCTCGAATCCCATGCGCAGGCGTATGGTCTTCGCTGTATATTCGCGGGCAAGGTCGCCTAAAAGTACTATTGCACCGGTCCGTTCGGCCCATTAGCGTATTCTTGTACATAAATCTGACAAACACCCGTTGGGGGTAACCGATGGAAGATAAACGACGCTGCAAGAGGCTCCCATTTTCGATCCCGGTTCATGTCTATGGCCGCACCGAGCGCGGTCTCCCATTTCGATACGTGACCGTAGCCAAGTCCGTGAACATGAATGGTGCGCTGCTGCCTTTAGTGCCGAAAGTCAAGCAAGGCCAGACGATTCTCCTCGTAAATAGCTTCACGCAGGAAGAGCGGGAATGCCGCGTCGTCTACGTGGATGCCAAGCACCGCAACAAGAAAAAGAAAGTAGCCGTGGAATTCACCAAGGAACAGGGAGATTTTTGGCACGTTTTTTCGCCCACGCCTAAACTGGCATCAGTGCCCCAGCGGCAGGATGTAGCGTAAACCGCCAGCACGGAATTTATCGAAGGGCGCGTGCCCAGCGCCCGTGCCCTTCGCTCGCGTTGCGACCGCCTTTCAATTTCCTCCTCTCTTTCCGACGTGTCCATCTAGTCTCGTTGAATGAAGTAACCCACCAGTGTTAGCATCCATCAACTAGTGTTAGTAGGTCCTTCGCCCACGGAAAAGTGGCGGTGTCAGCTTGGTACGGCTTTTGATCGCAGTCTCCCGGAGGAGCAAATGAAAGCGGTTCGGATGCATTCGCTTGGTGGTCCTAGACAGCTGGTTTACGAAGAAGCGGAGAAGCCTGTGCTTGATCCAGGAGACGCTCTCGTGCGCGTCATCGCCACTTCGATCACCAAAGATGAGCTCTCTTGGCCTCCTACATACAAGACCAAGGACGGGCAGCCGCGCTTGCCTACGATTCCCGGTCACGAATTTGCGGGTATCGTCGACGCGGTTGCGGCAGACGTCTCGGACGTGAAAGCTGGGGATGAGGTCTACGGCCTCGCTTCTTTCTGGCGGAACGGCAGCGCCGCCGAATACCTCGTTGTCGCGGCTTCGGATTTAGCCCCGAAGCCAAGAACTCTCGATTTCGAGCAGGCCTCCACCGTGCCCCTGGCTGGATTAACGGCCTGGCAAGCGCTTTTCGATCACGGCAAGCTGGCGGCGAATCAGCGGGTGCTCATTCACGGGGCCGCCGGAGGTGTGGGAACGTTTACTGTCCAGCTGGCGCATTGGAAGGGCGCCTACGTGATCGCAACCGCATCATCAGCTCACACAGACTTTCTGAAGCAACTCGGCGCCGATGAAGTGATCAATTACGAAGAGCAAAAATTCGAAGAGATCGTAAAGGACGTCGATCTGGTGATCGATACGGTGGGCGGCGACGTGTTCGAGCGCTCACGCCGAGTACTTAGTCCAACCGGGCTGCTCATCACGGTCGTCGAGACACTCTCTCCGGAGCAATCCACGGAGCGCCCTCGCGAGATGTTCTTCATTGTCGAACCCAACCGTGCCGAACTGATCGAGCTCGGTCGCCTGGTTGACGCCGGAAAAATAAAAACGGCCATTGCCGAGGTTTTCCCGCTGGAACAGGCTGCGAAGGCTTTCGAGAAGGGTCTGGCAGGACATGTTCGCGGGAAAATCGTTTTGCGAGTTGCGGGCGACGCTCAATCAAGCGCCCGCGCGTAATCGCGCACTCGTCTTATTTCGCCCTGGCCGCAGGCCAAGGCTCCAGCCAGTAATCGAACGACAGCCACAGCGCGTACGCCGGCCGGACGAACAGAACCGCCAGGAGCAATGTAAAGCTGATCCACAGCACGTATTTCATCGTTTCGGAAAGCCATGCTAATTGAGGCACCAGCGGCGTAACCAGATACACAGGAATCAGCACCGCAATTGTCAGTCCGTACGTCAGAATCATCCCTCCCACGAAATACCCCGACTCCCGAAAATAACCCAGGCCGCAGTTCGGGCAGCGAATCAACACCTGGTTGAATCTCCCCTTGAATATCGGTCCACGATGGCAATTCGGACACCGGTAGCGCAGCGCATAGACCAGCACTTCAAAAAATGACCGCTTAGGTGCCATCCGCTGAAAATTCGAAGCCATAGAGGCTCTTCAGAATAATCCATTATGCATCGGGACGGAAATCACCAAGCGAGCCGGCAGTCAGGGGAAGCAGGGTCTAAAAAGGAGCTAAGCGATTACGGCCGCAGGTAGAGGATTTCGTCGATTTTCCTTGTCTTCATAAAGTGCCC